>Ga0070699_100000341_pt1 | contig 45193 bp, 31 predicted proteins | sample KBSK1503metaG_FD_65473 | JGI IMG/M metagenome (GOLD analysis project Ga0070699, IMG submission 65473) | Corn, switchgrass and miscanthus rhizosphere microbial communities from Kellogg Biological Station, Michigan, USA - KBS K1-50-3 metaG | ecosystem: Host-associated > Plants > Roots >... | reverse complement strand
TGCGTCGCGATGTCGTCGGCCATCGCGAGCAGCTCTTTCGCCATCAGCTCCTTCGCGCGCGCGACGACCGCGTCGCGTTCGGCGCTGGGTGCGGTCAGCTTCGCGACGAGGCCGGGAACGTCGAGCGACTCCTCGAGCGCCGCCATCTTTTTCAGCACGTCGCGCGCGGCGGCGCGCTCCGTGTCGGTTTCCTGTGCGTGAGCGGTGAGCGGGACGGTTGAAAGGAGGCAGGCGAGCAGGCCGATCACTCGTATCATGCGCGCATTATAGTCACGCCGTTTCTTTCACGATCTCGAACACGCGCCGTCCTGCGAACCGCGTCAGCCAAGGAACCCAGCCGAGCAGCGCGGCGTCGATGCGATGCACCTTGTGCAGATGGTGACGGACGCCTGGCGTGATGCGTGCGACGCTGACGTGCGGCAGCCAGAACGCGCGGCAGCGGCCGAACCGGAAATCCTTCGCGAAGGTCGCGAGCTCACCATCGGTCAACGGGCCTTCGAACGGCGAGACATCGGGCGCCGCGTACGGAATCCACGGGCGGATGCGCCGGATGAACGCGGAGTTGCGAACCGGCTCGGAAAAGATCGCGCGTCCTCCGCGCTTGAGCACTCGACCGAGCTCGTTCGAGACGACTCCCAGATCGAGATGGTGCAGGATCGCGACACCGAACACGACGTCGAACGAGGCGTCGTCGAACGGCAGGCGGTGCGCCGATGCGACCACGAAGCGGGCTGCCGTCGACACGCCGTTGGCCGCGGCGCGGGCCGCCGCAATGCCCAACAGCGAGGAGGAGATATCGACGCCCGTGACGCGGGCGCCTTTCAGCGCCGTCAACACCGTATTGCGCCCCGAGCCGCAACCGACTTCGAGCACGCCGAGACCCTCGACGTCGCCGAGGAGGTGATACAGATACTCGAGCGGGTAGAGCGCGCCGGCGGACGGCTGCCGGTAGCGTCGGAGGATGGGAGGCTGGACGATCAGCGGTTCGCCCGCCGTCAGAGATGCCTCGATCTCGCTGCGCGCAATCTCCGCGCGTTCGCGTTCCGCCTGCGACACGGAGCCGACACGAGACACAGAGGAATCAGCCACTGACACTGAGCGCCTCGGTTCGGCGGCGTCGCAAGGCGACGCGCGCGTCAGGACTCGGATGAAAACGCGTGTCCTCGATCAGCCCTGTGCCGTTACCAGCAGATTCCCCGATAGTCCGCCTGCAGCAGCGAGCCGTAGATGGGCAGCCGAACGAGATCGATGACGATTTGATTCGGCCCGCATTTCCTCACCGCGTCGGCGAACTCCGGCGACTGGTTGCCGACCACGATCACATCCGACTGTCCGATCACGTCGTCGACGGTCTCGCACATCAGCGACGACAGGTGTGGAATCTGGTTCTCGATGTATTCCCGGTTCGCCCCGACCAGCTTCGCCAGCGACACGTTCTTGTCGTAGATGCACAGCGACAACCCCTTGCCGAGGAGCTGCTCGGCGAGGATCACGACCGGGCTTTCGCGCAGATCGTCGGTGCCGGCCTTGAAGCTGAAACCGAGCAGGCCGATCTTCCTTTTACCCGTCTCCATGATCTCGTCGAACGCGCGCTGAATCTGCAGCCGGTTGCTGGGCAGGATCTGCGAGATGACCGGCAGGTCGACGTCGAGCTCCTTCGCGCGGTACTGAAGCGCACGCACATCCTTGGGCAGGCACGAACCGCCGAACGCGAATCCCGGCTTCAGATAGTACGAGGACAGATTCAGCTTCTCGTCGCGGCAGAAGATGTCCATCACCTCGTGGCTGTCGACGCCGACGCGCTTGCACAGGTTGCCGATCTCGTTCGCGAAACACACCTTCAGCGCGTGCCACGCGTTGCTCGTGTACTTCATCATCTCGGCGACGCGGATGCTGGTGCTCACGAGCGGCGCGTCGATCGACTGGTACAGCGCGATGGTTCCGCTGGCATCCGCCGCGTGGTTGTGCCCGACGAGCGTCAGGGGAGGCTTGCGGAAATCCCTGAGCGCCGTGCCTTCACGCAGGAACTCCGGGTTCACCGACACGCCGAAGCCATCGCCGTAGGTTTTGCCCGAGGCTCGCTCGAGCGCCGGAATCACCACGCCGTGCGTCGTCCCCGGCAGCACGGTGCTGCGGACGACGATCACGTGGTAGGCCGATTTCCGTCGAAGCTCGGCGCCGATCGCTTCGGCGACGCGCTCGAGATAGGTCAGGTCGAGGCTGCCGTTCTTTCGACTCGGCGTCCCGACGCAGATGAGCGAGACCTCCGAGTCGGCGACGGCGTCCGCCGTATCCGCCGTCGCACGCAGGCATCCGGCCGCGACGCCGCGCGCGAGGAGATCGTCAAGCCCCGGCTCGACGATCGGGCTCTTGCCGGCGTTGACCGACGCGACCTTGTCCGGGTTCACATCGATGCCGACCACGTGATGACCATCGGCCGCGAGCGCCGCCGCCGAGACGCTTCCGACGTACCCCAGACCAAACACCGAGACCTTCATTTTTTTACTCTGCGCGTGGGGCCGCACCCCCACGCGCCTGTCGCGGCTCGCCTTCGGCTCGCCGCGGTGTTCGTAGATTCGATCCGCTCACTGTGGCATTCAGAGGACACACTGACTGGATCACCATGCCTGTGGCGGCTCGCCTTCGGCTCGCCGCGGTGTTCGTAGATTCGATCCGCTCACTGTGGCATTCAGAGGGCACACTGACTGGATCACCATGCCTGTCGCGGGCTCGCCCTCGGCTCGCCGCGGTGTTCGTAGATTCGATCTGCTCACTGTGGCATTCAGAGGGCACACTGACTGATCACCATGCCTGTCGGGGGCTCGCCTTCGGCTCGCCGCGGTGTTCGTAGATTCGATCCGCTCACTGTGGCATTCAGAGGGCACACTGACTGGATCACATACCTCTCACTCGGTTATTGACACGGTCCATACGTCTGATTTTTTCAATGCGCTCGCGGCCGCAGGCGCCGCGCTCGGCGCGGCTTCCTCGCGGCGCGGTCGCGCGAATCGGATCAACGCCTCCTCCAATGCGCCAGCCACCGCAGACCAGTCGTATTTCTCGACCACGAGCGCACGAGCCGCGGATTCGAGTTGTCGCCGCCGATCGACGTCGCGAATCATCGAGACGACCGCGCGCGCGAACGAGGGTGCCTCGTCGGCGACGAGCAGATGCTCGCCGTTCACGACCGGCAGCCCTTCGGCGCCAACCGTCGTCGAGACGACCGCCTTGCCCATCGCCATCGCTTCGAAGATCTTCAGCCGCGTTCCGCCGCCGATGCGCAGCGGGACGATGTAGACCGACGCATCTCCGATGTATGGCCGGACGTCGTCGACGCGGCCTGTGACCTGAATGCCCGGTTCCGTCGCGAGCTTCAGCACCGTTGGCGTCGGCGAGCGGCCGACGATCGACAGCGTCACGCCGGGTTCCTCGGCTCGAATCAGCGGCATGACCTCGCGAGAGAAGAAGACCATGGCGTCTTCATTCGGCAGCCAGTCCATCGAGCCCGTGAACGCCAGTCGCCGCGAAGAGGCGGGGCTCGGCGTCGGCCTGAAGAATTCGGTATCGACGCCGGTGGCCACGACGTGCGCCGCCGCGCGCAGCGAGCCGGGATAGATTCCGTCGAACGTGTCGCGATCGGCGTCGGACACGACCAGCACACCGTCGAACCGCGTCAGCGTCCGGCGCTCGAACCGCAGCATGCGGCGGTACTGCGTCCGGTACAGCAAGCGCTTGAGCGCGTTCGCCTCCGTCTCCGCATGGCGGCGCCAGATTTCGGATTCGACGTTGTGGGTGAAGAGCACCGCCGGGCACGGCAGCCGGTGGGGAAGGTTGACCGCGGGCACCAGGAAATCGCAGACGACGAGGTCGAATCCGCCGCGGGCGAGCAGTGCGTTGACGCGGCGGCTGAACGCGCGAGAGCGGTATTTCCCGACGGCGTACGGCAGCGGATCGGCGAGATGCAGCGTGGCGTCGCTGTAGAAGCGCCACGATCCTTTCGGCGGATCGACTCGGGAAACGGTTTCCACGTGCGCAGCGACCTCGTGCATCCCTTCGACCGTTGCCTGCGCGCCGTCCGGGTCGGCGAACGCCAGGTACGTGATCTCGTGCCGCCGCGCCAGGTAGCGCAGCAGGTTCCACGTCCGGAGCTTGCCGCCCTTGTCGAGTGGAAGCAGGAGATCCGATTTCAGCCAGAGAATGCGCATGTCTTCTGCGTGGCCTATGCCGCGGCCGCCGGCAACGCCTGCACGCCCTCGTGATCGATGAACGTGCGGTGCCACAGCTCGAGGTTCAACAAGCTCCACAAGCGATCGCCGCCATCCGTTCGACCTTCCGCGTGATCGCGCAGCAGACGATCGACGGCCGGCGGATCGATGATGCCGCGCTCGCGCGATCGACGGTCGAGCAGCACTTCGCGCACGATCCCGTTCCACGCGCCTCTGGTCCACGCGGCGAACGGCACAGGGAAGCCCATCTTCGGCCGGTTGAGAATCGACTCGGGGAGCACGCCCTTCATCGATTCGCGCAGCACGCGTTTGGTGGTCCACCCCGAGAGCTTCCATTCGTCCGGGAGGCTGCAGGCGAATTCGACGAGCTTGTGATCGAGAAACGGCACGCGACTCTCGATCGACGCCGCCATGCTCATCTGGTCCTGCTTCATCAGCAGCTCGACGAGATACGTCTTGATGTCCGCGTACAGGAGACGGTCGAGCAGCGTGCTGTGCCCGTTCGGCCGCTCAAAGTACGAGAGCGAAGGACCGTAGGCTCGCGCAGGTGTCGCCGCGGCCCGATACGGCGGCGTCAGCAATTGCTGCTGTTCGCTCAGGCGAATCGCCGCGAAGTTGTCGAGGAACATCGATGCCGGCGTTCGATCGATCGCCAGGAACGACCGCTGGGCGTACCGCGCGAGGCGGCGCGGCAGGCGCGGAACGAGGGTGTTCGCGACCGTCTCGCGAACCCGACGAGGGACCATCCGCTCGTAGATCGTCCCACCGCGCCAGTTCCACGCGGCGCGTAGATACTTGCCGTACCCGGCGAGCAGTTCGTCGCTGCCCTCGCCGGTCAGGACGACGGTGACGTGCCGCCGCGCCAGCGCCGACACGAAGTACAGCGGGACGCTCGACGGGTGGGCAATCGGCTCGTCTTCGTGCCACACCAGCTTCGGCAGCGCGCCGAAGAAATCCCGATCGTCAATGACGATCTCGTGGACGTCGGCGTGAATCGCCTGCGCCACTTCGCGCGAGTACGCGAGCTCGTTGAAGGCCTGTTCCTTGAAGGCAACCGAGAAGGTCTGCAGCCGACGATCGATCATGCGCGCCATCAGCGCGGCAATCGCGCTGCTGTCGATGCCGCCCGACAGGAACATCCCGAGCGGCACGTCGCTCATCAGCCGGAGGCGGACCGATTCGGTCAGCAGCGATCGGAACTGTTCGATGACCTCACGCTCGTCCGAACGGCTCGCGCTGCCACTGCGTCGCTCGAGGTCTTCAGCGCGACCACCTTGGAGCTCGAGGCTTTCAGCCGAGCGGCCAGTCGGCACATCCCAGTACTGTCGAACCGTCGTCTCGCCACGCTCGAACACGAGCAGGTGACCGGGCAGCAGCTTGTGGACGCCGCGGAACATCGTCTCCGTGCCGGAGACGTAGCGCGTGCTCAGCAGCTCCGGGACCACCGACGTGTTCGCTTCGGGTTCGATGAGACCACTCGCCAGAATCGCCTTGATTTCCGATCCGAAGAGGATCTGATCGCGAGTCCGCGCCCAATACAGAGGCTTGATGCCGATGCGATCCCGGACCAGCAGCAGGCGTCGCTTCGACGCGTCCCAGATCGCGAAGGCGAACATGCCGCGGAATCGGTGGACGCAGTCGTCCCCCCACTGTTCATAGGCGTGCACGATCGTCTCGGTGTCGCTCCGGGTTCGATATCGATGGCCGTGCCGTTCGAGTTCGCGCCTGAGGTCGGCATGGTTGTAGATCTCGCCGTTGAACACGACCCAGACGGTGCCGTCCTCGTTGCCGAGCGGCTGATGGCCGGTGCTCAAATCGACGATGCTCAGGCGGCGGTGCGCGAGCGCGGCCCGTTCACCGCAGCGAAGCCCCGCGTCGTCGGGGCCTCGGTAGCTCATGACGTCGCGCATCTTGATCGCGCGCGCGGGAGCGGCCGAGTCGAGACGATCAGAAGAAACGATTCCGGCGATTCCACACATGATCAGGTTCTTGAATTACGCAACAGCCGCTCGCCATTCGAACGCCCGACAGCGCCGTCGCAGCTCGGTTTCGTAGAGACGTTCGAATTCCCCCACCATGCGGTCGAACGTGTACCGGCTGCCGATCGCCGCGCGCCCGGCCGCGCCGAATGCGCCGGCGAGCCCCGGATCGGCCATCAGCCGGCAGATACGCTCGGCGAGCGACGCCGCATCGCCGGCCGGCACCAGCCAGCCGGTTCGGCCGTCGACGACCAGTTCGCCGACGCCGCCCACGTCGCTCGCGACGACCGGCAGTCCCGCCGCCATCGCTTCGAGGACGGCGTTCGGCAGCGCCTCCGATTGCGATGGCAGCACCAGCATGCCTCCTTCGGCGAGGAGATCAGGGATGTCCTCCCGGTGACCGTAGAAAGTCGTCGCGCGATCGACAGCGCGATCGCGCGCCAGCATCTTGAGCGGCTCCATCAGCGGGCCGTCGCCGACGATATCGAATGCCGCGTCCGGAAACCGGCGCAGCACCGACGCTGCGGCGGCGATGAGCACGTCGTGCCCTTTTCCCGGCCGCAGATTCGCCACCATCACGACGCGGCGCGCGTTCCATCGCGAAGGGACGCGCGCGAAGCCGTCGCGATCGATGCCGTTGGTGATGACGGCGATCTTGCGCGCCGGAACGCCTTCGGCCTTCAGGCGCGCGGCCGCCGCCAGCGAATTCGCGACGACCTTGTGCGCGAACGCGTACGCGATCCGCTGCGCGGCCAGCTGCATCGGCGGCTTGTTCGCCTTCAGCATGCGGCGGTTCGCCACGCGAACCGGCACGCCGGCGAGCGCGGCGCCGGGCAGACCGAAGATGTTCGAGTGAAGCTGACCGGTATGAACCACGGCGATGCGCTGGTCGCGGCACCAGCGCGCGAAACGACGAAGCTGGACGCCGATTTCGGGTCGCAGAAAACTGGTGGCCGGGAACGTGGCGACCGACTCCGCTGCCTCAGCCGCGCGCGGATACCACGAACCCGTCGCCCGGAAGCACGCGAGATGCACTTGCCATCGCTTGCGATCGAGCCGCCGAACGAGCTCGATCATCTGACGTTCGGTTCCTCCAGGATCGAAGCTGCTCAGCACGAACGCCACCGGGACCGGCACATCAGCACACCGAGCAAGGCGGGTGCCACATGAGGTCGGAATTTCGCCCGGTTGGACACCGGTACTCGGCGGGCAAGTGGAACAAAATGCGGAGACTACGGAAAACGATTACCCCTCGCCGATTCAGGTGGAACAGCGGCGGGAAGAATGGCTAAACGGCGGGTCCTGCCGCACTCCACGCGCCGCGGCGCGCCGGCTGGGCCGCCACTTCTGAATAGAGCCGCAGCCACTCGACGCGGACGCGCGACCACGAGTACGTGCGCAACACCACCTCATGAGCCGCCAGGGCGAGCCGCCGCGCGAGCGGCGGGTCGTCGAGCAGCCGCAGCACATGGCCGGCGAGCATCACGTGATCGTCGATGGGTGCGAGCAGAGCATCTTCCGCGTGCCTGAGCATCGTGGGCACTCCGCCGACCGACGTCGAAACGACCGGCAGCCCGCTGGCCATCGCCTCGACGATCGAATTCGGCACGTTGTCGACGTTCGGGCTCTGCACGTAGATGTCGTGTCGGGCGTACACGTGCGTGATGGCCGCGTGATCGATTTGTCCCGCGAACCGCACGTCTCTCAGCTTCAGTTGCGCAACGAGCTTCTGCAGAGCCGATCGATTCGGTCCCCAGCCCGCGATCGTCAGCGACGCGTCCGGCCGGCGATCTTTCACGAGCGCGAACGCGCGAATCGTACACGCGACGTTGTAGAGTTCGTGGAGATTGCGGGTCGAGAGAATTCTGGCGCCGAGCGGGTCGCGCTCGCGGAACCGGAATCGTTCAGGATCGATGATGTTCGCGACGGGCTGCGCGTCGAGACCGAAGCGGGCGAAGACGTCGACCAGGTACTGCGACGGCACGACGAGTCGATCGGCCCTGCGCAGCGCGGCGAGCGCCAGGCGGGAGCGCTGCAGATGATCCGGCGCTTCGCCGTTGTGGTAGTGAAGAACCGCCGGCCGGCCGAGCGCTCTCGCGGCGATCAGCGCCGGCAGCGGCGCCAGAAGAAACGCAGTGTAAGGCGCCGCAAAGATGTGGACGACGTCGGCACGCGCGAGTGCGGGCAGGAGGCGCGGCGCATAGCACACTTCCGCGATCGCCGTGCGCACGAATCTGACGCGGCGCGCGGCCCGGATGAAACGCGGCAGCGCCCAGCGAATTGGAATCAACCGCGCGTCGACGTCCGGGTCGCCGCGCCACGCGTTGATCAGGCGCTCGGCCTGCACGGCCTGGCCACCCGGCAGATCGATCGACGGTGCGACAATCGCCACTCGCAGTTTGCGCATGCGGCATCCGCTCGGTCATGCGACCTCGGCGCGTGGAGACTCGCTGCGGCCGGCGACAGCCGGCGCAGTCCGACTGCGCGTGCGGCTGCCGTCGTCGGGTCCGCGGTGCGTCACGGCGTCGGTCATCGCGGTGAGGAGCGCCGGATTGATCGGGGCGCCGTCGTAGTTGAATTTTCCGGATCTGCCACACATACGAGCTCAGAACGCCAGCTGCGTGGCCGCCCGCAGTGTCACGGGCGCGCGCCGCTGCAGCTCTCTCAAGTACACGCGCTCGAATTCCCTCACCATCCGATCGAACGAGTAGCAGGCCTCGATGCTTCGGCGCGCTTCGCAGGCGAGCGCCGCCGCGCGCCCGCGATCGTCAATGAGCTGCTGAATCGCGTTCGCCAGATCGCGCGAATTTCCCGGGCGGACGAGCAGACCGTTCTTGCCGTGCTGCACTAGTTCGACGATGCCGCCGACCGCGGTCGCGACCACGGGCAGCCCGGCGGCCATCGCTTCGATGAGCCCGTTCGGAAGGGCCTCCGATCGGGACGGCAGCACGAAGATGTCGCTGTCCCGCAGCAGCGCCGGCACATCGTCGCGGTGGCCGAAGAACCGGACGTGTTTGCCGACGCCGCGCGCCGAGGCTAGCGCCGTGAGCTCGGCCAGGCGTGAACCATCGCCCACGATGCGGAACTCGAGGTCAGGGTTCCTGGCGACGAGCGACGCGGCCGCGTCGATGAGCACTTCGTGCGCTTTCTCAGGGCGGAGATTGGCAACCGTGATCACGCGGCGCAGCGGCCGTTCGCCGCGCGGTCGGAGGGCGAACGCCCCCACGTCGATGCCGTTCGGGATGATATCGATCGCGCAGTGAGGAACCGCCTCGCGACGCAGCCGCGCCGCGACGGCGGCCGAATTGGCAATGACGCGCTGCGCGCAGGCGTAGGCGGCGCGCTGCAGCGCGATCATCGCGAAGCTCTTACGGGGATTGATGTCGCGCCGGTTGCCGATGCGCACGGGAACGCGCGCGGCGGCGGCGGCGGGCAAACCGAAGATGTTCGCGTAGATATCGACGGTGTGCACCAGCGCGATGTTGTTCGCACGGCACCAGCGTGCGAACGCTCGCATCTGATGGAACGTGTCCGCGCGGCGGAAGCTGCTGATTGGAAACTCGGTTATGCTGGCTGTGTTCTGCTCGGCTCTGGCGACCCATGCGCCCGATCGATGGAAGCAAACGAGGTGGACGCTGAACAGACGGCGATCGAGGCGGCGCGAGAGCTCGATCATCTGATGTTCAGTTCCGCCGGCAATGAAGCTCGAAAAGAACAGCGCGATCGGGACCGGACGAGACGAACTCACCCGGCCGCCGCTGTCAGCAAACATAATGGCACCGCAAATCGCCCAAGACCGTTCAACCTTTCCGCGCTGGCGCTCCACCCCGCCCACGTGGGGCATCTTTTGTGGAACTACGTTGCCAGCGCGACACTCGCCGGCCGACCGTTTCGCGCGAACCGCGAGCGGCGGACCAGCACGTCGACGACGCTGATTCCCGGCGCGCTATTCAAGGTGTGCGTGCCGAGCAAGTTCGGCGCCCACTTCGGCTCCACGCGCGACACCGGCGTCTCGCGATAGTCGCTGGGTGTGAGCTGCAGCACTTTGTTGATCAGTATCGCTGCGCCGTAGCGACCCGAACAGTCCTGTGACGGTCGATACAATTCGCCGTTCCACCAGAACACGCGGCCGGCGGGGCGCGTGCACCGCACGTCCGATTTCACCGGATTGCGCCGGTGCGGCCGCCAGGGACCGTGCGGCGCCGGCGCGTGGAAGATGTGCAGCTCGTCATAATTGAGCAGGCAGTCCGGCGCGATGTTCGTGAACATCCACCATCGGCCGTCGATTTCCGCCACCGTCGCGTCGACTGCGTAGACGCCGTCGAGCAGCACTTCCTCCGGGATCCAGCCGCGGGGGAACTCGGTCGCGCGATAGAGCTCGACGCGCCGCACCGCGCCGGTTTCGGGAATCATGTAGTGTTCGCCGCGCCGCTGGAACACGAACGGATACGACAAGTGCTGCGGCTGGTCGAGTACCCGCTCGACTCGTCGAAGCTGTCCGTTGCGGGCAAGATCGAGCACGCTGATGTGTCCCTTGTTCGTCCGGAATGGCAGCTCTTCGACGAAGATGAGGAACCCGTCGTCGACCGTCACCGGAAACGGATCGGCCCAGAAGCGGTCGGCCGGCGGCAGCAGCAGCTTGTATCGATGGAATCCCGGGTCGGGTCCGGGTGCGCCTGGATGGAGTCGATATGCGAGACTCCACTGCTCGAGCGACGCGAGCGCCTTCAGCTTGTCCGCCGCGTACCGCGATGCCAGTCGCGACGCGAGCCGCAGCGTTTCGAAATTTCCCGGCTCGCGGTACAGCCGCCTGCAGTAAGGAACGTAGCCGTTGGTCTCCTCGTCGCACTCGAGCGCCGGGGGCCCGCAGCGGTGCAGGTCGGCGAGCTTCCGCATCACGAACGCGGACGACTTCCTGTAGAAGTTGTTCTGGTTGCGCCGGACCGACCGACGATCGGTCTGCGAGTGCGATCGGTAGATGACTTGCCCGTTGTCGAGCTCGTCACTGAGGATCTGGAGCACCGATCCGGTGGCTGGCTCGTTGTTCATCACCTCCCAGAAGCCCGGCGGCCCGCCGCGGTTCACGAGATTGTCGCCGTGGTGATAGGACCAGATGCCGTGCCGCGCGATCTTCAGCGCGTCGCCCCTCAGGATCCGGAATCCAAGGCGCAGCGCCACATCGAGGTGATGCGCACGGATCGCCGAGACGTCGGCCGGCTCGAAGAAATCGGAGAATCGTTTCTTGACCGGCGTGACCGTCAGCGTCGGCACTTCCGCGACGAGATCGTCGATCGGCACTTCGGTAAACGCGTCTGGCGTACGGCGAAACCACCAGTCGTCGACGCGGGTGTAGAGCATGTACGCGAGCCGGGCTCTGTTGCGTGCCAGCTTGCGAAGCAGCCGCGGTTCGGGCTGACCGACATCGCCGTTGCGGACGACGAGCGCGATGCGCGCGCACGAGGAGCGCTGGATCGCGGCGACGATGTCGTGCACCCATTGCGGCTGCGTAAGCGAATCGAGGAGCAGTCCAACTCTGAGCGGCGGACGTGCGGCCTCCGCCTCGAGGGCCATCGACGGACTGACGCTCGCGTCGTGCAGCATCACGCGCTCGCAACCTGTGCCAGGGCGCTTTCCGTCCGCCGCGAGTCGACGTATTGACGCTGCCAGAGTTCGAACACGACCAGCTGCCAGAGGCGCAGCGTGTGATCGCGCGAGCCCGACAGATGTTCCCGCACGATCCGCCGCACGAACGCGGGCTGGAAAAATCCCCGCTGCTCGGTGCGCGACGACAGGAGTGTGTCGACGAAGAGCTCTCGCAGGTTTCCGCGGAACCACGTGCCGATCGGCACGCCGAATCCCTGCTTGCGCCGGTTGAGAATGTCCTCGGGCAGGAGAGCCGCCGCCGCTTCTTTCAGTACGTGTTTGCGCCGCGTGCCTTTGATCTTGTACTCGGCCGGAAGTGACGACGCGAACGCGATCACGTCGTTGTCGAGCAGCGGCACTCGCGATTCGATCGAGTGCGCCATGCTCATGCGATCGACCTTGGTCAGAATGTCTTCCGGCAGATAGGTTTCGGCATCGAAGCGCATCATCTGACTGGGCCACGGCAGACGCTGATGCCGGGTGAAGTGCGCCGCCAGGCGCGTCTCGGGATCGATGCCGTTCAGCCGCGCCCGCACGTCCGCCGTCAGCAGGGCCGCCTTTTCGTCGGTACTGAAGTAGCGAATCGAATCGAGGTAGCGGCCGCGCGAGTCGCGCGCCACGTGCCGCAGGAAATTCTTGCCTCGGACGCCGTGCGGCAGCGTAGCCGCGGCGACGCGCGCGACGCCGCGCAGCGCGCGGGGGCTGTAGCGGTCGAACGCGAGCACGCGAGGGTGCGGCAGATAATGATCGTAGCCGCCGAACAACTCGTCGCCGCCGTCTCCCGACAGCACCACCGTGACGTGACGCCTCGCCATTTCCGAGACGTACCACGTGGGAATGGCCGACGAATCGGCGAACGGTTCGTCGAAATGCGCGATGAGTCGATCGAGGATGGCGATGGCGTCGGGCTTCACCACGAACTCGTGATGGTCGGTGCCGAAGTGACGCGCCACGCGCCGCGCGTGCTCCAATTCGTCGAACGCCGGCTCGTCGAAGCCGATCGAAAACGTTTTGACCGGCTGGCCCGAGGCTTCCGCCATCAGCCCGACGACAAGGCTCGAATCGACGCCGCCCGAGAGGAACGCGCCGAGCGGCACGTCGCTGACCAGATGCGATCGCACTGCGTCGGCGAGCACGGCGCGCAGGTCGGCGACTGCATCCGATTCGGTGCCGCCGTACGATTCGTCCGACGGCAGCTCCCAATATTTCTCCACGCGGACTGCACCGTCGCGCCATGTGAGCGTGTGGCCAGGCGGCAGCTTACGGACCGCCTTGAAGATCGATCCGTCGCGCGGCGTGTACAGGAACGACAGGTAGTGATCGAGCGCGTCGACATCGAGATCGCGAGGCACGTCGGTCGCGCAGAGCAGCGACTTGATCTCGGAGCCGAAATACAGGCGGCCGTTCACCTCGGCATAGTGCAGCGGCTTGATGCCGACGCGGTCGCGCGCGAGCAGCAGCGTGCGCGCACGCGAGTCCCAGATTGCAAGCCCGAACATGCCGCGCAGCCGGCTGATGGACGAGGCGCCCCATTCCTCGTACGCGTGAACGATCGTCTCGGTGTCGGTCGCGGTGTAAAAGCGATGTCCCGCTGCTTCGAGCTGACGCCGGAGCTCCTGGAAGTTGTAGATCTCACCGTTGAAGATGATCCAGACGGTCCGGTCCTCGTTGTGAATCGGTTGATGACCGGTCGACAGGTCGATGATGCTCAAACGGCGCATCCCGAGGGCCACTGCATCGCGTGCGCCGACGTCGACGAACAACCCCTCGTCGTCCGGACCGCGATGTCTGATTGCCTCGCACATCCGGTGGAGCAGATCGCGGTCCCGCTCGGGACTGACCGACGAGCCGCGCGGCGGCGTTTCGACGAATCCGGCGATACCACACATGACGATCGTTCCTATCCGTGAACGCGCCGCTCGGCCGTGACGCGGGGTTCGATGGCGATCCGCTGTTCGCGGCCGGCGACGATCAGGCGCGCGCCGAGCGCGGGACCGCAGAGCCGCGCGACCACGAACGCGGGCTGCTCGCGCGAGCGCGCGAAGTCGAGGTGAAGATCCGACGTCGTTCGAGCCAGCTGCAGCTGCAGACCGCGGCGCCCGATGCGTGCCATCGACCCGTCGACGAGCGCCAGACGTGTGACCCGATGGTCGTAGACGGTGCGGACGAACAGCATCCGCGCATCGGTCTCGATCTCGCCGACGCGCCACGCGCTCTCGCTCTCCAGGGCCGGCTCGGCGACCACGAAGTAGTCGACCGATTCCGCCCGCGCAATCCGCACAGACGTGGCGCGCGTGAGGACGCCCGCCTCCGCCCACACGGGAAGCCTGTCGAGTTCGACGATTGGATTGTCGACGTCCCATCCGAAGACACTGAAAATCCAGAAGGGCGCCGCGCCCGCCTGCGCCAGGCGGAGCGTCGTCGACGGATCGACGCGGCCGTAAATGGACGAATGCCATCCCAGACCGCTCTCCACATCGGCCGAAATCGCCTCCACCGGCCGGGACGAGAACAGCTCCACGCGATGGCCTTCGGTGAGAAACAGCGCACGCCGCCCCTGGACTTGCACGTCCCAACGCGGATCGACGTGCCAGTGGACGGAGGCGATGTGGCGTCCGGCGCCGGCGATCAGGTCGGCGACGATGAGGAGATCGTCGTGGAGCGCGAGCACGTGGCGCCGGTGCTGCACGTTGCCGTAACCGTCGTGGGTGCCGTCGAAGTAATCGAAGCTGCCGTTGGTCCGCCAGCGCACGACCGTCGCGTCCGTCGCGCGAGACCAGTGAAATGGTCCATCAGGCTCCGACTGCGGCCGATCGTCGACGACGGCGGTGTTGTGCAACGCCGTCGACCGGAATCGATCGCGAAGCGTCGGGTCGATGGTGTAGCAGCCCGTTCCGGGATCGACGAGCAGCGGAATGGCGTTGCGGGCGAACGTGAGCGAGAGGGCGTCCGCGTGCGCGTGCCCGCCGTTCCGGTACCCGTGCGGACCTCCGTCGATGACGAGGTGATCGCCGGCGGCGGACCGCGACACGTAATAGCCCGTCAGCGGCAGCGCGGTGGATGGCAGCTCCTCGGCGCACGCGATCGAGGCGACCGCCGTCAGCTTGTCGGCGAGCGCCGGATGAGCGAGAAGCCAGAAGGCCTCCTCGGGCGCAGATTCAATCGCGAGATCGGGACGGTCGAGGAGTGCGCCGGCCACCGCCAGACCGTCGCGCACGTCGTCCGGCTCGCGGCCGGCGAGCGGCCACAAGCGACCGCCGTCGTCGTCGCCGAAATGGGGGAGACGGCCCCGGTCGGTCGAGAGGACACGGGCGGCGAACGCCAGCCGCGCCACCGCGCGCTCGAAGTCCGGCGCGACGTCGTCGCCTGTGATGCGCGCGATGGCGAGCGCGAACAGATAAAAATCGAGCGCGTACTTGTGATAGTGCGCCGAACGCTCGCAGTGGCCGCCGTCGGCGGCGATCTGGCGGTCGATCTCGACGACGAGGATCTCGCGCCCGATCGCCGCGCGGCGGCCGCTCGCGGCCAGCTGCGGGAGCGTACGTCCGGCGACGTAGAGCGCGAGCGCTTCGCCGAGGAGATGCGTGTTCGGGCTGAAGAAGTACGAGAGATTCCGCTCGACGTGCGCGAGCTGTGTGTCGATGCCGAGCAGAAGATCGACGACCCAGGCGGTCGAGTCGTCCTCGGCGGGGTCGCCGAAGAAGTGAAGCGCCCAGATCCACGACAGGGAGCGGAACGCGAGCTCGAGCATGCTCGCCCAATTGATGCCGGCGAGCGGCGGGTTGTCGGCGAGCCAGGACTCGAGATCGCGCAGCCATGCCGCGCGATATTTCGGATCGCCGCTGAGCCACGATGCCCGCCCGAGGGCGAGCCAATGCTGATGGCGATTCAGCTCCCAGATGATTTTGTGATCGCCGCACGCCGGGTCGAGGTACGACACGTCGGCCCAGAACCTTCGCGGCGCGCGACGATCGTGGACGGGGTCGTAGTGCCAGTCGGTGGCGCCGCCTGCATCGAAGCGGAGACCGCGGAACCCGAGAAGGTCGTAGTCGCCGGCGACGATGCGATCCGCACGCGCCGTCGCGGCGTCGGCGCTGTCGGGGAACTCGCGGCGGATCCGCGAGGCGATCATTTGCTTCAACGAAGGCGCGATGACGAAGCGCGCGGGTTCGACAGCGAGGTGACGGCACAATTCGCGGTGAGCGTCGAGCCAGTCCCGCCGCCCGAGCGCCGCGCGCGCGCGATCGAGGCCCGGAACGCGCGCCAGACGGCCGGCGAGATCGCGGCGGTTCCACCGGGCCGGAGCGATCGCCGTTCGCGCGCGGTCGACCGCGGTGCGCGCGGCCGCGCGGCCGCGCCACAGGATCTCGTCGAGATCCATTCGTACCGCTCTCGCAAGCCTATGCGGCATCGTCCTCGATTCCCGCCAGCGACAGCTGGTGCGACGACGAGTTCCGGAGGACGCGGCGATAGGTGGCGAGCCACAACGCCCGCACCGCCGGCCAGGTGCACGCCCGCGAGCTCGCGTGCGCCGAGTGCACCAGGCGCTCCGCGAGCGACGGATCGTCGAGCAGCCGGAGAACGTGCGCGGCCAGTTCCTCGTGATTGTCATCGCCGGCGAGCAGACCGTTGACCTCGTGCGTCACGATCGCGGGTATTCCACCGACGCCGGTCGACACGACGGGCAACCCGCACGCAAACGCCTCGATGACCGACACCGGCATGTTGTCGATGCGCGGGCTCTGCACGTAGATGTCGTTCGCCTGGTAGTAGGCGGGAATCGCGTCGGGCGCCACGCGGCCGGCGAAGGTGACGTTGCGGAGCCGCAGCGCGTCGACCTGTGCGCGCAGCGCGCGCTCGTCGCGTCCGCCGCCGACCACTGTCAGCGTCGCATCGGGGTGGCGCGCCTGGACGATCTGAAACGCGCGCAGCGTGCACGCGACGTTGTAGAGCGCCTCGAAGTTGCGCGTCGAGACGAGCCGCGGTCGAAGCGGTCGCCGCTCGCAAAAAGAAAAACGATCGGGATCAATGATGTTGGGAATGACCGTGGCCTCGATGGCGAACCGATCGAACACCTCCACGAGAAAACGCGACGGCACCACGTTGGCGTCGACGCGGGCGAGGACGGCACGCGCAATCGCCGAGCGTCCCAAATGATCCGGCGCTTCGCCGCTGTGATAGTTGAGCAGCACGGGACGGCCGAGCGCGCGGGCCACGGCGATTGCAGGCAACGGCGCGAGCAGGAATGACGTGTAGGACGCCGAGTAGACGTGCACGATGTCGGCGCGCGAGAGCTGGCGGACGAGTTCCGGTCCATAGAACAGCTCGTTGACAACGGTCCTCAGATACTTCACCCGCGACGTCCAGCGGAGGAGCGACGGAGGCTCGGGGTTCACCGGGGCGAGCCACGCTTCGACATCGGCGTCGTTCCGCCAGGCTTTCAGCAGTCGATCCGCCTGAACCGCCTGGCCGCCGAGAATGCGGAGTGAAGGAGCGACGAACGCGACGCGCAGCCTACCCATGTGTGGTAAACGGTTACCTCTTCCGCCCGGCGAGCCGGACCGTTTGCGACATCGTGCAAAGCACAGGCCGGTTCAGATGACGCGTGCGAAGCACGTCGCCTCGATTCACCGTCCGGACGAGCGGGAAAACGACGGCTGGCCGATCGGCGCGCGGACCGCCGCATCGACCTTGACGTCGCGCGGCACCATGGACGGAAGCTCCGTTCGAAGAGCCGTAATGAGCCGTTCGGTGAATGCGGCGGCGCCGACGGCGTTCAAGTGGAATCCCGTGTCGCGATAGAGCTGCCGCCCAAAGGTTCCCGACGTGACGGGTTTGAGCGTTGCGACGCCGACCGCTCGCGCGGCGCGCACGAACCCCTCGGACCCATCGTTGGCGTCGAGAACGGGCGGCAGCACGACGAGCAGGCGGCTGCCGTGTGCATCCGCGATGGCTTTCAGCCGCGCGATGCGACCGACGGCGACGCGCTCGACCTCTTCGTCGACGAGAGGGTTCGGGTCGATCACGCTCGAAAAGTCCATGAGCCGCCCGAGCTCGGGCATCAATCGCCCGAGGACGAAGTTGCGCATCTCGGCGCGCACTCCCCAGAATTTGCTCATTCGGGCGAAGAAGAGGCTCGTGGTCTGCGTGGCGTTGAGATCGAGCTCCCGCGCCAGCGCAGGAAGATCGCGGACGTTCACGAGGTAGTAGGCCGAGTAATCTCCGCGGATCTCGGACCGTGTCCATTGCTGCGTGCTCATCATCACGACGACCACGTCAGGGCGGGCGCCCTCGCTGAACAGCCGCTTCAGACCGTAGTACCAGTCGAGGAAGAAGGTCTGCTCGACGACGAAGCGCCGCGTGTCCCACTCGCGCGCGAGCGCCTCGCGCATGTGATCGAACTGCACCCCTTCGTCGAGCAGCGAGTTGCCGACGACGAGCATGTGCCTGCGGCCGGACGCCTGTGTGCCGCTGGTGCGCGCGAACGAGTACTCGTGAGCCGTGCGGCGCTGGATCTTGCTGACGCGATCGAGCGCCAGCCGCGCGGCGATCTCGACCGAGAGCGCGACGAGCAGGCAGCCCGCCAGCAGCAGGGCGGTCGGCCGGCCGATTCTAGAAACGGAAATAGATGAACGCATTGAGTTGATTGGCCGCCAGCAGCGTCACCAGCGCCACCATGCCGACGCCGACGGCAACGCGACGCATCTCGACGGACGTTTCGAGCAAGTACTCTTCACGCCGCGTTTCGTTGAACAGGTCGATGACGAACAGCGGCGCGCTGAACAACGCGAGGAACCGCAGCGCGAGGCCGTATTCCGGCACCCACACCCACGAGCCGAGGCCGCGCAGGAATGCGACCGCGTCGGCCAGGCTCGGCGCGCGGAAGAACACCCAGGTGAAGCACACGAGATGAAAGACGGCGATTCGCGCCAGCCACGCGCGCGGCGACCAGAAGCCCGTCTGAACGTCTTCTTCGCGTCCGAACACTCGGCCGACGAGCCGTTCGGCGCTCAGCCACGCGCCGTGAATGCCACCCCACACGACGAAGGTCCATTTCGCCCCGTGCCACAGACCGCCGAGCAGCATCGTGAGCATCAGGTTGCGGTACGTCCGCCGCTCGCCGTCGCGATTTCCGCCGAGCGGGATGTACAGGTAATCACGCAGCCACGAGCTGAGGCTGATGTGCCAGCGGCGCCAGAAGTCCTGCAGGCTCGTCGCGAGGTACGGCTGGCGGAAGTTCACCATGAAGTGAAAGCCGAGCAGCTGCGCGCTGCCTCGCGCGATGTCGCTGTAGCCGCTGAAGTCGCCGTAGATCTGCCACGCGAACGCGTACGTGCCGAGGGCGACGACGGCCACGTTCGGCGCCCCCATCCGGCCCGAGAACGCCGCGTCGGCGATGAGCGCGCAGTTGTCGGCGATCACCGTCTTGCGAAACAGCCCGCACAAGATCAGCAGGAGGCCGTTGAACACGCGTTCGTGATCGAACCGGCGCGGCGCCTGCACCTGCGGCAGCAGATGCGACGGCCGCTGAATCGGGCCGGCAATCAGATGCGGGAACAGGCTGATGAAGAGCGCGTAGTCGATCAGCGAGTCGGCCGGCTCGAGCTTCTTCTTGTACACGTCGACGATGTACGCCACCTCCTGGAACGTGTAGAAGGAAATACCCGGCGGCAGCAGGATGCGGATCACGGCGACCGGCGTCTGGTGAAACCCGAGCGCCTGCAGCGTCGCCGCGAACGAATCCATGAAGAAGTTGAAGTACTTGAACGCGCCGAGGAAGCCGAGGTTGATGACGAGCGACAGCGTCAGGAGCGCGCGCCGCCGCCGGCTGTCCTCTGATCGCGCGATCGCTTTCGCGCAGTAGAAGTCGACAATCGTCGACGCGGCGATGAGCGCGAGAAACCGCGGATCCCACCACCCGTAGAACACGTAACTGGCCGCCAGCAGCAGCACATTCTGCTGGCGCCATCGGAGACGCCAGTAGGCGAGCGTCACCAGCGTCAAGAAGACGATGTAGATCGGTGTGTCGAAGAACACGCGCCGTTGCCTCGCAACCGCGGTCGCCGTCCGACCGCGCATCCGACGTCAGTGCTGCGGTCGCCGGTCGAGAGGGTCTCTGTTCAGCGGGAACCGTTCGGCTTCGATGTCGGCGCCGAGATCGCGGCCGTCGCTTCCGGCGCGCCGCCACGAGCTCGTCGCGATCAGCCGGTAATCGCCGCTGTCGTACGACACGAACTGCGCGCGGAACTCCGCCGACGAAGGGAAGCGGTTGCCGCGCGGATAGCGTCCGGCGTCGGCGTCCGCGATGACATTCGCCACGATCTCGGATGCCGGAAAGTACGTCGAGATCGTGTCGGCGCCCGGGGAATGGTTCGTGCCGAGGATGCCGTAGTCGTTGTGCCGCGCGATGTTGTTCGTGAACGTGAACCCGAGAATCGGCGGCCCCTCGACGAGCACCAGCCCGTGGGCGTGCTCCTGCACGACGGTGTTGTGATCGATCGTGACGTCGCGCGGCCCGCCGGTCAGAAGGAACGCGTAGCCGTTGCCGCCCCAGTTGCGCTCGTCGATGTCGGCGATGATGTTGTTCCGGATCGCGATCGATCGCGCCTGACGGCTCGGGTGGTTGTCGTCGAAGCCGAGAATCGAAATGCCGGCGGCGCTGTGCCGGAACACGTTGTGCTCGAAGACGATGTCCTCGACCACACACCACGGGCATCCGCCGTCCTGGTTGCGGACCGTGAACAGAATCCCGTAGCCGGATTGCGCCTGCGGCCAGTTGTATTCGATCAGGTTGTGGTCGATGGTGACGCGCCGTGCGTTCTTGAGCTCGAACAGGTTCTTGACGGTCCACTTCTCGCTGCGCCACGCCACCGGTTTCGCGATCAGATTTCCGGTGATCCGGATGTCGCTCGGCACCAGATCCCGAATCGTCGGATCGGCGCCGCCGAACATGATGTTCTCGCCGGCGCCTTCCACGTAGTTGTTGCTGATGGTGTAGGGGCCGGGACCATTCCAGCCGCCGATCGCCTGCGCTTCCTGACCGACCTGCTTGCAGTCGGAGATGTACGACCCGTTGATCGTCGTGGCGCCGCTGTTCAGCGCCACACAGCGTTTCGTTCCGGTGGCTGCATCGCCGTGGATGTAGCAGCGATCGACGACGATGTCGTGCGGCACGTCGGCGAGCGATCGCTGCGCCGACGACCCGTTGCCGAGCGCCAGCACCTCGCCGCTTCCGGCACCCTGCAGTTCCACGAGCGACAATCGCCAGTGATGCGCGCCGGGCGCGGTCTGAAACGCCGGCTGTGTGTTGGGCGATCGCAGCTTCGCGAACGACCGCGCGGCTTCGACCGTCGTACGCTGCCCCTCGCCGACCTCGTCGGCGCCCGCCGTTCGAATCGTGATGAACTCCGCGCCGTCTTTGCTCGGGAGCGTGAAGTTGCCGACGTAGGTGCCTCCGCGTTCGAGCGCGATCGTGTCGCCGGGGCGCGCGTTCATCAGCGCGGCGTGCAGATCGCCGCCGGAGGGAACCGTAATCGTGGCGGCCGACGCGCGGCAGACGTTCGCCAGAAGCATGAAGGCGATTGCCATTGCCTTTTCCATGCGCGACTCTCTCCGAGGATTAGACACGGCGCGGCCGCCGCAGCTCGTACGCCCAGACGAGCGGCGTGAGCCACACGCTGCTGACGATGCCGAAGGCTCGCGACAACAGGCTGCCCGGCGGCGGCTGCAGGAGGTGCAACAGCCGATGCCGTCTGACCGACTCGCGTATTTCCGCCAGGATCAGCCGCTTCCGAAATGCCGCCAGCTGCCGGCGAGTTGCGGCGCGCTCGATCGGCCGTTCCTCGCACATCATCTCGATTTCGCTGAACACGCCGATGGCGCCACGCAGCATCCGGAGGTCGTCTGCCGACTCGCTGTCCGGCCGTCGTCTGTACAGCCCCAGCGGCTTTGCATTCCTGAGGATGTGAAATCCGGCGAGTGCGGCACGCACCCAAAAGTGATAGTCCTCGTTTCCTTTCCACTTCGGATCGAATCCACCGATCGTTTCGAAGACTTCCCGGCGAAAGACCGACATGATGCAGATCGAGTCATCTTTCCGCAGGATGTCGAGCAACGTCAGTTGCTCGGTCCCTGACGTGACGGGCCACAACGGCTTTCCATCAAGGGGCCCGCCCACGTTGACGGCATTTGCGGTCACGACCCCAACGTTCTCGAATCGTCGAAACACTGACAATTGTTCGGCCAAGTAATCCGGAGTCCATCGGTCATCGCTGTCGAGCAACGCGAAGTAGCGGCCCCGTGCCCGACGCATGGCGGTGTTGCGGGCAGACGGCTGCCCCTCGTTGTGGAACGCCGGAATCACGTGCACGCGCTCGTCCGGCGCAGCAAGCGCGCGGGCCAGCGCGAGCGTTCCGTCGGTTGACCCGTCATCGACGATCAGAAGTTCGAAATCAGGAAAAGATTGGGCAAGTACGGAACTCACCGTCTCGGCCAGATAACGTTCCGCGTTGTAGGCCGGCGTGATGATGCTGACGGCAGGTCCATTTGCAGTTGAATGCACGGGCTACGCGTCCCTCACGGCAGGTTGAGGGGAGCAAGTGGCGTGCCGCGAGCGCGACAATAGGTTTTTTATCGATCGATTGTGATCGATCCGTGTCGCATGAATGTCGTACCAGCATTGCTCCAGCGGCACACCGGCGCGCACGAAACGCCGGCGGATCTGATCGTACTGTTCTTCGACGGCCTCCTTCGTTCGCCAGGGACCAAACGTATCTTCGCCGAATGGGCCCGACGCTCCCTGCGGGAACACATATCCGCGACGACGACTAAACGTATCGAAGTCGGATCGCAATCCATCGGGCAGCGCTCGCCTCACTGCGGGTACGAGGACGCACAACTTGCGCACCGCACGAAAACCGATCTCGTTGTCGAATACCGGAGTCGCATCGGTGTACGTGCTTTGATTAACGAGTTTGAATCGGCGGTAGCCCAGCTCGTACAGTCTGTCGATCAGTGGATCGCTGTGAGTGAGCTCGCAGGAGACGTATTGCGGACACTCGGAAGGTTGGAGCGCGTCGAGGCAAATGCGATCGTATCCTTCGATGTCGATCTTCAGGTAATGCGGCACGCCGAACCGGCGTGTGAGCGCATTCAGCGGGACACATTCGATCTCCACCGCGTGACAGCGGCTGCCGTGCCTCCCGCCCAGTTCACGATCGAAGGATGACCACACGGAGTTGTCTTCGTTGACCCAGAAGGGCAACGTGCCGGACTGCTCCGCGATCCCGACGTTCAGCACGGTGAGACGGCCCCTATCGATCGCGTGCTCGAATCGCGCGGCAACGGACCGGGCGAGCAGCGGATTCGCCTCGACCGCCACGACGCGATATCCCTTTTCGAGGTAGTATCCGCTGTCGTCTCCGTTGTGCGCGCCGACGTCGAAAATGAGATCGCTCTGAATCGCCATTCGTTGATCCCGACACTCTCCGGAGCGCTCAGTCGACTTCGCGCACGAACACGAACTCGTTGCAGCCGAGGCCGACGCCACCACATTTCAGCGTGACGAGCCGGAAGCCGCGCGCTTCGTAGAAGTCGAAAATCTGCTCCGGCGTCGCGGTCTCGTACGGGTAGCCGCCGACCCAGTCGACGAGGTCTCGCCATCGGCTCATGCCGCGCTCGCCGACCGCTGACCACGATCGCAGGTAGCCAAGCGGGTCGCGCCGCACGCACGCGTTCACGAATGCCTTCGCCTCGTTGGAAGCGGACGCGGCGGCGACGAATATCGGTCGAACGGCGTGCGGGAGTCGGTTGTACGTGCGCTTGATGAGGCGCCAGCGCGCCGTTCGGCTGCCGAGGTCGTTGTAAATCGCGATGAACAGTTTGCCGCGAGGCGCGACCGGCAGCGCCGCATGGGCCAGCGCTTCATACATGCGGCCGGTGTGGTGCAGCACGCCCCAGGAGTAGACCACGTCGAACGTGCCGAGCGAGGCGAGATAATCGCGGTCGAGCGCCGATCCCCGCTCGATGCGCCAGCGATCGTCGCCGGGAAAGTAGCGGCCGCGGAGTTCGAGCGTGCAGCGGACCGACTCCGGATCGACGTCGAATGAATGGACGGTGGCGCCGAGGCGACGCGCCGCGAGACTGAAGAGTCCCGATCCGCTGCCGATATCGAGGAACCGCCGCCCGCCGAGCGTCGGCTCCTTCAACATCGCCAGCAGCGACGCTTCGGCTCGTTGAATGCGCGGTTCATCGAGCACCTGGAGAAAGCGCAGCCAGTTCCTGCCGAACGCGAACCGGTCCCGCTCGAGCGCGAGACCGGCCTGCGCATCGAGCGCGGCCACCGAAGTCGTCGCCTGCAGTTCAGACGCCGCAGTCATGTCAGCCTCGATGGCGCACCACGCGCGCGCCGGGATTGATTTGCGAGAGATAGGCGGCGACCGCGCGCGCGCGGATGGTCCACATCCGCTTCACGCGATAGCAACACAAGAGGGCACCGGGAATGTGCCGGCTCATCCGCGCGATCGCCGCGCTCATGAAATCGCGCCGCACATCCAGCAGCGACCTGAAATCGTCGGCGGCCGCCGCGTAATCGCGTCGCACGAGGTTCGCTTTGCCGCTGGCCATCAGGCGCTCTTCCTCCAACCGCTCGAGCTGCCGATCGATCGCGGCGAGCTCGGGCGCGCGGCCGGCGCACAACTCGCGCGCCTGCCTCAGCACGCCGATCGCGCCCGTGAGCATCTGCAGCTCCTGGGCCGAAAGGCTGTCGGGCCGCCGCCGGTACTGCCCGAGAGGAATCGGGTTGTGAATGAACACGAATCCGGCATGCGCGGCGCGAACCCAGAAGTCGTAATCCTCGTTGACGGGCAGGGCCTCGTTGAAGCCGCCGATCCGCTCGGCGACCACACGGCGGAAGAGCGACATGATGCAAACCGAGCTTTCACTCTCGAGAATCTGGAGCAGCGAGAGCTGACGCCTCGAGCCGACGGCCTTCAGCGGCTGCCCGTTGCACGGGCCGCCGCGGTTGTACGCGTTGCCTGTCACGATGTCGCACGGGCGGCAGTCGCGGAATACGGTCATTTGCGCTTCGAGAAACGACGGAAGCCACACGTCGTCGCTGTCGAGGAGCGCCAGGAACTCGCCTCGTGCGAGCGCGATCGCGGTATTACGCGCAGCCGCCGGCCCGCCATGCGCACGTGTCAGGACGCGAACGCGCTGATCCCGGCGTTCCCACGCCCGCGCAATCGACAGCGTCGCGTCGGTGGACCCGTCGTCCACGATCAGCATTTCGAAGTCGCGCCACGACTGTGCGAGCGCCGACGCGATGGTTTCCGCCAGGAACTCTGACGCGTTGTACGCGGGTGTGATGATGCTGATGGTTGGATCCGGGGTCATGAACCCTCCGACGGTCACTGGCGATCAGTTGAGGCGGGATCGCAGCGCCGGATATCGTGTGCCACCGTCGACATCCGTTCCGGAAAGAGAGTGCCCATTAGTGGCAAATCGCCGCCTCGTCCTCGCGTTGTAAATTCCTTATCTCTGCCCCGCCGCTGTCACCTAAGCAGAATGCATACCGAGCACTGCAGGAGCGTACGTAATCGAATGTGAAGCGGGGTTTTACTCCGGAACGAACGGTGCCGCTCCGCTCAACCTCGGCGAAGGGCGTCTCGTCATCCGGCCCACGTAGTCGAGAAGAGAGTCGCGCTCCTCCGGCGTCACGACACCGAGCGCTAGCGCAGCTGCCGCGTACCCGATTCCGAAACACACGCCGCACACGACGACCGCCACGAGCGGCGGCAGACCCGACGACATGAACCGCGTGAGCGTTGTCGGCACGGCCGCGATGGCCGAGGCTGCAGCAATCTTGGCGACATCGGTCAACAACCCGATGTCGCGTGGCTCGACAGGTAGAATCCTGATGGCCTTCACCAGAATCGCTCCGCGCGCCAGTGCGTTGGTCATCACGACCACGGCGATGGCGCCCACGAGCCCGAAGCGGCTGATCGTCGCCGGCAACGCGGTGACGAGGCCCACGACGAGCGCGCCGTGCACCTTCAGAAGAAAGTGACGGTGTTCGGCGTACGCGCGCATGATGGGATCCACGAGCAGAACGCCGAGTGGAATGAGGGCGAGATTGACGGCGAAGATCGGGATGCTGTCGGCATATCGCGCCGTGAAGAGCGCCGTGATGAATTCACGGCGCATGACCAGCAGAAACGCGTAAGCGGGGAAGTAGACGGCGGCGAGCTTTCGCATGACACGGGCGGTGAGCAGCACGATCTCTCGCGTTTTCTGCTGGTGCTGCAGCAGGCTGACGCGAGGGATCATGACGGAGCCGACCGAGTCTGCGAGGATGCCGAACAGCGGCAGTTGAAAGCAGCCGATTGAATAGATGGCGTAAGAGGTTGGCCCGAATCGTTGCGAGACGAAGTAGTTGTGGAGATCGGACTGCAACGAGTACATCAGACCCGCCACGCCGAAGGGCAGCGAGTACGCCAGTTGTCGGCGGAAGAACGACCAGTCGAGCGCCCGCCAGAACCCTGGAAATCGGCGGCCGAGATACGCCCCGAGAGCCGCAACCTGCAGGAGGCCCTGCGCCAACGCGGCGAGGACGAGCGACCGGATCGTCCCGGCGGCGATCGCCGCCGTCACGAAGAATGTCGCCCGCGTGATCTGAATGGCGACGATGGCGGCGGTCGCAATCCCGATGTCCTGATTCGCAACCGTCACGATTTCGAGGAATGAGCCGACGACCCAGAGGACGATGATGACCCCGATCCACGGGGCGAACTCAACCGCTGCCGGCTCCTTGAAGAGAACAATCAGGACCGAAGGAAAGAGCGAGACCACGGCTCCGAAGAGCGCCGACACGGCCGTTGTGAACAGCACGATGTTGAAGACGGTGTGATTGCGGCAGCCCTCTTCGCGCGGCAGAAAGTAGAACGCCGTCATGCCGAAGCCGAGCGGCAGCATCGTGACGGCGCTGTTGATCACCAGAAAGATCTGCTTGTAGAGCCCGAACTCGTGCTGCGGCATCCGGCGCACGAGCAGCAGCGGGATCGCAACCGTGAACGCAAACGCCACCGTTTTTGCGGTGATTAACCAGATCGTGCGCACCGTGAGGCTGTTGTGCCGGGGCGATGAAGGAGACATGGGCTGCGGCGGGCTGTGCTCGGGCGCCAGATTAGGTAGTCGTCAGTGCCTGCTGTACGGCGTCACGGACCTGGTTGACGTGCACACATCAGCCGTAAATAAGCATGAGCCGTGCCCGTAGGACGGCGAGGATCAGCTTAGGTGTCGGAAGGTCGGTCGACTCGGCTGCGAGGACGCGGCCATGGTGCCGCGTCCTCGCATGCGGGAGAGGAGGCAGTTACTGAAGCTGCACGAGGAAGACGTCCTCACGATACGTCTGGTCGACGGGGTCGAAGCCGAGCGTCTTCTCCCAGTTCGACGTGAAGATGACGAACCGCCCGTTCGGCGACACGTTCGGCCGCGGCGTATACCAGAACCAGAGCGCCGATGGGTTGGTGTCGTTGACGATGTCGCTGCGGGCGTGCGCAAATCGCCAGACCGTCGCCCCCGCTGCGGGAGCTGCATCCGTCTGGATCGCGACGATCTCGTCATCCCACGCGCGCCAGGCCACGGTGTTGCCCGGCGTCCGATACGGCGCGCCGATGACCGGCACGAGGCGATCCGCCTGTGCGTTGTTCCACGACGTATGGTCCGCGAGCTGAATTTCCTTCGGCAGAATGACGGGCGCGATGAGATCCGCGTGGCTCAGCGGGCTTGACAGCGCACGGATCTGCCACTGCGCCGCGTCCCACGTCGACGTCGTACAGCAGTCGGTGTTCACCAGATAGCCGTAGCCCTGCACCGTATGCCCGTAGGGCAGCGCATTCGGCGACCCGTCGTTGCCGCCCGCCGTCACGGCGGTAATCAGATCCGTCGCCGTGTCCCACACGTAGAACGGCGACGCGTAGCGCGGTGCTCCGAGTTCTGCGGCCGAAGTGTAGAGCAGGACGTAGCGACCACTCTTGTCAATCGCCGCGCTGTGCAGATGGATGTTCAACGCGATATTGGTCGGCACGCCGTTGATGGTCGACGCCAGCGTGTCGAGCAGCTTGCGCGCCGACTGGTTCGCCAGCGGAAACCACAGCGCGAGGTTGTGGAGATCCTGCGTCGCGCCGCCGAACCACGTCATCATCTTGTCCGCGCCGTTCTTCTGCCCGCCCACGTAGCCGGTGAAGGTGGCGATGGTGTCGAGATTGATGACGGCGCTGTACGTGCTCGACGAGAAGTCGTACTGCTCTATCGTGTGCACGGGGTTGCCGACGCCGTAGATGATGTTGGGATTCGCCGCGTCGAACTCCGGCTCGTTGATGAACGACAGCACGAGCCCGCCGTCACCAGGCCCTGCGATGCGCGACGCCGTCATCGTCGCCGCGTCGAACGCAAAGGGGATTGAGTTGCCGTGGCTGCCCAGGATGTAAAAGCGCGTCGAGTCGGCGTTCCAGCCGACCTCGCTGCCAATCGACGGCGAACGGAACGAGATATTGGGGGATGACGCGAGCGTGTTCGCATCGGTGACGCGCAGCATCTTCGAGCCGAACGTCGGATCGGAGAACGTGAATCCGGCCGGCCCCAGCGCCGGAAGCGGCGGTTTCGGACGCGCCACGCGATCGGCGATCGCGTTGTACGACGTCGGTACACCACCGGTTGGTGGTGGCGGCGGCGGTGGCGGCGGCGGCGGCGGTGGCGGCGGGAGCGCCGTTGCCGTCAGCGTCATATCGGCCACATTGAATCCGGCCGCATCGACGACGAGCTTCATGACTTGTGTACCGGCCGACAGGTTCACCGTGGTGCTGACGATGGTCCAGATCTGCCATCCTCCCGTCGTCGGTACTGAGACGGTGGGCGTGTTCGTCGCGCCGAAGCTCGCGTGGAACTGGCCACCGCCCGCCTTCGACGCGACCCTGAATTGCAGCGTGTAGGAACCTTCGGTGGTCACGTTGACCGAATAGGCGAGCCATTCGCCCGTCGCCATCCAGCCGACGTTGTATCCACCGAGGCTGCTCGATTCGATGTCGACGTCGGTGTTGCGATATTGCCCGCCGGCATTCCCGGCGGTGGTGTCGTGGTACGCGAGGCCCTCGCCGCCGTTGTCGAAATTCTCCGCCCTCAGTGTTCCCGGAACGATCGCGGCCGTGCCTGTGTAGGAAGTTGATCCGACAATCGACAGTCGCACCCAATTCAGGTTGCCGACCGCGCCGGTCGGACCGATTGCGTCGAACACGACGCGCATGATCTGCGGTCCCGCCGACAGCGCAACGGACGTCGAGATGGTCGTCCAGGTCTGCCAACCGCCCGTGTTCGGAACCGTCAGCGGACCGGTCACGTCCTTGCCACCGAATTCGACGTGGAACGTGCCGCCCACCCCCGACGATGCGACGCGCGCCTCGAGCGTGTAGTTGCCGGTTGCCGCGACGTTCACGGAGTAGTTCAACCACTCGCCGGCTTTGATTTTGCCGATGTCGTATCCGCTTTCGGTCGATGCTTCGACGTCCACGTCCGTCTGACGAAACGCGCCGAGCGAGTTTCCGACCGTCGTGTCGTGGTACGCGAGTCCTTCGCCGCCGTTGTCGAAGTTCTCAGCTTCTATCGTGCCGGGAACGGCAGCGGCCGAACCTGTGAACGGCGTCGACGTGACGGTCGTGAGCCGAACCCAATTCAAGTTGCCGACGGCGCCGTTCGGGCCGATCGCGTCGAAGACCACGTGCATGATCTGCGGTCCTGCAGACAGCGCAACCGTCGTCGAAACAGTCGCCCAGGTCTGCCAGCCGCCGGTGTTCGGGATCGCCAGCGGCCCGGTGACGTCCGTGCCACCGAGCTCGATGTGGAACGTGCCGCCCTGTCCCAATGACGCGACGCGCGCATCGAGGACGTACTTGGCGGGTGAGGAAACGTTCACCGAATAATTCAGCCACTCGCCGACCTTGATCTTCGCGACGTCGTATCCGCCTTCGGTCGACGCTTCGATGTCCACATCGGTCTGTCGAAACGCACCGAGCGAGTTCCCGGCGGTCGTATCGTGATACGCGACGCCCTCGCCGCCGTTGTCGAAGTTCTCGGCTTCGATGATGCCCGGGATGGCAACTGGACTTCCGCTGTACGGTGTCGACGTGGCCGCGGCGATCGTTCGTGCATTCAGCGTCAACAAGGCACACGTTGCCCAGACGCCCAGGGCTTTTCGAGACATCACCCGCATCTCCCTTTTGAGGCTTGATTGGATAGTTCGCGCGGCGAACTATCAGGACGCGAGCGTGAGGGCAACCGTGATACCAGCAGCGACGGCGCTTCGCGGGTCTGGCGATTCATACCCGCTTTTCGGAAGGATTCTTGAAGAGTTGCGCAGGAGTGCATGAAAGGCGCGCGACCGCGCGAGTCGCACTTCACAGTCACAGTCCTGGTGTGTGACTTTCAGATCCGTTGCTGTGATCGGGGACGACTGCGCGGCGATAGGCAATCCGCTGAAGACGGCGAGTACGAGAAATGATTAACGGTTACAGGAAAGGTTGGTGACGAGCGGTCGACCGACAACGCATTGACTCAGGCGCACAGTCTTTGTGCAAGAGTGCAAAGCAGTTCGTTGGAATTGCGACGATGCATTTCACTACATGAACGGGTGCTTTCGAGGTGTGATGACGTGGCACGCGCAGGACGATGAACATTCGCGGAACGTCACGAGGATGTCGATTCTCGTGAACGCCGCTGGTGGCAGGCGAGACGGGTATTACTTCAGTTCCGTACTATTCCAAACCGGACAAAACCTTACAACATCCGTGGAGGAACGAACCGGCGGTGTAGCACGAAACACACGAAATCACGAGACACACGAAACTTGGATTTGTCTTCGTGACTCTCGTGCCGTTGTGAGTCTCGTTTGCGTACTCACGGCTGCGCGTTGACGAGAACGAGCATATCGCGCACGGCGGGCGTATCGGGCGCGACCTCGGCGGCGCGGTGCACGTAGTCGCGCGCGGCCGCCGCGTCGCCGCCGTCGAGCGAGATTCGGGCCTTCAGCAGCAGGCCGTTGACGCTCGCCTGATCCATGTGAAGCACGTCGTCGACCATCGTCGCAGCCTTCTCGCGTTCGCCTCGATCGTACAGAATCGACGCGACGCGCACTTTCGCGGCGCCGCCTTCGTCCTTCGACTTCAACTGCGACAGGACGCGGAGCGCGTCGTCCGGGCGACCGGCCCAGACGTAGTAGTCGGCCAGCGACAACACGCCGGAGTCGTCGTGCGACTTCGCGGCGACCGCCTGCCAGTACTTTTCGGCGTCGTCGCATTGGTTCGTTGCGACGAGGTAGCTGGCGTACGTGCGATTGGCTTCGAGATCGTCCGGCGACTTCTCGAGCGCCGCACGCAGCTCTTTCGCGCCGTCGGCGCCTCGCCCTGCCTCGAGATAAAGCTGCGCGAGGCTGACGCGGGCGTCGGTCGCGGCCGGATCGAGCTTGATGGCGCGGAGCAGCGACACCTCCGCACCCTTCGTGTCGCCGCGGCGCAGCCGCACGTCGGCGAGCGCCTTGTACACGCGCGGGTCCGTTGGTGCGGCGGCCACGGCTGCCGAGATGCGCTCCTCGGCATCGGCGAACCGGCGCACACGGGCCAGCGCGCTCGCGAGCAGCAGCTGCGCGTCGAGGCTGAAGCGATCGGCGGCCAGCGCGGTCCGCGCATCGGCCGCCGCGTTGGCGTAGTCGCCCATCGCGAGGAGCTGCGCCGAAGACCTGACGCAGACCTTGGCGTCTTTCGGATCGAGCGCGCACGCCCGCTGGTAGGCAGCCGCGGCGTTCGTCGTCTGACCGAGCGCGGCGTACGAGTCGCCGAGCCTCATCTGCGCGTCGACCGACTGCGGGTTCGTGCGGATGGCGTTCTCGAACTCGATCACCGCCTCGGCATACTGCTTCGCCGCGAGATACTTTTCGCCGCTGCTGAAAAAGCGCTCGAAGGGGTGACGCGAGCAACCGGCCAGCGCGGCCGCGATCAACGCAATGGAGACGATGCGCATGCGTTTACTCCGGGAGATGATGCGTGAGGACTGGAAACAGCGCGCGAACGAACGAAGCGACATCTTCCGCTCCCGCGCGGCCCGGTAGAATCTGCGCCGTGACTCGGACCAGTGCACCTTCACTGCGATGAAGGGTCAATGCATCCTGCACGAGCAGAAATTTGTTGCGGAACTCGCTGGCCACGGCCCGGCCGTGACTCTGATACCAGTAGTACACGAGATCTTCCTGACCGTCCTTGCGCGCGACGTTCGCGTTGATCTCGATCTGACGTCCGGAGTCCAGCACCACCCGCTCGCGCCGGCGTGCGACCCATTCCCATCCGGTTCCCGGCAGGCAGTTGAGCGGCGAGTGGATCGTGTGACCCGAACGCTGTGTCGCGTAGTACGCAACGAACAAATCGACCGGCATCTGTTGGCGTGAGTACGTGCGCAGCAGATAGCTGTCCGCCTGCAGGACGGCTTCCGTCTCCTTATCCAGACGTCCGCCGTCTTTCCCGCGCCAGTCCTCGATCTGCGACGGCAGTGCGCTGAGCGCAGGAGCTGGCGGAACGAGATCGGTTGCGGCGACCACCCGCAGAAGCCCTGCGGTGATCAACATCACGCACGCGACGAAGAACAGACGTCGTGACGTCATGCGGTTGTCAATCTAGGCGCCGCCATGCCGGCCGTGGACGAATTTAGAGCATGGTGCAGCGCCCATACGACGGCCAATGCGGCGATGAACACGACCCAACCCGATGCCGCGTGGATCGTCCCGCTTGCGACTGCCGGTCCGAACCGCGACGCCGCGAGACCGGTCATCGCGATGCGCACGCCGTTGAGCGCGATGGCCACTGGGACGGCCGCGAACGCAATCGACCAGCGGCGCAGCGGCGTCGACGCCGAGAAATGTCCGATCAGCGTGGCGACCGACAACAGCGCCATCAACGACCGAATCCCGCTGCACGCGTCGTTCACTTCGAGCGTGATGGTGGCGAGGGTCAGGACGTTTCCGTCACGCAGCACCGGCACGTTGACCAGCCGCAGCAGCTGCTCGCCAAGCTGAGACGCGACGAGTTGCAGCGAGACGGCCACGCGGTCGAACACAACAGCCGGCAACGGGATCATGAAAATCAGGAACCCAAGCGGGAATGCCACCAGCCGGAGATGCTGCCACCCGAAGACGAAGAGCACCGTGCCCGCGAGAACGCCAATCAGCGAGATGCGAGTCAGGAACAACTCGGCGCCGAGCGAGCCGAGCGCGTACAGCGCGAGGCTCACGCCGATCACCACGAGGCCGAGGTTTGAAGGACGGATGGGAGTCTGTTTCAGCCGATCGCGCTGCTGCCACAACAAGAACAGCGCGATCGGTGCGATGAGGAAGCCGTGTGAGTAGGTCTCGTCTGCGGCCCACTGGCGTACGAGCTTGACGAGCACTGGGGCGTAGAGAAGGGCCGCCGTCAATGCCCAGGCGACGAGACCGATCACTTAGCCCCTCGGCTTCCGATTCCGACGACGAGCGAGAAAGACGCTGCCGAGGCCGGTGCCGATGAGCAGGAGACTGGTCGGTTCCGGATTCACTGCCACCGCGCGCCCCGGGGCGCCGAGAACAGGTGCCTGGCCCGGAGGAAGGTTGCCGGCGCTTGGAGGAAGCGTTCCGACCGTTCCAGTCACAGGCGCAGTGCCGGCGGCCGTATCGTTCGCGCCGGGGCTCGGCGGGAGAACGGTAGGTGTCGTCACGTTCGGGTTCGCAGGTGCCGCGGGAGCCGTTGCATTGCCGCCGCTGGGAGGTGCGGCTGTCGTGCTTCCGCCAGCTGGCGCGCCCGCTGGAGGTGCTGGAGCAGGGGCCGCGACTGACGGAGCGTTCGCGCTCGGCGATGCTTCAGGCCTGCTGGTGGGAACGGTTGTGCCGCCTCCGGCGAAGAAGATGCCGCCGTACGCTCCATGTGAACCGCCACGGAACGGGCTCCTGCCGTTGACGAACTGCAAGTGACCGCCGTCTTCGTGGGCGACCTCGCAGGCCGGGCCGGTGTAGAGCGCGCGCGCTTCGTCGTCGTGGTGCGAGTTCGCGCGGCCTCTGCTTCGCCCGTCGTCGGCCGCCGCCGTCGTGGCAACGGTCGCTGCGAAGAAGAGCCCGATTGCTCCTGCCAGCAGACGTCGAATAGTCAACATAGTCGCTTTCTCCGCTCGGCCGCCTGCCACTTAATGGAAGTGGCGTTCCACCGTAGAGCTCGTTTCGGGGCCGTCGCCGGACGATCCGCAAAGTGGAGGCCAGCTGGAATCGTCACGCGTTGTCAATCGCGCGACGCGAGAACGAGCAGAACGTATCTGGAGATCGAGGCGAAAGTACGGATGCGCTGGCAAGCGATGGATGCGAAAGGACAGGCACTCGCCTTGCTGTAGGGCTCGGCGCGAACCATGAGTGTTTCGTCTGACCCACAGGTTTGGGGACCCCCTGACCATCCTCTCGAGCTCGTCGCGCGGAACGTCAGCACACGCTATCTCACGATCTTCGTTGACGGCGTCATCGGTCTCGTCCTGCTGCCGTTCAACGTCTCGCACCTCGGCCGATCGGCCTACGGCCTCTGGGCCCTGACGACGTCGGTCACGTGGTATTTCGGCGTGCTCGACCTCGGGTACGGCAGCGCGCTGGTGAAGTTCATCGCGCAATACCGCGCCTGGCGCGACCGCACGGCGCTGAACGAGATCCTCAGCACCATCGCCCTGGTATTCGCCGGCCTCGGAGTGCTGTGCTTCGTCGTCACCGTGCTCATCGCCTGGCGCATCGACTCGCTGTTCAACATCGAGCCGACTCAGGTGCGGACCGCGCAATACGTTCTGGTCATCGTCGGCGTGTATTTGAGCGTGCGCTTTCCGCTTTCGGTGTTCGGCGCAGTCGTGTACGGATTCCAGCGGTACTATCTCAACAACGCAGCCAGCATCTGCACGAGCCTCGTCGTCGCGGCGGTGAACGTTGCCGTTCTTGGCGCCGGGCACGGTCTCGTGGCGCTCGTGGCGTCGATCACCGCCGTCCGAATCCTCTCGCTCGGTTTGTTCGCCTGGAATGCGTACCGGGCGTTCCCCGGCCTTCGCCTCCGACCTTCTTTGTATCGGCGAGCGCGGCTCCGCGAGGTGACCGGTTTCAGCGTTTACATGTTCGTTCTCGACTGGGCCGCGAAACTGAACTACTCGTCCGACACCATCATCATCGGCGCGATGCTGGACACGACCGCCGTCGCCGTGTACACGGTCGGCCTCCGCTTGTCACAGCTCGCGCAACAACTGACGAATCAGTTGAACGAAGCTCTGTTTCCCAACGTGGTCGACAGCGATGCCGTTCAACGTCAGGATCGGTTGCAAATGATCATGGTGCAGGGCACGAAGCTGTCGCTGGCTGTTGCCGCTCCGTTGTGCCTCGGACTCATTGCGCTCGCCGACGCTCTCATCAACAGCTGGGTCGGCCCCAAATTTTCAGGGAGCGTTCTGCCGGCGCAGATTCTCCTGACCGTAGTGCTCGTGAGGATCAGTACGTCGGGCGCCAATCTGATTCTGAAAGGTGCGGGTCGACATCGGCTGCTGACCTACACGAACACGGCGGCGGCGATCGTCAACGTGTCGCTGAGTGTCGCCCTGGCACGGTCCATCGGGTTGGCGGGCGTCGCGCTCGGGACTCTAATTCCTGTCAGCGCGTCGTTCGTGTTGATCCTTTACCCGGCGGCGTGCCGGCGCGTCGGTCTTCCAATCAGTACGCTCCTGAGGCAGGCGATCTGGCCCGCGCTGTGGCCCGCCGTGATCATGACCGGACTGTTGCGGCTCGGGCCGCCTCCCACGAGGATTGTCGACGTGGCGCTGCGACTTGTCGCGGGAGGACTCGTTTACCTGGGTCTCTTCATCGGGGTGGCGATCAGCGCGGACGAGCGGCGTTTCTACTGGACGAAGCTCCGCGGAATCGTCGCCGCTCGTCACCCGCGAGCTCCCGCGGCTGCCTGAGATTCACAATCGACGATTTGAAACAGCGAAGTCCCGAGATCACGCGAACGCCCGACGCGCGCCGAGGCTTCGAACGAGCGCGAGTCGCCAGGCGACCAGGCTCTGTGAAAGGCGATCGACGCGCCGGCACCAGCTCGACTCATTGCGGCGCACGTGCGCTTCGAAAATCTCCTGCAGCTCTGACTTGCTCGAGAGCGATGAAACCTCGGCGTTCTGCATCGCCCAGATCATTCCCGCCAGCGCGAGTTGATGCCGTCGCCCACGCGTTCGGCGGTAGAGATCTCGAATCCGCGCGCAGTTCTGCATGTGCCGTGCGTGTTTGTGCGCCTTGTGGGGAAGTCCGATCCGCATCCGGCCGCGCTGCGCCACTTTCAGGAACTTGTGCACGCCGAACGAGAAACACTCGAAGTCCGAGACGACTTCGCCATGATTCACGAACGGCGCGGGCGGCCCTTTCCACAAGAGTTGACTGACGTTCTGCGGATCCGGATCGACGAACAGGTCGTCGGCGATCTCTCCCCACGTGACGCCGGAGCGGAAAAGGTGCACGCCGAGCGTCTCTTCCTCCGTGAAGCAGTCCCAGACCCGAAACGCGAAATGCTGCACGTCGGGATGCTCGTCGATCGCCCGCACCGCGTCGGCTAACGACGTGTCCGACCGCAGCGTCATGTCGGCGTCGAGCTTCAGGAACAAATCGAACCTTCCGGCGCGGTCCATGATCGTGCGATACAAACGCTTGTGCGCCGCCTGATTCGGCAAGCCGCTGATGATTTCGTGTTCGAAGTCCTGGAAGGACTGGGTCTGGAGCTGGCGCGTGAGCACGCGCAGCGCTGCTTCTCCGGTGCTCAGTGTGAGTATCAGGAGCTTGGCCATCAGGAGCGTACTGAACCGGCGGCGGCCGACAACGGCACGTTACGACACGCTCACCTGCGGTGACGGGATGACGACCTTGCGCTCGCTCCATCGCTGTCTGGCGATGCCCGCGAAGAAGCAGAGCCACACTTCGTGCTCGAACGCGGCGACGGCGTCCCCGCGCAGCTGCGCACCGACCAGGTCCTTCGCGTGTCTCGCGAGCGTCCGGTACATGTATCGCGGCACGCCCGCGATCTGCGGAACCTTCGAGAAGTCGAGGCGCGAGTGGTCGGGAGAGTCCATGTCCACGCCGAGCTTCGCGAACAGGATGGCGCGGCTGATGCCGTGCCAGTAGTACCAGCGCCGGAAGTACTGCTTCTTCAGACGATCCGCTTCGACGACGTGATGGACGATCATGTCCGGGACGTAGAAGCCGCGCAGACCGGCGGCGCGCGCGCGGAGGTGCCATTCGCGCTGCGCCTGATTTCGCAGCGTGCCTGCTTTCCTGCCGAGGCGGTTGTCGAACAAGTCGATTCGGTCGAACGCTTCGCGCCTCGTCGCGGTGTTGATGCCGAGCGGCCATGGAATCTTCACGCCGAACTCGAGTGGCTGTTCGCCGTGATCCTGCAGCGCGAGCACCGCCCAATGCTTTCCGGGGCGGTCGGGGAGCCAGGCCGGACGAGCGCCCTTCCAGAGCGGATAGACTTTGCCGCCGACGTAATCGCAGCCGAGGGCTTCGAGACCGGCGGCGGCGCGCGTCAACCAATCGGGCTCGACGCGCGCGTCGTCATCGGTCGTCGCGACGATCTTCCCGCAAGCTGCCCGGATGCCGGCGTTGATCGCCGCGTAGCGGCCCTGCTCCGGCTCGAACAGATACCGCAGCGCCGCAGGGAATGACACGCATTCCTCTTCGACGACCGTTCGCGTGTGATCCGTCGACTTGTTGTCGACGACGAGGAGCTCCCAATCGCCGGCAACAGTCAGCTTCGCGATGCTGCGAATGGTTTCGCGCAGCTCGTCCGCGCGATTGTAGGTGGGGATGATGATCGAGAACTCCATATCGTCCTCGACTCCTTGCACGAGCCGCGCCACTCAGCCGTTATCGTGACCCGCGCGAGAGCGAGCCGGGTGAACACGGACGTGCTCACCCGGCGTGTCAGTGCTATCTCACTGGAGCGACAGATAGCCGAAGTTGCCGACGCCGGTGTTCTCGACATTCCGGGCGACCATGACCAGACGCAGCACGTGCTGCCCCTGATTGAGCGCAATGCCGCTGACCGAGACCGTCTGCCACACGTCCCAGCCGCCCGTGTTGGGTACTGCGACCGGCCCCGTCACGTCGACGCCGTCGACTTCCAATCGGAACTGCGCTCCCGATCCCATGTTGGCCACACGCACGCCCAACGCATAGCTCTTGGCTACGGTTGCGTTGACCGTGTACTTCAGCCATTCGCCTGCGCGCGTCCAGCCCACATAGAAGCCGTTGCTCGAAGGATCGGTCGTGGGCCCGATGTCGACGTCGTCGCTGCGGTATACGTTGCCGGCGTTGCCGGCCGTCGTGTCGCTGTACGCGAGGCCCTGTCCTCCGATGTCGTAGTTTTCCGCCTGCACGATTCCTGGAAGCGCGACCGGCGTGCCGCCAAACGGCGTCGTTGGACTCGGAGTCGGCGCCGTCGAGAATCGGAACCAGTTGAGGTTCCCTGCACCTCCACCCGTTCCGACGCTGTCGAGGACGATGCGAATGATGTGTGGACCAGCCGTGAACGGAATCCCTGCGGTCGTGATTGTCTGCCACGACTGCCATCCGCCCGTATCGGGGACGGCGATCGGGCCTGTCTTGTCGACGCCATCCACTTCGAGATGGAACTTGGCGCCCGCGCCGAGATTCGCAACACGCGTTTCGAGTTGATAGTTACCAACCGCGGCGACGTTGACCGTGTACTTCAGCCATTCGCCGACCCTGGTCTTCATGACGTCGAAGCCGCCGCCGGCATCGGCAGTCGCCTCGATGTCGACGTCGGTCGTGCGATACACTCCGCCGGAATTTCCTGCCGTCGTGTCGAAGTACGCGACGAATTGTCCGCCGTCGTCGAAGTTTTCCGCCTCGATGGTGCCTGGAATAGCCCATGGTGTCCCTCCGAACGGAGTACTTCCGCCGCTGCCCGGCGGCGGCGTGCCGGCGGTCGTAAAGCTCCACACTGGTCCGGAGGTCGAGAGCTGCGCGTACGTCTTCCCGACGACTCGCCAGTAGTACGTCGTGCCGGCAACCAGATTGTTGACGGTAAACGTCTCCATCACTCCAGCGTCAGGACTTCCGATTTGCATATTGCCCGCGATGAGCGGCGGATTGGTCGTCGTGCCGAGGTAGATGTCGTAGAAGTGCGCCCACGGGCCGCCGTCCCAAGTGAGTGTCACGCTGGAAGACTGGCCGGAGGCGCCGTTCACAGGCGCCGAGTACGTCGGCGCGTCAGGCGGCAGCGGCTGGAAGGGTACGTAGTTAACGGTGTCGTTCCATTTTCTGTTGAACTGATCGATGAACCACTGGAAGAACCACGGCTTCCCGAGCGTCGGATTGTAGAAGTAGTTGTGTTCGTCCTGGAAAGCGGCCGATGCCGTCGTCCAGTTCGAGGAACCGAAGATCACCTCACCCAACCCTTCCAGCACGACGGACGCCTCGTGCATGAGTCCCTCGTGCTGTCGGATTTTGATCTGCACCCCGCCCATGAACATGCGGTCGACGTGCTTCGCATCGTAGAGCCGCACCGGATTGCGGTACTCAGTCGGCTCGGTGATGAGACGGACGGGCACTCCGCGCGCGACGGCCCCGATCATCGCGTCCGCCTGACGGTGGTCGGTGACGCGGAAAACCGCCGCGTCGATGCGCTGCGATTCGACGTTGTAGCGCGAGACGGCACGATTCGAAAAATCCTCCAGGGGCGGAAAATTCATCGCCGGATCGATTGGGAAGAGCGGGTAGAGCCGAACCGGAGGATTCATGATGTTGGCGAAGTCGCGGTAGTTGATGGTGTCGATCCAGAGATCGTCGAACCGCCGGCGGAAGGTATTCGTCAGGCTGTTGTCGTTGGTGAAGAAGACGGCTTCGTCCGAATAGTTGGCGTTGGGCGTGACCGGAACGAACTCATCGGGCGCGTAGTTGGCCTTGCTGAACTCGACGACGTTCTGCCCCTGAAACAACATCATCTTGAAGTGGAGAATGTCGGCGGCGAACTTCTCGCGCATGGGGATGCCGCCATTCGCCAGGGTCGAGAGCGTCTGCGCATTCAGCCGCTTGGTGGCGTTGGCGCGCTGGTCGACGAGGATACGTATCGGCACGCCCGCGTTGCGGCGAAGGATGAGCTCGTTGGCGTACCTCGCGTCTTCCATGAACCAGAAGGCGACGTCGATGCCGACTTGTTCAGCTCGAATCAAATCGATGATCGGTTGACGGCAGTCCTCGGTTTGAGGGTCGCAGAGGCGCTCTTGCGCCGAAGCGGCAAGCGGCGACACCAGCGTTAGAAATGCGGCGAATGTGAAGGTCTTGACGGTTCCATTCATTGTGAATCTTGAGGTGGCAACCCGTGTGCCACGGCAATATTCGATTGTTTGTGAAGAGGCGGAAGCCGCAGAATTACTGGGCGATACGTTCAGTTTGAGAGCGGGCGCACGACGCGCCTCCACTGAGGAAAGCGTGGTCGGCAGATTCTCAAATTATGAACTACTTGAGCCAGCAGTGGTCAGGCGGCACCAAATCGTATAACAAAGTTCTCTTGATGACCACACGCGTGGTCGAAGGGCACTGGCACGGCCTCTGCTGTATTCAATCGTGTTGAAAAGCACCACATCCTTTCCGTGTCGTTCGGCATCGCCCGGAATCGCATCGTGCGCACCCGAAAGCCCGCAGGTGTCGGTAATCATGAGCACCTACAACCGAGGCGAGCTGCTCGTCGACGCGGTGCGCAGCGTGCTGGCTCAGCATCCGGCGATCACGCCGGCGTTCGAGTTGATTGTCGTCGACAACAACTCTACGGATACGACCCGGGAGATCGTGCTTGAGCGGTTCGCACGGCTTGACGGTCGCGTGCGTTATGTCTTCGAGCCTCAGCAGGGATTGTCGTACGGGCGCAACGCAGGCATCCGGGCGGCGCGTGCTCCGCTCATCGCGTTCATCGATGACGACCTATGCGCGCAGCCGGACTGGGTGGCCGCGATGGCTCGCGCGTTCTGCGAACATCCCGTGGCGGACGTCGTCGGCGGTCGCGTGCTGCCGCTCTGGCCGACTGATCCTCCCGCATGGCTCACGCGCGATCACTGGGCGCCGCTGGCGCTCGTGGATCACGGCGAGGCTCCGATCGTGGTCACCATGGAGCATCCGATCTGCCTCGTCGCCGCGGGCGCCTGCCGCCGCGAGGTGTTCGACGCCGTAGGACTCTTCGCCACTGACTTTCAGCGCGTGAAGGACGGCATCGGATCGCTCGAGGATCACGACTTCCTGCTGCGCGTGCTGCGAACCGGCCGCAAGGGCGTCTACGACCCGCGAATCATCGTGCACGCTCAGATCCAGCCGGACCGTCTGGATCGTGCCTACCACCGCCGGTGGCACACCGGGCACGGGCATTTCCATGCGCTGCTCCGATCGGAGTACATCGAGCGGACGCGTGCAGGAACGCTGTTCGGGGTTCCCGCGCACTTGTACCGGCAGGCGCTCGGAGATGTCTTCGGGTGGGTGCGCGCGATGGCGAGCCGTGAATCAGGGCGGGCGTTCCATCACGAAGTGCGGCTCCGCTTCTTTCATGGGTTCTTCCGCACGCGCCGCCGCGAGTTCCTCGGCGGTCCGCGTCACGAACGACGAAAGGCCGTGTGGCGGCTGCTCCGCGTACCCGTTCGCCGACCGAGCCGGCTGACGCAGCCGGCGACAACCGGTGCGGGACGAGGTCGGCCATGAAACTTCGCAACGTGATCTCGCCGCTCGTGCGCGCCGCACGAGGCGTGGATCACCGTCTGCAGAGGTTCAGTCGGCCCGACGTGCGCAATGTCGTTTTCGATGCGCGTACGGCGATGGAATACGGGATGATGGCCCCGCTCCACCGCCGGCTCCTCGCAGACGCGCGCGTGCGCAGCTGGGTGATGTCGAGCGCGCGCCCCGACGCCGTCAGCGAGATCTTCCGGGATGCGCCGCACCCAACGGCAATGATCTCGCCGCGCAGAGCGATGACGAAGCGCTTCGACGCGTACATCGCCGCCGATCGGATGTGGGCGACGCTTCCGCGCGGCACCTGTCGAATTCAGATGTTCCACGGCGTCGCAGGAAAGTGGCGTCAGGTGTACGACCGGCCGGTGAGCTCGATGCGGCACTGGGACCGCCTGTTCTTCATCAATCGCAGGCGCTTGCAGAACTACCTCACGAGCGGGGCGATCGATCGCGACAGTCCTGCCATTCGCCTGATCGGCATGCCGAAGAGCGATTGCCTGGTAGACGGCAGTCTCCGCCGAGACATGGTGCTCGAGTCCAACGGGATCGATCGCGCCCGCACGACCGTGCTGTATGCACCGACGTGGACTCGCTTCTCATCGCTCAACGCCATGGGTGAGGACGTCGTCGCCGGACTCGTCGACGGCGGCTACACCGTCCTCGTCAAGCTGCACGAGAACTCGCTCGATCCGGCCTTCGAGAGCTCCGGAGGCGTGGACTGGCTGAAGCGGCTCCAACCGATCCTGGCAAGAGGACATGGATACGTCATCAAATCTGGCGACGCGTCGCCATGGCTCGTCGCAGCGGACGTGCTGATCACCGACCACAGCTCGATCGGGTTCGAATATCTCCTCCGCGATCGTCCGCTCGTCCGGATCGCCGTGCCGGAGCTGATTCAACGCGCCGACATCGCAAAGGAATATGTGGATCTGATCGCAACGGCGTCGACGACCGTCGAGAGCGCGGCAGGAGTCAAGGCGGCTGTGGCGAAGGCGGTCGCGCAACCGGGACGACTGTCGAATGCGCGTCGTGCCGTGGCCGCGGAGTTGTTCCACGATCCAGGAAGGGCGACCGAGCGCGCTATCCAGGAACTCTATGCGGTCATGGAACTCGACGTCCCCAGGCGTGTGCACCCTGTGGTCGCCGAGGCGGCGTTGATCGGCGCCGGGAGCGCCTCGTCGCGATGATTGATATGCGACTGGACGTGGTGATCCCAACGTACAACCGAGCCGCGCTGCTCGCGCGCGCTCTCGAGAGCCTGCTGGCAGCCAGGCGGCCGGACGGGTTGGATGTGCACGTCACCGTGGTCGACAATCGATCGACGGACGACACGCGCGCCGTCGTCGAATCGTTCGTGCCACGGTTTGGCGGCGGCCTACTTCAGTACGTCTACGAGCCCCACGCAGGTCGATCTCACGCGCTGAACGCCGGAATCGCCGCCACCTGCGGCGATCTGCTGGGGATGATCGATGACGACGAGGAAGTGGATCCCGACTGGCTGTTGACGATAGCCGCCGCATTCGAGGATTCGACGACCGATTTCATCGGCGGACCCTACGTGCCGCGGTGGGGCGGCGAGCGCCCCGCCTGGCTCGGAACCGCCTACAAGGCCGCGATCGGCTGGGTGGATGCCGGGCCTTCGATCCAGCAGTACGGGCCGGGTTTCGACGGCCTGCTCATGGGCGGGAACGCGGTCATCCGGCGATCGGTGCTCGAGCGCGTCGGCCCGTACTCGACGGATCTCGGCCGCACGTCCGACGGGCGCCTGCTGTCGTGTGAAGACCGCGACATGTTCAACCGACTGCTCATTGTCGGCGCGAAGGGCTTTTATCGACCCGACCTTTTGATCCTGCACTACGTCCCGCCGGAGCGGCTCACGAAGCGGTACTTCCGTCGATGGTCCTTCTGGCACGGGGTGTCGCTCGGCGTGCTCGACAGACGCCGACCGGCAGCGGTGCCCTACCTGCTCGGCGTGCCTCGCTACATGATCGGCGTTGCCGTTCGTTCGGCGCTTGACACCGCTCGGTGGAACCGCCGGCGGCGCGAGCCCGCGCGCACCTTCAAGAACGAGCTCGCCTGGTGGGATCTCGCCGGATTCTTCTACGGCAAACACGTCTATCGCTCCTGATCCCTCCCCCAACAGCCGAAAGTTTCATCTAGCAATCGTTCGGCGACGACACCTTTAACGCATACGGCCGGTTCCGGACGCATGCGTGACGCCCGATCGCTGCATCTGTTTCGAACACATCAGTAAACGTTGTGACTTCTCGACTGTATCAATTTGGGCGCAAATTAGCCCAGCGCCTGATCGGACGTGTAAACATTACAAACGGCAGAGTTCAGTGAATGTTCAGCTACGGTGACTGAGCACCACAATCGCCCAAAACCCGCCAGAAACCGACGTTGTGCTGGTTGGCAGAGGCTTTGCGCATTGGCGGCGCGGCGGCACGGACTGTCAGCCGCCTTTCAGGTCAAGCGGGATTCGACTTTCACGATTGCGGGCGCCGTCCGGCTCATGAGCCGGCGACAGCGAAAAGGTGGTGGTCTGTACACCATTTCAGCTCAGCAATTGTCCACAGCCACCACGCGTACGCGCGTGCTGTTTTTTCCGGAGGCGGTCGTATGACGAACGTCGTGTGCACACCGAGTCGTACTGTTCAAGCAATTTGCCGTGTGGTCATCGCGCTGATTGCGATGTGCGGCTTTGCTGTAGCCGTGTCGGCGCAAACCACGGTCACACTCAGTACGCCGGGTACACAAATCAATGCCGACCTGACCATCCAGGGCGGTTCTTCCGCCTGGACGGATTTCAGCGGCAGCGAGGTGCTGGCCTCGAAGGTCGGCTCGTCGGCGAGCTACACGCGGCGGATCATGATGAAGTTCAATACCCAGGACTTCATACCGGCAAACGCGGTCATCCAGAGCGCCCAGCTCTATCTCGTGCTGAGGGGCGCAGGAAGCAGTGAAAGCCGGCCCCTGACGGCCTATCAGGTCGCCAAGTCGTTCGTCACAGGGCAGACCAACTGGTACTGCTTCCGGTCCGGTCAGTACTGGAGCACGTCGGGCGGCGATTTCGGCGCGAGCTTCGGCACGACGTACGTGGACAGCGCGATCGGATCGACCTACACCTTCGATCTGACCGACATGGTGCAGCACGCCGTGAACGGCGATTTCGGGTCTCGCTACACGCGGGTTGCGCTCGTTGACACGGGTGGAAGCAACAGCGGCAACTATCGGGAGTTCTACTCGACGCGGGCTTCCGATCCTTCGGTGCGGCCACGACTCGTCATCACGTATGGCAGCTCCCCCACTCCACCGCCGCCGCCGCCGCCGCCGCCCCCACCCGGCACCACGATTCGCGTCATGCAGTGGAATATCCACAAGACCAGGGACTCCAACGGGATCTGCAATCCCGATCTGATTGCCAGCACGGTCGTCGCGCAGAACGCGCAGGTCGTCAGCTTCAACGAAGTGAACTTCTACTCCGGCGT
>Ga0070699_100000340_pt1 | contig 45329 bp, 43 predicted proteins | sample KBSK1503metaG_FD_65473 | JGI IMG/M metagenome (GOLD analysis project Ga0070699, IMG submission 65473) | Corn, switchgrass and miscanthus rhizosphere microbial communities from Kellogg Biological Station, Michigan, USA - KBS K1-50-3 metaG | ecosystem: Host-associated > Plants > Roots >... | reverse complement strand
CGGCAATGCAGCTCATGGCAAGGAACTCTTTGAGACGCGCGGTTGTATGGCCTGCCATTCCATGGAAGATGGCGACCAAATGGAAGGCGGCACATTCGCCGCCAATCTCACTCGCGTCGGCGAGAAGGCCAATTACGACTACCTCGTGCGCTGGATTCATAACGCACGCGAACGCACACGTCCGTATTGCCCATATGAGAAGAAAGATATCGGCCCCGAGGATTACGCAAAGAAAGGACTTCCTTACAAGTTCGATCTCGATCATAGCCAGTGCCCGAACGATGGCCACGAACTGCAAGTGCAGAACATGACAGTGATGCCGAGCCTGCGTCTGTCCTTGGAAGACGCGCAGGATATTGCCACCTACTTGACGTCGCAGAAAAAGCAGGAGCCATCCGCATACGCCGAAGCGTCATTCATGAATGAGCCGGCTTTAAAGGAGGAAGGCAAGAAATGGGTCCGGCATTATGGCTGCGCTGGCTGTCATGAGATCTCCGGCTTCGAAGATGAAGGACGCATCGGAACTGAGTTGACGTTTGAAGGCAGCAAGCCAATCGAGCGCCTTGACTTCGCCCTGTTCACAGAAGCCGCACAGCACGGAGGCAAGAGTGCCGAGCCGATCAAGAATTCCGAAGATTTGGCGCGGCTTCCCGACGGTCCCGCCAAAAATCCCTGGTACGATCACAAGGGATTTTTCGAACACAAACTTGCCGAACCCAACGTTTACGATCAGGGCCTGGTCAAGGGCGAGACCGAAGCGCTGCGCATGCCCAACGTCCACTTGACCAAGGAACAGGTCCTCGATCTCACTACCTTCTTGATGGGCAGCGAAGAGACTTCCCTGCCGGTGAGTTATCAGTACAAGCCTGGCGACGCGCGTCACGACATCCAGGAAGGCTGGTGGATCGTCAAGAAGTACAATTGCATGGGATGCCACCAGTTCATCCCGGGGCAGAAGACGATTCTCATGGGACTGAAGCAGTATGCCGACAATCAGGAGCAACTGCCGCCAAAACTCTTGACCGAAGGCGCGCGCGTCGATCCTGAGTGGTTGCGGAAATTCCTCTCGAATCCCGCGCTGAGTACAACCGACAGCAACCGCAATGGCGTGCGTCCCTACCTGAAAGTTCGCATGCCCACGTTCTCATTCTCTGACAACGAATTGCGCAAGCTGGTGCGCTTCTTCCAGGCGCTTTCGCAGCAGCCGATGCCGTACATCCCGGAGCAGGTGCCGGTGCTCACGGCCAAAGAAAACGACATGGCACGCAGCTTGTTCTCAAGCACCGCCGCGCCTTGTCTGAAGTGCCACGCCACCGGCGATCCGAGTCACGACCAGATTGCCACCGCGCCAAACTTCCTCCTGGCCAAGGAGCGGCTGAAACCCGACTGGGTAGAGCGTTGGATCACCGATCCACAGGCGATCAGTCCGGGCACGTCTATGCCCTCCGGATTGTTCAAGCAGCAGAATAATCAGTGGGTGTTTGCCGGGCCGACGCCGCCAACGTTCCAGGGCTACGACGGAGATCATCGGAAGCTGCTAACCGACTACATCTTCCAATTGACCCCGGAGGAGCAGCGCCGCGTGGCTGGCTCGATGGGACGCACGCGGGCGGCAATGCAGCCCGCAGGCCAACACAAGACCAGCAGAAAGCAAACCGCGGGCAGCATGGGTGCATCGACGTCGCTCGGCGGCGGTGGTTCGCGGTAAAATGGACGGTTTCGTAAATCGCCCCGACAGCCATCTGTATCTATATTCGTTGATCCTAGACTTTCCAAGAAAGGTGCGGACATTATGAAGAAGACATGTTTAGCAATGATGACAGTCAGTCTGCTGTTTGCGATCAGCCTGCTGACCGCGTGCAATAAGAAGGAGAACACCGAGCAATCCACCAACACCACGTCCGAGCAGCAGGCAGCGCCTGCGGGCGCCGCCACCCCGATTGATCCAGCAACGGCCGCCAAGGTTAGCGGTACAGTGAAGTTTGATGGAACGGCTCCAAAGCCCGCCAAGATCGATATGAGCCAGGATCCCGGCTGCAAGGGTCCGAACGAAGCTGAAGCCGTCGTGGTCGATGGCGGCAATCTTGCCAATGTGTTCGTCTACGTGAAGGACGGCTTGGGAAGCCGCACGTTTGACGTTCCTCACGACGCTGTCGTGCTTGATCAGAGCGGCTGCAAGTACCATCCTCACGTCCTTGGGGTCATGGCAGGTCAGACCGTCGAGATCAAGAACGACGATCCCACTACCCACAACATCCATCCCACCCCGAAAGACAACCGCGAGTGGAATGAGTCACAGCCGCCGCAGGCTGCCCCGCTCCAGAAAAACTTCGCCCGTGAAGAAATCCTGTTACCTGTGAAGTGCAACCAGCATCCATGGATGAAGATGTACATCAACGTAGTGAAGAATCCGTTCTTCGCAGTCACCGATAAATCTGGCAAGTACGAGATCAAGGGTCTGCCGCCCGGAGATTACACTATCGCTTTTGTTCACGAAAAGCTTGGCGAGCAGGACCAGAAAGTCACGGTCGCCGCGAAAGACACTAAGACCGTCGACCAGACGTTCAAAGCCGGGGGGATGTGAGCAATCTCGCGTCCCGAGCGAGACACGGTCTGGTTAAAACCTATTTCGAGATAGGGGGTTGTACACCTCTGTGCAACCCGCCAGTTCTGTAGCGGACAAATCGGAAGGGATGTCCGAGGAGCACGTTCTGAAGTTCATCGCCAGATCGTACAACCAGGGGCACCACAGATTTGCGGTGACCCTTGCCAGCTGGACTTTTCTGCTCCTCATTGCTGGCGCGCTGGTAACCAGCAATGACGCCGGATTGTCCGTACCTGACTGGCCAACGTCTTTCGGCTCCTGGTACAAGATTCCGAAGCTGGTGGGCGGGGTGCAGTTTGAGCACATCCACCGCATGATCGCGCAGGTGGCCGGGCTTCTCACGCTTATCCTCGCAATCTGGACTTGGCGAGTGGAAAAGCGCCGCTGGCTGCGGATCTTGGCACTGGCAGCGGTTGGCACGGTGATCGCGCAGGGAATCCTCGGCGGGCTTACAGTCCTACTCTACCTTCCTCCAGCGATTTCCTCTGCCCACGCCGCCCTGGCCCAGACGTTTTTTTGCATTGCTGTGGTAATAGCCCTGTTCACTGGTCGGCAGTGGATAGAAGAGCAACCGCGAATCGAGTTTGATACGCGGAGGCCCGCTCTGTTCACGCTGACTTTGCTCTCGATTTTCGTCCTGTACGTGCAGCTTATGCTGGGTGCCATTTTCCGCCACCATGGGATGAGTTGGTGGCCGCATGTGGTGAACGCCGTAGTCGTATCTTTCGTTCTCACCTGGACCGCCATTCGTGCACTTTCGCTCTACGCCCGCATCGAGGCAGTGCGGCGACCCGCCATGCTCATGCTTTCGCTTCTGATCGCGCAGTTGTGCCTTGGCTTTGCAGCATTTCTAACACGGGTGGCATGGGGTAAGGATGCAGCGCAGCCTGAGCTGCCCATGGTAGTCTCAACAGTGGCCCATGTTGCTGTGGGTGCGTTGTTGCTGGCAACAGCGGTAGTATTGGCGATTCAGGTCTGGAGACACGTGCCGGTAGCGTTTGAAGAAAGATTACCGCAGGCCCATCAGGATCCTTCTGCCGCATGAGCATCGCGACCCAACCTCTAGCCCTCCCGCGCGGTCCCCTCACCCTTGTCCGCGACTATGCCGAACTCACTAAGCTACGGGTAACCACGCTGGTGGTCATGACGGCATGGTGCAGCTATTACTTTGGGGCAATCCGCGCCGGCGTTTCTTCCCTTTCGTGGGGCCTTTTTCATACGCTGCTCGGCGTTGGCCTGGTGGCGGGCGGCACGGCCGCCTTGAATGAAGTAATGGAGTCCGACGTCGATCGGCACATGCGCCGAACTGCTGGACGTCCGCTTCCCACTGGACGAATGAGCACGCGCCGCGCTCTGGTGTCGGGTGTCGCAATGGCCCTTGGCGGCGCGCTTTATTTGTCGTTGGCGCTTAATCCGCTCACCGGCTTGCTTTCTGTAGCCACAGCGGTCGTGTATCTCGGGGCATATACACCGCTGAAAAAAATCCATCCCATCTGTACTTTTGTGGGAGCCTTTCCAGGGGCGATGCCAGGCGTTTTGGGATGGACCGCGGCCCGGGGCCGGTTGGAATGGGGCGCGGTGGCCATGTTCGCCATCGTTTTCTTTTGGCAGTTTCCGCATTTCTTTTCTATTGCCTGGCTCTATCGCGAAGACTATGCGGCCGGCAAGATCCGCATGTTGCCGGTGGTCGAAATAGACGGCCGGTCCACAGCGCGGCAAATCATTTTCTATTCCGTGGCACTCATCCCGGTGACGCTGGTGCCGACTTTTCTCGGGATGGCAGGTACGTTCTACGCCGCCTGCGCTGTGCTTCTGGGCCTGGCAATGCTTTATTTTGGAGTGCGTCTCGCCCACTTAAAGGCGCCAATCGTGGCCGCAATTTCGAAGCAGAGAGCGCGCCAGTTGCTGCAAGCGACGGTATGCTACTTGCCTATCTTATTTCTGGCGATGATGCTCAACAGCATCTCGTCGTAAACTGGTTATAGGCTGATCCCATAAAATCACCCGTGACGTCCAAATCTTCCGCATACGCCGATCCTGCAGTCGAAAGCTCTTCCGCTCCCGACGCCGTCATCTCCCTTCAGCACCTGGTGCACCGCTACGAGAACCGTACGGCGCTCAATGGCGTTTCTTTTGATGTCCGCCCGGCAGAGCTTTTCGGATTGCTCGGTCCCAACGGCAGCGGCAAGACTACGCTGTTCCGTATTCTTTCCACCTTAATGGTTCCCACGGCAGGCCGTGCGGTAGTCATGGGCTGCGATGCTTCGCAAGATGCAGCCAGGCTGCGGCGGCAGGTCGGGGTGGTCTTCCAGGCCCAGAGCGTTGACCCTAAGCTCACGGCATACGAAAATTTGTGGCACCAGGGACATCTTTACGGGCTCCGCGGAACCAGTCTGAATACGCGCATCTCGGAGATGCTCACGCGAGTAGGTTTGGCCGATCGCGCCAAGGAACGGGTAGAAACATTCTCTGGCGGAATGCAGCGCCGCATCGAACTCGCCAAAGGACTCTTGCACCGCCCCGGTGTCTTGCTCCTAGATGAGCCGACCACCGGATTAGATCCCGGAGCCCGTCGCGACCTGTGGCAGTATTTGCAAACGCTGCGCGACGAAGAGCATGTGTCCGTCCTCGTGACTACACACCTGATGGAGGAAGCCGAGCGCTGCGATCGTCTGGCCATAATGAACGAAGGAAATCTTGTCGCGCTGGGCACGCCCGCGGAACTAAAAAGTGAAATCGGCGGCGACGTGGTGCTGCTGGAGGCCGCACACGATGCCGCAAGGTTGGCGGATAACATCCGGGCGCGCTTTCATCTGCACACCACCGTGATCGATAATCAGGTCCGCATTGAGCGCGAAGGGGGACACCGCTTCGTGACCGATGTCGTTGAAGCCTTCCCGGGGGAAATTCAGGCGATATCGGTGAGCAAGCCGGCGCTGGAGGACGTTTTCATCCGCCGCACCGGCCACAAGTTTTGGAGCGAAAACGGCGACGCGCCACAACATTCGTAGCGCCGCCATCTTGCGGCTCTCCCGGGGGCACGTAGCCTTCGGCTCGGCAGGCGTTCTTGCCCGGCGGATAGCCGTCGGGACGCGCTACAACAGGAGGTAGCTTGCTTCCATGATGCTCGTGCTTTCTCTCGTACTCGGCATACTCCCGCTGCTGGGGGTAATATGGATATTGCTCAGCGGCATGATCCGCGTGTGGCCCCCCGCTGCCACCGTGGACGGCCTCTTCATGAGCCTGATCCTGCTAGCGCTCTCACTTTGTTTCTTGCTGAATGCTTACTGGGAGATGCGCGACCACGGCTTGCTGGGCAAGAAGCCACCGCCGGCAAAGTCTTCGGCACCGAAGGCAACTTGAACTCAATGACCACACACACCACCGCGCTTTCGCGACCGGTCGTGCCCGTTTCCGTCGGCCTGGCACTGCCTGCCTTCACCTTATGGTGGCGCGAAATCGTACGCTTTTACCGGCAGAAGGCTCGCGTGGTCGGTGTGCTGGCCTCGCCTCTGGTGTTCTGGCTCGTCATTGGTTCAGGATTTGGTACCTCTTTCCGCTCCGGCAGCGGGCCTGGCCAGCAACACTATCTCGATTATTTTTATCCTGGCGCGCTCATCATGATTGTGCTCTTCACCTCCATCTTCACCATGATGTCGGTGATCGACGACCGGAAAGAAGGCTTCCTGCTCTCGGTGTTGGTAGCCCCGGTACCGCGCTCGGCGATCGTGTTGGGAAAGGTCCTGGGCGGCACAACCCTCGCAACCGTTCAGGGAATGATTTTCTTGATCTTCGCCCCTTTCGCGGGAGTGCACCTCTCACCGTTTCAAGTTGTCCTGGTCGCGATAGTGGTGTTCCTGGTTTCTTTTGCGCTGACGGCCCTGGGCTTCTCGATCGCCTGGCCCATGGACTCCACGCAGGCCTTTCACGGCATTGTCAACTTGTTTCTGATACCTCTGTGGCTGTTGTCTGGCGCGCTGTTTCCGCTGACGGGTGCCTCGGGTTGGATCCGCGTCCTCATGCAATTGAATCCACTGACCTATGGCGTGGAGGCGTTGCGCGCACTACTCTACCCTGAAGCTCCTCTTACATTTCCGCTCTCATCGGCAATGGCGACCTTGCTCCTGTTTTCCCTGGTCATGTTTGCACTGGCGTTACTGGTGGCCAATCGTCGCACCACGAGGCCGGCCGCGTGATCGCTCAGCGGTACGTCTTCTTTCCCGCCCTCGACGGCACGCTAAACGGCGCCAGCGGCGCGCTTGATCTTGTATGCCAATCGTGAAATTGAAAATTGACGTAGCCGGGACCGTGGGCGATGAAGCCTGGCATCAGATCAAGCAGTTCGATCAGCTTCAGAGCGCCGACTTTGGCCCACAGTTCGGCAGTGGAGGCCGCTGCAACCACCCGCCTGAAGCTCCCCACGCAAAAGGCGAATGGATCGGCGCCGAAATCCGGCTGCTGACGCCGCTTTTGGCCCAGTATGCGATTTCGCATTATTTGGAGCAGGAACGCGTGCTCGATGCCGACGTGGAAGATTGACGCTCTCGCGGGCCCTTTGTGGTTTTCTGTTATATGCTCACGTTGATGTCCGAAGCAGTGTCCATCGCCGCATCTTCTCCAACCCTCGAGTCGGCTTCCCAGCCCTCCTCATCGCGCGAGACGAGACGCCATTTGCTGGCCGCATTCTTCTCGGCCATCGTTTCTGGAGTCGGGCAACTCCTTCTTGGGCAGCGGTGTAAAGAGAATGGCTCGATTGTCGGCAAGCCAGGGTAGGTCTTTGGGTCGGATCGCAGGGGGGGAATCCTATGACCGTCGAGGAGGGGAGCGTGGGTGCTCAAGACCTAGCGATCAAGCCGCGCCGCCGTATGTCCACCACGCAGCGGCTCCTGTTGTTCGCGACGGCCTGGCTCATCTGCCTGATGCCGTTCTTGTTCTGGTGGAGCACGTGGTTCGGCCGTCCTCTTTCTGATCGCCAGCTCAACGAATATCTGCAGGACAGCAAGCATCCCCGCCACATTCAGCATGCGCTGGTGCAGTTAGGCGAGCGCATGGCCAAGCAGAATAAGGCGCAGCAGGACGCCGCAGCAAAACAGTGGTATCCCGAACTCGTGCGCCTGGCCGCCGACCCCATCGAAGAGGTACGCAACACTGACGCCTGGGTTATGGGTCAGGACACTTCCGGCGCCGGTTTCCACGAAGCACTCCTGAAGATGCTCACTGATCCATCGCCTATGGTCCGTGGCAACGCCGCGATATCGCTCGTGCGCTTCGGCGATTCGACCGGCCGGGCACAGATTCTTGGTCTGCTCCAACCCGCACACATCGCGGCTCCAACGGCAGGTCGAATCGTGGACACGGACAAGATAGGCACGGCAATTCATCAAGGTGGACTGATTGCCAAGCTCGCAGTTGATCAATCAGGCCGGCCAAAGCAGTCTGTAGATATCCGCTCGCCTATTCCCGGGAGAATTCGTTCGGTCGCGCCGACCGCCGCGAACGTGACTACCGGTGCTGAGGTGGCAGTAGTGGATCCAGCGACCGAGCAGATCTGGGAAGCGCTACGAGCACTCTACCTTATAGGCCAGCCCGACGATATTCCCGCCATTCTTCCCTACGAGCGCGAGCTCCCAGATATCCCAGTCCACGTCCGCCAGCAAGCCCTGGAGACCGAGAAGGCGATTCGCGCCAGAGAAAAGTAATTTGAGTTGTTTGAAACGGACTTCGGGTGGGTTGCCCAAGAGCTAACAGCTAAGGGCCAAAAGCCGCTTTTCAAATCGCCATCACACCAACTTCTTTCTCCACTTCCGCGGTATCGATCATCACAATCGCATCCCACGGACAGCCGTCCAGGAAGCATCCATCCGGCCCCTTGCTGATGCATTTCTTGCAGCCGATGCAGAGTATGGGATCGACTGCGATTCGGCCGAACGGCGTACAGTCTTCGTCCGGCACCCAGAACATGCAATCTTCCACCGGACAGTACTCCACGCACGCCGGCGACCCGGCGCAGCCGGTGCAGCACTCGGTGATGACCGCCAGTTCTTTCGGTTTTTTCTTGCGTGGGGTGGCGAGGCCTTTAGACTTGGGCTCAAATTTCAGCTCGTCGGGAACCATTCCGACGGCCCTAGCGGCTCCGGGTTGGGCGGGCATCGCAGTCATTATACCGCGAACCGCCCAATTTACTGCCAGACCTTTTCCAGCGTGTTCAAGCCCTCAGCGCCCTTCTCCGCGCCCTCTGCGATAAGCTTTCTCTTCCCCCGACGGGAATACCCGGTCATTCCGCACAGCTTCCTCCGCCCGCCTTCTGGTATATTGCTTCCACCGGACCGAGCAAATGTTCTCCCGGCCGCTGGCGAGGCTTTCCCGGTTGCGCCGCTGGCAGAGCCCATCACATAAGGAGCACTCCCATGGCAGGAAAAAGCGTCAACAAAGTAATTCTCATCGGCAACCTGGGCAAAGATCCCGAAGTCAAGTACACCCCCAGCGGCACGCCCGTGGCCAAGATTACGCTCGCCACCAACGAGCGTTTCAAAGACAAGAGCGGCGAGTGGCAGGATCGCACCGAGTGGCACAACGTCGTGCTCTGGCAGCGTCTGGCGGAGATCGCCGGAGAATATCTGAAGAAGGGCGGCAAGGTCTACATTGAAGGCCGCCTGCAAACCCGCTCCTGGGACGACAAGACCAGCGGACAGAAGAAATACATGACCGAAGTCGTAGCCAACGACCTCGTCCTGCTAGGCGGACGCGGCGAAGGCAGCGGCGGTGACGATTCCGGCGGCCGGTCGCGCGGCGCAGCAGCAAGTGGCGTCAATAACTTTGACCAGCGTACTCCCGAAGCCGAGCCTGCCGCGGCAGGCCCGATCACGGATGAAGACATTCCTTTCTAGATAGGGCAGGCAGCAGCAACCGGGGTCTCGATATCGGCGTCGGCGACTCGACTCAATTCGTGGATCGCACCGTCCACTGCGTCAAGAAGCGCTTCGCTGCACAGCTCCCGCGAATCGCCCTTCAATCCGATATACTAGAGCTGCAATGCCGGTCTTGAAGAACATCGCGGCCGTCGCCAAGGGCATGAGCATCACCTTCATGGAGATGTTCCAGCCCACCACGGTGGAAAATTATCCCGATGGAAAAGGTCCGCTCCGAGGCGCGCGCATCGAAGCCCGATTCCGCGGAGCCCACGTCTTGCAACGCGATGAAAACGGGCTGGAAAAATGTGTAGCCTGCTTCCTCTGTGCCGCCGCCTGCCCTTCGAATTGTATCTACATCGAAGCCGCCGAAAACACCGCCGAACATCGCGTTAGTGGCGCCGAACGCTACGCGAAGGTCTACAACATCGATTACAATCGATGTATCTTTTGCGGGTATTGTGTGGAAGCTTGCCCTACCGATGCGATTACACATGGGCACGGCTTTGAGTTGGCGACGTTTAGCGCGAGCAATTTGATTTACCGTAAGGAGCAAATGCTGGCCCCCCGGCCAGCGCACATGGGCGCGAACGCAGTATTCAATCAGGCCGATGTGGACGGTGGGGCTCCAGCGGAGATGGTACCGGGGAGTTAAAAGTTCCTGCGCAGTTCAAAGATTTGATACGCCGGTCCTCGAGGCCGGCGTTTGTGCATCGTGTAACTTCTTCCCCGCGGATTCACGCCGCCGAGCGCGAATCGGAAGCGAGCCGGTGCTTGCGGAGCGCAGTCCGGTGGTGGGGACGCTCCGAATACTCCAGCGCCCCCGTTCTGGAGAGTGCGGGTTCAGAAGGATTACGATTTGCGGGAAGTCTTCAAGTACATCAATGAGACGGCGCTCTTCAAGAATCAATTGCAGTTGAAGACCGCTTCGCAGTCGGACTATGTGCGCCTGGTGGAAGAGAAATTCCGCCCGATCAAAAAGCAGTTGGAAGAGGAAGTGATTGCTTCGGGATGGTTTGAGCCCAAAGTCTTGTGGGGGACATTTCCCGGCGCATTTTCTGACGACCAACCAAATTGCGCCTGAAGGCGTCTTCCCATATATGATCCGCAAACTGAAAGCAGGGGGATATCGACTCTACTCTCGCAAGAAGGATGCCAAGACTGGGAAGCGGAAGAACCTGGGCACTTTTTCCTCTCGGGCTGCGGCGGAGAAGCATGAGCGGGCGGTGCAGTATTTCAAGCGAGCGTGAGTGGCTAAAGCCGCGGTTTATTCTGCGGCACTTACGGCATTGCCCTGAAAGACTCTGAACAGATACCTCGCTCTCTAGACCGTATTTGGCGGCTACTGACTCTGTCCGCAGTCCGCTCCACAGAGATCTGGTGCCCTAGAACGTGGTTTGGCAGCGTACGGAATAGCTCCTCGGTAGGGCGATGGCGTTGCCCGAGAAAAGGCCCGCGAAGTCGATTACGTTGAGGCGCTTGTTCAGGTTTTCGATGTTGGAGCGAGGCGCAGGGCCCGCGTGTCCTTTTTCCAAGGATCGATGCCGGTCGATGCCTCGAGTGGCAGTGACGGGTTGATGCGATCGTGGGCGACGTTGACGCGATTAACAACGGCCTATCCGTATTGGGCGACGGCGTTGACGATTGCGTTTGGTTGGGCGTTGTCAAATTGCGTAGGGAGTCCGGAACCGTACTGGCCTCCGAACGCAATCCACACGCGGTTGACCAGTTGATAGCGGACGCGAGCGTGCAACGTGTGACGCTGGTCTTGCGAATCCCATAAGGGGCCGTTAGTGTTGGTCAGTGCGTTGGTGGCGCTGCCCAGGAGGAGGCCTCCGGTAATGGGAAGGTAGAAGCTACCGACCTGGTAGGAGGGTTACATACTTTTTACAAACTTCAGACTTCGTTGTGACAATCCGATTGCGCAGTTTGCGGCATCTTGGATGGAACCGCTAGCTAGGGGCGCAGACCGGATCGCCGGCAGCATTCGGCGGAAAGAATTTTGATTGAGGGGTCTTCACGCCCTCTGTCACTGGGAGGGAATGGGGAAAACGGACGCTCACACCGCAGGGGGTGCGAACGTCCGTTTCGTTTAACTGAAGTCGTCGGCTTCTATTGGCGCAATTAGTTGGGAAATTCCCAGCCTTCTTCTCTCATCTTCTTGTTAGTCCAGTGCTGGAGATCCTCGAATAGTACGGGCTCGATGACCGCGAAACGAAGGCCAACGCGGCCTCCATCTCCGGCCCAGACTAGGCGGCCTTTGGCCTGGAAGATGGTTTCGCTTTCCGGCAGCAGAAAACTTACGTCGACGAGACCGGAGAATCGCATGGGATCAGGGAGACCGTCGAGTCCCATGCCGCCGGTGCTGAGATTGACCCCTTGCACGTGGGCCTCTTCCCCCTGAGAGTTTCGTATGGTAACGGACAGTTGCACGCGAGCCCGGAAGAATTTCTGCTGCTCGAAGCTGATGACTCCGAGGGAAGAAGTGTCTCCCATAGGGCTGCCAATGTTGTACTCCTTCAACTTGCGGCTGAGAGTGCGACGAGAAATGCCAAGTTGTTCAGCCGCTAACGCGCGATGACCTCCAGTGCGCTCCAGGGCGCGGATGATCATCTGCTCTTCCATGCTGTCAAGGTTCCCGACGGGCATGGCGGTGGCGTGGCGAACGATTGCGCTCTCGCCTCGGAGTTCGGCTGTGATCTTCGAAGCATGGATTTCCGGCCCGGAGTTATCCATTGAGACCTTTGCGACCAGGTTGCGGAGTTCGCGAATGTTTCCGGGCCATGGGTGTGACAGGAGAACCGATGCGACTTCCGGCGGGAAGATCTTCTCTGGAGCCTTGCGACGCAGGAAGTGTTCGGCGAGTGCGACGATGTCCTCAGGACGTTCACGAAGAGGTGGCACGCGAAGTTGGAACTGACTGAGACGATGGTAGAGATCTTTGCGGAAGCGGCCTTCTTTGACCGCGGCGTCGAGGTCCTGATTCGTAGCGGCGACGATGCGGACGTCAACTTTAATTTTCCGGTGACCGCCGACGCGGTAAAAAGGCTGCCCGTCTAGCACGCGCAGCAGCTTGACCTGGGTTTGCAATTGCAACTCGCCAATTTCATCGAGGAACAGCGTGCCTTTGTCAGCCAGCTCAAACAGGCCAGCCTTGGCGGAATCGGCGCCGCTGAAGGCGCCCTTCTCGTAGCCAAACAATTCGCTCTCGACCAGATTTTCGGGAAGGGCGGCGCAGTTGATGTCGACCCAGGCGCGACCGCGGCGGTGTGAGGATTCGTGAATCGTGCGGGCGATGAGTTCCTTGCCAGTTCCGGTTTCTCCCGTGACCAGGACGGTTTCGGTGTGACCGGCTACGCGGTCCACCAGTCCCATGAACTTTTGCATGATCGGACTGGCCAGAACGAACTGGGTGCCGTCGATTTCACGGCAGATGAGCGGCGGTGCGACTGAGGTGGCTTCCTGCGTCTGGAACGTCATTGTTGCCAGCGGCATGTGCGATTCAACCCGCGGAGCGGCGGAAAGAATAATCAAGCCGACGGGTGCCGAACTGGCGCCGCGAAGCAGCGTGACCGAGATCTCGATGGCAGCATTCTGGCCAGATTTGGAGGATCGAATGTCAGTCGCCATCTGCCCACGATAGCTGCCCTTCTCGATCGCTGCTGTCAGGATGGCCTTCTGTAGCTTCTCCTGCTGTTTAGCGTCCGACGAAAAGATGCTGGCAAGCTTCTTGCCCATCAGTTCATCGTGCGCGAGGCCATAGAGTTCGAGGGCGGCTTGGCTGCAGCCGATGATATTTCCCAGCAGATCGCTGGAGATCACTGCGAGTTGATCAAACACCTCGGCGTTAGCTAGCGCAGGGCCACACTGCCCGCCTCGAGCGTTTTGGTCGACGCGGTCCGGGGACTGGGAGTGCGAATTGCGATTCGAAGTCGGCATTCTGAGGTGTTTGGGGATGATCTTGACACACAGGGACGAATTGGAGGCCAGTACTCGAGATTTTCAGTGTAACGAAAGTAATCTGTTACCTGACGTTACCTTTGGTGTGAATGGCCGCAGGCCACCGCTTCGCCCTTGCCATGCCAGTCTGGCGGAAACCTTGAACATGCATCACCTTATCCGATTACCTCAGTAAGCTTCTGAAAGCCCAGCAACCACAATAGGATTCGGTAGGAAGAGCCGGCTTCGGAGAAGTGTGCCGAAAGGGCAATCCCCTGCCGAAAAGTCCCTTGCCTGTTGGGGAGGATTTGCAGTCCGCGGTAAGGAGAGTTGGAAAATTCTAAGAAGCAGATGAGTGTGCCGAGACCGTGATGGCAGCGGGCTTGGTGCGTAAGGCGATGAACCGATCAGCTGACGAAATGTCCGTGCAAACCAAAGTGTTTGTCGGTATCACGGCTTCGCTGGGAGCCTTTGTGCTGGGCTTCGCACTCTGGCATTGGCAATCGGCTGATTTAGCGCGCTTCGTGTGCTACGTGGCGGTAGCGGTTCTGGCGTCAGGGTTGAAGGTGCAGTTGCCCGGCATCGACGGCACGATGTCGGTAAATTTTCTATTCATCCTGCTGGGCGTGATGGAGCTCAGCCTCCCGGAAACATTGTTGATCGGATGCTTAGCCAGCCTTGTGCAGAGTGTGTGGCAGGCGAGGAATCGGCTGGATCCGATCAAAGTAATTTTTAACGTCCTGGGCATGATGGCGAATGCCAGCGCGCTTTCTTATTACAGCTATCACCAGCTCGAAGCAAAGTTCGGACCCAACCGGCCGTTGCTGCTCATGGCGGCGGCGCTGGTTTTCTTCTTAGCGAATACGTTGCCTATTTCGCTGGTAATTGCTCTGACTGAAGGCAAGTCGAGTCGCAGGGTCTGGTCGGAATGCTACTTCTGGTCGTTTCCGTATTACCTGGTGGGAGCCGCGGCGGTAGGACTGGTGGGATTGGTCAACCGGCAGGCGGGGTGGCAGACTTCGCTGCTGGTATTGCCGTTGATCTATTGGGTGTACCGCTCCTACCGCCTTTATCTGGGACGACTCGAGGCGGAGAAGGACCGCGTGGAGGTGGAAAAGCGCCACGTGGAAGAGATTGCCTCGCTGAACATGCGGACGATCGAGGCCCTTGCGCTCGCCATCGAGGCCAAAGACCACACCACGCACCAACATCTTCAACGCGTGCGCGTCTATGCGTTAGAAATTGCCAAGGAACTCGGCCTCTCCGAATCGGAAACTGAGGCGTTGCGCGCAGCCGCATTGCTGCATGACATTGGAAAGCTGGCCGTACCCGAGCACATTATCAATAAGCCAGGACGGCTGACGCAGGCCGAGTTCGAGAAGATGAAAGTGCACCCGATGGTAGGGGCAGAGATTCTGGAGCGAGTGGCATTCCCGTATCCGGTTGCTCCAATCGTGCGATCGCACCATGAACGGTGGGACGGCACGGGATACCCCGAGGGGCTCAAGGGAGAGGAGATTCCGATTGGAGCGCGAATTCTGGCGGTGGTGGACTGCCTCGACGCACTGGCTTCAGACCGACAATACCGTCCAGCGATGGCACTGGGCGCTGCCATGGCCAAGGTCAGTGAAGAAGCCGGTTCCTGGTTCGATCCGAAAGTAGTGGAAATTCTAGAACGCCGTTACATCGAGCTGGAACACATGGCGCAATCGGTCGAACTGACCGGCATGCCGCTGGGATTGAGCCCCGAAGTTCATGTGGAACGAGGGCTGGAACCGGCGGCAGGATTTGAAAAATGGGCGGAGGTCGCCAATCCGCAGACTGAGACAGACTTCCTGACCTCGATCGCGTCCGCTCGGCAAGAGGCGCAGACGATGTTCGAACTCAGCCAGGACTTGGGTAACTCTCTGAGCCTGAGCGAGACCTTGTCGGTGCTGTCGATGCGATTGAGGAGAATGATTCCGTACGATTCAATCGTGGTCTTTGTGAACCGGAATGGATGGCTCCTGCCAGAACTGGTGAGCGGGGAAAACTTCCGCCTGTTGTCGTCCATGAAGATTCGGGTGGGGGAGGGATTATGCGGCTGGGTAGCCGAAAACTGCAAACCGATAGTCAACGGCAATCCTCAGGTGGAAGCAGGCTATGTGGTGGATCCGGAAAAATACACGACGCTGCGATCTGCGCTGGCGGTTCCACTCGAAGGACTGAATGGCGTTGTAGGAGTTCTCGCCATGTATCACGCCGGCCTGGACGCATTTACCGCAGACCACTTGAGAATCCTACTGGCCGTAGTTTCGAAGGTAGCGCTGTCGATCGAAAATGCGCTGAAGTACCAGCAGGCAGAGAGTTCCGCGACTACCGACTATCTGACCGGATTGCCGAATGCCCGGTCACTGTTTGTACATCTGGCGCAGGAAGTGGCGCGTTGCCGGCGGATGAAGAACTCCCTCGCAGTCATGGTATGCGACATCGATGGGTTCAAGCAGATCAACGATTCTTTCGGGCACCTGGAAGGCGACAAACTTCTGCGGGAATTCAGCGCGAGATTGAAAGAAGCCTGCCGTGGATATGACTACGTCGCCCGCATGGGAGGGGATGAGTTTGTAGTGACGGCGCCGGGACTCTCACCCCAGGCGGCGGTAGAAAAGGCAAACCGGTTAAACGAAGCAGCGATCGAAGCCAGTAGACAAATCTGCGGACGAAACATCATCACCCTCAGCGTAGGAACGGCAGTTTGTCCGGAAGACGGATTCGACGTAGAGCGTCTTTTGGCCGAGGCCGACCGCCGGATGTATTCCTTGAAACAAACTCACCACGCGGAAGCGGCTTTGCGCGAAGCGAAAGCGTCCGGGGCGGCGGGAAACTAGGAGCGAGCCATGCTGGGATGGAGAATCGTGCGGCACGCGGTGGCCACCCTGGCAACTATTCTTCTCGGAGGACTGCTTTCCGCAACCCTGGTCCGCCTTGCACCGGGCTTTGATGCTGATGAACAGCAGCTTGATCCTCGCCTAAGTGCGGAGAGTGTACGGACCCTGCGCGAGAGCCGAGCGCAAAAGCACAGCATTTTCCGATTCTACCTCCGATATATAAACGGTGCGATGCACGGTGAACTTGGCGCGTCGCACTCCCTGAGCCAACCTGTGGGCACTCTGCTGCGGGAGCGCGCGCCACTGACGCTGCGACTAGTGGCTCTCGGTCTCCTGCTGAGCTGGTCGGTGGCGATGGCAATGGCTCTGACCTCCGCCTGGCTACGGGTTTCCGCGCTTGATGCACTGAGCACCATTGTCACTGGGACATTTCTATGCATCCCGGCGGCCGTGCTGGCGCTGCTGTCGGTACTGTGGAATGTTCCAGGTTCGCTGGCGATTGCTTTGATCGTGTTGCCCAGAGTGTATCGATACTGGCGCACCTTGCTGGTGAAGGCGTATTCCCTGCCCCACATCACCACCGCCCGCGCAAAGGGTTTGGGTGAATTGCGAGTTCTGTTCTGGCATGTAATCCCAATGGCGGCATCGCAGTTGCTGGCGGTCGCAGGGGTGTCGGTGAGCGTTGCGCTGGGTGCGGCCATTCCGGTCGAAGCACTTTGCGGGCTTGCGGGAGTGGGACAGCTTGCCTGGCAGGCGGCGTTGGCTCGCGATCTTCCGTTGCTGATGAACATCACGATTCTGGTGACGCTCGTAACCTTGCTGGCCCATTCGGGGGCCGATGTAATCGGACATATGCTGCGGAGCCAGGAAATATGAGCGTCTTCCGCAAGCTGGCGTGCGTTGCATTGCTGCTGGTGGTGGGCGTGTCGATGGCCGCGAACTGGCTAGCGCCCGCAGGCTATGCCAAACAGTATCGGACACAACCGAACGCTCCGCCGACACGGCAGCATTGGCTGGGCACCGATGAGGTCGGCAGAGACCGCTTTGCGCGTCTGCTTTACGGAACCAGAATTTCGTTGCTGCTGGCGCCAGCGGCAGCTTTGATTTCGACCCTGATGGCGGCTCTGGTAGGCGGCCTTGCAGGATATCTCGGCGGGGGATGGGCTCGGCTAGCGATGGCGGTGACGGATTTGTTTCTGTCGTTGCCCTGGCTGTTTTTGTTGATCACGGTGCGTGCGCTAATGCCGCTGAACGTGTCTCCGCTGGCCTCTGTGCTGGTGACGTTCTTGATGTTGGGAATGCTGGGATGGACGAGTGCAGCGCGCGTATTGTGCACGACTTCAGCGTCGTTGAGGGGGTCGGGCTTCCTGCTGCAGGCTCGGGCTTCAGGAATTCGGGGGGTCCGCTTGTTCTTTGTGCACGTGCTGCCGAACTTGACGCCCGTACTCTTCGCTCAGTTTTGGATTTCGATTCCGGTCTTCATCCTCAGCGAGGCGAACCTCGGAATATTGGGGCTGGGAGTGGCTGAGCCGATGCCTTCATGGGGAAGCCTGCTGAAAGAACTGGAAGGGCTGGTTTCGATAAGCGAAGAGCCGTGGAAGTTTGCATCCTTGATCCTGCTGGTGCTGGTGGTGACTTCGTTTCAGCTGGTGCTTTCGAATCGCGAAGAGATGGCGGCATGATCGGTCGCCCAAGAAAGTTGGAGGTGATGGCGCAGATACCTGGGAAGCTGGTTCTAGCTGCGACAGCCTGCCTGTTCGTTTTGCTGGGCACGGCGGGAGCGCAGGGCGGGGGGGAACTGCGCTTCTGCTTGCGGACCGAGCCCAAGACGTTTGATCCGCTGAAAGTGGAAGATGATGCGGCAGTCTCGATCCGTTACTTGACCGGCGGTGTGCTGTTGCGGATGAACCGGCAAACTCAAGCACTGGAGCCGGAACTAGCGCACTCATGGAAGGTTTCGAAAGATGGCCGGCAGATCACCTTCAAGCTTCGTAGCGGGCTTTCGTTTTCCGATGGTACGCCATTCTCAGCGGAAGATGTGGCTTACACCGTGCAGCAACTGATGGATCCCGCGCTGCATTCGCCCACGGGAGATGCATTCCGGTCGGGACCGGGGACCGTGGCAACGAAAGTCATTTCTTCGACTCAGATTGCCATCACGTTTCCGGCGCCGGTGGCTGGCCTCGACCGCTTGTTCGACCAGGTTCCGGTGATGTCTGCTCATGCTCCTAAAAGAGAAATGGCCGTGCTCGGACCGTTTATGGTGGCCGATTACAAACCGGGCGCAACAGTGTTGCTGAAGCGCAATCCGAATTATTGGAAGACGGACGCGCAAGGGCGCAAGCTGCCGTATCTCGATTCCATCCGTCTGGACATTCAGCCAAACCGGGATGTCGAGATGCTGCGTTTCAGGCGCGGCGAACTGGATCTCATTAATTCACTGGACAGCGAATACTTCGACAAGCTGGCGTCGACTTCGCCGCAGTTGGTGCACGATGCCGGACCTTCGCTGGACAGTGAGCAGATGTGGTTTAACCAAGCGAGCAAGGCGCCTATCCCGGCATATAAGAAGAATTGGTTCCGGTCAGCGAATTTCCGGCGGGCAATATCCGAAGCAATCAACCGCGACGACCTGAGCCGGATAGTTTTTCGTGGTCACGCACAACCGGCCGTAGGACCGATCTCACCCGCCAACAAATTCTGGTTCGACAGCAAGCTACATCCTCAGGCCTACAGTTCTGATGCAGCTCTGAAACTCCTGCAGACTGAGGGATTCCGGCTCGAAAACGGGACGTTGAAAGATCGCGAAGGACATCCTGTGGTGTTCTCGATCGTCACCAATTCTGGCAACAAGTATCGCGAACGGATGGCGGTTCTGATTCAGGAGGACCTGCGGAAGATTGGCATGCAGGTGAACGTGGTCACACTCGACTTCCCTTCCCTGATCGAACGTATTGCGCAGACTTTTGACTACGAAGCGGCGATGTTGGGATTGACCAACGTGGATCTGGATCCCAATGAACAGATGAATGTCTGGTTGAGCTCGGCCGAGAACCATCAATGGAATCCGCAGCAGAAATCTCCAGCAACCGCATGGGAAGGCGAGATTGACCGCTTGATGCGGGCACAGGCAGCATCTGCGGATGCGAAGAAGCGCAAGGAGAGCTTTGATCGCGTTCAAGAGATCGTGGTGGAGCAAGCACCCTTCATCTATCTGATCAACAAGAATGCTCTTTCGGCAATTTCGACCGCGGTCGAAGACGCCAGCCCGGTGATCCTGCATCCGCAGACTTTTTGGAATGCGGAGCGGCTAACGGTTCGCGCCGCGAGGTAGGCGATTTCTTCACCTCTGATTCACACGGATATGAATTTAGAAACCACCAGGACTTCTAAACATTATGAGTAAGTCCGGCAAAGAGGTCCTTGTCAGTGCGCGGTTCTCAGTGCGGTATGGGGAAAAGCCGCCGGTGTTGCGCGAGACAGAACTTGAAATCCGGCAGGGCGAAGTACTGGGGCTGGTAGGACAAAGCGGCTCCGGCAAGAGCACGCTGGCTATGTCAATGTTGGGATTGCTCGACACCAAGCGTGCAACGACCGAAGGCGCCATCAGGTTTCAAGACTGCGACCTGCTGCAACTCCGAGAACGCGAGTGGCGCGCGACGCGCGGTCGTAGGATATCGCTGGTGCTGCAAAGTCCGCTTTCCTCGTTGAATCCCGCGCTAAGAATCCGAACGCAATTAAAGGAGGCGTGGCGGGCGCACGCCAAGGGCAGCAACGTGGAGTGCGATCAGAAGATTGCCGCGGCCCTGGAGAGCGTCAGCTTACCCTCGAATGATGAATTCCTACGCAAGTATCCCTCGCAAATGAGTGTAGGGCAGGCACAGCGAGTGCTGATTGCCATGGCGGTGATGCACCGACCTGCTCTTCTGATTGCAGACGAAGCCACGAGCGCGCTCGACGTGATCACCCAATCCGAGATCCTGGCATTGTTTGCACAACTCAATCGGGAAATCGGGATGGCGATACTTTACATCTCGCACGATTTGCCCTCCGTGGCGGGAATTTGCCACCGCATTGCCATTCTTCATGAGGGCGAAATCGTGGAGTGTGGAACCAGAGAACAGATTTTTGCCAGTCCGCAGCATGAGTACACCCGCCGATTGATGGCGGCACTACCACAAATGCCACTGAGCTGCGGCACCGCCCTGAAGAAGGATGCGGCAGCTGGCGCGCTCTAGTTTCCGGCAGCCTCTAGTTTCTCCACGTTCTTGACCCGGCTCTTCACCAAGCGAACTCTTGATCCATCACGCCACGAGTAACCGACAGGCGAAAACCGAAGTCACTGGCAAGCCTTCAGCCGCGACAAACTGTCTCACGTCCCCAGCCCGAGGACAGACTGGCCCGGAACGACGAACCACGAGGGCAATAATCTCCAATGAATCCGATGACTTACAGAACCGTGATTGGCACGGCCCGTGCACACTGGTAGGTGGGTCAGAGCACGACTTTCTGCCTAAAGGGTGAGCTTTATGCAACAGACACGAAGATCACAAAAGCCAGTGAGCCGCTGGGAGCGTCATAGCGCGGCGTGGGGAAAGCGCTTCGGCGTCCTGGTTCTAGTGCTGCTCACGGCGTCATGGAGCGCCGCGCAGTCCTCGAAGCTCTCACGGGATCTGCAAGCACTGCCTTCCAGCGCGGCCGTTAGCGTGCTAGTGCAGTACTACAACCCGCCGACGGCCACCGATCTGTACGTCGCCAAGGGCGTGGGAGCCAGCAATGGCAAGGGCCTTGGACTGGTCAAGGCATATCGCTGGACGATGTCTCGAGGGCAGCTCTCGAATTTGATCGGCAAAGATTCCAACATCAAGTACATCTCACTGGACCGCTCACTCCAGGGCGCGATGAATAACGCAGTGCCCGCCGTGGGAGCCGACATTGCCCGCAGCCTGGGATATGACGGCACGGGAGTAGGTGTTGCCGTTATCGACAGCGGAGTGAATTCCGTTTGGGACCTGACGCAGGCCGGTGCCAGCAAAGTTAGCCGAATTGTCTACAGTCAGAATTTCGATCCTTCTGCCAATACTACAAATGACCTTTATGGCCACGGCACGCATGTTGCCGGCATCATCGCTGGCAACGGAGGAAGTTCCAGCTGCGGAAATTGCAACACAACCTTCCGGGGTATCGCGCCGAATGCCAACATCATCAACCTGCGGGCCCTCGACCAAAATGGTTCGGCTACCGACAGCACCGTTATAGCCGCCATTGAGCAGGCCATCACGCTGAAGAGCCAATATAACATCCGGATCATCAACCTTTCTTTGGGACGCGGTATCTTCGAGAGCTCTACCCTGGATCCTTTGTGCCAGGCTGCGGAACAGGCCTGGAAGGCCGGCATCGTCGTAGTGGTCGCCGCCGGTAACTATGGCCGAGATAATTCCAACAATAACAACGGCTACGGGACGATCACCGCGCCCGGCAATGACCCATATGTGATCACGGTCGGCGCCATGAAGACCATGGGGACGCCGTCGCGCACCGATGATTTGATTGCGACGTACAGCTCGAAGGGCCCCACCATGCTGGACCATGTGGTCAAGCCTGACCTGGTTGCGCCCGGCAACCTGATCATTTCGGATCTGGCGTCAACCACCGACACACTCTACAGCCAGTATCCCGCGAACCTGGTTCCAGTAGGCGAGTACACGACTTCAAACACGGGGAACATTTCGTCCACATACTACCAGCTGAGCGGTACCAGCATGGCAGCGCCGATGGTGAGCGGAGCGGCCGCACTCCTGTTGCAGCAGAATCCAGCTTTGACGCCCGATCAAGTGAAGGCGCGGCTGATGAAGACTGCATACAAGGCATTTCCGACGTACAGCTCGTATACCGATCCGTCGACCGGAATCACCTACACCAACCAATACGACATCTTCACCGTCGGTGCGGGCTACCTCGATGCAGCGGCAGCATTGGGTAGCACAGACCTCGCCCCTGCGACGTCTGGGAGTGCTTTATCCCCCACCGCAGCCTACGACTCCACCAGCGGAACCGTTTATCTCGTCAACGGAAGCTCAGTTGTGTGGGGCACCTCGGTGGTTTGGGGTACCTCAGTAGTATGGGGAACCTCCGTGATCTGGGGCACCAACACATCAGGCCAGTCCGTGGTGTGGGGCAGTTCAGTGGTCTGGGGCAGCAGCACGACCTGCGGCTTCAGCGTCGTCTGGGGAACCAGTGTGGTTTGGGGAAGCAAGATCAACTCTAACGCCATGGCGATCGCTATCGGTGGTGACAAATAGATTACCGGCCCAGCGCACGTGTGAAGTACGCGCAACTTTAGAAGGTGAGGCATATGGAGCAGACAAGAAAGAAACGAAAGCCAGCAGGCCGGGGGGAACGCCATAGCGCCGCATGGGGAAAGCGCTTCGGCGTACTGGTGCTGGTCTTGGTTGCGGAGCTAGCGTTCGCTGTCGCCAGAGCTGCAACATGCGAAATCGGGAAAGCCCGTCGACGTGATTGTGCAGTTCACGAGTGATCCCACCGAACACCATATTGGGAAAGTCACGAGCAAAGGCGCCGCACTGAAACATAAGCTGTCCGTGGTGCACGGGGCTGCCTTTACATCAGTGTCATCTAACGCTCTTTCGCAGCTCGCCCAAGATCCAGAGGTCGCCTACATAAGTCTCGATCGTCCTGTACATGGAACATCCAACTATGACTACACGCCTGAGACTGTGAATGCCCCCTGGGCCTGGCAGCAAGAGTCCCTGGACGGCACGGGAATCGGAGTCGCAGTAATCGACAGCGGCGTCTACGCCGTTGGCGACCTCTATTGGTACAACCCGACAAACGGAAGTTACGGCTCGCGTGTTGTGTATAGCCAGAGCTTCGTCCCGGGAACCCCAGATTCATCCGACTATTTCGGCCATGGCACGCATGTAGCTGGCATCATCGCCAGTGCCGGATGGTTTTCTTCGGGCAGCCACTTCTCTCATACCTTTAAGGGAATCGCGCCGAATGCGAACATCATCAACCTGCGCGCGCTAGACCAAAATGGGGCGGGTACCGACAGCACTGTGATCGCTGCGATTGACGCTGCGATCAAGCTCAAATCGAAATATAACATCCGGGTGATTAATCTCTCGCTCGGTCGTCAGGTTTATGAAAGCTACACCATCGATCCGCTTTGCCAGGCTGTTGAATCAGCTTGGAAAGCAGGAATTGTGGTTGTAGTAGCGGCTGGCAATCAGGGCCGCAATAACAGCGCAGGGACGAATGGTTACGGAACCATCGCCGCACCGGGCAACGACCCGTATGTGATCACTGTTGGCGCAATGAAAACTGCGAACACCCCAGATCGTGGAGGCGATATGGTTGCGAGTTACAGCTCGAAGGGTCCTACGGCTTTTGACCAGGTGGTAAAGCCCGACATCGTCGCCCCGGGCAACAACGTGGTATCGCTGCTTTCTCCACATTCGCACCTGCCTCGACTCTATTCGGCTGTGGACGTACTCATATCGGAATACGCTGATTCCTCCATTCAGCAATTCGTCATGAGTTTTACGGGCAGCGATTTGTCGCCAACCTACATGCGCCTGAGCGGAACAAGTATGGCCACTCCTGTCGTCAGCGGCGCAGCCGCCTTGATGATTCAGGCTGACCCAACTCTGACGCCTGATACGGTAAAAGCCCGGTTGATGGAGTCTGCGACCAAGACGTTTCCACCTCAGAGCACAACCACTGATCCTGCGACAGGCCAAACATATGTCAGTTCGTATGACATCTCCACCGTCGGTGCTGGCTACCTGGACATCGAGGGCGCGCTGCTGAACACGAATGTAGTGCCCTCCACACTCACAGCCCACTCACCGACTGCTGCCTATGACTCCACGAGCGGAAGTGTCTATGTGGTTTCTGATACCTCTGTGGTGTGGGGCAGTTCTACGGTCTGGGGACAGTCCGCGGTATGGGGTTCGACGGAGTTCTCCAGTTCAACGATCAATGGCCAGCCGGTTGTCTCGGGCGAATCAGTGGTTTGGGGAGCGGGTTCTCCGAACGGATTCAGTGTGGTGTGGGGCGCGAGCGTGGTATGGGGAAGTTCAACACAGTCGGTAATGAATATCTTGGCAGGTAAAAATGACCAGTAGCCGTGTGAACAATTAAGAAGGAGAGGCATTTATGAATCGCAACACACGGCTAACACAAATCTTCATCGGATCAATGGTAGTGGCAGCAGCAGCAAGCGCGACTTATGCCGGACTAGACAGCTATACCCTTCATCCGGCCCAGGCAGCAGCGCTGCTGGCGTTAGCGGCAGCCACCTCGAGGATGAAAGTCAAGCTTCCGGGCATCACCGGCAACATGTCAGTCAATCTGCCCTTCTTACTGATTGCAGTGATCAGCCTCAGCGCGGTTGAAGCAACCGCGATCGCATGGCTCTCGACGGTGCTACAGAGCCTGCCCAAACCAGGCAACAAATACAAGCCTGAGCAGATGCTATTCAACGTGAGCATGATGGGGTTAGCGGCGAGTCTGGCCGGCCTCATCTGGCACGCCGCTTCGCAGCTGAAGGCAGCCCCGGCATCTGATCCGCTGATGCTGGCGCTGACAACGGCCATCTTCTTCGTCGGCCAGACCGCTCCGGTAGCAGCGATCGTTACTCTCACCGAAGGAGGCCTCATGCGGCGAACCTGGCTCAACATCGCCCAGCTTTCCTTCCCCTACTACATAGTCGGCGCCGGAGTAGCTGCGATCATGGGCAGTGTGAGCCATAGCATGGGATGGCGAACAGCCCTCGCCGTCTTCCCCGTGATGTACGCCATCCACCGTTCCTACCGCCTATATTTTGCCAACGCCGCGGAAACTCCCCGCCTGGCGCCCCTGACCAGGGTTGCAAGAGCCGGAATGTAGCTATCGCAAGTCTGTACAGGAAACAGATCGAGAAACCGGGCAGCGTCTTATCACAGACCCTGCCATTTCCGTTGTGGCAATTTGACTTCGACGGTCTCATCATCCACGTTCCACCAAAACTTCTCATCCCTATCGGCGTCATCCCGAGCGCAGCCGTTTTTCAGGCGGAGCGAGGCATCTCGCGCGCATCATCGGAGTTCTGAGGAATCCAACGTGCACCAACCACATTATTTCTTCCCTGTAAAATCACAGACGCCACTGTGGACATGCGCACCCCACCCGGTTTTCACCAAGCGTGCCACATGCTAACCTAATTTTGCACGGCCCCGTAGCTCAAATGGATAGAGCACCGGTTTCCTAAACCGGCTATTCCGGTTCAATTCCGGACGGGGCCTCCATCAACGGGCTGCCTGAGCGTGAGCCATAGAGCTCCACTGCACGCCGACCCACGTCATCCTGAGCGAAGCGAAGGACCCTCTCCAGTGAGTGCCAAACTGTCGCAAAGAATACGAAAAAGCCGAGCTTACGTATGCGGGAATTTACCATGTGCTGCGAAAGAGACAGTCAGTAAAATGCAGTCTCACGCGTCCCAAGAAGTGACTGAGTCAGAGATTATTTTCTGTACTGCGTCGGCTGCGGACCTTTTTCCAGCGTCTCCCGGTCCCAGATGGCGCCTTCGCGAGTGTAGCTTGCAAGTTCAAAATCTTGCGTGAGCTCCAGGGCGTCGACGGGACAGGCGTCTTCGCACAGCCCGCAAAACATGCAGCGGCTCAGGTCGTAGGTAAAGTTGGTGAGTTCCTTGCGGCGGGTTTGTTCGTTGCGCGCACTCGAGACCACGATCAAATTCTCCGGGCAGGCCAGCGCACACAGATCGCAGGCAATGCACATAGTCTCGTTCGTGTCCGGGTTCACGTTGAGCCGAGGCGCGCCGCGATAGCGCTCTGCTACCTGCGGCCGCTCCATCGGATATTGCTCGGTGTAAATCTCTTTCGGATCCTGGTAACGAAACGTGACCTTGAGTCCCTGGATCAGATCGACCAGAAAAACCTTGCGCAGAAGGCTCGGAATGCCCATACCGGGCAGCATACCACTTGCCAGTCGCCAACTGCCACTGATCGCTTGTCCGGGCGTCCCAGTAGTCACTTAGACCGCCGTCGTGAACGGCAATCGGCGTACCGCGGGGCGGGGCAGCTTCAGCCTGAATTCTACGGGGAACTTTTTCAATGATGTCTTCGTACCTTCAACTGTGAGGACGTTATGAAAGCCTACTTGGCGAATCTGCCGCCTAAAATTTGGATGCTCCTGACTTTGTCGGCTGTGGTAATTGCCTATCCTGTCGTGATGGTTGTGTTGCCGGCGATAATTCGGGCGGTGGTTCCGGAAACCGTAAGGTCGATATTGAGCCTGCTGTGATCTCGCGTCTCACTTTCGTGCGTGTTCTTCTGTGTTCTTCTCTCTTCCGCCTTGGCGGTGTAATCTGCTTGCGCACTGGTTCGCGCTCGCGACCCTGAATCGCTAGAATAAAAGCAGAGAAAATCAAAAATTGTCTTCCGAAGAATCAGTCGCCGGTGAATTGGAAGAAGTGAGCCAGACCGCCGCCAGAGCCGACGAACTCTGGATGGAGGAGGCTCTGCGCGCTGCGCAACGCGCCCTGGAAGCTGGCGAAGTTCCGGTAGGAGCGGTGGTGGTGTGTGAAGACCGGATAGTCGGCCGCGGAGCAAACCGCAACATTGCCGATTCCGACCCGACGGCGCACGCGGAGATTGTGGCATTGCGTGCGGCCAGCGCCACCGTCGGTAGCCATCGTTTAGTGGACTGTGAGCTGTTTGCTACAATTGAGCCGTGCCCCATGTGCGCGGGTGCACTAGTGCACGCGCGGATTAAGCGGCTGGTCTATGGAGCGGATGATCCCAAGGCCGGGGCCGTACATTCGGTCATCCAAGTTGTGAATCATCCGCAACTGAATCACCGCATCGAGGTTCGGGGCGGCGTTCTGGGAGGACGTTGCGCTGAGTTGCTGCAGACTTTCTTTAGAGATCGCCGTTAGTCGTTGACCAACCTCTTATGCGCTCGCCATCTTAATGCGCTTGGGCTAGAGGGGACTGTACGTATACGACACAGGCCTCATGCGCTCGTCATTCCGAAGGAAGAGAGGATTGCTGACGGTTAACAGCTGAACGCTGACGACTGTTTTGTCGCGGAGAGGTGCGTGAGTGGTTGAAACGATCCGCCTCGAAAGCGGGTGAAAAACTCCAACCCCAACGAAAATAAACAACTTATCTCGCCGAGTATAGCTGAAAATGCGGTATGTGCGGCGAATTTTGCACCCTTCCTGCACTTTTTTTGAAAATCATTTTCAATGTCAGCTTCTTCGCAACTCCTTGGCTCGTCTGTTTGGTAACGTTGTCGATTGGCGTCTATGCCCCTAACTTAACTAACCGCGTGGTGGTTCAAAAGCAGCGGGTGGATTTGAACTAGCCATCGGACTCATTTGCCTTCAAAATGTGACAACTTGCTCAGAGCTACTGGCGGGGATCACGCGCTCGGCCGAACCGGCGCGAGAAAGAGATTGTTGAAGGACTCATCCAACGTTGGCTGGGCGAATATAGCATCCCGCAATGCGGTGTAGGCCACCCGGCCAACCCGGCCTTGAAGCATGCAAAAAAGAGTTTTGCCGTTTCTATCGAGTTCGGCCAGTGAACTGCGATGCGGTCCCCGGGCTTGCAGCCATGCTGCAGAAACCATTAGGCGAGGGACGTCGTTGAACGCTCCAACTGTTCGTAAGAGATATTCTGGTCTTCAAGGACGATTGCTGTGTTTCGTGGATTCCGCTCCACCGAGGCGCTTAGCAAATTTCCTAAATTCATTGTGGTTCGACCCTCCTAGTTGCTAAGCGATAGAACACCTGCAAACGCAAATTATTCCCCTGGATGAATCGCCTTGCCGTCACGCTAATTACGGTGGTTACGGACTTACTCCGAGGCTTGTAATCAGTCTCTCTGCGGCAGGACACGGTCGCCCCCGGAAAAAGACTCACCTACCGCACTATCTCTATCTTTCCTGGGAACATCCCTTCCCTGTGGGTCTCGTTTCAGTGGAAAGATTGCTCATTCCCTGAAAGCAACACCCGAAGCTTGGAGCGCGCTCGTGCCAGGCGGGACATCACCGTCCCAGCCGGGCAGTCCAACATGGCGGCGATCTCCTGATAGGAAAGCTCTTCATACTCGCGCAAGATGATGATTTCGCGGAATTCCGCCGGAAGCTGCTGGATAGCGTTGCGCACCTTTTCCTGTTCCACCTTGCTTACGTACTGCGCATGAGGATCTTTGGATGTTGCAACTGCCACGTCCGCAATGCCTGCGTGCGACTCGAGCTCTACAATTTGCGGCGCAGCGCGCTCATGGCGCCGCTGATTCAGCCAAATGTTTCGTACGATCGTGAACAGCCAGCTCTTGACGTTACTGCTGGGCCGCAAGCTCTCCTTTGCCTTGAGAGCGCGAAGGTAGGTCTCCTGAACCATATCGGCTGCCTCCGTTGGATTGCGGGTAAGAACCATAGCGTAGCCAAACAGGCCATCGATGTAGCAGGATAAAATCGGGTCCTGCATTTCTTCACAAACCTCAAGTGTCAATCTTGCGAGTCTCTCGAAATTAGTCTCGGTTGCGGTTATCTCCCCGTGGGGGAGGAATCTCCCCAGGACTGGTGAGCCCCTGGGGAGATCTTTCGATACCGGCTCACTGACAATCGTTGTGGAGCTGGCTCGGAGGCGGTGGCCCTTCAATACAGGGGATTGCGCTTAGATACTCGTAGATAGTGCGGATGTCATGCTCACTCATGTTCTGGAACGTGGGCCAAGGCATGATTTGCAGGAGATTGCCGTCGAATGGCGGCGGAAGGCAGTTCGTGGTCACCGTCGACGAACACTGCCGATGCACGTGATCCAAATCTACTCCGGTCTTCATGATTTCGAGAAACTCCGAGAAGGGTCGTCCCCCTTCCGGAAGGCCGGTTTTGTCTGGGGTTAAGTTGCGCGAGACGATGTGTGGAGAGCCGGGCGTAGGAAGTAAGGGTCCGAAATCTTGGCCACCGCCCAGGTACGTCGCCGAATTGATCTTCTTCGGCTGGCCGAAGAAGGGGTTTCCGCCAGGTGCATACTGGGTCTGGGGACCAGCATCGTGACAATCGTTGCAGGCCGCCACTGCATTGACTAGTATATGGTTTCACTAAAAGGTATCCACTAGAAACATTCTGTGATACGCTTGGGCTATGGCGGGGAAGTCTAAGCGGCCGCGGCTGGTTCTGACCTCGGAGGAACAAAAGCAGATCCGCCAATTACGAGAATCGCAAACGGAGCCCTGGCGAGAAGTGCAACGAGCGCGCATCCTCTGGCGCTTCCATTCCGGCCAGAGCGTCGCCGAGATTGCGCGAGCGGTGAAGATGACTCGCAAAAGCGTGGCGAAATGGATCGCCAAAGCCTTGGCGATGGGAGTGGGCGCCGCCTTAAAAGATACCTACCATCGGCCTAAGGCACCGGTCATTACCGAGGAGGCCAAGGCTTGGGTGGTCCATTTGGCTTGCTCGAAACCGAAAGAACTGGGTTATGCGGCCGAGGTATGGACCCGGAAATCGCTGGCCCGGCATGTACGGGAGCATGCCGTGGAGGCGGGACACCCCGCCTTATCCCAGGCCGCCAAAGCCACGGTGCAGCGGATCCTAGCGGCGCCGCCTTTACATCCGGAGAAGGTAAAGTATTACCTGCAGCGGCGCGACCCCGACTTCATGGCCAAGATGCGAGAGATTCTACTGGTATATCGCGAGGTGGATCTGCAGAATGGGAACGGCCGAGCGCTTATCCCCAAGATCGTGACCCTCTCGGTGGACGAGAAACCGGGGGTACAGGCAATTGCCAACACCGCACCGGATTTGCCGCCGGTGCCCGGTAAACACCCCACCGTGGCCCGGGACCACGAATATAAGCGCCTGGGAACTTGCTCGATTTTAGCGGCGCTCGATCTGCACAGTGGTCATGTGGTTGGGCATGTGGAGCGGCGTCACCGCAGCCGGGAGTTTATTGCATTGTTAAAAGATTTGGACCGTTACTATCCGGCCGAATGCACGATCCGGCTAGTGTTGGACCATCACTCTGCGCATATCTCCAAGGAAACCCGAGCTTTCCTGGCCAGCAAACCCAATCGGTTCAAATACGTGCTTACGCCTACCCACGGATCCTGGCTGAACATCGTGGAGACCCTCTTTGGCAAGATGGCTCGCACCTTCCTGCGTCATGTCCGGGTGCAATCTTGGGAGGAGCTGCGGGAGCGAATTCTGAAGGGCATCGAGGAAATCAATGCCGATCCGGTCGTGCATCGATGGAAGAAGTTTGAGGCCCTCACCGAGGAGTAATGTGTGTATATTTTAGTGAAACGATATACTAGATAGCTGCACAATCCCACCAGCGCTCGATTTTTCCCCTCAAGATTCAGCGGGACGGGCGCAATCTCGAAACCGCGCTTAATTCTCGATTCCTGATTATCCCCACCGCTCTGCGCTATCTAGCGCGAGCGCAAATCTCACACCGGATGCTTCGGGCATTCCATACTACGACGAAGCGCTTTTCATCAGGACGATGCGCACAGGTGCTGTTGGCGCACGCGAGCTAAGCTCAATTATGCCGTTTGTGGTCTACAGAAACCTGAGCGATGACGATCTCAAGGCGATATTCGCGTATCTGCAAACATTGAAGCCGGTTCGGCACCGCGTGGACAACAGCCTGCCGCCGACATATTGCCGACTCTGCCGACATAAGCATGGAGCAGGGGACCAGAACTGACTGGTCCTTTCCTTCATACTTGCGTTTGGGATGGCCCTGAATCCGTTGCCACGCTTCCGGAAGTCTTGGTCACCGCAGAGCGTTTTTACTGCCGCGTCCGAAAGGCATCGCGGTCCGCCATGTCCTGATGGCAGACGAGACAGGACTCTCGCGCCGAAGCTGATAGCGAGGACACGAGAGCGTAGGAAAGACCATGATTGCTCCAAGTGATCACTTTGAAGTTTTCCCGGCTGAAATAGTGAAACACGAGATTACCGGAACGGACCTCATCTCCGCCGGCTATTGCGGCATACATGTTTGATGCCATCAAAAGACTGATCTTTTCGCTTCGCGTTTCGTAGGTGACCAACGCCGCATTGTGGCCTCTGTAGTTCACCAGTCTGGCGCCGGCAAGCCGATAGAGAGGATTGTTATCTCGAGCGGCGGGCAGCCGGAAGTCGAAAGGAACCTTGCCCACAAACCATGCGCTAATCAAAGTTGGAGAGTCCGATTGAATTTCGGGGGCAAGGCGGCCTTCGAGATAGCTGCGATGGGCCCCTACGGCAGTTTCCACGTAGCTTGCAGCATACACCCGCCTCACCACGCCAGGAGCAAAAACAAGACACAAGCTGACTATCACGAGGGTAGGCACCCACAAGCCCCGGCTTGGAAGATGAGCCCAACGATTCAGGAATGGCCGCTGCAGAGTCCTTAGCAGCCGTTCGTAGACTCCCGGTACGCCGCTCCCCGAAGAATGCTGCTTGAAAATCTCGGACACTTGGCGTCGAAGCTGCTCGGGAGCCCGATACAGTGGACGAGCTCGGTGCAAAACGCTGGAGAATGCTCGCTCTTCCTCAAGTCGCACTCTGCAAGTCAGACAGTTCTGCAGGTGTGCACGGAACCTTTCCAGTTCCTGGCCGCTGAGTGCATTGTCGAAATAGCGCAGGAGGGTTATAGCGTCATCGCAGGAGTTCATTCGGTAGCATCCCGGGTACCGATAGTGAGGAGTTCACAGTTTAGAACACCCAGGCTCGAAAAATATTCCCCTGCGCCAGGCGTTCCTCTCTTTGCTTAAGTACAGGTAGCGGCCATCGCTCGGTCGAGCGCTATTTCCTGGAGTGACCCGGCATCCTGCTTGTGGGTTGCCAGGTATTTCCCGACCGCCTTCGCTGTGTCGGCATGGCATGCCGCGCTCGCGCGGACAGCCGCGGTGTCCACTAATTCCCTCACTAACTCCCTTTGCAATTGATCAAGCTGCGGACGGATCGTTGTAGCTAGATCGATCGGCCCGTGGGCGGGCGCGATGCCCACGCGATGCCAGTCTGCCAATAGAACATACTGAACGAGTTTGTTGGCCTCGATCTGGGCTGTAAAAAAATGTGAAACAAATGTCGGGTCCAAGCCCCTCGACTGGCCGTCCTTGACAGCGGCTGTTATGACCTGCGCCTCACGGGCCGCATCCTCGACCGGAGTTTGGTTGTCCCATTTCGCAAGTGCTACCTGTTTTGCAAGGACCAATCTGAGTGCCGATGTTTCCACCAGTGGCTGAAGTTTGTCCATCGAGTCCTGAGCGCACGCCACGTCAATTCCGCCGATCACCAGAGTGATGAGGATTGACAGTTCTCCCTTAAGTACCTGCATTGTTCTCCTTATCAAGGTACCAGTAGCAGGAGCGAAGGTTGCAGCGATTCTGTCTGTCGTGGAAAGCTGCCGCAGGCTGAAAATACCCGTGCGCGACTATTTTTCTGCGATTCTCGCCGGGCTTGCCGATCTCCCGATCCGGTGCCTTCCGGAACTTACTCCATCTGCGTGGGTCGCTCGACGTTCATAGACTCAAGCGGCTGGGCATTGGCGCGAAGGGATTTTTGCGACTTCAGCCCGACTCGCGGTCATTAGGTCATTACTTCCTGTTGGTCGCTAGCCTTGATCGGAAACGCCTCGGCAAAAAAGTTTCCAGGAAGACGAGCTGGACCCGAGGCGTTTTCGATAAGGAGGCAAGTAGGAAGCCGCTGGCGTTTGCGGCGGACGCGGTTAGCTATGGGATTTGAATAGTGTTTTTCTTGACAATCGGACACTCAAGGTTAGTTTCTGTGCCGGGTAGTCTACATTTAGCATGGCGGCTAATCATACGGCGCTTCGAGTTGAGCGACAAGATTTATTCGAAGACCAACTTCGAGCCAGCGACACGCGTAGCGTCCGCCGCGCCAGCGGCTTAGTACTTGCCTGACCATCCGGAAGTTGTCGCGTCGTGGCTCGAACCCGCAACGCCAAGTGCGGCCAGTCCTATGGGATGGTCGTTCATGCGGCCTGTCGCAGGGCTATAATGCCCGCCAGTGATGGGACTCCCAACGGGCGAAAAACTCGGTCCTTATGAGATCCAATCGCGACTCGGCGCGGGGGGCATGGGAGAGGTATATCGTGCGCGGGACACGCGGCTTCATCGCGATGTTGCGGTAAAAGTCCTTCCCTCCGTCTTCTCCGATGATGCCGACCGGCTTCGCCGGTTCGAGCAAGAGGCACGCGCCACTGCCGCTCTAAATCATCCGAACATTCTGGCGATTTTTGATGTCGGCACTAGCAACGGGCGGCCCTTTATTGTCTCGGAGTTGCTGGGAGGAGAGACGTTGCGTGAGCGCCTGAGTAGTGGCGTGCTCCCCATCCGGCGGGTGCTTGAATACGGGCTGCAAGTTGCCCACGGTCTGGCCGCCGCGCACGATAAGGGAGTCATCCACCGCGATCTCAAACCGGAAAATCTTCTCATCACCGAAGGTGGACGGGTCAAGATTCTTGATTTTGGCTTGGCCAAGCTAACGGAACGCACCTCCGCCTCGCATTCGGTAGCCACGGCTAACAGCGAGACCGCCTTGGGACCGTGCTAGGGACTGTCGGCTACATGTCGCCGGAACAAGTTCGCGGCTTGCCCGTTGATACGCGCACGGACCTGTTTAGTTTTGGAGTCATTTTGTACGAGATGCTGTCTGGCAAGCGCGCCTTCAAGGGAGCTACTTCTGCCGACACTATGAGCGCTATCCTGACGCAAGATCCGCCCGCGCTGACCGAAACGAATCGCAATATCCCGTCGGCAGTGGAGCGCATCGTCAGCCGCTGTATAGAGAAAGACCGCGAGCTGCGTTTCCAGGCGACAAGGGATTTGGCCTTCGCCATCGAAGACACCTCAGCTTTAACAGGTATCGCAACAGATCTGACTTCCGCAACGACGCGGCGGTGGCTTTCAGTCCGAACGCTGGTTGCGACACCGGCTATTGCGCTCGTGGCGGCGCTGGCAGGATATTTCAGTGGGCGGCACGCCAGCATGCCTGAGCAGGCGCTGTTTCACCAGCTCACGCACAGTCGCGGGGACATCGACGTCGCACGCTTTACGCGAGATGGCCAGACGGTCGTTTTCGGTGGCGAGTGGAACGGCGAGCCGATGCGAGTATTTTTCCAGCGGATTGACAGCAGCGAGTTCAGCCCGCTGCCACTGCCCGACCGCACCAGCGTGCTGTCCGTTTCCTCGACCGGAGAGCTCGCAGTCGCGCTCCAACGGGTAGCGTTCTACTACTGGGTCTCGCAGGGAATGCTGGCCCGAGTTGCGCTTACCGGCGGCGCGCCCCGCGAAGTCCTGGATGGCGTTCAAGATGCCGACTGGTCGCCGGACGGTTCGGGCCTGGCGGTAACGCGGCAAGTCGGACGCCAGTATCAGTTAGAGTTCCCCATCGGAAAGGTTCTCTACAAGACCAATGGCTACATCAGTCACGTTCGTTTCTCGCCGCGGGGTGATCGCATCGCGTTCATGGATCATCAAATTTTTCTGGACAACCGGGGTTTCGTTTGTGTTCTGGACCTGGCCGGCCATAGAAAGGTGTTGACACCAGAATGGGGCGGCGAAATGGGGATCGCCTGGTCCCCGAACGGCAATGAGATATGGTTTGCCGCGGGAGGGGGTAATGAACTTTATGCGCTCCGAGCCGTGGACCTAAGGATATGTGCATAAATAAACGCTTCAAGTCATTGTGGTGATATGGTGTAGTTCCAGTCACCGTGGAAGGTATGACGCACGAGCTTGATGGCGGCCAGTTTGGCATCGGAGATTTTCATGCCCTTGGGATATTTGTTTTCATCCAGTTCGGCGCGCACCGTGAGTCCGGTTGTGGTGGTCGTTGCCGCGATCAGTTGAACCATGGTTTTAAAGCTGCGTAGCGGCTTTCCGCGCCAATTGAGGGTGATAAAGGAAAACAGGCGGTGTTCAATTTTATTCCATTTGCTGGTGCCGGGCGGCAGGTGGCAAACCGTAATGGGAATACGCAACTCATTGGCCAGCCTTTGCAGTTCGATTTTCCATAGACGCAGACGGTGGCCGTTGCTGCCGCCGCCATCGGCGGTGATCATCAGCCGGCTGGCTTTGGGATAGCGCTTTTTCCCCATGGCCAACCACCAGCGGTGAATCGCGTGGACGGCGAAACTGGCGGTATCGTGATCGGTGCCGACACTGACCCAGCCCTTGTTGTCGGCGATGTCATAGACACCGTACCGGATGGCACGTCCCAGTTTGGGATCGATAAAGTCGTGCACATTGACCGCTTTGGGGGCCGCTTTGGGACGCCATTCCCGGCCATTATTTTTGAAATTCCCTACCAATTCTTTCTTCTTGGTATCGACGGAAATGACCGGCTCATTCGCCGCCAGAAACGCTTTGGCCTGATCATTGATGTAGTGAAACCGGGCATCCCTATCCATATGGCTGCTGCCTTCCCGGGTTTTACGGTTGGCCTGCAAACTGTATCCCAGTTCGCGCAGGCAGTCAGCAATCACGTGAGGGCAAACCCAATGTCCCTGACCGTGCAACGCCTCTGACAAGTGGCGCAGACTTTTGGACGTCCAGCGCAGCACCCGCATCGGGTCGCCACGGGTTGCCGGTTCTACTAGGCGTTCCAGATCAGGCAATAGGGTGGAATCCTCCGAGCGTTTCGTCTTGCGTCCGCCCCCAGGCTGCCGTATCCGCCCGGTTTCCACCGGCTCCTTCTCCTCAATAATCTCTTCCACGCCACGACCAATCGTACTGCGAGCCATGCCGGTGATCCGCGACACCACGCTCACACCGCCATAACCGTAGGCCCGGGCCTCGGTGGCGGCAAACCGCCGCCGCCCACGTTCATCCAAGACCGGCGACAATTCTTGGTAACGTCGTCGAATAGCGGACGCCGACCCGACCATCAACAAACGCTATCATGTTGCAATCCTTAGTTGAAGTACTTATTCATGCACAGTGCCTAACTGGACACCAGCGTGTGCTGCTGCGCGCCCCATTGAACCTGTTTCTGCAAGACGTCTCCCGCGATGGAAGAGTCTTGCTTACAACTGACGAAAGGCGGCTGGACGTTTTCGCGGGCACTACAGGAAACAAGCGGGAGAAGGACCTGACGTGGTTCGCAGAATCGTGGCTTCAACACATTTCTGATGATGGGAAATTCATCGTGTTCGATGCTGACGATTACAAGATTTATATGCGCAATACAGATGGGAGCCCAGCCGTGCTCCTGGGCCGAGGGCAGAACTGGGGACCATCGCCTGACGGAAAATGGGTCCTGGCAATTCCGGCTCCTGATAACGAGAAGTTCTTGCTGATTCCCACGGGCGCAGGGGAAACGCGAACAGTTACTACGCCTAAACTGCACAACGTGAACGGTCTCTGGCTGCCGGACGGTCAGCACCTGTTGATGGTTGCGCTTGATGATAGCGGTCAGCTCGGCACTTACTTGCAAAGCATTGCCGGAGGGGACCCGAGGCTGGTTGGGCCGGCGAGTGTTGCCGCCGTGGCGGTAGCGCCCGATGGGAGGTCCTTTTTGGGCGCCACGCCGGATCGAAAATATGCGATCTATTCCGTGGATGGCGGTGCAGCGCGCGAGATACCTGATCTTACGGCCGGGGATCGCATAATCCAATGGCTCAGTGACAAGCGAACGTTGCTGGTAGGACCGCGCCTGGCCAGGTCAGTTCCAGTTCACGAGTTCGATTTGGTAACCGGCCGGAGGAAGCTGTGGAGACAATTTGACCCGGCTGATAAGGTCGGCCTCACCGGCATGTATGTTGGTGTAAGCCCTGACCGCAACCACTATATTTATGCTGCAGGGCGTAACTTCTCAGCTCTCTACGTGGTGGATGGATTGAAGTGACAGGCGATTCGTGCTGATGACTGCTCCTGGAATGGACGAGTACTCGGCCAATCGTCGAAAAGCTCTCATTCGCGGGGAAACCGCTTTTGCACTCACCTTCAGCATGGGACTAGAATGTTGGCCCATCAAGTTTAATGAACGTTGACTGACTTCCCATTCCCGCCATTGATTCGTCACCCGCGTTTGCAGCGGTGGAATTGCAAAAGCAAAGGGGGCCTACATGTGGGTTCAATCATTCGGTTCTAACCGCACACTTTCTCGGGCGGAGCACATCGACGGTGCCGATTCCCTGGCAATGATCTGTCGCAGGAATCGATGGTTCCTTTGTTGTTTGGTATGGCTTCTTATGGTTCCTGAAGCCTGCGAAAACAAGAGCGTCTCTGCAGCCCCTGGTGCTCCCCCAACCGTGCAGGTTGTTGAGGTCACTCAACGAGACGTGCCGGTCTACCACGAATGGATTGCAACCTTGGATGGCTACGTAAACGCAATAATCCAACCACAGGTCTCGGGATACCTCATTCAACAGAATTACCGTGAAGGCGCGTTAGTCCGCAAAAACGAGGTGCTTTTCAAAATCGATCCGCGTCCTTTTCAAGCGATCCTTGATCAAGCAAAGGCACAGCTTGCGCAAGCGGAAGCACAGCTCGGGAAAACTCGGCTCGATGTGCAACGCGATACTCCTCTGGCGAAAGAGAAGGCAATCGCGCAGAGCCAACTCGATAACGACATCCAGGCGAACTTGGCGGCTAAGGCAACTGTGCAAGCGGATAAAGCGGCTGTCGAACAGGCAGAAATCAATCTTGAGTTCACAAACGTACGCTCGCTCATCGATGGCGTCGCCGGAATCGCCACCGGACAGGTGGGAAATCTCGTTGGCCCGCAAACCGTCCTAACCACCGTCTCGCAACTCAATCCCATTAAAGCCTATTTCGTGGCCAGTGAGCAGCAGTACCTCGCTTTTGTCCAGCGCAATCCTACGGTCGCGTCGCGAGAGAAAACTGAAAGAGAGCTCGTATTGGAACTTGTCCTGGCCGATGGATCCACATATCCAAAAAAAGGAAAATTCTTTGCTGCCGATCGCCACGTCGATGCGCAGACAGGAGCTATCCGCCTGGCTGGAGTGTTTCCTAATCCCGATAATGTCCTACGCCCTGGTCAATACGGTCGCGTGCGCTTCGTCAGCTATATCAGACCGGCAGCGCTGCTGGTGCCGCAAAAGGCAGTCACGGAACTCCAAGGCATGTATCAGGTAGCGGTGGTCGGCAGTGACAACAAGGTCAGCCTCAGGACAGTGCAAGTGGGAGAGCAAACCGGCCCGATGTGGATCATTGAGCAAGGAGTCAAGCCCGGAGAGCGCGTCGTTGTGGAAGGCGTGCAAAAAGTCAGAGACGGCATGCCGGTAAAGATTGCGACTGCTACGGCTTCGAATGTAACCAATTGAAATATGTCAAAGTTCTTCATCAATCGCCCGATTGTGGCCATGGTGATTGCGATCGTCACCGTGATTGTCGGTATCGTGACGATCGCCGGCCTGCCAATCGCCCAGTTTCCGAACATCGCACCTCCGGAAATTCAGGTAATTGCCACCTACGTTGGCGCTGATGCTCAAACCCTCGAACAAGCGGTTGCCACTCCCATCGAGCAGCAAATGAGTGGAGTGGACAACATGAACTACATGTACTCGTTGAACGCAACTGGGAACTCGCAGACGCTCCTGGTTGTGAACTTCGACGTGAAAACCGACCCTAACAACGATCTGATTCTGGCCCAATCCAGGGAGACGCAAGCTGCCTCACAGCTTCCGACTGACGTTACGAACTATGGAATTACAGTTCGCAAATCAGTTACGGCACCACTCATGCTCATCGCGGTGTACTCGCCCAATGGAACGTACGACGCAAGATTCCTCGCGAACTACGCATATATCAATCTGGTCGACTCCATCACGCGGTCATATGGGATCGGTCAGGTGCAAGTATTCGGGGCAGGACAGTACGCTATGCGGCTCTGGGTTAAGCCGGATCAGCTTGCCAAGCTGGGAATCACGGTCCCGGAGATCGTCAACGCAGTCCAAACCCAGAACACTGTGAATCCTGCTGGAAAGATAGGGGGAGAACCAATCCCTTCGGGACAGCAGTTCGCCTACGCAGTTCGGGCCCAAGGACGGTTGGTCTCGCCGGAAGAATTCGGGGAAATTGTGGTCCGTGAGTCTCCGGAAGGCGGCGTAGTGCGCGTGAAAGACGTTGCCCGTATTGAACTGGGGGCACAGGACTATTCGGTAGCAGGCCGCCTGAACGGAAAACCGAGTGCCATAGTCGCCGTTTATCAGCTACCGGGGTCGAATGCTGTGAACGCCGCAAAGGGTGTGAAGAAGCTGATGGGAGAGCTGAAGACTCGTTTTCCGGGGGATATGGACTATGTGGTGCCCCTTGATACCACCCTCTCCGTCGTTCAAGGAATAAAGGAGATCATTCTTACTCTGGTAATTGCGATCGTGTTGGTCATTCTCGTCGTCTATCTCTTCTTGCAGGGATGGCGTGCGACTCTGATTCCGCTCCTTGCAGTACCGGTCTCCTTAGTAGGCGCTTTTATCTTCTTCCCGCTGTTTGGCTTTTCGATTAATACGCTCTCTTTGTTCGGCCTGGTGTTGGCGATTGGCTTGGTAGTGGATGACGCCATCGTGGTGGTGGAGGCCGTAGAACGGCACATCGAGGACGGCATGTCTTCGAAGGCCGCTGCCTTGAAAGCAATGGAAGAGATCTCCGGACCTCTGGTGGGCATCGCATTGGTGCTATCGGCGGTGTTTGTGCCTACTGCCTTCATACCCGGGATTACCGGAAGGTTGTATCAACAGTTCGCTATAACCATCGCCGTATCGGTGGTCATTTCTGCCTTCAATGCCCTCTCGCTCAGCCCGGCTCTCGCTGCATTGCTGCTGCGACCCGGAGAAAAGCGCGGTGGTTTATTGCGAAAGTTCTTTGATTGGTTCAATGGCATATTCGAGCGCACTACCAAGGGCTACGTCAGAATTTGCGGCGCTCTCGTTCGCAAGGCTGCAATCGCCATGACCATGCTGGTGGTTTTTGGTGCAGGAGCGGCTTTCTTCAGCAACAAAGTTCCATCCAGCTTTCTGCCAGACGAAGACCAGGGATACCTCTACGTCAACCTGCAGTTGCCCAGTGCTGCTTCTCTCGAGCGCACGGACCATGTTGCACAGAAAATCGAAAACATCCTGGCGCACACGCCGGGAGTGCAATCGACGACCAGCGTCCTTGGCTTCAGTCTGCTCAGCTTTACCCGTACGAGTTATAACGCTTTCTTTTTCGTCACGCTTAAGCCGTGGGACGATCGCAAAAGCAGGCAGCAGCAGTTTCAGGTGATCAAGGCGCAATTGAACCGCGAACTCAGCCAACTTCCGGAAGGCATAGCGTTTGATTTTTCCCCTCCCGCCATCCCTGGCGTGGGCACCTCGGGAGGGTTCACCTTCGTTCTCGAAGATCGGGCCGGCAAGGATGTCGAATTCCTCTCGTCGAACTTGAATACATTTCTCGCGGCTGCCCGTAAACGCCCCGAGATCGCGAGCGTGAGTACGACTTTTCTGGGCAGCGTACCGCAGCAATTCGTGAATGTCGATCGCGACAAAGTCATCAAGCAGGGCGTGGCCGTCAATGATGTGTATCGGACCATTCAAGCCTTCATGGGAGGGCTGTTCATCAACTACTTCAATCGCTTTGGACGGCAGTGGCAGGTTTACATCGAGGCGGAGGGTGATTACCGTACCAAGGCAGAAAACGTGGGCCAGTTCTACGTAAAGAATGGCGGCGGGAGCATGGTCCCGCTTTCGGCGCTCCTAAGATTTGAGCCTCGTCCCGGTCCCGAATTCACGATGCGCTATAACCTTTTTCGCTGCGCACAAATCAATGGCAGCGCCGCGCCGGGCTACAGTTCCAATCAGGCTACAGCGGCCTTGGAGCAAGTCTTTGCCCAAACGATGCCACCTGAAATGGGATACGACTACCTTGGCATCTCTTTCCAGGAAAAAAAAGCACAGGAGGGTGTGCCGCCGGCGGTGATATTTGGACTCTCACTGCTCTTCGTGTTTCTGATCCTGGCGGCGCTCTATGAGAGTTGGACCTTGCCGTTCAGCGTCCTCCTGAGCACCCCGATTGCGGTGTTTGGCGCGTTCGCGGTTCTGTGGCTTCGGCGTGTGCTGATCAGCGCCTTCTATCCGCCTTATATGGTGCAGATCGAAAGCGACGTTTACTCACAAATTGGACTGATCATGCTGATCGGTTTGGCTGCAAAGAACGCCATTCTCATTGTTGAATTTGCTAAGGACGAATACGAGAAAGGCAGAGACCTGGTTGATGCAGCACTGGAAGGAGCAAGGCTTCGCCTTCGTCCGATTCTGATGACCTCATTGGCGTTCATCGCCGGGTGCATTCCGCTGTGGACCGCAACGGGTGCAGGATCGGTGGCGCGGCAGATCATGGGCACGACGGTGATTGGCGGCATGCTAGCTGCGAGTGCGGTGGGCATTTTCTTCGTTCCGGCAGGGTTCTACGTAGTCGAGAGGTTTTCTAAACGTAAGGTCAAAGAAGGACCTACTTTGAGTACAGTACCGACTTCCTCTCCAAGGCCGGGTGCTGCAGATGACTAGGACACGAACTAGGGCCCTGGTTCTACTAGCCATCGGGAGCGCGTGCGGTTGCGCAGTCGGGCCCAATTACAAAAAGCCCACAGTCAGCACTCCGACAATCTATCGAGGGCTGACGCCCGAAGAAGCGGCCAAGGCCGATACCAAATCCTTCGCTGAACAAAAATGGTGGGAAGTCTTTCAAGATGAACAACTGAAGGAACTGATCAAGACTGCCCTTCAACAGAACTATGATCTGCGCCGCGCCGGGACGCGGATTCTCCAAGCACGAGCAGCATTGGGTATCACACGCGCCGACCAGTTTCCTACTATTTCAGCCGACGCTTCTGCCCTCAACGAGCGTACGGCGCGGCAAAAGTTTATTCCTCCCATCGAGACGAATACGAACCGCGTCGGAGTCGATTTCAACTGGCAATTGGACTTCTGGGGAAAGTTTCGCCGGGCAACAGAATCGGCACGCGCCAACCTTGCGGCAACCGAGTGGGGACGGCGAGAGATCGCTACAGAGCTGGTGGCGAACGTCGCCGGCGCTTACTTTAGCCTACGCGCTCTTGACCTGCAGCTCGAAATCACGCGTCGCACGCTAGCATCGCGTCAGGACTCGCTCCGTCTGACGCGGATTCTGGCCGATGGCGGCTCGACATCTCTGCTTGATGTCCGGCAAGCTGAGCAGCTGGTCTTTACGGCTGGTTCGGAAATCCCGAGCCTCGAACAACAAATCGAGCTGCAAGAGAATTTCGTTAGCATTCTTTTAGGGAACAATCCTGCACCGGTACCGCGCGGTAGGTCGTTAACCGATCAGCCCCACCCACCGACGGTCCCAACTGGGCTGCCTTCCTCGCTGTTGGAACGGCGCCCCGATATACGGCAGGCAGAACAACAGCTGATTGCCGCCAATGCCCAGATCGGAGTGGCCAGGTCTCAATATTTCCCTCAGATCGCGCTGACCGCGGATTCTGGATATCAGAGTTCGGCTCTCACTGCATTGTTCACAGGCCCGGCGGGATTTTGGACATTTGGTTCAACTCTGGCTCAGCCGATCTTTACGGCGGGGAAACTCCGGTCCAACGTTCGTCTTGCAGAAGCCCAACAGCAAGAAGCCGTGCTCTTTTATCAGGAGACAATCCAAGGCACATTCCGTGATGTCTCCGACGCCCTGGTCGCCTATCGCAAGACACAGGAATTTCGTGAACAAGAGCAGTTGCTAGTGAACTCCGCGCAAGATGCGGCGCGACTGTCCCACATGAGGTACAGCGGTGGTGTGGCTAGCTATCTCGAGGTGCTCACCAACGAGACGAACTATTTTTCTGCCGAGCTCAACCTGGTCCAGGCGCAATTAAACGAGCTATTGTCGCTTGTACAACTCTACAAAGGCCTGGGTGGGGGTTGGGAACAATAAGAAAGAAGTCCGAGCGCGACCCGAAATATACCTTGTGGCAGACCTTCCACTTGTTGGAAAACCTGCGTGAGATAAACCGGGGAGCCGCGCACTTCGGCGGCGATCTCTGCCAATGTCCAGCGTCGCGCCAGATTGCTTGCCAGCACGAGCTTGACCCGGTCCACCAGCCGCTGCCGTCCGACACTGGCGTCCGCTGCGTGCGTTGTGCGCGGCCCCAGGGCCCGCTGCACTAGGCTCAAAGCCAGGCTCTCTGCTTTCAAGGGCTCTGCGATGTTCCTGTGCAGGCTGTGCCGCAGTAACGCCACTAGCACTTGTGCCCGCGCATCAATCCGTAGACGCTGCCGGCGAAATGCCAGCGTCGCGCCGTCGCGCAGAATAGTAAGTGGAGCCAGTTCACGGAGCTGTGATTCGCTGATGACCAGCGTCAGGCTACCATCGCCAGCTGGTACAGGGTGGCTGACCCGGTAGCTTTCGGTGGCGTTGAAAAACAGCACTTGGTTCGATTCGGCTACGGTCTGATCATGCCCAACATGCCGGAGGTAGACACCACGATGCGGAAACACCAGTTGTGTGGTGGTCGTGCACTCTTCCGCACTCCGGACCCGGCAACTGCCTTGGCAGTACGTGTCCCGGATCGTAACGGTCGGAGATTTCAGCAAAGAATGAACGACAAATTCCGGAATCCGTTTATTTGCGGTCGCGAGCGCCATACTCTTGACCGACAACATATATAAGAAACATATCACTTATCCCGTCATTCGCCGTAAATCGCCAGGCATGCGGGAATTTCTACTCCCTTAGAGTTTGCATTTCACTTCGAGTTATCTTTACCATTCGTTGAGGCCTACCCGACAACGGGCGTCAGAGAATTTCCACCACGAGGTGCTCGGGACTTAGCGAATTCAAAAAGTCTTGCGCGTCGAAGGCCTCGCCCGCGGCAACAACACCGCGCGTCTTGCATAGATCGTTAACTACGCGTTGTGTTGCTTCAACCACAATCGGTGCACTGATCGCATAGATGTCTCGCCCGCGCGCCACCATCCGGCGCTCCTCGCTGCCCCGCCGAACGATCACATCCATAAGAAAGATCTGAGACGAGCGTCCGCTCTCGTCTGCCGCCGTCGGCACTGGCGTGTCGGGATTGCGGAGGTCCGCAATTGGCGTGAGATTCATGAACACACGAATCTCAGGCGTTCGGAGGTGATGTGAGATGGTGATGGTTTCCGCCAGAGAGAGCGCCACGACATCTTGCTCTCCGAACGGTGCCGGAAGAGTCCACCTGCGTCCCAGCGGCGGATCAACGCGCTCCAATTTGTTGTTCGAAAAAACATAGCGTCGGCCGGTATTGCGCTGGCCCGTCAACCGAGTTTCACGGGTCGGCTTCCAACTGTCGAGCGCGACGGCGATACAGATTTCGTCGGCGCAGTCCCACTCGCCCATGGCAGTCGTCGCCATAAGGTCTCCGAGTCCGCCGTAGAATGCCATTGCAGGAGCGATCACGACGCCTGGCGACCCTCGCAACGTCCGCAAATCGCTCGAAGACCTGCAACACAGCCGTCTGTTCCGCAGCCACATCCAAATAGTGAATACCCGAGCGGATTGCAGCTTCTGCGATTGGCACTGCTGTGTCGAGAAACGGCCCCGCGCAATTTATGACGGCGCCGGCGCCGGAAATTGCGCAGTCGAGCGACTGGGGATTGTCCACCGAGGCGACGCGCACCTCAGATCCGGGATGCTCGGCGGCGGTCGCGTTCAGCTCATCCGCGTCGCGGCCTGAGAGGATGGGCGACCAACCGCGTTTGCGTAGCTGTGAAACGACGAAGCGACCTGTGTGTCCATAGGCGCCAAATACGGTCACCGTTCGATTTGAGAACATTTAGAGAATTCCTCGTGTTACAGGTTGTACGGTCGATTGAGACGGTGCCGATTCCCACCATCGGAAGTCCAGTAGGACCAGTAGGTCACGCGGGAAAAGAGTGCCGCTGTCAGAATCTTTAGCAATGTGCGTGGACAAGTCCCAGCGATGCGGCCTTACCCAGCATCCGCCACTCAGGGGTAT
>Ga0070699_100000339_pt1 | contig 45340 bp, 48 predicted proteins | sample KBSK1503metaG_FD_65473 | JGI IMG/M metagenome (GOLD analysis project Ga0070699, IMG submission 65473) | Corn, switchgrass and miscanthus rhizosphere microbial communities from Kellogg Biological Station, Michigan, USA - KBS K1-50-3 metaG | ecosystem: Host-associated > Plants > Roots >... | reverse complement strand
ATCAGCATTGCATAGCTCATCGATATCGCACTTCTTGGTTGCGTGCGCGCGTCATGGTTCCCTACCATCTGGGTGATGCAACCGCTCATGCATTCGGTGCTGGTCGTCGACGACGATAGTTCACTGCGGCCGATGCTCGCCGCATGGGTCAACCGGTTCGGCTACGCCGCGGTCGAGGCGGATTGCGCAGAAGCCGCGCTCCAGCGCCTCAATGACACGCCGGCCGACATCGCGCTGTGCGACGTCAATATGCCAGGCCATGACGGTGTATGGCTTGCGGCGAGGATACGTGAGCGGTTTGCGACAACCGCCGTCATCATGGCGACGTCGGTCGACGATGTGGACGTGGCAGTCTCGACCCTCAAGAACGACGTCGTCGATTACCTCCTCAAGCCGTTCGACAGCAATCGCCTCGGCGAAGCGCTCTCGCTGGGGCTCGACTGGCACCGCGCGACCGTCGGCGATGATGACCTGCATCATGCGCTCCAGGACCGCCTGCGCAACAGGCGCGCGGCGGTGGCCTCGACCCTGGCAGGCGTGCAACGGTCGCCGCAGGGCGCGGTCGACAGCCTCATCGCGATGCTGCAGCTCCACGAGAAGGATGGACGCGGCCACGCCACGCGGGTCGCGCGGCTCGCGGTGGCGCTCGCGGATGAACTGGGCGTGGATGACGACGCAATATCGGAATTGGAGTGCGGGGCGATGCTGCACGACGTCGGCAAGCTCGACATGCCGGCCGAGATCCTGTCCAAGCCGGCCCCACTCACCGACGAGGAATGGAAGGTGATGCGCACGCATCCCCAGGTCGGGTACGACCTGGTGAAGAAGCTACCTCGCTTCTCGGGCTGTGCCGAGATCGTCCTCGCGCACCACGAGGCCTACGACGGCAGCGGCTACCCACACGGTTTGAAGGGCACCGAGATTCCTTTGAGCGCGCGCATCCTCACAATCGCCGATTCCTACGATTCCATGACGCACCCGCACACGCAGCGGCCTCCGATGCCGGCGGAAATGGCCGTGCGTGAGATCGAGCGCTGCAGCGGTTCGCAGTTCGATCCCGACGCGGCTGCCGCCCTTGGCCGGGTGCTGGTGCACGCGGCCGAAGAACGGTTCGCGTAGCATCACTTCTTCGCGACTGGTTTCGCGGCAACCGGCGCAGCGCCCACCTTGACCGTCTCCGCCATGATCATCGCCTTGTCTTCCGGGCCCGCGGCGACGACGCGGTCGCCGATCTTGATTGCCGACAGTTCGAGTTTCGCTTTTCCCTGTGTGACCTTGGTCTTCGCGTCCATCATCACCATGACCGTCTTGCCATCAGCAGTCTTGACCATGAGGTTCGTGCCGTCGATGCTCGACACGGTGCCCATGACGGTGTGGGCATGGCCTTCGTGGGCGCGCGCGCCGATCGGGATCACGAGCGCGGCCGCCAGCGTAACGACGACAATCCAATTGCGGTTCATTCATTGGCTCCTTTGAGAAATTCCTCTTCCTTGATTTCCTCTCTGATCTCTACGGGCGATCTCGGATTGAGTTCCTCCATTCGTTCGAGCTCGTCGGCCGTCAGGCGCGGAAGGTGCCTGATAAAGTGCACGAGGTGCCAGGTCGACTCCTCGCCCGACGCCGTTCCGGTCGACCAACCGGGCATCCCTGTCAAGCGCACGCCGTTTTCGATGATATAAAACAGCTCGCCGTCGGACAGGTTCTGCGTGGCCGGCAGCCGCATATCGGGTGCCCTCGGATAGAGACCACGGCCCATCTCGGTGTTCCCGCCGCCATCATTACCATGACACGACGCGCAGTGATCCGCGAAGTGGGCACGTCCCTCCGCCAGGATTTCCTCGCTGACCGGGATGGGGTTCGTCAGCCCACGTGTGCGCATGCGGACCGCGACGCCGCGCAGCGCGCGGGCGGCGGATGTTTCAAGCGCGCCAGGGCTGGACCGTGCGCTGACGCCCACGGTTATGAAGTACACGCCAACGGCTACCCCCATCATCACGGCGAATACAGCGAGCAGCAAGGCACTCCGGAGGATTGACGTCTTGCTCATGTCGCCCTCAGGGCTTCCGCATCATTGCCACATTCATCGCCGGATCCTTGAGAAATACGTCCCGGTCGCCTTCGGACAGAAATAGTATGCCGTCCCGCTGTAAACCGTCTTCGAGGCTGTCGTCGAGATCGTGCGCGATCTTCCCCGCCACTTCGAAGCGGCCGGACCACGTGTGCCGATCGTCGAACGTCAAATTCGTCTCCAGCTGGGCAAGGCTCATAGCGAAACACGCCTCAGCCGAAGCGCATTCGCAATCACCGACACGGAGCTGAAGCTCATGGCGGCCGCGGCAATCATCGGTGACAGCAGCAACCCGAAGAAGGGGTACACGACGCCCGCGGCGACCGGCACCCCCGCCGAGTTGTACACGAACGCGAAAAACAGATTCTGCTTGATATTTGCCATCGTCAGGCGACTGAGCCGCCGCGCCCGCACGATGCCGCGCAGATCGCCTTTCACCAGCGTGACGCCGGCGCTTTCCATGGCAACGTCTGTTCCCGTCCCCATTGCAATGCCGACCTGCGCCCGCGCGAGCGCAGGGGCGTCATTGATACCGTCGCCCGCCATCGCCACGAACCGCCCCTCCGCCTGCAGCCGCTCGATCACGGCGACTTTCTGGTCGGGCAGAACTTCCGCAACGACTTCGTCAATCGCGAGCTTCCGGGCTACGGCATCGGCGGTCGTCCGGCTGTCGCCGGTCAGCATCACGATTCGAATGCCTTCACGGTGCAAGGCGTCAATCGCTTCCGGCGTGCTCTCTTTGATTGGATCGGCGACGCCGATCAACCCGGCGAGGCGACCGTCGAAGGCGACGAACATGATCGTCTGGCCCTCAGCGCGCAGTGCTTCGGCCCTGGCGGCCGACGCACCAACGTCGATGCCGATCTGATCCATCAACGCGCGGTTACCGAGCGCGGCGTTGCGGCCGTCCACGCTCCCCCGGACGCCTTTCCCGGTCACGCTCGTGAAATCGCGCGCCGCGCCTGGAGCGGCGCCGCGTGCATCAGCTCCCGCGACGATCGCAGTCGCCAGCGGATGTTCACTGCCCACCTCGAGTCCCGCCGCCACGCGCAGGATCTCCTGATCGGTAAATCCCGGGATCGCGATGATGCTCACAAGCCGAGGCTTGCCTTCAGTGAGCGTGCCGGTCTTGTCCACAACAAGCGTGTCGACGTTGCGCATCACCTCGATCGCTTCCGCATTGCGGAACAGGATCCCGACGGTCGCGCCTTTGCCCGTGGCGACCATGATCGACAGCGGGGTCGCGAGCCCGAGCGCACATGGACACGCGATGATCAACACGGCGACGGCGTTGACGAGCGCATGCGCCATCCGCGGCTCCGGTCCGACGAGCGCCCAGACGACAAACGTCGCGATCGCGATCGCGATGACCGCCGGCACGAAGTAGGCGGAGACGGTGTCTGCCAGCTTCTGGATTGGCGCGCGGCTGCGTTGAGCCTCCGCGACCATGGCGACGATCCGCGCGAGCAGCGTATCCGCGCCAACTTTCTCTGCGCGAATCACCAGGGAGCCCGTGTCGTTCATCGTGGCGCCCACGACCCGGTCGCCTGGCCGTTTCTCCACGGGAATCGGCTCACCAGTGACCATGGACTCGTCAACCGAGCTGGACCCATCGAGGACAACCCCGTCAACCGGAACCTTCTCACCAGGGCGGACGCGAAGACGGTCGCCGACGTGGACGGCCTCGAGCGGAACGTCCTCATCCTTGCCATCGTCGCCGAGACGACGTGCGGTCGTTGCGCGCATTCCGAGCAGCTTCTTGATGGCGCTGCTGGTCTGGCTGCGCGCACGCAGCTCCAGGACCTGTCCGAGCAGGATCAACGTGACGATGGCGGCCGAGACTTCAAAGTAAACGCCGACGCGGCCCAAGTCATCGCGGAAGCTCGAGGGGAACCAGCCAGGAAACACCGTGGCCACGACGCTGTAGCCATACGCGACGGAGACGCCCAACGCGATCAGTGTGAACATGTTCAGGCTGCGGTTCACGATCGACATCCAGCCGCGCACGAAGAACGGCCATGCGCCCCAGATCACGACCGGCGTGGCGAATGCGAGCCCGAGCCACGGGAACCACGGGGCGGCGCTCACGCGCGCCAGTGGTCCGGGGAAGTACTCGCCCATAGCCAGGAGCAGCAACGGTGCCGTAAGAGCGGCGCTCACCCAGAAGCGTCGCGACATGTCCACGAGCTCCTCATTCGGGCGTTCGTCTAACGTCGCAGTGACCGGCTCCAGCGCCATGCCGCAGATCGGACACGAGCCCGGCCCGATCTGCCGGACCTGCGGGTGCATCGGACATGTGTATTCCCGAGCATCGACGGCGGTCGGCGCGGCGGGTGCCTGTTCGGGCCGCGGTTTGATGAACTCCGCCGGGTTCGCGCGGAATTTCTCCACGCAGCCGCGACCACAGAAGTAGTAGGTCTGGCCCTGATAGTCGACGTGCCCCGCCGCGCGGGCCGAATCAACCGTCATCCCGCACACCGGATCGACAACTTTCGACTGCGCGACGACGTGTTGATCGGGGAGCATAAGAGGCGGCGCTTGGTCTCCCGAGTATAGACGTCGCCGCGGCGAACCACGGTGCGCGTGTGAGGGGGATCAGAGCCGGCAGGCCATCACGCCGCCGGGAGAGCCCGACAGAGGTGCGCTGGCGCACAGCCGGCAGGCCACGCAGCAACCTTATGCGCGCGTCTTAATGCCCTGGCGGACCGACATTACAAGCGACACGACCGTCAGGATGAACGCGCAGATCCACAGCGAGTTCGCGATTGCGATACTCATCGGCTTGAGGCCGAGTACGCCCGCCATCCCCGCCATCGGGATCACCGCGAGAATCAGCGCGACGAGAGCCAGCAGCCATGCCCAAGCTCGACTTCTCATGTATGACCTCTTCGGGGTGGGAAGTCGCAAGGTATGTACCGAGTTTGATATCCTCCCCCAATGACGTCGAAGACACCGGGACTGATTGCGCTCATCGCGCTCGCGGCGCTCGGATGCAACCGGGAAAAGCCGGCGCCTGCCGCAGAGAAAACCGCCGCGGCGCCTCCGCCGTGGACGCTTAAGGTAGAGCCGCTCGAGACGCCGGCGGCGGCAGAAAGCTCCAATCCTCAATTGACCGTCTCGGAACGAGGTCCGCTCGTGAGCTGGACTGAACAGAACGACGACAAGACCGTCCTGAAGTTTGCGGAGCGCACGGCGCTCGGCTGGTCGGAGGCACGAACCGCCGCGTCCGGCACCGACTGGTTCGTCACGGACGCCGACACGCCGGCCGTGATCCGGCTGTCGAACGGCACGCTTGCGGCGAACTGGATGCAGAGCAGCAGCGACGAGTTCGAGGCATCGAACCTGCGGCTTTCCTATTCGACGGATGACGGGAAGACGTGGTCACGATCGTTCCTCCCCCATCACGATGGCACGATCACGCAGCACGCGTTTGCATCGCTCTTCGAGATACCTGGGCAAGGACTGGGTGTCGTGTGGCTCGATGGGCGCCAGACCGTCACCAACCGCGAGAGTGGTCCGATGAGCATCCGGTTCACGTCGTACGACGCGAAGTGGAAGCAGCAGGCCGAGACGGCGATCGATGCGAAAGTGTGCGATTGCTGCACGACAAGCGTCGCGAACACGACAGATGGTCTGATCACCGCTTTCCGCAATCGCACCGACGATGAGATCCGGGATATCTACGTCTCGCGGCTCGAGGCTGGGAAATGGACGGAAGGCACGCCGGTCCACGACGATGGGTGGCATATCACCGCGTGCCCGGTGAATGGGCCGGTCGTCAGCGCGGTTGGGCGCGACGTCGCGATTGCCTGGTTTACGACCCTCGACGACAAGGGGCAAGCGTTTGCGGCGCTGTCGAGCGATGCGGGCCGTACGTGGACCAGTCCCATCCGACTTGACGATGCCGGTTCTCTGGGACACGTCGACGTCGAGATGTTGGACGATGGGAGCGCGGTGGCGACGTGGGAGGAATTCGCCGACCAGCGAGGCCAGTTCCGCGCGCGACGCGTGGAAAAGTCGGGGGCGAAATCGCCGGCGATCGTGATTGCAGGCGCGTCGGGCGGCCGCGTCGGCGGCGTGCCGCGTCTCACGCGGCAGGGCAATCAGCTTGTGTTTGCGTGGACTGAGCGGCCGGAACGGGGAGGCAGTGGAAGCGTAAAGACGGCGACGGCGACGCTAACGCATTGACGCCGCGCCGACCGTCCACTTCCAACCGTCCTTCGGGCGGACGATCCGTCGCGCGCGAAGCCAATGATCGGAGGCGTTCTTCCCCGGATTGCCGGTAATCACAACGAGATCCCCGGCCTTCAGGGTCATGCCGGTCACGCCTTCGTGATCGAGCTGGCCGCGCCCTTCCCACTCCACCGTCCACCGCTGCAGCTGCCGGTTCGCGTCGGGTGCCAGTATCTGCAGCAGCGCGTGCGGATTCCGGTAGACGAACTGCACCAGCTCCCCTTCGATCGACGTCTGCTGGTTCTCGATGTACGTGGAGGCGAAGTCATGATGCGCGTACACCCGCCCACCGCACAGGAATGCGCCGGCGAGGAGGAGCGCGATCAGAATTCGCTTCATTGGACCCCCTAATAGTAAACGCATCGGAGCCGGAGAGACGCCTGAAGAGTACCTGACTAAATTGTCAGGTAATAGCGCGCAGAGTCCAGGTTCCGACCCCAAAAACTCCTGACTCGTGATCCCCTGTTCACTGCCGGACTGTTACTTCTACTTCCTTCGCAGGCCTATGAGCGTCGTTCCCTCGCCGGGGGAGGTCGTGAGCGTGTTCGGCCGGGCGCCGTCCGCCGGATAGTTGAAGCAAATCTTCAGGAGCTGGCCATTCGAGGAGACGAGTGCCTGCCAGACTTTGCCCACTTCGGGCCCCTCTTTCTGGACGAAGTCGAACTCCTGCGGTCCGCCGATCTGCTTGACGTCACCCTTGTACAGCGGTCCGTTGTTGGCGAACTGCAGCGAGAACTGGGCGCCGGTGATCGTCATCGAAGCGCCGAGAATTTCACGCCAGGGACTACCGTCGCGCTCGGATCCGGTCACCGTCCACGTGCCTTCAATCGGCCCGGCGCCGATATCGCCGGCACGGTTCTGGGCAAAGACCGCGGGCGCGAGCCAGAGCGCCCAGGCGATCAGCGCGAATGTCATGAACATGCGGCGCGTCATAGCAACCTCTCTCCCGTTTGTCCCTGAGCCCGGCATTCTATAACACGGCCAAGCGCCCGCAAGCATCAGCACGCGTGACGCTTAGGGCCTCCTCGGGGCTGCCGGCCGCACGGGCCCACGGTGAATATTTCGATATTTGTGGAAGTACAGTATCATTGGCCGCATGAAGCACCAGCCGAACGAAGACGTCGCCAGATTCGCGGACATGCTGGCGGCGATGGGAGCCGAGCCCCGGCTCCGCATCGTGCGACTGCTGCTCGAATCGCACCCCGAGGGGATGATCGCGGGCGATATCGCGGCGGAACTCGACATCACCGCGTCGACGCTCTCCCATCACCTCGATCGACTCAAGCGCGAGGGCGTGGTGAACGTGCGGCGGGACGGCACGTTCCTCTGGTATACCGCGAACACCGACGCGCTCGAGGACCTGCTGCATTTCCTGTTCGCGGAATGCTGCACGCGCAGCCGCGCAATCAGCCCGGCCAGACTCACATTCGTCAAGCGCTGAAGGACCTGACCATGGAAGAGATCACCGAGACCGTTCGCGAGAGATACGCCGAAGCCGCCCGCCGTGTGGCCTCGGGCCAGGCGGCCACGTGCGGCTGCGGCACGGCCAGCGATCCCTGCTGCGATCCGATTACGTCGAATCTGTACGGCGACGCAGAAGCCCGCGAGGTGCCCGATATGGCGCTCCAGGCGTCCCTCGGATGCGGCAATCCCACCGCGCTTGCGGAGCTCAAGCCGGGCGAGACGGTGCTCGATCTCGGCAGCGGCGGAGGGATTGACGTGATTCTGAGCGCCCGCCGTGTCGGTCCGACTGGCAAGGCCTACGGGCTCGACATGACCGACGAAATGCTCGCGCTCGCCGAACAGAACACGCTCAAAGCGGGCATCACGAATGTCGAGTTCCTCAAGGGCCAGATCGAGCACGTGCCGCTGCCTGACAACTCCGTCGACGTCATCATCTCCAACTGCGTCGTCAACCTGTCCGGCGACAAGGACCAGGTGCTGGCCGAGTCGTTTCGCGTCCTGAAGCCGGGCGGTCGCTTCGCCATCTCGGACGTCGTCGTGCGCGGCGCGATCCCGGAGGCGATTCGGCGATCGATGGAGTTGTGGGTCGGCTGCGTCGCCGGCGCGTTGAGCGAGGACGACTACCGAACCAAGCTTGCCACGGCCGGATTCACGGACATTGGTATCGAGGTGACGCGCGTCTATGAGATCGAGGACGCGCGCGCGTTCCTGGCGCAGTCAGGTCTTGATGTCGATGCCGTCGCTCCCCTGGTGAAGGGCAAGGTCACGAGCGCGTTCGTCCGCGCGCGCAAGCCGGACGCATGCTGCGGTCCATCGTGCTGCTCGTGACAAGATGAGGATGTGGCAAGACGCCGCGTGCTCGTGTTGTGCACCGCGAACAGCGCTCGAAGCCAGCTGGCCGAGGGGCTGATTCGTCACGACTTCGGCGACCGCGTCGATGTGTTCAGCGCGGGCGTGGCGCCGGCACACGTGCGACCCGAAGCCGTTGCGGTGATGCGCGAGATCGGGATCGACATCTCGACGCACCGGTCGAAGCATGTGAGCGAGTTCGCCGGCCGCGAGTTCGACGATGTCATCACGGTGTGCGACGCGGCGAACGAGCAATGCCCGATCTTTCCCGGACGCGCCCGCCGCCATCATCGTGACTTCAAGGACCCGGCGTCCGTCGGTGGGTCGGAGGAGCAGCAGCTCGCCGCGTTCCGCCAGACACGCGACGAGCTGCGTCATTGGTTGACGGATATTCTGGCTGGCGGGCCCTAAAGGTTCTCTCCTACCCAGGTGCCGCACAGGATTGGGTTAGCGCCCCGCAAGCCCCGCGGCGGTGACGAATCGCGGCTCGATATCCACTGGAACGCTGGCCAGCCTGTCGAGCACGCGCCGAACGGGCGGCCGCACGACCGCCATCTTCTCGAGCATCTGTTTCGCGTCGACGTACGCGCCGGTCGCCTCCATCGTCATGATGTCGCGCGTGAGGTCGATGACATTCTGTTTGATGCGGGACGCGTTCACGGCAAAGGTCCCATCGGCTGCGACCGTCACCCCGCCGTGATCAAGGAAGTAATTGAGCTGGATGGCCACGCCCCGTCCGTGCGCTTCGTTCAATCCGAAACGGATCGACCTGAAGATCGACGCGAGGAACGTCGTGTACATCGTCTGTTCGAATTTCTTGTCCAGCTTTCCGTGATCGACGAGGAACTGGAGCGCGAAGAGTCCCGACACGTCCGCTTTCGCTTCTTCGATCGTGCTGTACGTCTCCTTCAGCTCCTGGCGCACCGTCGTCGGCCGTTCCCCGGCCACGATGTTGTGCGGACCGAGGCCGTGCATCAGCTCGTGCATCAGGATGTGCGTAAAAAACGCCTCGAAGTCGATGTTGGCCTGATCGCCTGCGGCAAGCGCCACCTTCGAAATCGGCACGAGGACCGTCTTGAACTTGGCGTCCTGGTTGTTCTTCAGCATCACGCGCTTGGTGCCCTTCTCGGCGACGATGCGCTCATCGTTCGGCAGGTTGAATGCCGCGGTCTGCACGCCGCGGTTGGCGTCACCCGACGAAAAGACGGTGTTGACGACGCGAATCGGCGCCATGGCGCCAAGCTTCGGGTTGCGGTACCTGGGATCGATGGGGAGGTTGTTCTCGATCTCCTGCAGTTCGGATCCGAACCGCGTCAGCTTGTTGGTCTCCACGGCGTCGCGCACCGCGATGAACGACTCGAATGCCGCCTTGTAGTTGAACCACTCGTCTTCGTAGACCTCGTACGGCCCGATCGTCGGCTCGATGCTGGCGTCGAGCTCCATCCACGCGACGTCGCTGTCGTAGTAGTCGTTGGTGATGAGCGCCTGTGCGCGTTTTTCGAGGAACGCCTTCAACGTCGGCTGTGTCGTCAGGGCGGCGGCTTCCCTGAGAAGCTCCGCAACGCGCGCAAGCTCCCCCTGGTACTCGAAGCTGTAGGGCACCGCGACGAACTTTCCTTCCGGATTTCGCCGGATGGTCGTGAAGAACCCGATCGCGAAGGCGCGCTGCGCCCCGGAGAGCGTCGGGATCCATGCCTCGACCTCCTCCTTCGTCGCGCCGGCCGGATAGAAGTTCGCCTGCTCAGGCTTCTTCGGCGCCCCAGGAATGAAGGGGGCATTCTCGTCGAGTCGAGACCATGGGCCTTTGTTGATCAGAAAGTAATGCAGACGCGCGCGTCCCAGCTCCGAGGTGTCCTGCAGCAGATCGAGCAGCATCGTCTCGTTGCCCGCCCAGACCTGACGCAGGAACAACGTATCCATCACCTTCGCGGCTTCGACGAGTCGCGCCAGCGCCTGGCGCTCATTCGCGGGCAGGGACGTCACGTCCGCGGACAGATCGACGGGGGCGAAACGCGCGGTCATCGTCTTGAGCTGCTCGAGGTTTGGAATGCTGCTCTCCTGCGCGTGCACGGCGCCGGCCGCGACGGTCGAGGCGACGATAGAGGCCATAAGAATTCTCATCAGGTTGCCTTCGGGTCCGCCTAAAGGCGGACGCGACCGGTAACTCGTCCCGGCGTCTCACATCGGTAGCGTCCGGCTTCAGCCGGACTAGTGAACTCCACCGCTTGCGATCTGCAACGCCGAGGGATCCGCGCCCAGGCGGCGGATCGCGGCTTCCCACATCTGGTGCGGCGGCACCCCGAAGATCAGCGTCGGGTCAACCTCCATGGTGAGCCATGCCGACGCGGCTATCTCGTGATCGAGCTGGCCGGGTCCCCATCCCGCGTAGCCGATGATGAGGCGCGAACGGGTAGACGGCGGTGCCTGCAGCAGCTCGAGCGTCAGATCCTTCGAGACCGAGAGCAGCACACCCGGGCAAATCTCGCGCTGCTCCTCATCAGGACCCTGCGCCTCCGACATCAATATCCACGTGCGCTGCGGGTCGACCGGCCCTCCTATCCAGAGCTTCAGATCGGGATCGACGCGAATCGGCGGGTCCGTTTTCACGAGCATCCAGGCGGGCTCGTCCATCTGACGATTGACGACGATGCCGAATGCACCCTCGTCCGTGTAATCGCAAAGAAGAACGACGGTCTTCACGAAATTCGGGTCCGCCATTTGCGGCATCGAGAGGAGAAGGATGGGAGCGGCGTCGCCGGGCATACACGGATCTTAACGTGTAACGCAGAACCAGAAACTCAAAACCGGGTGCGCACCGCCCACTCAACATGTTCGACCACCATTGGATCCGCGGCTGACGGCTGGTCGTCCCGCCGCTCCTGAAGCGCGGCGCACGCATCGGCGTTGCCGCTGTTGCCGATCGCCACCGCCAGATTGCGCCGCAGGCCGGTAAGTTTGGCTCGTGTCATGGCGCTGCGCCTGATGAGCGCGCGCAGATCGCTGTCGGAGCGCTGCCAGAGCTCGACCAGGCGGGGCAGATTCAATCCACTGCGCGGCTGCCACGCAGCCTCGGGGGACGAAGAGGATGGCTGGTTGTACGGGCAGACCTCCTGGCAGATGTCGCACCCGTAGACGTGATTGCCGAGTGCGGCGCGGTACTCCTCCGGGATGCCGGTGCGGAGCTCAATCGTCAGGTAAGAAATGCAGCGCGTCGAATCGAGCACGCCCGGCTCGACGAGGGCTCCGGTCGGGCACGCATCGAGGCAGCGGCGACACGTGCCGCACTGTTCGAGCCCTTGCGTATCCGGCTCCAGCGGCAGTGTGCAGATGATCTCAGCCAGAAACAGCCAGGAGCCGACCTCCGCGTTGATCAGGCATGTGTTCTTGCCGATCCATCCGAGGCCTGCGTACTGGGCATAGACGCGCTCCTGCACGGGGCCGGTATCCACATAAGCACGAGCGTCGAATGGATCCGAGGATTCGGCGCGCATCCACGCAAGAAGGGCGTCGAGGCGCGCTTTCAGGACGTCGTGATAGTCGTCGCCCCACGCGTAGCGTGCGATGACGGCCCGTTCCGGTTCCGGGGTCAGACCCTGGTGACGGGGCGACTCAAGGCCTTGAGTCGCCCCATCACCAGGGTCTGACCCCGCGTTATACAGAGTGCCCGTTACGATGACGCTGCGCGCCCCGGGGACAACCGCGCGCACGTCCGCACGACGGTCCGCGGACCGCGACAGGTAGGTCATGTCGCCCGCGTAACCCCGGGCGAGCCACTCGTCGAGAAATTCGAGCTCGGGAAAATTGTCGGCGGGCGCTATGCCGCACAGGTCGAATCCGAGTTCGGCGGCCTTGGTCTTGATTGCCGCAGATGTGATCACGTCAATTCCCAACTACCAATTCCCAACTCCCAAGGCGCTCCCAACAAGCTCCTTGGGAGTTGGGAGTTGGACGTCGGGCGTTCACACGCAGTCAGCATTGCGGCGCGAGCCTTCTAGGCTCGCGATTCACGATCGACTGACGAGTTGACGCACAACATACGGAAGAATGCCGCCGTGCCGAAACGCGATCAGCTCCTCCGGCGTGTCGATCCGCGCGGTCACCTTGAATTCCTTCACGCTGCCGTCAGCGGCCTTCGCCTGGACGCCGACGTCGCCGCGCGGCTTCAGTCCTTCGGCGGTGCCGACGAGGCTGTACTCCTCGGTCCCCGTGAGCTTCAGCGACGCCGCGGTGTCACCGGTCTTGAACTGCAGCGGCAGAACGCCCATGTTGACCAAATTGCTGCGGTGAATGCGCTCGAACGATTCGGCAATTACCCCCTTCACGCCGAGCAGGAATGTCCCCTTCGCCGCCCAGTCGCGCGAGGAACCGGATCCATACTCCTTGCCCGCGATCACCAGCAGCGGCACCTTGCTCTCGCGGTACTTCTCTGACGCGTCGTAGATCGTCATCAGCTCGCCACCTGGCTGGATGATCGTCCATCCGCCTTCGGTTCCAGGCGCTATCTGGTTCCGCAGCCGGGTGTTGGCAAACGTGCCACGCACCATCACTTCGTGGTTGCCCCGGCGCGCGCCGTACGAGTTGAAGTCGGAGGGCTTCACTCCGTGCTCGATCAGGTATTTGCCCGCAGGGCTGTCGGCCTTGATCGCACCGGCAGGCGAAATGTGATCCGTCGTGACGCTGTCGCCGAGGAGCGCCAGCACGCGGCCGCCTCTCAGTTCCGTGGGCGGCGGCGGCGTCATCGTCATGCCTTCGAGGAATGTCGGCTTGCGGATGTACGTCGAGTCTCCCCACGCATATCGGTTGCCCTGGGGCACGGGGAGCTGCTGCCAGCGGGTGTCACCCTTGAAGACGTCGCGATAGCTGTTCCTGAACATGTCGGCGTGGACGGCGCGCTGCATCGTTTCCTGCAGCTCTCGTTCGGTCGGCCAGATGTCTTTCAGAAACACGGGCTTGCCGGATTGATCCTCACCGAGCGGCTCGGTCGTGAGATCCTTCGTAATCCATCCGGCGAGCGCGTAGGCCACGACGAGCGGCGGCGACGCGAGATAGTTGGCGCGCACGTCCTGCTGAATGCGCCCCTCGAAGTTGCGGTTGCCGCTGAGCACCGAGCAGACCACCAGGCTCTTCTCGCGGACGACGGCCGAGACTTCGTCGGGCAACGGACCGCTGTTGCCAATACACGTCGTGCAGCCGTATCCCACCAGATCGAATCCGAGCTGATTGAGATACGGAGAGAGTCCGGCTGCGTCGAGGTATTCGGTGACGACTTTCGAACCGGGTGCCAGGCTGCTCTTCACCCACGGTTTCCGCGTCAGGCCACGTTCGACGGCCTTCTTGGCCACGAGGCCAGCGCCGATCATCACGCTCGGATTCGAGGTGTTCGTGCAGCTGGTAATCGCGGCAATGACGACCGCGCCATGGTCGAGCTCCTCGAGCGCAGGGTCCAACACCGCCACGCCCGATTGCGCGACCGCGCCTGTCGCGTGTGCGACACCCTGCCTCGCGCCGCCCGCATCGGACGTCCTTGTGGGCTTCGGCGCGACCTGCATCGTCGGCAGCGCCACCTGGAACGCGGCTTTGGCATTCCTGAGCGACACGCGATCCTGCGGCCGCTTCGGACCCGCGAGGCTCGGCTCGATCGAGTCCAGACTGAGCTCCACCGTGTCGGAATAAATCGCATCCGGCGCGCCCTCAGTGCGGAACAGACCCTGTGCGCGCGCGTACGTCTCGACCAGCTGCACGCGCGACTCGTCGCGTCCCGTGAGGCGCAGGTAGTCGAGCGTCATCTCGTCGATGGGGAATATCGCGACCGTGGCGCCGTACTCGGGACACATGTTCCCAAGTGTGGCGCGGTCCGCGATCGTCAGGTGCTTGAGTCCCTCGCCGAAGAACTCAACGAACTTGCCGACGACGCCAGTCTTCCGCAGCAGCTCTGTAATCGTGAGCACGAGGTCGGTTGCGGTCGCGCCTTTCGGCAGCGCGCCGGTCAGCCGGACGCCCAGGACCTGCGGAATCAGCATCGAGCTGGGCTGTCCGAGCATCGCGGCCTCCGCCTCGATGCCGCCAACGCCCCAGCCGAGGACGCCCAGTCCGTTGACCATCGTCGTGTGCGAATCGGTGCCGAAGAGCGTATCCGGGTATGCCACGGTCTTCCCATCAACCTGCTCCGAAAAAATCACGCGGGCAAGATGCTCGATGTTGACCTGGTGCACGATTCCCGTATCCGGCGGAACAACCTCGAAATTGCGGAACGCCCGTTGGCCCCACCGAAGGAAGGCATAACGCTCGCGATTGCGCGCGAACTCGAGCTCCGCGTTGAGGGCAAAAGCATCAGCGCGGGCGAAATAGTCGACCTGCACCGAGTGGTCGATCACGAGCTCGACGGGCTGCAGCGGATTGATGCGGTCCGGATCGCCGTTGAGCGCGACCATCGCGTCGCGCATAGCGGCCAGGTCGACGACGCAGGGCACGCCGGTGAAGTCCTGGAGCAGCACGCGCGCGGGCATGAATGAGATTTCCTGCTCGAGATTCGCCTTGGCATCCCAGTTCGCTATCGCTCTGACATCCGCCGCCTTGACAAAGGCGTCGTCTTCACGACGCAGCATATTCTCGAGAAGGATCTTCATTGAGTAGGGCAGCCGCGAAACGCCCGTGAACCCCGCCTTCTCGAGCGCCGGAAGGCTGTAGATCTGAACTGTTTGTCCGCCGACGCGGATCTCGGTGCGCGTATCGAAACTGTTTCGTGTGGTCATACCAACCCAGAATTGTACTTCGCGCGGCATGAGCGGGGGAGAACCCTCCGGGCTCGCACGGCGTGCAGGAGCTGACGTGGATCAGTTGCGCGATGCTACTCGGCCTTTGTAACGGCACCGGGCTTGCGAATTTGGCCGCGGAGGTGTCCCTCATGGATAAGAACAAGAATGCCCGGGGTCAGCAGAATCGGGGTCAGCAGGGCCAGGGTTCGAAAGACCGGAATTGGAACGACACGTCGCAGTCGAACACCAATCGTGAGCCAGCTGAAGGTGGACGCGGCCAGAACACCGGTAATCGCGGCAACCCGGGTGGCCCGGAACGAGGCACGGGCAGCCAGGGCGAAAGGAACTCGAGCGGCATCTCCAACCGGGGGATGAATAGGAGCGAAGAGCAGGCGGATCTGCCGAGCCGCGGCTCGAGCGATGAGGACGAGGAGTGGAGCGATCGGTCCGAGCGGTAAAAACAGCAGATCTAGACCGAAACAGTACAGGGTGATTCCGACAACTCATCCACTAACAGGGGTCTGACTCGAGTGACGGGTTGTACACGAGTCAGACTCGAGTGACGGGTCGTACACGAGTCAGACTCGTGTACGACTCGACTCAAGGTTGGAAACTCTCCTTGTGAGCGACGGCCAGAACCGAATCAGCGGCGCGACCGCTGGCCCCTGAGCCACCCAGTTTTTCGCGCACGTGTCGCAACGCGTCGCGCGTCCTCGTATGTAGCTCGCGATCGATCAACAAACGAACCGTTTCGTCGGCCACACGCGCGGGAGTGAAGTCGTCCTGGATCAATTCCGGCACGATGCGCTGGCCCGCCACCAGGTTCGCCATTGCATACGTATCGACGCGGACAAAAGGCTTGCCGATGCGGTAGGTGAGCGGCGACAGCCGGTAGACGACAACCATCGGACGCTCGTGCAGCGCTGCCTGGACGGTCGCAGTGCCCGACGCGGTGATGACGACGTCGCTCGCGGCCAGCACGTCGTCGGTGCGTTCGCGGACGAGGACGGCCCCCGAAGCGCCAAGAAGCGGCGCAAACAATTCATCCTGCAGATTTGGCGCGGCCGCGACAAGAAATTGCACGCCCGGTACGCGCGCGCGAATCAGCGGCAGCGACGCGGCCATGTCCGGGACGATCCGCCGGAGCTCGTTGGGCCTGCTTCCCGGCAGCAGCGCAACGGTCGGCGCATCCGCCACAAGCCCGTACTCGCGAAGCAATGCCGCGCGCGGCGCCTTCACGCCCACGAGATCGATCAGAGGATGCCCCACGAACTGCACGGGGACCCCTTCGCGGCGGTACAGCGCTTCCTCGAACGGGAAGATCACCAGCACGCGATCAACGAATCGCTTCATCGTCCGCATGCGCCCGGCGCGCCACGCCCACAGCTGCGGGCTGATGTAGTAGACGATCGGGATACCGAGCCGATGCAGCGCGGCCATCAATCGGAAGTTGAAGTCGGGAAAATCAATCGCGACGAAGACATCGGGCCGAGTGGCGCGGGCGGCTGCCACCAACCTGCGAAGCATCGCGTAGGAGCGCGGCAGCACACGCAGCGCTTCGGTGAGACCGGTCACCGAGAGTCCCTGGAAATCGCCGACCAGACGCGTTCCCGCCGCGGCAAGCCGCCGACCGCCGAAGCCAAACACATCCGCGGACGGTTCGCGGCTCAGGATCTCCGATACGAGCGCGCCCGCGTACAGATCACCGGACGGCTCGCCGCAGGAGATCATGATGCGCATTGCTGCGGATACTTACTGGCTGGTCCGGGCCGAATCGGTACTACCCACGTTGAACCACGGTCGCGGTTTCGTGGCCGCGACAACGGAGCGGCCACCCACTGATTCGCAACGACGCGCCACTAGAGGGGCTGCTGGAACAGCGCGGCGTCGACCGGAGCGTTGAACGTCACGCTCTTCAGCGTGCGATCGAGAATCAGCCGCCCATCGCGCAGCACTGACGCCCTGAACGGCACTTCGATCCCATTGACTTTGCGGTAGTCCGAGAACACTTCTTCCGCCTGTGTCGGACGGCCGTCCGGCCCCGGCGTCGTATAGACCTGTCTGACGATTCGGTTGTTCTGGTCGATGTACAGCCGGACCGGCGTCAGGCCCTCACCACTGATCTCGATGACCTTGAGCGTGACACCGTCTTTTCCTTCTTCGGGAAGCGGCCGAACCGCGAGCTTCCCCTCCGACGCCGCAATGAGCAACGGAAACGTATCCCGCCGGACGGTCGCGGCGAAGTCGCTTCGCATCGCCGGGGGCGCAGCGGACACGCCGGCGGGATCTCTCACCCATGCAGATCCGGCGTTGTAGGCCTGGACGTTCTGCTGTCCGGCAAACGTGGCGTCGACCCGGAACTTGTCCGGGTACACGACGTACGTCTTCGTCGGGATGAGCGTGGGTCCACGAGGCGTCGTGACCGACATGTCGGCATCCACGACGACCGTCCGGATCCCCTTCAGCGCGTCGAGGCCACCCTTCGTCTGCACCACACGCCGCAACAAGTCGTTCGGGGCGTTCGAAACGTTCGTGGCGTTCGGGACGTTCTGACCGTTCGGAGCGTTCACGGCCGCCGCGGGACGAGGATTTACGTGAGTCTGTGTGTACGCCAAGTGCGGCGCCGAATGGAACGGTCCGAACGGTCCGAACGGTTCGAACGGTCCGAACGGTTCGACCGACACCCGCTGACGTTCCTTCTTCAACGTCGGTGACATGAGATCGAGCTGATCGACCGAAATGACTTCATACCCGCCCAACCCGAGCTCAATCAGCTGCGACGCGAACGCCCGTGCGTTGCCGACCAGCACGATCGAGAGCCGGTCCGGTTTCACGTACTGGCGGGCGACGCGCTGGACGTCGTCCGGGGTGACGGCGAGCACGCGCTCGCGGAACGATCCGATCTCGGAGATCGGCAAATCGAAGAACAGGACGTTGAGCACCTGTGTGGCGATCTGATCCGGCGTTTCGATCGTCAGTGGAAAGCTGCCCGACAGGTACGCCTGCGCGTCCGCCAGCTCGCGCTCGCCCACGCGCTCGCGCGCCAGGCGCGCGAACTCGTCGATCATCAGGCGCAGGGCCTGCCCGGTCGTATCGGTGCGCGTGTCGGTCTGCGCCACGAAATCACCGGCGTCCTTGCGCGCCTCGGCGTCCGCCTCGGCGCCGTAGGTCAGGCCGTACTGCGACCGCAGCACCTGGTGCAGCCGGTTGGCCCCCTCGCCGCCGAGGATCTTCACGGCAAGATCCCACGCCATGTAGTCCGGGTGCTTCCGCTGGATGGCAAGCTGGCCGACGCGGATGCTCGTCTGCACCGCATCGGGCTTGTCGATGATCACGATCCGGCGCGCGGATGGCGGCGGCTCGACGCGATTGACCGTGGGCAATGTCCCCCGCGGCCAGGCCCCGAACGCTTTCTGCGCGGCCGCAAACGCCTCGTCGCTCGTGACGTCGCCAACGATGCCGAGCAGCATGTTGTTCGGAACGAAGTACTGCCGGTGGAACGCCTGCAGATCGTCGCGCGTCAAGGCGGCGAGTGTCTCCTCCGTGCCGCTCCCCGGCAGCCCGTACGGGTGGAACCCGTAGACGAGCCGATCGAACACGACGTCCGCGATGTAGCCCGGGTCGTCGGCATTCACGCGCAGCGACGACAGAACCTGGTCCTTTTGCCGCTCGATCTCCTCCGTCGCGAACGACGGATTGCGCGCCACGTCGGCCACCAGATCCATCCCGACCTGGAACGAGTCCTTCATCACGATCGCGTTCACGAACGAGAGATCGGTTCCGGCGCCGGTGCCAAGGTCACCGCCGATGAAATCAATCTGATCGGCGATCTGCTGGGCGCTCCGCGTCGTGGTTCCCTGATCCAGAAGCGATGCCGTGAGGTTGGCAACGCCCCCCTTTCCCTTCGGATCCTGCGCCGCCCCCGCCCGCACGAGCAGCCGGACGCTGACGGCGGGCTGTTCGTGATGCAGGACGACGACGACCTGCATGCCGTTCGGCAATGTGCGAATCTCGTACGGAGGAAACGTCGCGTCATGCGCGGCGAGCGGACGCGGCGGGGCCTCCGAGGGCCAGTCGCGGGCGGCCTGCGCGAACGCTGACGTCGCGCTGAGAGCCTGAAGCGCGACACAAACTCCCAAGATCCAATTCCCAACTCCCAAGGTCCTTCGGAGTTGGAAGTTGGGCGTTGGAAGTTGAAGGGCGCTCATCGTCGTGCTCCAGCGCCCGCGCTCTTGGGCTGGATGTAGAGCACCGTGCGATTGTTCTGTGTGAAGTAGGTGCGCGCCACGCGCTGAATGTCCATCGTCGTCAGCTTCTCGAAAATGTCGATCTCCGCGTCCGCCCGGGTGACATCGTTGTGGATCACCGCGGCGTGCGCGAGGTGAAGCGCCTTCTGCTCGTTGGTCTCGCGGCCGATGATGTAGTCGCGCATGAACTGGTTCTTCGCGCGCTCCAGCTCGTGGCTCGTCACAGCCGTGGTCTTGAGCTGTTCGAACTCGTCGAGCAGCGCTTGTTCGACCGTCTCGGCGGACTGACCGGCGGGAATGATCGCCACCGCGTAAAACAGGTTCGGGTCTTCAAGGAGGTTCGCGCTCCCGAACGCCGCGACCGCGATGCGCTTGTCGTAGACGAGGTCCCGCGTAATGCGCGCGCTCTCGCCGTCGAACAGGATCTTCGACGTCAGGTGCAGCGGATACGAATCCGGATGGCCGTCGTAGGCGACGTGATACGCAACGACCACCGCCGGCAAGGGCCATTCCTCCTGGACGACCGCGCGGCGCTCCTGCGTCTGCTCGGGCTCCTTCGGGATGTCGCGCGGCACCGGCTTGGCGGCCTTCGGCACCCGACCGAAGTACTGCGTGACGATCTGCATTGCCTGCGCCGAGTCGAAATCGCCGACGAGGGTCACGACGGCATTTTCCGGCACGTAATAGGTGTTGTGGAAGTCGCGCACGTCGTCGAGCGACGCCGACTCGAGATCCTTCAAGCTGCCAATCGTGGGGTGCTTGTACGGATGGCTCACGAACGACTTATCGAACAGGATCTCGTTGAGACGTCCGTACGGCTGGTTGTCGACACGCAGCCGCCGTTCTTCCTTGACGACTTCGACTTCCTTCTGGAACGCGTCGCGGTCGACGCGAAGCGTCGCCATCCGATCGGCCTCGAGCCACAGGGCGAGCGGCAGATATTGCGCGGGCAGCGTCTCCCAGAAGACCGTCGCGTCTTCCTGCGTATACGCGTTGCTGCGGCCGCCGATGCTCGCGATGATCGACGTGTGCGACTCGGGCTGCACGTTCTTCGAGCCCTTGAACATCATGTGCTCGAACAGGTGCGCGAACCCGGTTCGTCCCGGCTTCTCGTTTCTCGAGCCGACGTGGTACCACACCGACAGGTGCACGATCGGCGTCGAATGATCCTCGGACAGGATCACGCGCAGCCCGTTCGGCAGCGTCGTTATCTGGTACTCGAGTTTGGGCGGATGAACGGCGGCGTGCAGCGGGACGACGATGGTGCCGACCGCCGCGGTGAGCAGGACAAGCAAGCGAACGAAGCGGGTCACATTTCTATGATAGGGGGTCAGGCCCCGTTTCGCTTGATGAAATGGCGTCCGCGCCCGGGCTTTCAGCGGCTCACGAAGCGAAACCCTGCGCTGAACCAGCTCATTGCCGTGTTTTCGAGCGGGTACGGGTCTATCCGCCGTTCGGCGGTCACAATCAGTTCGACGGCACCCCCCTGCCCTTCGAACCGCAGGCCGGCTTCCCCGCGGGCGCCGTGCTGCGTCCCATGACGCTGCCTGGTGCCGTCAACCCCGACCAGGCGTGCGCTGCCTGCCGAAATCGCGCTGATACGGGGACGCAGGGGCACACGTATGGAGACTCCGCCGTTCGCCTCCCAGTTGTAATCGACGTTCGATTTCAAAAGCACGCCGAGTACGTCGCCCTGGGTGCGAATCTGCATCGCCCCGCGGCTCGCGGCGTGTCGGACGCGGGCCCCGAACATGTTCCAATCGACAGGGTCCCGCTTGAAACGATCGCTCAGGTGGCGCGACATGTGATGAAACAGCGCGGCAACCTCGACGCCGTGCACCCGCAGCGACGTCGAGTAGTCGAGCAGGTAGTTGCCTTGGTTCACATCGAAGCGGCGGAACTGCTCGCCAAGCACGGCCTCATAGTTGGCCGCAAATGTCATTCGGCCGCGGCCGTAGTCGACGAAATCCATCTCGCCGCCGAAGTTTGCGTCCCAGACGAACCGCGCGTCGTCGCCCGACAGATGGTCGGCGCCCATACGGAAGTCGAAGCGCGGGAAAAACAGGATCGCGTTCTGGGCCTCGGCGGGAGATGCGCTCGCAATCAGGGCGAGCGCGCAGACGACACGGCCAATCACTGAGAGGGCTTCTCCCCGGTATCGGCTCGTCCCATGAGCTCCGCGAGCCTGGCTTCGAGCGCCTCGACGCGCTTCTTGAGCTCGGGCAGCCGGCGAAAGACGGCCGACGACCGGCGCCACTCGCGCGCATCGATCGCCGGATAGCCGGCAATCGTGGCGCCGTCAGCAACGGAGTTGGTGATTCCGGATTGACCGACGGCAACGACACCGCGCCCGATCGTCAGGTGTCCGCCCACCCCCACCTGGCCTCCGAACATGACGTCGTCGCCAATCTCGGTGCTGCCGGCAATGCCGACCTGCGCGGCCATCAGGACGTTGCGCCCAATGGTCACGCCATGCGCGATCTGCACGAGGTTGTCGATTTTCGACCCGGCCTTGATGCGCGTCTCGCCGACGGCTGGCCGATCGACAGTCGTGTTCGCGCCGAGCTCGACATCGTCTTCGATGACGACCGTCGCGACCTGGGGGATCTTCTCGTGGGTGCCGTCGCCCAGGCGGACGAATCCGTACCCGTCGCCGCCGATGACCACGCCGTTCTGGAGCACGACCCGGTCGCCAATCGTGACGCGCTCGCGAATCGAGACGTTCGAGTGGAGGACGCAGTCGGTGCCGATCCGTGTGCCGGGACCAATCGTCACGTTCGGAAAGATGATCGTCCGATCGCCGACGGCGGCTCCCTCGCCCACGGAGACGAACGCGCCGATCGACACGCGATCGCCCAGGTGCGCATCGTGCGCGACAGCCGACATCGGGTGCACGCCAGGCTCGGGTTGCCATCGCGGCGCGAATAGTCCGACCGCCCGCGCAAACGCGAGGTACGGCTCGGGCGTACGGAGGACCGCGCTCGATCCCGCCGGCGCATCGTCTCGGAGCAGAACGGCCGATGCGCGCGTGGTGGCCACCGCCGGAAGGTATTTTGGATTTGCGACGAAGGTGAGATCGCCGGGGCCCGCGTCCTCGATGCCTGCGACGCGCACGATCTCGATCTCGCCGTCCCCTTCGAGGCGACACGCGAGCCGTTCCGCAAGTTCCCGCAGCTTCATCGTGGGATTCGCGGCAGCATATCAGATGGTCGTGGTGTCGGTAGCGTCCCGCTTCACCCCTCGACGTGGCTCGGGGTGCCCTGAGCTTGTCGAAGGGCAGCCGGACCCCCTACGCGTGCCGGACCGCAACGCGCTCGAAAAACGTCGACAGATGCTGCAGGCGCAGACGCGCGGCAATCTCATGAACTCGCTTTTCGCGCGCCGCGCCATGGAGCGATGCCACCTCGCGCAGCTCCGTCAACGGCTCGCACGGACGTCCGGTCCACGCGATGCCGCGCAGTCCCTGCACCGCTCCACGCATCGACAGCCAGTGCCCCATGACACGGAACGCAAAATAGTAGGCAACGATGTTCGGTCCCGGGAGCAGCATGAGCGCGGCCGACGCGATCAGCAGCACGCCGTCGACCACGAGCCACACCCGGTGCCGTTCGTAATCGCGTTGGAGCGTTCGGTGGATCAGCGTCAGCGTCTGTTCGAACGTGAGGTCCTGGGGATGGGCGGCGACGACCGCCGACTCATGCCGGAGATTCCACAGTAACCGCTGCTCGGCCACGCGCTCGGCGACCCAGGCCATGACGTATTCCTGGACTCGCGTGAGCCAGGTCGCGGCGCCCGTGGACGACGGGGTGCCGGTGCGCTGCCGTTCTTCCGCCTGATGCAGCATGACGGCAAAGCGATACCGAATGCGCCCGATGATCCCCTTCGCGGCCGGGTCGAGGCTGGGCGTCTCCACCGAGGCCTCGCAGTAGAGCTCGTACCGATCGAGCCCGATTGGAATCACGAACACATCCATCAAGACTGACGATAGCAGGGATCAGGAACAGGGATCGGGATCCGGGCTCGGGAGCCGGGATCCGCCTCGAGGTCATCAGGATCTCGGACAGGGGGAGTCATAAGAGGACTTCGGGATTAGGGAGCCGGAGTCTACCCCGGATCCCGGATCCCCGATCCCGGATCCCCGCCGGTTCAGATAACGGTTCGTCGTCCGCTAATCAAGTTGACGAGGAACAAGACGACGGCGATGACGAGCAGCACGTGAATGATGCCGCCAGCGACGTGGAATGCGAACCCGAGCAACCAGAACAGCAACAGCAGGACGATGAGCGTCCAAAGCATGATCAGCCTCCCTATGGCCGGGCTCCATGCCGGGCCTTTGGGGAAGAAAGCGCAAGGGATGTGCCGAGCGAACCTGATCCTTATGGCCGCCGCCGCCGTTGAGGTGTCGAAGGAAGCTTAACTGGGACGGCAGGTTTGCCCGCGGCTTCCCATGCTCCGGTGATCATCGCGGCGACAGCGGCGATCGACTTGTTCAGCCGTTCCTCCATCACCGCGCGGTTCGACTTGAAGAATGCCTCGTAATATGCGTCGTCGTAGATGTCACGCGTACCGATCGCGTCCAGATCCGATTTGAGCAGCGCCGGCACGAACTGCGTATCCTCGAGCACCCTGTCGAACACGAACTCGCGTGGATTGCGAACCGGCTCGATCGGCTTCGGCGCGATTGTGAGCTGACCACGGTAGCGCTCGAACAGCGTCGTCTCCCACCGATTGTGAAGACCATTCTGACCCGTCAGCTGGCCGTCGTAGTTGATCACGCCGTGCAGCGGGACGTGCGCGTCGGACGTGTAGTGGGCAAGCACCGCCGAGAAAAAGGGAATGTCGAACTCGCCGTACGCGTTGCCGCGTCCGTACGCTTCGAACGCGCGACGAAGATTGCCGTGGAGTTCTTCGGTGCGCCACGGCAGCGTACCGTTCTGCGTAACCCGGTCTTGCCCGAACTTCGCGACCGCTTCGTCGTAGCTGCGCGGCAGGCCGGCAAACGGGTACTTCCCGTACCCCTCCCAGTCGATGTCGAGGAAATGATGCGGCGGCTCCTCGTCGAAGCCGGCGGTCCGCCAGGTGTCTGGATCGATGGCGCGCTCCACGACCATCGCGCGATTTGCCTCGAACATCGGCCGCAACTCGGCCGGCAGCAGCGCGATCGCGCGGTCCATGATGAACTTGTGCGCCGCGAACCCCCACGCGTGCGCGGGCGCCGGCACAGCGACCACCAACAACACGGTCACGACGAGTGCTGCTCGCATGCGGTAATTATAGTGATCGGATGCTTCGAATCGGCGCACACATGTCGGTTGCCGGCGGTCTCTCGAAGGCCGTCGATCGCGCGGTGGTGCACGGCTGCGAGGCGCTCCAGGTCTTCACCAAGAACGCGAGCCAGTGGCGCGGGAAGCCGCTCGACCCGGCCGACGTGCGGCTCTTCCGCGAGCGCATCGAGCAGACCGGTATCACGCCGGTTGTGTCGCACGCCAGTTATCTCATCAACCTCGCGACCACATTTCCACTCCTGCGGGAGCAGTCGATTGCCGCGTTCGTTGACGAGATCGATCGCGCGGAAGCGCTCGGGCTCCTCGGCGTCGTCATCCATCCCGGGACGTGCACGGCTGGACCCGATCACGAGGCGCTACGACTCATCGCCGAGGCGATTCGCGTGGCATTCACGGCGCGGCCGCGCGCACGAACGATGGTGTTGCTGGAGCACACGGCCGGACAAGGCCGTACGCTGGGCCATCGCTTCGAGCACCTTGCCGCGGTGGTCAGGCACGTGCGAGGCTCGCGGCGGGTAGGCGTCTGCCTCGACACGTGTCATCTCGTCGCGGCGGGATACGACATCACCACAGAAGCTGGCTATCGCGACACGTTCGAGGAGTTCGATCGACTCGTCGGTATCGAACGGCTGAAAGTGTTTCACGGGAACGACTCGAAAAAGCCGTGCGGAAGCCGCGTCGATCGCCACGAGCACATCGGTGAAGGGTGTATCGGTCTCGAAGCGTTCCGGCGCCTGCTCCACGACCCACGCTTCGCGGGGCTGCCCCTCCTGATCGAGACGGAGAAATCGAAGGGCGCGGAGAGGAAGGGCGTCGTCGTCGAGGATCCCCTCGACGTGAAGAATCTCGGTACGCTTCGGCGGCTTCGCGGGGCGGACCTCTCCAGCTGCGGCGCGGACCTTTGAGGTCCGCGAACCATTGCCGTGGCGCGGACCTTTAGGGTCCGCGGGTCTCAGCCACCACGACACTCTGAGTGAAATTCCGCCGCGCGATTCCCTGGCCGCCTGCGAACCGCATATCGCCCACCGTCACCAGCGTGCCGCCCGCGACCGGCTCGAGCGTCCAGAACGGGAAGCGTGACCACACGAGGAAGGCGCGGATGTTCGGCGCCTCGCGCGCGACGGCGACGCGCGGATCGCGATCGTTTTTTGCCACGGACGCCTGATCGAAGCGGATGTTTCGCGGTTGCCATGTGAAGATGCCGGTCTCGTAGTGATCGCCCGCATCGATGATCACGTCCCGTTTCATCGGCGTTACCGGCACCGGGCCCACCATCACCGCCTGCGGTGGTTGCCCGGCCACCTGCTGCCACCGATCGATAATGTCCGCTCTTACTGCGCGCGCCGAAATGGTCATGGCGAGCACGTAGGCGCACGCCACCAGCAGCGACGCGCGTGTCCATTTCGGCGAATGGTGCCGCCTCGCCACCCAGAGACCCACGCCCAGCACGAGCCAGAGCCAGGGATCGATGATGAACAGCACGTCACCGTAAAACCAGCGGCGATCGAAAGGCATCAGCAGGCGTACGCCGTAGTTGTTGAGCAGGTCCATGAGCACGTGCGTGATGACGCCGACATACGAGAGCATCAGCAGCTCGCGCGCGCGAATAGGAGGATCGTCGCTTACCCCAGGCGACCTCGATCGGGTTGCCCCGGGACGACCACGGGCGACGGCCAGGACGATCGCCGTCAGGAGGATGGGCAGACAGAGTTGCCCGAGGATGCCGTGCGTCCAGCCGCGCCGGAGCGCCACTGAGGGCGTGCCGGTCGCGAAGGCGAGTACGTCTACGTCCGGCAGGTTGGACGCGATCATCAGCGTCGCGTTCCCAAACCGCGTGCGACGCTTCAGCCCTGCTTCGCCAAACGCGGCCCCGACGAGGGTGTGACAGAGATTGTCCATCGGCGCATCATTATGAACGGATGCGTACACCCCGGCCTCTCGCGCACGCCATCAGCGTCGCGATCGTCGCGTTGGGCATGGCCGGATGCGGCTCCGGCGCCGATTCGCCGACGTCGCCGACCCCGATCGCCCCGCCGGCCGCGAATGCGCCGATTCGATACACCGCGGTCGGCGCCAGCGACGCGAACGGAGTGGGGGCGACTGTCGTCTGCGCGCCGTTCACGGCCTGCGACAACGGCACCGGGTACGTGCCGGTGCTCGCGCGACAGTTGCGGTCCTCGCACGACGTGACGCTCGTGAACCTCGGGATCCCGGGGGCGGTGCTCAGCCCTGCCATCCAGGCAATCGCCAAGGCGAGCGGACGGGACGTGGTCGGCAACTTCATCGACCAGGAGATGCCGTTCATTCCGACGAACACGACACTGGCGACGGTATTCGGTGGGGGCAACGATGCGAACGCGCTCGCCGACGCCATCCTTCGCGGCGCCGCTGGTGGCGACGTCAAGGGCTACATCACTACGCACGTAGCCGCATTCGGGCTCGATTATGACCGGCTGATTCGCGGCATCCGGAGCCGGGCGGCGGACGCGTTCATCATTGTGATCAATCTGCCGAACCTCGCGGCGCTGCCGTATGCGTCGGGCGGCACGATCCAGCAACGCCAGACCCTCCAGCAGATCGCAGTCGGCATGTCACGGGAGGCGAATCGGCAGGCCGGAACCGGAGTGGTCGTGGTCGATCTGATGTGCGATGCGCAGGTCTACGACGCGTCGCGATTTTCATCGGACGGGTTTCACCCGAACGACGCCGGCTACGCGTATCTGGCCCAGCGTGTCCAGGCGCTCGTCAACGGCGCCTCGTCGTCTCCGCCTTCCACGTGCGGTCAAATGGCGGTCGTCCCCGCGCTCTGATTCTCGCTAAAGACCTGCGCTTCGAATACCAGGACCCGGGCGCCGTGCTGCCAGGCATTGCGCGCCAGACCGGCCTTGATACACGTGTGCTCGAGAAACGTCTCGCGCGTCCAGAGATGCTCGACGGCGACTTGCGGGAGCAGCAGACCCTGGCGGCGGCCGTCCTCCACGATGAGTCCGTGGCGTCCAACTTCGATCTCGGTGACCGCCTCGATTTCGCGCGGCGATGTCAGCACCGAGATTTCGACCTGGAGGTCCGGCAGCTCGTTCAGCGATACCGCCGAGAAACGGGGATCCGAATCCGCGACGACGCCCGCGAGGTGGACGATCGTCTGCCCGAGCGGCGTGTCAAGCGCGAGATGGCCAAGGCAGCCGCGCAAATCGCCGCGACAATGAATCGACACGAACGCCGCATGGCGAACCGCGAGTCTGCCCCCGCACTCCGCTATCGGTGGGGGGACACGGCGCACCCGCGCCTCGAGCGCGCGCCGCGCCAGATCGAGCAGTTGCCGCCGGTCGGATTCACTGAGCAGATCAATCATGTCGTTCCGGGGTCAGACTCACGTAATGATCGACTCCGTACGTGACGGGAGACGTGAGTCGAATCATCACCTGAGGCTGACCCCCTGCTCTCACCAGATCGCCGCCGCCATATAGCCCACGACCGACGATTTGTCGCCGCTGACGTCACCGGAATCTGCGTACTTCAACACTTGCGCGCGCGTCGATCCAAGCTGGATTGCGGCGTGGATCACGGAAACCATTGGCCCGCCGCCGCAGGCATGGTGCGGTTCGTGCTCCAGCGTCTGCATCAAACCGTCGGCGTCGAGCTGTTCGACGCGGCGCAACACCACTCCATCCATTTCCGCGGCGGTGCCCGCGTCGTGGTAGTGCGACAGGTCGCTGCTGGCCACGAGGAGGACAGGGCCTGCGACCCTGGCGACGACGGCCGCCAGCGCATCGCCAAGCGCGAACGCCGTTGCGCGACTCTGACGTCCCATCACCAGCGGCACGATCGGCACGCCCGGCAGGACGTGTGCGATGAACGGCAGCTGCAGTTCCAGCGAATGCTCCCGCCCGTGCGCGGCCGGGTGCTCAATCACCTCATCCGAAGCGGCGGCAATGTCCGCCGCCAGATCCTCGGCAACGGGAACAGCGCCAAAGGGTGTCTGCCAGGCGCCACGCGGCCAGATCGACACGCCCTGAAAGCCGATGAAATGCGACGGACCGACGAGGATGACGGCTGCATAGCGCACGCCTGCCACGGTGCGGTACGCAAAGGCGGCGACCGGACCTGAATACATCAGCCCCGCATGCGGCGCCACGATCGCCCGCGGGGGCGTGGACGCATCCGTACCGGCGTCCGCCATGTACCGATCGATCTGCGGTCCAAGCCGCTCGGGCGTCGACGGATACCAGCTGCCTGCGACGGCGGCCAGCCTCACGTCACTCGTCATGGGGCGAATCGTAATGCAAAATGCCAAATGCCAAATGCAAACAATAGCTCGTGTCTTGACCGCTCAGTGTCTGCAGTTTGCATTTTGAATTTTGCATTTTGAGTCACCGTCCAACTAGCATCACCTCGTGCCAACCATTCTGACAATTGCCGACGTGGAGCGCGTTGCCGCGCTCGCGCAGCTCGAGCTCACCGACGAGGAGAAGCAGCTGTTCACCAGGCAGTTGGCCGACATCCTTGCCTACGCGGAACAGGTGCAGGCGATCGATACCAGCGGCGTTCCCGCCACCGCGCACGTGCACGCCGCGCAGCGCAGGGAGCGCGAAGACGTGCCGCAACCGTCGTTACCGGTGCAGGACGCCCTTGCCAACGCCCCGGATGCCGACCGCGAGGCGGGCTTGTTCCGTGTACCGCGGGTGATTGGCGGATGAACCTGCTCGACGCGACCGCCCGCAGCATCCGCGACGGCGTTGCCGCCGGCCAGCTGTCTGCCGTTGAGGTCGTTCGCGCGTGCCTCGATCGCATTGCCGCCGTCAATCCGGCGCTCAATGCGTTCAACCTCGTTGACGCGGAGCGGGCGCTGTCTCGCGCCCAGGCCGTCGATCGGCGCCGCGCCGAGGGGAGCACACTGGGACCCCTGGCGGGCGTGCCGATCGCGCTCAAGGACAACATGAACGTCCGCGGGATGCGGACCACTGCTTCCTCCCGGATCCTCGAACGCTTTGTGCCGCCTTACGACGCCACCGTCGTCCGGCATCTCGAAGACGCGGGGGCGATCATCGTCGGCAAGACGAACTGTGACGAGTTCGCGATGGGGTCGTCGACCGAGAACTCCGCATTCGGCCCGGTCCGCAATCCGTGGGCACTCGATCGCATCCCTGGCGGATCGAGCGGGGGCTCGGCCGCGGCCGTGGCGTCCCGGTGCGTGCCGCTCGCGCTGGGATCCGATACCGGGGGATCGATACGACAGCCTGCGGCTTTCTGCGGCGTCGTCGGACTCAAGCCGACTTACGGGCGCGTCTCGCGGTACGGCCTGCTGGCGTTCGCGTCGTCGCTCGATCAGATCGGTCCGTTCGCACGTACCGTTGCTGATGCAGCCCTCGTGTTGTCTGCGCTTTCCGGCGCCGATCCGTGCGACGCCACGACGGCTGATGAGTCCGTCCCCGATTTCACAGGCGCGCTCACAGGCGATGTCAAAGGCGTGCGTGTCGGCGTCCCCCGCGCGTTCGTAAGCCATGGCGTCGATGAGGATGTGCGCGAGGCGTTCGAGGGCGCGCTGGAATCGTTGCGTGGAGCGGGCGCGACGCTCGTCGACATCGACCTGCCGCACGCGCAGTATGCGATCCCGGTGTACTACCTGGTCTGCACCGCCGAGGCAAGCTCGAACCTCGCACGGTACGACGGTGTCAAGTACGGCTATCGAGCGCCGGCGGCGAAGCACGAAAGCCTCAAGGACATGTATAGCCGCTCGCGCGACGAAGGCTTCGGTCCCGAGGTGAAGCGTCGCATCATGCTTGGCACCTATGTCCTCAGTGCCGGGTACTATGACGCGTTCTATCTGAAGGCGCTACAGGTGCGGACGCTCCTGCGCCGCGACTACGACCAGGCGTTCGAGCGCGCCGACGTGATCGCGATGCCGACGACCCCCACGCCGCCGTTCCGGCTCGGTGAAAAAACCGGCGACCCGCTGCAGATGTACCTTGCCGACGTGTTCACTGTCAGCGCGAACCTCGCCGGGCTGCCCGGGATCAGTGTGCCGTGCGGTTTTTCACCGCACGGTCTGCCGATTGGCTTCCAGTTGATGGGCAGGATGTTCGATGAGGCAACGGTGCTTCGTGTGGCTGATGCCTACGAGGGCGCAACGGACTGGCATTTGCGACATCCATCCTAAGTCCCAACTTCCAACCTCCCACGCCCAAGGCGTCTTGCGCGTGGGCTTCTCGGGCTGGGAGTTATCGAAACCAGGTCTTGACCATTTCAGCCAATTTCTCGTCGTACTCGCCGACGCGCATCGGCGTGACCGACACGTAGCCGTTTTCCACTGCCCAGATGTCCGTGCCTTGCGGCGCGTTCACGCCTTCGCGATACACGCTCCAGTAGATCGTCCGTCCCGATGGATGCTTCATCTCGGCAAACGTCTCGTTGCCGCCCAGCATCATGGCCTGGCTCGTCACCTGGTATCCCTTATAGCCGCCCGGTGGTGTCGCCGGCACGTTGACGTTGAGGAATGTGTTCGCAGGCAGTCGATGCTCTTTGACGTGACGCGCGACCGCCAGCACCTGCTGTGCCGCTGCCGACCAGTCGCGCGGATCGCCCGCTTCAGCCATTGAAGCGGCCATCGACGGGATGCCGTGCATCGCGCCCTCGCGCGCGCCCGCGACCGTACCCGACCGGTAGACCGAGTAGCCAAGGTTGTAGCCGCGATTGATGCCCGACACCACGAGGTCTGGTTTCGGATTCACAATGTTCGCGAGCGCGATGAACATGCTCGTCGCCGGTGTCGTGTTGAGCCCGATTGCGCGCAGTCCGCCCGGCAACGTGAGATCCTCGCGAAACACGGGATCGATCGTCACGACGGAGTGACTTTTTCCGCTCTGCACCTCGGATGGCGCGACGACGATCACCTCGCCTATCGCCTTCAGTGCTGCCGCCAGCGCCGCCAGCCCGGGCGCGCGAACACCATCATCGTTGCTGATCAGGATGCGGTACGGCGCGGTCTGCTGCGCGCGGGCAGGCACAAGAAGGCAGACCGCGAGCAATGCGGTGAAAAACGGCAAAGAGCTGCGCTTCATGGACGAAGCGTAGCGCAGAACTGAAGGCGGAGACTGAGAGAAGAGTTTTACCGGTCGGGCGCCTTCGGCGGCGCCGGGACTTCGTAGAGCACGAGGTTGCGGCGCACTTCTTCCATCGCGATGCGCTCGGCTTTGTGCGGGAGTGCCCGTGCGACTTCACCATCCTCGAGCAGCTCGTCCAGCCGGACGATGGCTCCGCGCCTGAGCTGCTTGGCGCGCATGGCGGCGACGTCGACGAACAGGAAGCGGCTCTCGATCGGAACAGCCCTCGGGCGCGGGGCTGGTGGTGCGTCAGGTTCGGCTGGGGGATCTAATACATCATCCATAGACCCCCACAGCCTAGCATGGTTGTGTCACGCCGCGACTTCGACGTTGATCGTCCGCGGCCTGGCTTCCTCGCGGAACGGGAGCTTCACCGTGAGAACGCCGTTCTTGTATTCCGCGCTGACCTTGGTGGAATCAACCGTGGTCGGCAGCGTGAAGGAACGGCTGAACTGCCCGTAGCTGCGCTCGATCCGACGGTAGCGGTCTTCCTTCACCTCGCCTGAGAATTTCTTCTCGCCTCGAAGGGTGAGCGTGTTGTGCTCGACGGTGACCGTGATGTCTTCGCGGGTCATGTCCGGCAATTCCGCCTTGATGACGATGTCGTGCCCGTCGGTTTCATAGACATCGACCGGCGGCATCCAGTTGCCCCGGGCTGCCGTGTCCTCATCGCGAAAATAAACAATGGCCATCTCTGTTACTCCTCTCATGGGCGGGTCCGAAGACCCGCCCCGACACTCTCATATCTGCGATTCGTGATTCGTGATTCGTGATTACGCATCGACGACTTCGCCTTCCTTGACGTCGTCGTCCTTCTTCTGCGACGCGGCGGCATTCGCCGCGTTCGTCTCTGACTGCTTGTAGAGCTGCTCGGCCATCGCGTGCGACGCCTTCTGCAGGCTTTCGGTGGCGCGTCGAATCGCCTCGATGTCGTCCGCCTTCGCGGCCTCGCGCAACGTCGAGAGAGCGCTCTCGATCGTGCTTACGTCCGCCGCGGGCAGCCGGTCACGGTTCTCATTGACCGTCTTCTCCACCGAGTAGGCCAGCGAGTCCGCCTGGTTGCGTGCGTCGATCAGCTCGCGCCGGGTCTTGTCCTCGGTCGCGTGCGCCTCCGCGTCCTTCACCATGCGCGCCACGTCGTCCTTGTTGAGGCCGGACGACCCGGCGATCGTGATCTTCTGTTCCTTCCCGGTCGCGATGTCCTTCGCCGACACACTGACAATGCCGTTGGCATCGATGTCGAACGCAACCTCGATCTGCGGCACGCCACGCGGCGCGGGCGGCAGCCCGACCAGCTGGAAGCGGCCAAGGGTGCGATTGTCGCGCGCCAGCTGGCGCTCGCCCTGCAGCACGTGCACTTCGACGTTGGTCTGGTTGTCCGCTGCGGTCGAGAAGACTTCGCTCTTCCGCGTCGGGATCGTCGTGTTGCGACTGATGAGCGTCGTCATCACGCCGCCCAGCGTCTCGATGCCGAGTGACAGCGGCGTCACGTCGAGCAGCAGCACATCCTTGACCTCGCCCTTGAGGACGCCACCCTGGATGGCGGCGCCGACCGCGACGACTTCGTCAGGATTCACACCCTTGTGCGGTTCCTTGCCGAAGTACTCCTTCACCAGCTGCTGGATCTTCGGAACCCGCGTCGATCCGCCCACGAGCACGACTTCGTCGATGTCCGACGGCTTGACGCCGGCATCGGCCAGCGCCTGCTTGACCGGCTCCATCGAGCGCTGCAGGAGATCGTCGACGAGCTGCTCGAACTTCGAGCGAGTCAGCTTCATCTGCAGGTGCTTCGGACCGGTCTGATCCGCGGTGATGAACGGCAGGTTGATATCGGTCTCCATCACCGTGGAGAGCTCGATCTTCGCCTTCTCCGCCGCTTCCTTCAGACGCTGTACGGCCATCCGGTCCTTGCCGAGATCGATGCCGTCGGTCTTCTTGAATTCGGCGACCATCCAGTCGATCACGCGCTGATCGAGATCGTCGCCTCCAAGGTGTGTGTCGCCGTTGGTCGCCTTGACCTCGACAATCCCTTCACCCACCTCGAGGATCGAGATGTCGAACGTGCCGCCGCCAAAGTCATAGACCGCGATCGTTTCGTCCTTTTTCTTGTCGAGCCCGTAGGCCAGCGCCGCGGCGGTCGGCTCGTTGACGATGCGAAGGACGTTGAGGCCGGCGATCTTGCCGGCGTCCTTCGTCGCCTGCCGCTGCGAGTCGTTGAAGTACGCGGGAACGGTGATGACCGCGTCGGTCAACTTCTCGCCAAGGTAATCCTCGGCGGCGGTCTTCAGCTTCTGAAGAATGATCGCGGAGATTTCCGGCGGCGAGTATTTCTTGCCGCGAACCTCCACCCACGCATCGCCGTTGTCCGCCTTCACGACCTGGTACGGCACCCGCGACGCCTCCTGGGAGACCTCGCCATGCTTCCGGCCCATGAAGCGTTTGATCGAGAAAATCGTGTTCTCGGGGTTGGTGACGCCCTGCCGCTTGGCAACCTGACCGACCAGTCGCTCACCATCTTTCGTGAATCCGACAACGGACGGCGTGGTGCGCCCGCCCTCCTGGTTCACGATGACGGCGGCTTCCCCGCCTTCCATGACCGCGACAACCGAGTTGGTGGTGCCGAGGTCGATTCCAATAACTTTGCTCATTGTCGTTAACTCCCGAACGCCATTGTAGCAAGACATGAGTGTATGTCAAGCAATATATCTTATTGTGTTTGACTCATATATAACTAGTTGGGTTCAAAAGCCTCGTCTTAAATGCTGAGCTTAACCGGAGCTCTCCTCGGGCAATGACCGGCTCGCGCTCGTCGCTGAACAACAGTCGCGTGAGAACATAGGAACCGCCGCTTGGCGCCCATGGCCCAGTTCTCCTTTATCCCCTCCGCTGAAGTCAGCGATCTTGCCGAAGACGTCCGCCAGATCTTCGAGGAGCTCGCCGCGACGCTGACGAGCGATCAGCGTGCGATCTCGGGGGAATGTCATCCGCCGCTCGACGTCCTCGAGACCGACGACGCAGTGGAAGTCGTGATGGACATGTCCGGCGTGGCGCCGGCCGCTGTGCGTGTCGTGTTCAGGGCAGGTGTATTGCTCATTGCCGGCGAAAAGGCCGCACCGATCCCGAAAGGCGCGAAGACATTTCACCTGGTCGAGCGCGAGTTCGGGCGCTTTGCACGCGGGGTGCGGCTCAATGGCGCCTTCGACGTGCAGCAGGGACGGGCATCCGTCCGCGACGGCGAACTGACGATCGTGCTGCCGAAGCTGGCGGATCGCCGCGGGCGCGCGCACCGCATCGCCATCACCGACACCGACCGCCCTGCATGAACATCCTGTTCATCGGCGACATCGTCGGACGCCCCGGGCGCGACCTCGTGCACCGCGGACTGCCCGGCCTCGTCGAGCACTATGGGATCGACCTCGTCATCGCGAACGCGGAAAACTCGGCCAACGGTTTCGGCATCACTCGCGACATCGGCCACACACTGCTCGAATGGGGCGTCGACGTGATGACGTCGGGCAATCACATCTGGGACAAGAAGGAAGCGCTCGAATACATCGTCACCGAACCGCGCCTGCTGCGTCCGGCGAACTACCCCGCCGGCGTGCCAGGACGGGGATCGTACGTGGCGCAGACGGGCGACGGCCGCGCCGTCGGCGTGATCAACCTGATGGGACGTGTCTTCATGGTGCCGATCGACGATCCATTCGCCGGCGCGCTCCGCGAGATCGAGGCGATCCGGCACAGGACGCGCATCATCTTCGTCGACATGCACGCGGAAGCGACGAGTGAAAAGATCGCAATGGGCTGGCACCTGGATGGAAAAGTCACGGCGGTCATCGGCACGCACACCCACGTGCAGACCGCGGACGACCGGATCCTTCCCAACGGTACGGCGTACCTGACCGATGCCGGAATGACCGGACCGCACGATTCGATCATCGGGATGGAAAAAGAACCCTCGCTCGCGCGGTTTCTCAACGGGATGCCGACGAAGTTCGAGCCGGCGACCGGGAATCCGCGGCTCAATGGCGTCGTCATCGAAGCCGACGAGAAAACGGGCAGGGCGACGAAGATCGTACGCATCAGCTATTCCGAGCAGGAGTTACTGGGTCGTCTCTTCGAACATCCCGAGCGGGTCGCTCCCTTGACGCGACCCGTTTAGCCACGCTTGAAGACGTAGAGATGGATTCGCTCTTCGATCTGCCGTTCGAGGAACCCACCGAGCCTGAGTCAACGCCGGCGGCGCCTGCCCCGGTCGCAGCCGAGCCACGCCGGGTGCTCTCCGTCTCCGAATTGACTGGCCGCATCCGCACGCTCCTCGAGGAACGCTTCATCGAGGTCTGGGTGGAAGGCGAGCTGTCGAATTGCCGCCTCTGGAATACGGGGCACATGTATTTCACGCTCAAGGATGCCAACGCCCAGATCAAGGGCGTGATGTTCCGCTCCGCGCTCCGCTCTCTACGATTCAAGCCACAAGACGGGTTGCGCGTTGTCGCCCGTGGCCGCCTGAGTGTCTATGACCCCAAGGGCGAGTACCAGATCGTCTGCGAGCACCTGGAGCCAGAGGGGCTCGGCGCGCTGCAGTTGGCGTTCGATCAGCTCAAGGAACGGCTCGCGCGCGCAGGACTCTTTGACGAGCACCGCAAACGGGCATTGCCGGCGCTTCCGCGCAAGATCGGCGTGGTGACGTCGCTCGATGGCGCGGCGGTGCGCGACATCATCAAGGTATTGCAGCGCCGGTATGCGAACGTGCACATCGTGATTCGCCCGGCTCGCGTCCAGGGCGAAGGCGCGGCCCTCGAGATCGCGCGCGCGATCAGGGCCATCGGCAAGGTCCCAGGCGTCGACGTCGTGATCGTCGGCCGCGGTGGCGGATCGATCGAAGACCTCTGGGCGTTCAACGAAGAGGTCGTGGCGCGCGCGATTGCCGGATGCCCGGTACCGACCATTTCCGCGGTCGGCCATGAGACCGACTTCACCATCGCAGATTTCGTCGCGGATCTGCGCGCGCCGACGCCGTCGGCGGCAGCGGAGATGGTCGTGACGCGAAAGGATGACTTCTGCGCGCGGATCGATCGCCTCGCGCATCGGATCGAGACCGGGATGACAGCCCGCCTGCACCGGCACAGGGCGCGGCTCGGCGCGTTGGAGGCGCGTCCGGGGTACTCGGGGTTCCAGATGCGTGTCGCGCTGCGCGGCCGCCGCGCGGACGATCTGTCACACGAGCTGCGGCGCGCAGTGCTGGCCCGCATCGCGATGCGCGAGCGTGCCTTCCAGGCACTGCGGTTGAAACTCGAAACATTCGACGTGCGGCGTCGCTTCAGCGCGATACGGACGCGGCTGGTCGAGGCCGATGGCCGCCTCCGGACGTCCGCCGAACGGCGTGTGCACAATGCTGATGCGCGGTTGGGCAGCGCGGCAGCCCGCCTCCAGACACTCAGCCCGCTGGCGGTACTTGGCCGTGGCTACGCCGTGTGCTGGAATGCTGATCGTACCGCGATCGTTCGCGACGCCGGCGCGGTGAAGGAAGGTGAGCGGGTTCACGTGAAGCTCGAACGCGGCGAATTGGACTGCACCGTGGACGGAAGCCGGCAGCCGGCGGCCAGCACTGACGGCGGGTCCGAAAGGACCCGCCCTACGTAGAATGAGTTCCGCCGTCGTGGAGCGTAGGCCGGGTCCTTTTGGACCCGGCAAAGAATAAATGGATTCCACCATCAAAGACTTCGAGGCGGCGATCGCCGAGCTCGAGACAATCGTCAAGAAGCTCGAGGAGGGTGACCTTCCTCTCGAGACGTCGCTGCAGCTGTACGAACGCGGTGTCCGTCTGTCCCGCTTCTGCCACACGCAGCTCGAAGAGGCGGAGAAGCGCATTGAAATCCTCAACGAGCGCGGCGAGCTGAAGCGTGCTCCCGCCAACCTCGGCGCCGACGACGACAGCGAAGGCCGCGGACGGCGATGAAGGCTGCTGACAACCTGAGTCAGTACCTGAAATCCCGCCGCTCCGAAATTGACGCCGCGCTGCTCGCGTTCCTCCCCTCGCCGCCCTCGTGCCCGTCACCCGTGGCGGACGCCATGCGCTACAGCGTTACCGCGGGCGGGAAGCGGCTGCGTCCGATCCTCTGCCTGGCGAGTGCTGAAGCAGTCGGCGGTGATCGCCGCATGGCCATCCCCGTCGCGTGCGCGCTCGAGTTCATCCACACGTACTCGTTGATTCATGACGATCTTCCCGCGATGGACAACGACACGCTTCGCCGGGGCCGCCCGACGCTCCACGTCGTCGCCGGTGAAGGGATGGCCATACTCGCGGGCGATGGACTGCTGACCGAAGCGTTTGCACTGCTGGCGCGCGAGCCCGCAGGTGACGACCCTGCGCTCCTTGCACGAAAGGTGCGCGTCATCGGCATAGTCGCCGCCAGCGCGGGCGCGGCCGGAATGGTCGGCGGACAGGCCATCGACCTTGCGTGCGTGCCGTCGGGCGACGGTTCGCCGCCGGCGCCACTCCCCGCGGAGGCACTACAAGGGATGCACGCGCGCAAGACAGGCGCGCTGATTCGCGCCGCGGCGACGACGGGCGCGGTGATGGGAGGCGGCCGCGACGACCAGATCGATGCGGTCGATCGCGCGGCCGGGGAGTTCGGTCTCGCATTTCAGATCATCGATGACGTGCTGGACGTCGAAGGCGCATCGACGGACCTCGGCAAGACGGCCGGCAAGGATGCGGCGGCCGGCAAGCCGACGTATCCCGCGCTGTACGGCCTCGAAAAGTCGCGGCAGATGGCGACCGACTGTCTGGCGCGTGCCGCGTCGACCCTGCGATGCGTCGACCTGGCCGACTCGCGGCTCCTCCAGATCGGGCGCTGGATCGTGGAGAGATCGAACTAGGGGTCAGACCCTGGTGATGCCTCGTTCCGGGGTCTGACCCCGGTGATGACCCGACTCAAGGTTGCAGAATTTGCGAGTTCGTCTCGATCACCTCGTCGTCGAAAGGGGGCTCGCGCCATCCCGCGAGCGGGCACGCGCCCTGATCCTCGCCGGCCAGGTCAGTGTCGACGGACAGCCGCACACGAAGGCGGGCACCCAGATCCAGCCTTCCGCGGACATCGTCCTCATTGCGCCCGATCATCCGTACGTGGGCCGCGGCGGCATCAAGCTCGCGCATGCGCTGGACACGTTCGGTATTCCGGTCGACGGACGCGAGGCGCTCGATATCGGCGCGTCCACCGGCGGCTTCACCGACGTCCTGCTGCAGCGCGGCGCCGCGCGGGTCGTCGCCCTTGACGTCGGGCACGGCCAGATCGACTGGACGCTCCGCAACGATCCGCGTGTCGTCGTCATCGAGCACTTCAACGCGCGTCGCCTCCGGCCACGAGACCTGCCGGGCATGGTCGATCTCGTGACGATCGATGTCTCGTTCATTTCGCTGCGTCACATCCTTCCGGTCGTCCCCGCGCTGCTGCGTCGACCCGCGGACGTGATCGCGCTCGTCAAGCCCCAGTTCGAGGCGGGACGCGGCGAAGTGCGCAAAGGGGTGATTCGTGATGCGGACGTGCAGGCGCGCGTGCTCGAGGAGATCTCGTCCGTGGCGCGTGAGGTAGGATTGACCCCCGTGACCTCGACGCCTTCGCCCATCACCGGCGCGAAGGGAAACGTCGAGTTCCTGCTTCACCTTCGTTCATGACCGCGTCCATCAACCGCATCGGCATCGTCGCCAAGCATGGTCTGCTCGCCGCGTCGGAACATCTCGCCCGCCTCGGCGCGTGGCTGCGCGAACGACGCATCGAAACGGTCTACGAAACCGCAACGGCGGTCCTTGCAGGATCGCCGGCAGGCGGATCCACGCTGTCGCGGGAAGAACTGCCGAACGCGGTCGATCTAATCATCGTTCTCGGCGGCGACGGGACGCTGCTGGCGATGGCCGACCGCATCGCGCAGACGGGACGGGACATCCCACTCCTCGGTGTCAATTTCGGCAGCCTCGGCTTCCTCACCGAGATCCGGATCGACGAGCTGTTTCCCTCGCTCGAAGCGGTCGTCAACGGCACGGCAACCTACGATGAGCGGCTGATGCTCGCGGCCACGGCGTCGCTGCGTGGCAAGGCGGATGAATCGCGGGTGGTGCTCAACGACGTGGTATTCACGAAGGGTGCGCTGTCGCGAATGATCGAGTTGTCAGTGTCGGTCAGCGGGCGGTTCGTGACGCGCGTCAAGGCGGATGGCCTGATCATCGCGAGCGCCACTGGATCGACGGCATACAACCTCGCAGCCGGCGGCCCCATCGTGCATCCATCGGTGGACGCGCTGCTGCTCACGCCCATTGCGCCGCACACGCTCACGCATCGTCCCGTGGTCATCCCGGGCAGCGCCCTCGTCGAGGTACGCCCGGAGGCTCCCGACGGTCCGGAGGACGTATTCGTCACCTATGACGGGCAGTACGGCTATCCGGTGCATGAGGGCGACGTCATCCGCGTGCAGAAGGCGGAGCGGGTGCTGCGGCTCGTGAAAGCGCCGTCACGAGGGTACTTCGAGCTCCTGCGGGAAAAACTCAAGTGGGGCGAACGTTAAAGACAGGGGGAAGGGGGAAGGGGGAAGGGGGAAGGGGTTAGGGGTTAGGGGAGGGGAAGGGAAGGGGGAAGGGGGAAGGTTCAAGGGAACAGGGTCCAGGTTCAGGTGTTAGGTAGCGTCGGACGAATCGCGAAAGATGGATCGCAGTTGCCTACTGCCGTCTGCCTGGCACAGCCCTTCCCCCTTCCTCTCTCCCCGTGACCCCTGTCCCCTGCCCCCTGACCCCCGACCCCTGCCCCCTAACCCCCGACCCCTGTCCCCTAACCCCTGTCGGAGCACGCTGTGCCCTGAAGAAGTCGACTTGAAATTTCCTGACGTTCGCATTGTGCTGCGCGAGCGTCTGCGCGAACACGTGTGAGCCGTCGTTGCGGCTCACGAAGTATAGATAGGGCGCATCGGTGGGAAACAGCACCGCCTCCAACGAGGCCTTGCCGGGCGAAGCAATCGGACCCGGAGGCAATCCCGGATATTTGTAAGTGTTGTACGGGGACTCGAGCGCCAGATCCTCGCGGCGGATGTTGCCGTTGTAGCGGTGCGCCTTCTCGAGGGCGTACACGATGGTCGGGTCGGCTTGCATCGGCATGCCGATCCTCAAGCGATTTCGATACACCGCCCCCACGATCGGACGCTCGTCGGCCTTGCCCGTTTCCTTCTCGACGAGCGACCCAATCGTGACCACCTGTCGCGTCGTGAGACCCTGCGCCGCGGCACTCGCACGCAGCCGGTCGTCATAGACGACGCGGAAGCGATCGACCATCGCATCAATCAGGCGCGAGGCGGGGGTCCCTCGCGGCAGCGCGTACGTCTCCGGGAACAGGTAGCCTTCGAGATCGGTCGCGTTCGGATCCAGGTCCTTGATCCGCTCGACGTTCTTCGCGGCTGTGACGAAGTCGCGCGCCGATCCGAAGTCGTGCGACCCGTACAGCTTCGACATCTCGTCGATCGTCAGTCCTTCCGGAAAGGTGATTCGCCGCGCGTACACGTCGCCCCGCACCAGCACATCGATGACGTCCAGCGGACTGAGCGGACGATCGAACCGGTACTCCCCTGCCTTGAGGTCCCGGCCCTGACCCGTCCACAAGAGGCCGACGCGGAACAGGCGAGCGTCGCTCACGACCTGCGCGTCCAACAGCCGTCGGCCGATTTCGGCGCTGCCTGCGCCCTGCCGGATCGTGACGAACTGTTCCGGTCCGGCGTAGCCCCGATAGGGCTCGTGAATGCGCTCCCACCCGAGCCAGACTGCGACAGCGGCAGCACCGCCGGCGAGAACAGCGACCAGCGCGATGATGGCGAAAAGCTTACGCACGGCTATCAAGATAATCCTGAAGAATGACGGCCGCGGCCGCCGCATCGAGGTGCTGCTTGCGCACCCGCCAGTCCTTCTCGCGGAGAGCGAGCCGGCTTTCAGCTTCTCGGCTCGAGAGCCGCTCGTCCTGCAGGGTCACCGGCAGCGCGGTCCGTGCCTCGAGCTGGCGCGCAAATTGTTCGACGCGCCGCGTCATGTCGGTCGGAGTGCCATCGAGGCGTCGCGGCAGGCCGACAACGATGGCGGCGACGCCGTCTTCCTCACCCGCGAGACGCCCAATCTCATCAGCGGACAGCCGCACGGCATCCACATCGAGCCCGGCCGGACGCAGCACGCCGAGCGGTCGCGCCAGCGTCCGGGTGACATCACTTACCGCCACCCCAATGCGCCGCTCACCCACATCGAGCCCGACGATCCGCACGCGCTGACTTTATACTAGGCGCGTGGTCCAGCATCTCGCTTCGCGGACCCGCCGACTTCGCGGCTTCGCCGCTTCGGCGAGCCGAGGAAGGGTCCGCGCCGCACAGGCAATCTGCGTTCTCAGTCTGCTGGCTGTCGCGACGGTCGGCGCACAGACGCCTGACCGGACTGCGACAGACGCGCTGGCGCGCCGCGTCAATGAACGGATCCGCGTGCTGCAGGGCGAAGCGGACCGGCTCGCTGCGCAGGCGCGCACGCTGCTCGGCGATCTGCGCCAGCTCGAGATCCAGCGGGACATCGCGATCGAGCGCGCCAAAGAGTCGGATGCCGCGGTCGTGCAGTCGCAGGCGTCGCTGCAGGAGACGACGAACCGTCTCACGGTGCTCGATCAGGTGCGCGTCGGGCAACTGCCGGATCTGAAGCTGCGCCTTGTCGACATCTACCAGCGGGGCCGTGGCGGGTATGGGCGGACGCTCCTTGATGCCCGGGGGGTTCGCGAATTTGCGCGCGCGATGCGCGCGGTCGCCGCGCTCACGACAATCAACGAAAAACGGATCGCGGAACATCGGCAGACGCTGGCCCAGCTGCAGCGAGAGCGTGACACGCTCGCACAGCGCACGCGCGAGATGCAGGACGCCGCGAACGACGCGCAGCGCGCGCGGGCGTCGGCCCAGCGCGCAGTGGCCGCCCGCGAGGCGCTGGTCGCACAGATCGATGCGCGGCGTGACCTCAACGCGCAGCTCGTTGAGGAGCTCAACGTCGCCTCCGCTCGTCTTCGAGATTACTCCGCGAACTTCGCCGCCGGGCGCCCCGCCGCACCGGTCACCGTGCCGCTCACGTCGTTCCGCGGGGCGCTCGACTGGCCCGTTCCGGGGCGGCTGATTGGCGGTTTCGAACCAGGCACCGGCCGGGCGGCGGGCTCACTCGTCAGAAATGGTATCGAAATCGGCGCAGCGGAAGGCGCCCCGGTGTTGACCGTCCATCCCGGAATCGTGGATTACGCGGACGTGTTCACGGGCTTCGGCAATCTCGTCATCATCGACCACGGCTCCAATTACTACTCCCTGTATGGGTACCTCGGGTCGATCGGGGTGGAGCGAGGCGCGCATGTGGATGCAGGGATGGAGCTCGGCCGCGTAGGCACGCCGCCGACCGGACCGCCGGCGCTCTACTTTGAGCTGCGCGTCGACGGCCGTTCCGTCGATCCCGTACAATGGTTGAGACCTCGGTAGGGTAATTCCCAACCCCCAATCCCAACTCCCAAGGCGAGTTGGTCACTGCTTCTGGGAGTTGGACGTTGGAGATTGGAAGCTGGGAGTTGGGAGTTGATTGAATGACATCGCGTACGCGCGTCTGGGTCCTCGCCATCTCGACCCCCGTCATCGCCTTCGCCCTCATCGGCGGCTACCTCGGCCAGGCGATGACCCGCGACGACACGTATCAGCACCTTCGGGTGTTCGAGGACGTCGTCTCGCTCGTCCTGAACAACTACGTCGAGGAAGTGGACGTGAAGAAGGCGATGAAGGGCGCGATGAACGGCCTCGCGGACAACCTGGATTCGGACAGCGCGTTTCTCCCAGCTGCTCTCGCATCCGCGTACGAATCGAGCAGCGCGGCTGGACCGGCCGACGTCGGGCTCGAATTGAGCCGGCAGTATTACCTCCGCGTGGTCTCCGCCCGCGACGGATCGCCGGCCGCCAAGGCCGGCCTCCGTACGGGGGACTTCATCCGCGCGATCGACAAGCGTTCGACGAAGGACATCTCGGTCTTCGAGGGTGACCGCCTTCTGCACGGACAGCCGGGCACGAAGGTCGCGCTCCTCGTCATCCGCGGCAACGCCGCGGATCCGCATGAAGTGGATCTCGTGCGCGAGCGGATCGCGGGCCCCGAGCTGACGTCGAAGATGGCCGATCCCATGACCGGGTACATTCACGTGATGGAATTCTCGACGCGTACGCCGGTCCAGTTGAAGCAGGCCGCCGACGCGCTCGCGAAAACCGGCGCCGCCCGTTTGGTGATTGACCTGCGCGGGGCGACCAAGGGCGACATCGACGAAGGCGTGAGCGCCGCGCGCCTGTTCGTCAAGACCGGGACACTCACGATCCGTGAAACGAAGGCAAATGCAAAGGACGTCGTTGCCGCCCAGCCCGGAGATGGCGCGATCACGGCGCCGGTGGTCCTGCTGGTGGATCAGAGCACGGCGCGCGCGGGCGAAGTGTTTGCCGCCGCGCTCGACGGCAACAAGCGCGCGGAGATGATCGGCGAACATACACTCGGCAGCGCCGCGAAGCAGCGGCTCGTAAAGCTGCCGGACGGTAGCGCCATGCTCCTCTCCTATCTGCGATACCTCACGCCTGGAGGCGCGTTGATCCACGAGAAAGGGCTGCAGCCCGAGGTGCTCGTCGACGAACCCGACGTCGAGTTCGGTACGCCCGCTCCGACGACTGACGTGATCCTGCAGCGCGCGCTTCAGTACTTCGCCGAGAAAAAAGCCGCGTAAAGCGAGCTCGGAGACACGGAGACACGGAGAAGATTTTTTCTCGTCGCGCCTCCGTGAGTCCGTGGCCCGTGGTATAACCTCAGGCTTCGCTGAGGAGGTCCCATGAACAAGCAGGCTCTCATCGCCAAGATCGCGGCGGACACCGGCTCGTCGAAGGCGGGGGCAGCGGCTGCAATGGCATCGCTGCTCGAAGGCATCACCAAGTCGTTGAAGAAGGGGGAGTCGATCACGTTCGTCGGCTTCGGTACCTTCAAGACGTCGCACCGCAAGGCACGCACCGCGCGGAATCCCCAGACCGGCGCAACCATCAAGATTCCGAAGCGCCGTGTCGTCCGGTTCTCCGTGGGCAAATCTCTCAAAGACGCGGTCAGATAACTGTTCACCGCGCACATCTTCGAGGCCGATCCATGCGGGGTCGGCCTTTTTTGCTTTATACTGGCGGTTCGGGTTAAAGCCTGAATTCGCAACAGATAGGCGCGTAGCTCAGTTGGTTAGAGCGCCTCCCTGACACGGAGGAGGTCAGTGGTTCGAGTCCACCCGCGCCTACCATT
>Ga0070699_100000337_pt1 | contig 45499 bp, 38 predicted proteins | sample KBSK1503metaG_FD_65473 | JGI IMG/M metagenome (GOLD analysis project Ga0070699, IMG submission 65473) | Corn, switchgrass and miscanthus rhizosphere microbial communities from Kellogg Biological Station, Michigan, USA - KBS K1-50-3 metaG | ecosystem: Host-associated > Plants > Roots >... | reverse complement strand
CCGACGGTGCGGGCAACCGCGAACAACACGGTGAACATCGTGGTGGGGAATCCCATAGCTTTGAGCGTGATTCCCGAATAGAAGTCGATGTTGGGGTAGAGCTTTTTCTCGATGAAATAGTCGTCGTGCAGCGCGATCCGCTCGAGCTCGAGCGCGACGTCGAGCAGCGGATCATCCTTGATGCCGATTTCGCTCAGCACTTCGTGGCAGGTCTTCTGCATGATCTTGGCGCGTGGGTCGTAATGCTTGTAGACCCGGTGGCCGAAGCCCATGAGGCGGAAGCTGTCGTTCTTGTCCTTGGCGCGGCGGATGTATTCCGGGATGCGTTCGGGTTTGCCGATCTCGCGCAGCATGTTCAGCGCGGCCTCGTTGGCGCCGCCGTGCGCGGGACCCCACAGGCACGCGCAGCCTGCCGCGATGCAGGCGAAGGGATTGGCGCCGGAGGAGCCGGCGAGCCTGACCGTCGAGGTCGAGGCATTCTGCTCGTGGTCGGCGTGCAAGATGAAGATGCGGTCCATCGCGCGGGCGAGGACGGCATTGGGCTTATAGTCCTCGCACGGCACCGCGAAGCACATGCGCAAGAAATTGGTCGCATAGTCGAGGTCGTTCTTCGGATAGATGAAGGGCTGGCCGATCGAGTACTTGTAAGCCATCGCCGCGATCGTCGGCATTTTCGCGATCATCCGGATGGAGGCAATCATCCGCTGGGTTGGATCGGAGATGTCGGTGGAGTCGTGATAAAACGCCGAAAGCGCGCCGACGCAGCCCGTCATCACCGCCATCGGGTGCGCGTCGCGCCGAAAGCCCTGATAGAACCGACTCATTTGCTCGTGCACCATGGTGTGGTGGGTGACACGATTGTCGAAGTCGGCCTTCTGCGCGGCGGTGGGAAGCTCGCCGTAGAGCAGGAGATAACAGGTCTCGAGAAAGTCGCCGTGCTCGGCCAGCTGTTCGATCGGATACCCGCGATAGAGCAGGATTCCTTCATCGCCGTCGATGTAGGTGATCTTGGACTCGCAGCTGCCGGTCGAGGTGTAACCAGGATCGTAGGTGAACATCCCGGTCTCGGCGTAGAACTTGCCGATGTCGATCACTGCAGGACCGATCGTGCCGTCGTAGATCGGAAAACTGGTCTCCTTGCCGCCGGCGATGAATTTGCCGGTTTTGATGTTGGCGCCCGTCTTCGCATCCATGATCGAGCCCTCGGTTGTGTCGCCCGGCGGACCGCGCTCCCCTGGGGAAGCCGCTTTTTTGCGTAGCCCATCCCAGTGTGCACTGCAAGACGCCGGCCCCGGCGCAACCTCGATGCGCCGCCCGGCCTAGAAATCATGTGGAGATTGCCGCCACGCGCCGCCACAGCGTTTTCCGTTCCCATGGGAGTGGAGCGGGGTCTAGCGGTTGGCGATGCCCGGCGCGGCTTGGTCGTGCAGGCGGGCAAGGCTTTCGCTTTTCCCCAACACCGCCAACACGTCGAAGATCGGGGGCGAGGTGGTGCGCCCGGTGAGCGCGGCGCGCAACGGCTGCGCGACGGTACCGAGCTTGACCCCCTTGCGCTCGGCAAAGGCGCGCACGGCCTGTTCGGTGGTCTCCGCGCTCCAGGGCTCGACCGTCTTGAGGTCTGCCGAAAGGTCGCCGAGGAGATTGCGCGCCTCGGCCGTGAGCAGGCCCGCCGCGTTGTTGTCGAGGACGAGCGGGCGCTCAGCCACGATGAAGCGGGCGCCGTCCGCCAGCTCGACCAGGGTCTTGGCCCGTTCCTTCAGCCCGGCCATGGCCGCGAGCAGCTTCTTTCGCATATCCGGGGTCAACTTGGCGGCAAGCTCGGGTCCGCCGGCGATGTGCGGGAGCACGCGCTCAAGCTCGGCGAGCAGATCGGCGTCGGCGGTCTGGCGCAAATAATGGCCGTTTAGGCTCTCGAGCTTGGCGAAGTCGAAGCGCGCAGGCGAGCGTCCGATCTGCGGCAGATCGAAGGCCGCGATCATCTCCTCGGTCGAAAAGATTTCCTGGTCGCCATGGCTCCAGCCCAGCCGCACGAGATAGTTGCGCATGGCCATCGGCAGATAGCCCATCGCCCGGTACGCATCGACCCCGAGCGCGCCATGCCGCTTGGACAATTTCGAGCCGTCAGGCCCATGAATGAGCGGAATGTGCGCCATCATCGGGATGCGCCAGCCGAGCGCGTTGTAGATCTGGGTCTGGCGCGCCGCGTTGGTGAGGTGATCGTCACCGCGGATGACGTGGGTAACGCCCATATCGTGGTCATCGACCACGACGGCAAGCATGTAAGTCGGCGTGCCGTCCGAACGCAACAATACGAGATCATCGAGGTTCTCGTTCTGCCATTCGACGCGCCCCTGCACCTGATCCTCGATCACGGTCGCTCCTGTCAGCGGTGCTTTGAGCCGGATCACCGGGAGGACCCCAGGCGGGGCCTCGGACGGATCGCGATCGCGCCAGCGGCCGTCATAGAGCTTGGTACGCCCTTCGCTGCGCGCCTTCTCGCGCATTTGCGCGAGTTCCTCGGGAGTGGTGTAGCAACGATAGGCGCGGCCCGCTGCCAACAGCGCCTGGGCCACCTCGCGGTGGCGCTCGGAGCGCGAGAATTGGTAGACGGTCTCGCCGTCCCAATTCAGGCCGAGCCAGGAGAGCCCATCGAGGATGGCCTCGATCGCGGCCTGCGTGGAGCGCTCGCGGTCGGTATCCTCGATCCGCAGCAGCATCTTCCCGCCGCGTCCGCGGGCATAGAGCCAGTTGAACAGCGCGGTGCGCGCCCCGCCGATATGCAGGAAGCCCGTGGGAGAGGGAGCAAAGCGCGTGACGATGGTCTCGGTCATGTCGCGTGGTTTTTGCAACGGTCCGCGTTCGCTGGTGTTTCAGCGGACCAAGATCGCAGCATAAGAGCCCGCCGCAGCCTGCAACGCACAGACAGGCTGTCAGCGGGCTCCGTTTAGCATAGAAGTAACATAGGTCATTAAAGGTTTCGCGGGTCGACGGTCTTGGCGCGTGCCAGCGGATTTGGCACATAGGCTACAGTGTCGACAATGGGAAGTGGCATGACGGAAGCTGGAACGGCGGTGGCGGAGGTGGGTCGTGATTTCATTCGCGACATCATCGAAGCGGATCTCGCCGCGAAACGCCACACCACGGTGGTGACCCGCTTTCCGCCGGAGCCCAACGGCTATCTGCATATCGGCCACGCCAAGTCGATCGCCCTTAATTTCGGCATCGCACAGGGGTTCGGTGGCCGCTGCCATCTGCGCTTCGACGACACCAATCCGACGAAAGAGGAGCAAGAATATATCGACGCCATCGAGCGCGACGTGCGCTGGCTCGGCTTCGACTGGGGAACACATCTCTACCATGCGTCCGACTACTTCGAACAACTCTACCAGTGGGCCGAGCACCTGATCCGCATCGGCAAGGCTTATGTCGACGACCAGTCGCAGGAGGAGATGCGCATCGCCCGCGGTACCCTGACCGAGCCGGGACGCAATAGTCCCTGGCGCGATCGAACCATCGAGGAAAACCTCGATCTCTTCCGCCGCATGCGGGCGGGTGAATTCCCGAATGGGGCGCGGGTGCTACGGGCCAAGATCGATATGGCCTCCGGCAACATCAATCTGCGCGATCCGGTGCTCTATCGCATTCTACACGCGAGCCATCCGCGCACCGGCACAGCCTGGAGCATTTATCCCAGCTATGACTTCGCCCATGGCCAATCGGATGCCATCGAGCACATCACCCACTCGCTCTGCACGCTCGAATTTGAGGACCACCGGCCCTTGTACGATTGGTTCCTCGAACACCTGCCGGTTCCATCCCGCCCGCGGCAGTACGAGTTCGCCCGCCTCAATCTCACCCATACGGTGCTGTCCAAGCGCGTACTCACCGAACTGGTGCGTGGTGGGCACGTCAGGGGCTGGGATGATCCCCGCATGCCGACGCTGGCAGGGCTGCGCCGGCGCGGCGTGCCGCCGCAGGCGGTGCGCGATTTCGTCAAGCGGATCGGGGTTGCCAAGGCCAACAGCGTGGTCGATGCGGCCATGTTCGACTTTTCGGTCCGCGAAGTTCTCAACAAGGCGGCGTTGCGACGCATGGCGGTGCTGCGCCCCCTGAAGATCGTCATCGAAAACTACCCCGAAGGCCGATCCGAAGAGATCGAAGCCGTCAACCATCCCGACGATCCAGCCGCAGGGACGCGGCGCCTTCGCTTCGGTCGCGAACTCTATGTCGAGCGTGACGATTTCATGGAGCATCCACCGAAGAAATTTTATCGGTTGTCGCCCGGGCGCGAGGTTCGGCTACGCTACGCCTATTTCATCACCTGCCGCGAGATGGTGAAGAACCCCGCCGGAGAAGTGGTAGAGCTGCGCTGCAGCTATGATCCCCAGACCCGCGGCGGCAACGCCCCGGACGGGCGCAAGGTGCAAGCCACGCTCCATTGGGTGTCGGCCGCCGACGCGGTGCCTGCGGAAGTTCGGCTCTATAACCAGCTCTTTGCGCGCCCCGACCCGAACCCCGCCGACTTCATCGCCGATCTCAACCCCGGTTCACTCGAAGTGCTGACGGACTGCAGGCTCGAGCCCGCGCTTGCCGCCGCAAATTCCGACGACCCCGTCCAGTTCGAGCGGCAGGGGTATTTCTGCCGCGATCCGGACTCGGCGCCCGGCCGTCTCGTGTTCAACCGCACGGTCGGCCTCCGCGATACCTGGGCGCGGGTGAGCGGCGGGAAGGGTGCTCCTAGGGCGCAACGGTGAGTGCGCGCCACCGGCTCAGCGCGGCGCGTAGTTGCGGAACTCGTTGCGCAGGAAGTTGCCGATCCGTTTGCCGCGATTGCGCAGCACGCGCAATATGCCGGCGTCGACGAAATAGGTGTGCAGGATGCTGTCGCGCGTCGTCACTTCACGACCGACCGGGTCAGCGGAATGCCACGTGTCGTCGCCCACCGCGAACGCGTAGCCGGTATTGGGCGCAAATTTCATCTGGGTCCGTTTTGGCAGGCTGCCATCGGGCAGCTTTTCGTGGAAGATCGTGCCGATGTGAGTATGCGACGCGTCGCGCGGCAGAAAGAGTTGCACGGTAATTCCCTTCCAGCGCGTATCAGTGTGCGGATCGATCTTGTAGCCGGGCACGTCTCTGGTGAGGATAGCGATTGGATACATGCCCACTTTGGCGTAGTTCGGCCCGAACCGGCGCGCCAGTGCCGGGGCAAGCTTGCGCACGAACGCGGCATTGACGGATTCCGAGCACAACGCGCGGCCGACGACGTCCCAGACCATACGTTTCTCCGGCGGCAGACGGCGGATGTACTCGGGAAAAAGGTCGATCTTCACCCGGGTAGGTGTGCCATCCGCCAGCACGTTGCATTGGTTTTGGCCGTAGAGCGGCCGATAATTCGATGCCTCCGGCATCGCCGTCAGCATGGATGCATAGACGTCATCGGGAAAGACCTGCTTGAGCTGAAGGTGATAGAACGGCGCTTCGACAGCGCGGGCACCATCGACGGCTCTCACGATGAAATCGCGCAAGCGCTCAACGGCGCGAATGCGATCCGTGCGCTTGAGTTGAACGCCTTGGTCCATGTTTGCCTCAGTGTATCGTGCGAGCTGCAGATCGAGCGCGGCGCAATCCGGGAATGTCCCGCATTTCGCCGCGCCCCGTGCACGGCTACCATCTCGTTGCCGATCAGACCACAACCTGGCGCCTGCAATCAACCTCCGAAGTCCTGCCGGTGACGCGCAGCCGGGATGAAGGGAGGAACATGCCGGGCGTGGTTTCGGCCTTGCCCTCTGCTTCATCGAATACAAACGCTGTGGACGCTCGTCCAAGACCGTGTCCAGGGCAACCGCATTGTGTAGGATGCACGGGTGAGATGTGGCGCGGGCGTCAGGGGGCCGCGCGATGGTCGAGCAGAGTAGATCGCGCGGGCGGGCCGAGGCATGGCGGCCTTGGATCGCGGCGGGGCGCAGGCCCGCACTGGCGTGGCCGCAGGGCCTCACGGATTTTGCGCGTCGCGCGGCTCAGCGCGTGCGCGAATGGGCGGTAGCCGAGGTCGCTCCGGGCCGGCTGGTGCCATGGCTCGCGATCGCATTCGGCTGTGGGACCATCATCTATTTCGCCGTCGAGCGAGAGCCCGCGCCATGGGCAGCAGCCCTGCTGCTCGCCGCGACCGTAGCAGCGGCAATCCTGTGCCGACATCGGCCGTTCGCGTTTCCGGCGACGCTGGGCATCGCTGCCATGGCGGCCGGGTTTGCGGCCGTCACCGTCAAGCGCGAAATCATCGCCCATCCCGTGCTGACGGCGCCGGTATGGAACGTCGAGCTGGCGGGCTTCGTCGAGCTGCGCGAAGAGCGCGAGCGATCCGACCGCATCGTCGTGCGCCTCGAGCGCGCTGACAGCGCGCGCTTGAAAGAGACGCTCGAGCGCGTGCGGGTATCGGTGCGCAAGGGCACGGCGCCGGCCGTCGGCAGGTTCGTCGAGTTCAAGGCGCGGTTATCTCCCCCGCTCGAACCCTTGCGGCCGGGCGGTTACGACTTCGCGCGCGACATGTATTTCCAGCGCATCGGCGCTTCGGGCTTCGTGCTCGGCCGCGTCCGCACCGCCGAGGCGCCGCACGCGCCCGGTCTGCGGCTGCGCTACGCCGCAGTCATGGATGGCATGCGCGAGGCCATCGACAAGCGCATCCGCGCGGTCCTGCCCGGCGACAAAGGAGCGATCGCATCGGCGCTAATCACGGGCAAACGCGACACCATCTCTACGCCGGTGAACGAGGCCATGTACGTGTCGGGCCTCGCCCATGTGCTTTCGATCTCCGGGTATCACATGGCGGTGGTGGCCGGCCTCATGTTCTTTGGGTTTCGCGCGGCGTTTGCGCTCATGCCGGCCTTCAGCAGCCGCCATCCCATCAAGAAATGGGCGGCGCTCGCGGCGCTGGCCGCGGCGGCGTTCTATCTCCTGCTGTCGGGGGCGGAGGTTGCGACCCAGCGCTCCTTCATCATGATCGGCATCGTCCTCATCGGTGTGATGGTCGATCGCCCGACGCTCACCTTCCGCACGCTCACGGTCGCGGCGTTCGGCGTGCTGCTGCTCGCACCCGAAGCGATCGTTCACCCGAGCTTCCAAATGTCGTTTGCGGCGACGCTGGCGCTCGTCGCCGGATACCGGCCTGCCCTGGATGAGCAAGGGCGGCGATACCCCGCTCGCGGCGAAGATCGCGCTGTGGGGCGGCCGAGAGATCGCCGGGTTGTTGCTCGTCTCGCTGCTCGCCGGCACCGCGACCATCCCCTACATCGCCTATCACTTCCACCGCATCTCTCCCTACGGCGTGCTCGCAAACCTGATGGCGATGCCGGTGGTGTCGGCCTGGGTCATGCCGGCGGGAGTTCTCGGTCTGACAAGCATGCCGCTCGGCTTCGACGGCCTGTGGTGGCGCTTAAAGGGGCATGGCATCGAGTGGATGATCTCCGTTGCGCTTTGGGTCACGAGTTTTCCAGGAGCGGTGGGGCGGATGGCGGCGTTCGGCACCGGCCCGCTGCTCCTATGCACGGCCGGACTCGTCGTGCTCTGCCTCCTCAAAACGCCGCTGCGGTTCATCGGCGGGTTGCTGATCAGCGGGGCCATCGTGCTGATGCTTCGCGCGCCCCAGCCCGATGTGCTGATCGCCGCCGACGGCAGCGCCGCCGCCGTCCGCGGTGAAAACGGTCGGTTTTCCGTGGTCAAATCCGGTAGCGACCTCTTTGCGCTGCGCGAATGGCTTGCGGCCGATGCCGATGCGCGCGCGCCGAACGACAGTACGCTTGGCGAAGGGATCAGATGCGATCCGGCAGGCTGCGTCGGGAAGCTGCGCGACGGCTCGCTCGTCGCCATTGCAAGGACGACCGAGGCCTTCGAGGAGGACTGCCGCCGCGCCGTGCTGGTGGTAAGCGCGCGCGATGCGCCGCCCGGCTGCGCCGCGCTGGTCGTCGACCGCCAGGTCTGGCGACGCTCCGGAGCGATGGCGTTGCGCCGCCTTGGCGAACGCTTCGAGATCACCACGACGCGGCCTTTGGGCTTCGATCGCCCGTGGAGACGCGCTGTTGCGCCAGAAAACGACGCGCCCGCGCCGCCCCGCGGGATGCCACCCCAGCCCCGCGACGCCACGCCGCGCGAAGAGGACTTGGAGGCCGGCGATTGAGATCGTTGCTCCTCTGCTTCGATGGAGCAAGCGCGGGGAGGGCGATTAATAGCGTCGGAACAGCCCGACCAGCTTACCCTGGATGCGCACGCGATTGGGCGGCAGAATTCTGACCTCGTAGGCCGTATTGGCGGGCTCGAGCGCAATCGAGGCGCCGCGACGGCGGAAACGCTTGAGCGTCGCCTCTTCTTCGTCGATCAGCGCCACCACGATATCGCCAGTATCTGCCCCATCGGTCTTCTTGAGGAGCGCGATATCGCCGTCGAGGATGCCGGCCTCGATCATGCTATCGCCGCGCACCTCGAGGGCGAAATGCTCCCCGGTCGAAAGCACATCGGGAGGCATGTTGATGACGTGGCTTTTGGTCTGGATCGCCTCGATCGGCGTGCCGGCGGCGATGCGGCCCATGACCGGCACTGCTACGGGGCGCCCGCCTTCGTCCTCCGATGCGGTCCGCACCCGGCCAAGATTGCCCTCGATCACGCTCGGTGTGAATCCGCGGGAACGACCCGTGCCGATGCCGTGCGCAACCGATTCAGGCAATTTGATCACCTCGATGGCGCGGGCACGATTGGGCAGCCGGCGAATGAAGCCGCGCTCCTCCAGCGCTGTGATCAGGCGATGGATCCCGGACTTCGAACGCAGATCGAGCGCGTCCTTCATCTCGTCGAAGGAGGGCGGCACGCCGGTCTCCTTGAGGCGCTCGTGGATGAAGCGCAGCAGTTCGAACTGTTTTCGGGTCAGCATCTTGCATTTCCCCCATTGCGGCGGGCCTCAGGAGACTCGCCGAAACAAATCATGAACAGACACTATATGTTCGATATGTGTTCCGCAACCATTTAATTTGGCGTGAACGCACTCGAGGAACCGCAAGGGCTTTGCGTCCGTGGCAGCCCGATCGGCTCGAAGTGCTCATCCCAGGCCAATAAGTCGGCCTTTGAACGAGTCGGTCGAGTAACAGGCCCTGCAGGCCATCCTCGTTTTTGCGACGTCGCGTCGTTGGCGCTAGAACGCGAGCCTGATGATGGAGCAGCGCTCCCCTGCCTTGGCGGGCGGGGCATGCGGTTCGCGCACAAGCAGGCAGTCGGCGCGCGCGAGCAGCATGAGCATGGAACTGTCCTGCACCGGCGCCGGCGTTGCGATCGGGACGCCGTCGGGACTAATCGCCAGCGTGGCGCGCAGGTAGTCCGCGCGCTCGTCGTTTGCCGGCAGATCGCAGCCGAGGCACGCCGCGTCGGGTGCGGGCGCGACATCGCCGCGGCCGGCAAGCCGCCGGATGAGAGGGACCAGGAAGAGCACCGCACAGACATAGGCCGAGACCGGATTGCCCGGCAGGCCGAGCACGTGCATGGGGCCGAGGCGGCCATGCATCATCGGCCGGCCAGGACGCAATGCCACCCTCCAGAACGACAACGCCAGTCCCTCGGCCGCGAGCGCCCCCTGCACGAGGTCGTAATCGCCGACCGAGGCACCGCCCGACGTCACGAGGATGTCGGCGCCGGCGTCGCGCGCACGGCGCACCCCCGCGGCGGTCTCGGCGAGGCGGTCGGGCACGATGCCGAGGTCGACGACCTCGCAGCCCTCCCGGCGCGCGAGCGCCATGGTGGCGTAGCCGTTGGAATAGACGATTTCGCCGAACCCAGGTGTGGCGCCCGGCATGACCAATTCGTCGCCGGTTGCAAGCACCGCTACTTTGGGGCGGCGATGCACCGGCACGGTCGGATGATTCATGGCGGCGGCGAGCGCGAGATCGCGATCGGTGAGGCGATGACCTCTGGCGAGCAGCACCGCGCGGCGCTTGAAGTCGAGCCCCTCGACGCGGACGTGTTTGCCTTTGCTCGAAGGCGTGGTGATGACGACGGCGTCGCCCTCGCGCACCGTATTCTCCTGGATCACGATGGCGTCGGTACCGGGCGGCACCACGCCGCCGGTGAAGATGCGCGCGGCTTCGCCGGCCCCGACCGTGCCTTGAAAGGGATGTCCGGCTGCGACTTCGCCGATCAGCTTGAGCTTGACCGGCACCCTGGCGACGTCCGTCGAACGCACGGCGTAGCCGTCCATGGCCGAGACATCGGCCGGCGGCTGGGTGCGCAGCGCTGCGACGTCAGCGGCGAGCACGCGGCCGTGGGCCTCCGTGAGCGGTGTGGGCTCGCCGGCCAACGGCTCGGCGTCCGCGAGCACTCGGGAGAGCGCCTCTGCGACCGACATCAGCGCCACGGCTCACTCCTTTGCTTGATAACGTCCCGACTTGCCGCCGCGCTTCTCGAGGAGGCGGATACCCTCGATGCGCATGCCGCGCTCGAGCGCCTTCACCATGTCGTAAATGGTCAGGCAGGCGACCGCGACCGCGGTCAGCGCTTCCATCTCAACCCCGGTCGGTCCGGTGACCTTGACGCTCGCGCGCACCCTGAAGCCGGGCAGCTTGCGCTCGGGCTCGATGTCGACGGCAATGTTCGAGACGGGGAGGGGATGGCAGAGCGGAATCAACTCATGCGTTCGCTTTGCCGCCATGATACCGGCGATGCGGGCGGCGCCGAGCACGTCGCCCTTCTTGGCGTTGCCTGCGAGCACGAGGTCGAGGGTCTTTGCCGCCATCACCACGCGGCCCTCGGCTATGGCCTTCCGCTCGGTCGGCGGCTTCGCCGACACGTCGACCATGCGTGCCTCGCCGCCTCGACCCAGATGGCTCAGCTTGGCCGCGCGCGCCACCGCTCACTCCGCGGCGCCGACGCGGCGCTCCTTGCGAATGAGCGCTCGCGTCGCGGCCTCGACGTCGCGTTCGCGCATGAGGCTTTCGCCGACGAGGAAGGTCGAAATGCCCACGGTCGCCAGGTAGGCGAGATCGGCGGGCAAAAAAATTCCGCTCTCGCCAACGATGATGCGGCCGGGCGGCACCCTCGGCGCTAAGCGCTTGCTGGTGGCGAGCGTCGTCTCGAAGGTCTTGAGGTTGCGGTTATTGATGCCGATCAGCCGTGAGCGCAGGTGTAGCGCGCGTTCGAGCTCATGTTCGTCGTGGACTTCCAGCAGGACGTCCATACCGAACCCTTGCGCGGCTTCTTCGAGATCCCGTGCCGTGTGGTCGTCGACCGCCGCCATGATGATCAAGACGCAATCAGCCTCCCACGCCCGCGCTTCGGCCACTTGATAAACGTCGTACATGAAATCCTTGCGCAAGACCGGAAGCTTGGTCGCGGCGCGGACAGCGATGAGGTCTTCGGCCTTGCCTTGGAACGAGGGCGCGTCGGTGAGCACCGAAAGGCAAGCAGCACCCCCCCTCTCGTAGGCGCGTGCCAACGCAGCTGCATCGAAATCCGCGCGGATCAGGCCTTTCGAAGGGCTCGCCTTCTTGACCTCGGCGATCAGGGCATAGTTGCCGGCTGCAAGCTCGTTCGCGATGGCGGCGATAAATCCGCGCGGGGCAGGGCGCGATCTGGCGTCGGCCTCGATCGTGGCGAAGGAACGGGCGCGCTTGGCTGCCGCGATCTCTTCGCGCTTGTAGGCCTCTATGCTGGCGAGAACATCGGACATCGCGGCTACTCGGCCCTTGGATTCGCCTGGTCCGCGGCAATACCCATCGCGTGATGCTCATGCATTCGAAATCGCGACCAGGCGTTGGAGTCGGCTTGCGGCTTCGCCGGAATCGATCGACTTTTGCGCGAGCGCTAGCGCTTGTTTGAGATCCTTGGCGCGAGCCGCGACCACGAGCGCCGCGGCCGCATTGAGAACGGCGACGTCGCGGAAAGCGCCGCTTTTGCCTTTGAGCACGTCGACGAGGGCCTGCGCGTTCTCCTTTGCCTCACCGCCGCGCAGGGCCTCGGGCTTGACCCGCTGTAATCCCATCTCCTCGGGCGTGATCTCGAAGGTGCGCACCGCGCCGTTCTCGAGTGCGGCGACATGGGTTGGCCCTGCCGTCGTGATCTCGTCGAGACCGTCCGAGCCGTGGACGACCCAGACGGACTCGGAGCCGAGATTTTTCAGCACCTGGGCAAGCGGCTCGATCCATTGGCGCGAGAACACGCCGACCATTTGCCGCTTGACGCCGGCGGGATTGGAGAGCGGACCCAGCAGGTTGAAGATGGTGCGAGTGCCGAGCTCGACCCGCGTCGGGCCGACATTCTTCATCGCCGGATGGTGCGCCGGCGCGAACATGAAGCCGATACCGGCCTGCGTGATGCACCGAGTTACGCCCTCCGGCGTCAATTCGATGTTCACGCCGAGCGCTGCGAGCACGTCGGCGGCGCCCGAGCGCGAGGAGAGCGCCCGGTTGCCGTGCTTAGCGACCGGAACGCCCGCGCCCGCCACGATCAGGGCGGCGCAGGTCGAGATGTTGAACGAGCCGGAGGCGTCGCCGCCGGTGCCGACGACGTCGATGGCATCGGCCGGCGCCTGCACGCGCAGCATCTTTTCCCGCATCGCGGTCACCGCGCCGGTGATCTCGTCGACCGTCTCGCCGCGCACGCGCAGCGCCATCAATAGGCCGCCCATTTGCGAGGGCGTCGCTTCGCCCGACATCATGGTGTCGAAGCCGCGGGCGGCCTCCTCGCGGCTCAGCGCCGCGCCGGTCGCAGCCTTGGCGATCAATCCCTTGAATTCGTCGGTCACGTTCGCATCTCACAATACGCGGCGGGTCGCCCGAAGGGGTTGCCGCCCAGTCGAAGCGTTCCAGGCCGCCGCGATGTCGAGAAAGTTCCGCAAGATGAGATGGCCATGCTCGGAGGCGATGCTCTCAGGATGAAACTGGACGCCGTGCACCGCAAGCGCGCGATGTGCGAGCCCCATGATCAGGCGATCATCGGTCTCGGCCGTTACCGCAAGCACGTCCGGCAAGCTCGCTCGTTCGACCACCAGCGAATGATAGCGCGTGGCCCTGAACGGCGCATTGATACCGCGAAAGATGCCGTCGCCTTGGTGGCGGATTTCGGAGAGCTTACCGTGCACCTGCACCGGAGCGCGCACCACGCCGCCTCCGAAAGCCTGTCCGATCGCCTGATGGCCGAGGCAAACGCCCAGCACTGGGATCGTGGGGGCGGCCTTGGCAATGAGCTCAAGGCAGATGCCGGCGTCGCTCGGTGTGCGCGGACCAGGCGATAGCACGATGGCCTCCGGCTCCATCGCCATGACCCGATCGGCCGCAACCTTGTCGTTGCGGTAGACCACGACGTCCGCCCCTAGTCCGCCCAGATAGTGGAACAGGTTGAAAGTGAAGCTGTCGTAATTGTCGATCAGGACGATCATGGTTTTCGTGCCCGCTCAGGGTCTTAGACGCGGGTCTTGAGGGAATCAAGGCGGACCCGGCGCCTGCTGCGCGCCAGGGGATCGGGGATGGCTCGCTGGCGTAACCCGAACCCGCCGCTGCGGAGCGATGGCATTCCCCACCGGGAGGAGACGCACTCATGACGATCAGGCGCACGTGGCTTGCGATTGGGCGGCAATTCGTTCTTTGGACCATAACGAGCGTGTTTCTCGCTTCGGGCGCGGCGCTCGATAAGGCCGCGTGGGCCGAGACCTCCGAACCGCCCTCGCTCGAGTCGATCAAATCCTCGCTGGACGAGATCGAATCTTCTGTCGGCAGCGATGAGATCACTGCCGAAGCGCTGGTCGGTTTTCGACAAACACTCAACACCGCGACGGACGCGCTGCGGGACAAGATCGATGAACTCGAACCCCGCACCCGCGAGGCGGAGGAGCGCTTGAAGCAACTCGGCCCCGCGCCCGCCAAGGATGCGCCGCCCGAGAGCGCCGATATCGCCAACGAGCGCGAGGAGCTTACAAAGCAATTCAGCGAACTCGACGGTGAATTGAAACAGGCCCGGGTGCTGTCGCTCAGGGTCGACCAGTTGGGCGACCGTGTGTCCCAGAAACGTCATTCACTGTACGCCAACGAGCTGTTCGCGCGCAGCGCAAGCGTGCTCGATCCTTTCTTCTGGCTGGAGACTTTCCAGGCCTTGCCGAAGGAGGTGCGGACCGAAAGGGCGCTGCTCGAAGCATGGTTCAGCGAACGCGGTGATCGCCTGCGCTGGAGCGCGGGCGTCTTGGTCATAGTTGGGATCATTGCACTTGCGGTCGGATTGACCCGATGGTGGTTTCCCCGATTGGTCGCTCACCCGACGGACACGCCATCGGCCAAGGCTTGGGCGGCGTTGTGGGTATTCGTGTGGTTTGCGGCGCGCACGCCGTTGGCGGCCGCCGTAGTTCTGTTCGCTTTTGATGCGTTAGGGCTGTTGACCGTCCGTCTCGAACAAATTGGCGAAGGACTTGTTGCGGGCATAGCGGCTGCGACATTCGGCTATGGCGTGGCACGCGGGCTGCTTGCGCCAAAGGAGCCCGCGCGCCGACTCGTGCAAGAGGACGACGCCACCGCGCTTTGCTTCTACAACCACCTGGTCTGGTCCGCGCGCGCACTCGGGGTCCTAGTCGTCTCGCAAGTCGTCCATAAGACCTTGTTCGCGCCACTCATCATCACGGTCGCCACGAATGCCGCGTTCGCGGCGGTTACGGCCGCGTTCCTGACTCACCTCGTCATTCGCTTGGGGCAAATCAAGAAAGATCGAGGCGAGGCTCTTATTGCCGCATCATGGGCCCATCCACTGGGCCTGCTGATGGCGGTGCTGATCTCGCTGGCGCTCGTCGCCGGCTATGCGGGCTTGGCCGCATTCGTGGCATTGCGGGTCATTGTCGCTGCAGCGGTATTCGGGGCGCTTTACCTGTTGATAGTCATCACCCAAACGCTGTTCGCGACCATCGGCGAGCAAACCGCGAAAGGGCAGTCGCTGGCTGCCAGCCTGGGCGTCAGCGCCCGCACGGTTGGCTTCGGGGGAGCGCTGCTGTCGGCGGCTATCCGCGTGATCCTGATCTTGGCCTCGTTCCTCCTGATCATCGGTCCATGGGAAGTATCTACCGCCGATCTGTTCGACACCATCCGTAACATCCCGTTCGGATTCAAGATCGGGGAGATCCATCTATCGTTTCAAACGCTGCTGACCGCTGCTGTTGTCCTTCTGCTGTTGCTCATCGTCACGCGCATTGTGCAACGTTGGCTGGAGACGGAGTTGCTGCCGCGGACCAGATTGGAGCCCAGCCTCCAGCTCTCGATCGTCACGATCTTCGGCTATATCGGCGCGATCATAGCGATCGTGGTTGCGCTCACGGGGCTCGGCTTCGACCTGCAGAAGATTACGTTGATTGCCGGCGCCCTTTCGGTCGGTATCGGGTTTGGGCTGCAGTCCATCGTGTCAAATTTCGTATCCGGCCTTATCCTGCTGACCGAACGGCCGATCCGCGTCGGCGACTCGATCGTGGTCAAGGGCGAGGAGGGATGGGTGCGGCGCGTTCGTGTACGCGCAACCGAGATCGAGACTTTTGATCGAGCAAGCGTGATCATTCCGAACTCTGAATTCATCACCGGCGTCGTCAAGAACTGGACGCGCACGAATACCATGGGCCGAATCGTGATCAAGGTCGTCGTCGCCTATGAAAGCGATCCGGTTCAGGTGCGTGAAATCTTGACCGACGTCGCCGGCACTCACCCCCAAATCTTGCAGTCTCCGCCTCCCGGGGCATTCCTGTTGGGCTTCGGGGTGGGCCTCGCGCACAGCGCGCTGGAATTTGAACTGCGTTGCGTTGTCGCCGATGTGGAAAAGGCCGTGTCGGTCCGCAGCGACCTGCACTACGCTATCATCAAGCGGTTTCGCGAGGCGGGCATCACGATTCCGTAGCCCACTGCGTCCCGAGCTGCCAACTTGCATACGGAAGCGAAGCATTCCGAACTCTCGACAGGTTGGGCTTTCCTTCCTTAAGCTCGCCAAGGTGTCGCGCGATCGAGCGCCGTTAAGCGCATACACATACTGCCACGATCCGCAGCTCGAGATTGCGAAGGGTCCCGACAATGCGCCAGATGACCTTGGTCGCCTTCCTGCAGGCGCAGAATTGCACGAATCTCCCGAGTTCCTGGCGCCATCCGCATTCGCACACCGATACCTGGTCCGCGGACTACTACCGGCATATTGGCCGGGTGCTGGAGGAGGGCAAGTTCCATCTCGGCTTCTTCGACGACCGGTTATCGATGCCCGACATGTACGGGCGCGACCATGAACACACGGTGCGACACGGCATCCGTTGCGTGAAGTTGGATGCGGTGACCGTGCTCACGGTCATGGGCATGGCGACCGAGCGGCTCGGCCTCGGTGCGACCTATTCGACGAGCTACTACGAGCCGTTCCACGTGGCCCGCCTGTTCGCCACGCTCGATCTGATGACCGATGGGCGCGCAGCCTGGAACGTCGTCACGTCGCTCAACGACGGCGAAGCGCAGAACATGGGCCGCGAGCAGGTGATCGAGCATGACTTGCGCTACGATCGAGCCGACGAATTCATGGAGGTGGTATTCGGCCATTGGGACAGCTGGGAGGACGACGCTATCGTGCAGGACAAGGCGACGGGCCTGTTCGCCAACCCGGAAAAGGTCCATCGCCTCGACCACAACGGCCGTTTTTTCCGCTCCCGCGGGCCGTTCACCGTGCCGCGCTCGTCGCAAGGCCGCCCCGTCATCATCCAGGCAGGCCAGAGCGGCCGCGGCAAGCGCTTCGGGGCGCAATGGGGCGAGTTGATCTTCGTCGTTTACCCGAACATCGCGATCGCCAAGCGCGACTATGCCGAGTTCAAGGCGGAGGTGGCCGCCTGCGGCCGCGACCCCGAGCAGGTCAAGATCACGCAACTCATCAACACGGTGGCTGCCGCCACCAAGGTCGCGGCCGAGGATAAATGGGCGCTCATCAGCAAGCTGCCGCTCGAGATCGACGCGCTCTCGCTGCTGTCGGAAGCGCTCAATTTCGACTTCTCGACCAAAAAGATGGACGAAGCGTTCACGGACGAAGAGATGGCGGCGATCTCCGGCCTCCAGGCGATCCGCGACCGCGTCGTGCGCGCAAGCGGCAACAAAAATCCGACGGTGCGCGACTTCATCCACTACAGCGGCCGCGGCCGAGTGCATGATGCGATCGTCGGTGGGCCGAAAGAGATTTGTGATCAACTCGAACAATGGCTGGTCGAGCGCGCTTGCGACGGCTTTGTCGTTTCCGCGACCCACGTTCCCGGAGCTTACGAGGACTTCGTTCGCTTCGTCGTGCCTGAGCTCCAGCGCCGTGGCTTGTTCCGTACGGCGTACGCGGGCAAAACCCTGCGTGAGAACCTGGGGATGCCCATCCCGCCGGTGGCCGCATGGCGCGGCATGCGCGCACAACGGCCGCGAGATGGCGTTGGTTGAGCGCCCTGATCCCCGCGTGAATCCGGCGAATCTGGCCCCGGTGGCGCGGATGGCGATTTGGCCACCTCGCCGCGAGCAGCCCCTCACATCGGGTCACGCGAGCTATCCGCCCTCCAGACTCTAATTCGCAGATGGCGCGAGCTTTGCGAATGCCTCCTCGAGATCGACCGTGACCGCAACCTTGTCATCCAGCGATCCGGGTCGCTTCCATGTGCTGGCGACCACCGTATGCGAGCCGACAAAATGGAAATCTCCCGAAACCGTCGGCCCGCCGTTGATCATGTCGCTGAAACCGGCGATGCGGTTCTGCTGGCGACTATACACCATCATCGGAAATGACCAGGGCGAATGGCCGCCGGACGACGACGTGCTGTAGACGAAGAATTGCGAGTGGGGCGACCATTTTGCATTGAACACATAGTACCCATTGGCGCCACGCGGCGAGGAATAGTCCTTCGACGTGAGAGTATCGCCCTTGCTCGTGCGAATCACTACGCGGCTCTCCATGTCGGGCGTGGCGTAGAGGCTGACATCCACGGGAAACACGAGCGCGCGGAGCGCACCGTCAGGCGACGGGTAAATCCGCGGTTTGACGTTGCTGCAGCTCGACTGCGGTCGCGGGATCGGCAGCAATTTGTGTCCGCTGCAGACAACCTCGACGGAAGCGTCTGTGGCAAACGTCATTGACGCCAGCCCCAGGACTGAAAGCGAAAGCAACATCGACAATGGCATTTTGCAACGCATGCTCGTTTCTCCAGGACCAAAAGACATTAAGGCCGAGCCGCGGAAGGATGCCCTTTCGGTGGCTGCATGTCCTATCTAAACTCCGTCACGTCGTTGCGGGCCTGGCGGTTCGGTCCGCTTCTTCCATCATGCCGTCTTATTCTCGAGGGGCGATACGAGGATCACCTGCGTCGATGGGCATGGCCGACTCCTCGCGCCGCATTCGCATCGGCGATATCGAGCTCGCCTATCGCATCACAGGCCGCGGTAAGCCCGTGATCCTCATACACGGGCTCGCCTGCGGCCAGCGGATGTGGTTTCACCAGCGGCGGAAATTGTCCGATCGCCATACGGTCGTCACCTATGATCAACGCGGACACGGCCATAGCGATGCGCCGGACGACGCCAGCCGTTACTCGGGCGCTCATCTCAGCCGCGACCTCGCCGGTATGGTCGATGCGCTCAACTTCGACAAGGTTGCGATTGTCGGCTTTTCCATGGGAGGCGGCCCGGCGCTTGCGCTCGCCGCCGCAAGACCGGAGCGGATCACGCATCTGGTCCTCGCCGACGTCGGATCGGGTGCGGACGACGCTTGGCGAATCCAGTGGCTGGCACGGCGGTGGGTCGATTTTGCGGAACGCGCGGGCTGGGATGAGTTGCTTCCGGACATGCTGCGCAGCGAGTTTTTCAAATCATATGCCAATCGCGGTGCGCGTTACCGCCGGCACATGGGCGACTTGATCCGCAGCACCCCGCTCGTCGGATTGCGGCATACCCTGTCGCAAGTGCTGGGCCAGCGGAAATCGCTTTTTCGCATGCATAGCACCCTGCAAGCGATCAAGGTCCCCACGCTCGTGATGCTCGGCCAGCACGACTACTTCTGCCGGAACGCTGCGCGGTTGCTGTCTGAGAATATTCCCGGCGCCGTCCTCCACAGGATAGAAGCAGCCGGGCATATGTCTCCTTTGGAGCGGCCGGAGCAATTCAGCGATAGACTCGCGATGTTCTTCGGCGGCGGTTGAATGGGGATCCATCGGCGAATCGAGGGGATCAGCTGCTTCGCCGCCGCTGAGAGGAATGCATGAACCAGCCACCACCCGCCCTCGCCATCTTCACGCCGGCGGAGTGGCGTTTGATTCGCCGGCTGCGCACGCCGATCCTGGTGCAGCAGTTTCTCAATCGGTTGCCCTACAACACCGAACCTAAGCCTGGCCCCGAAACGCTCAGAAGTCTTCGGCAGGTTCTGCGGCACAGGACGGCGCACTGCCTCGAGGCGGCTCTGGCCGCCGCCTGCATTCTCGAGCAACACGGATTTCCCCCGCTCCTCATGAGCCTCAAATCGATTGATTACCTCGATCACGTCATCTTCGTATACCGTGAACGCGGTCGGTGGGGGTCCGTGGCGCGCTCGCGTGATCCAGGCTTGCACGGGCGAAAGCCCGTATTCCATTCTGCACGCGCGCTGGCCATGACCTATTTCGATCCGTACATCGACTTCACCGGGTGTCTTACCGGATACGCCGTGTTCGATTTGCGCAGGCTGGGAACCTACGACTGGAGGCTTTCCCGCAGGAATGTGTGGGCGGTCGAGCGAGCTCTGCTGCGCTATCGGCACAAGCCGCTCAAGGGAGCGCGCCAGCGCGTCCGGCGATACCGCGCACGATATCGCGCGTACCGGGCGAAGTACGAGAAAAAGCCGCTGTTCTATCGCGGCCGGGAAAAGTGGACCGAGATCCCGAAGGAGTTCCTGTAGCGCGCCCGGCTATCGAGATTGCGCTTCATCGGGCGCATGGCCGAAAGCTCTCACCCCTTATGAATCGGATCGATCCATAGAATCTCGTCCGGCTTCTCCACCGGCTCGATGTCGAGGTTGACCACGACCGCTTCGTTGTCGCTGCGCACCACCACGCATTCGAGCGGCTCGCTCGCGCTGGCGTTGATCTCCTGGTGCGGTACGAACGGCGGCACATAGATGAAATCGCCCGGGCCGGCTTCGGCGGTGAATTCCAGCCGCTCGCCCCAACGCATGCGCGCCATGCCGCTCACCACGTAGATAATGCTCTCCAGCTCGCCGTGGTGATGTGCCCCGGTCTTGGCGTTGGGGCGAATGTTCACCGTACCTGCCCAAATCTTCTGAGCGCCGACGCGGGCATAGTTGATCGCGGCCTTGCGATCCATGCCCGGCGTCTGCGGGGTGTTGGGATCGAGCGCATGCCCCGGAATCACGCGCACGCCGTCGTGCTTCCATTTCGGCGCCGGTTCGCGGTCGGTTTTGGGGTTCATGTCGTCGCTCCGTCTGCGGTCGTCATGCCCGGGCCCATCCGGGCTTCATCGCTATCGCCCCCGCCGCGCCGCGCTCGCAAATCGTTTGGCCTCTTCCGCGGCGCGGAACAGCGCCTTGGCTTTGTCGACGCATTCCTGCTGCTCGAACTTGGGGTTGGAATCGGCGACGATGCCAGCGCCGGCCTGGACATACATCATGCCATCCTTGATCAACGCCGTGCGCAGCACGATGCAGCTGTCGAGCTCGCCAGCGGCGGAGAAATAGCCCACCGACCCGGCATAGAGCCCCCGCTTGTCGGGTTCGAGCTCGTCGATGATCTCCATCGCGCGTACCTTGGGCGCGCCCGAGACGGTGCCGGCCGGGAAGCCCGCCGCCAGCGCATCGAGCGCGTCGTATTTTCCATCGAGCTGGCCTTCGACGTTCGAAACGATATGCATCACCTGGCTGAAGCGCTCGACGGAGAACTGGTCGGTCACCTTGACGGTGGCTGTGCGCGCGACGCGGCCGACGTCGTTGCGCCCGAGATCGAGCAGCATCAGATGCTCGGCGCGTTCCTTCTCATCCGCCAGCAGTTCGGATTCGAGCGCCTTGTCCTGCTGGAGCGTCGTGCCGCGCGGCCGCGTGCCGGCGAGCGGCCGAACGGTCACCGTACCCTCGCGCACTCGCACCAGGATTTCCGGGCTGGAGCCGACGATCGAGAAGCCCCCAAAGTCGAGGAAATAGAGAAAGGGCGCCGGATTGACCCGCCGCAGCGCCCGGTAGAGCGCAAAAGACGGCAATTCGAACGGCGCCTCGAAACGTTGCGACAGCACGACCTGGAAAATGTCGCCGGCGGCGATGTATTCCTTGGCGGCATTCACCATCCGCTCGTATTCGGCGGGCGTAATATTGGAGGACGGCCACACCGTGAGCGGTCCCGCCTGGAAATCGGGCGGAGCATGCGCCAGCGGCGCATCGAGCGCATCGAGGATCCTCGACAGGCGCTCGCTCGCCCGCGTGAAGGCCACTTCAGCAGCGACGCCGCTCTCCGGACGCACCGGCGTGACCACGGTGATCGCGTCTTTCACGCTGTCGAACACGACCACGATGGTGGGGCGCATCAGGACCGCGTCGGGGATTCCGATCGGGTCGGGGTTAGGCTGCGGCAACTCCTCCATCAGCCGCACCATGTCGTAGCCGAGATAGCCGAAAATGCCGGCCGCCATGGGAGGCAGCACGTCCGGCAGCTCGATGCGGCTTTCGGCGATAAGCGCGCGCAGCGCGGCCAGCGGTTCCCGGTTGCAGGGCGTGAAGCTGTCGGCCCTGCGCTGCGCCGTGCGATTGATCTCGGCTTGGCCACTCACGGTGCGCCAGATGAGATCGGGGTCGAGCCCGATGATCGAATAGCGCCCGCGCACCGCGCCGCCCTCGACCGATTCCAGCAGAAAGCTCAGCGGCCGCGCAGCGGCGATCTTGAGGAAAGCCGACACCGGGGTCTCGAGGTCCGACACGAGCGTGGTCCAGACGACTTGCGCCTCGCCCCGCGCGTAGCGCTTGGCAAATGCCGTGGCTTGCGGCTCGATCTGCATGGGTCAGGTCAGTTTGCTCCGTCGCCGGCTCCGCCGCTGACCACCTGGTTCAGCGCACTTTGATTGATCGTGACGCCGATTTCGCTTTCGAGCCGGGCAATATATTCAGCGAGAATGTCCTCGGAGAGGCTGCGATTAAGCGTTTCGAGGGCGCGCTTGGCCTCGTCGGACGTCATGTCGAGGGCTGGCACCACGATATCGGTGACGCGGAATACGACTTGCTCCGCCGGCTGCGCGGCTTCCGTCTTGCCGGCGGCGTCCTTCGCTGTGTGGAACACGGCAGCGACGCCCGCCGCCGAGAGCGGGCCGGCGGCCTCGCCGCGCTTGAGGCCGGTCAGGGTTTCAACCTTGAGATGGTTTGCCGCAGCTACTTCGGCCATCGTCGCACCGGCTTTGAGCTTGTCCAGCATCTCGGTTGCCTTGGTGTCCAGACGCGTCGCGATTTCCCGGTCGCGCCAGCGCGTCTCGACCAGGTCCTTGATCTCGTCGAGCGAACGTTCGCGCGAGGGTGAGATTCCGGTGACGTCGTACCAGATGTAGCCATCTTGGAACTGCAAGGGATCGCGCTCGACGCCGACGTCGGTATTAAACGCCGCGGGGAGAAGCCGTTCCGCATCGGGAAGCTTCACCGGCGTACCTGCGGCATCGCGGCTGGAGCGATCGACCGCTTCGACCGTGCGCGCCTCCAGCTTCAGGTTGGCGGCGGCCTCGGCCAGCGATTTCCCCTCTGCGCGCGCGTCCTCGATCTTGTTGTAGAGGTCGAAAATCTCGGACTTGGCGCGCGCAGCGGCCAGCTCCTGCTTGAGCTCGCCGGCCACTCGCTCGAGCGAGCGAACCTGCTCCGGTTCGATCTTGAGGACTTGCACGAGCACGGTGCCGAAGCGGCCTTGCACCGGCGCGCTGACCTCGCCTTCCTTGAGCGCGAAGGCGGCATCGGCGGCTGCCCGGTCGATCACCGCGGACTTGGGCACCGTGCCGAGGTCGATGTCCTTTTCGCTCTTTCCGAGCTCCTTGGCGATCTCCGTGAAGCTCGCGCCTTTCGCGATGCGCCCCGCGGCCGCGCTCGCCGCCTCGGCATTGGGAAAATCAATCTGCAGAATGTGGCGTCGCTCGGGGGTGACATAGCGCGCGCGCCGCTCCTCGTAGGCGCGTTTGAGATCCGCGTCGGAGATTTCGATCCAACGGGCCTGCTCGCCCGGGATCAGCGAAACGATCACGAGCTTGCGGTATTCGGGCGTGCGAAACTGGGTCTTGCGCTCCTCGAAGTACTTCGCGAGCACCTCCGGGGGAGGCGGTGGAATCTCGCCAGCGAGCGCGCCGTCGAGCCGCACGTATTCGATCGAGCGTTGTTCGTTCTGATAGCGGTCCGCCGCCTCGACCAACGTGCGTGGCGCGCTCAATCCGGAAGCGATGGTGCCCGCGAGCTCCCGGCGCAGCAACTGACGGCGCTGTTCGGCCACGAAGCGGGGCTCGGTGTAGCCGGCATTACGGATGATTTGCTCGAAACGAAAACGGTCGAACTGGCCGTTCGGGCCGCGAAACGCCAGATCGTTGGTAATCTGCTTGGCGACCTCCGCATCGGAGAGCGCAAGACCGAGCGCGTGTGCGCGTTCGTCGAGCAGGATCTCCGAGAATATCTGCCCGATCACCGCGCGATCCAAGCCGGTGGCCCGCGCCTGATCTGCGGTGATGGGGCGGCCGAACTGGCGTGAATATTGCTGCAGCCGATCGTTGTACAGAGACCGGAACTGCTCGATTGTAATTTCGGTATGCCCGATCTTTGCGACGGTCGAGCGGCCGAAACCGCGGAAAATGTCGCCGATCCCCCAGATCGCGAAACTGATCACCAAAAAGCCGACAACGGCGGCCATCACCGCCTTGCCGAGCCAGTTGGAAGAGGCTTTTCGTAGACCTCGAAGCATGCGTCATCCGTGATTGAGAGAACCCGCGGCGAGCCGGGTTGTTGCATCATAGGGAGGGGGGCTCTGCATCGCAACATGTGGCGGGGTGAGCGGGCCGCCGCTAGCCGGCCTCTGGCGTGTCCGCGAGCGCTCTGCTAACCGCTTGGCCGGATTCGGGAAAACGCGGGAAACAACAATGGTTCGGGCGGCGCGCCGCCCGCTGGTGGCGGGCAATTGGAAGATGAACGGCCTACGGTCTTCGGCGGCGGAGTTCACCCGAATCGTCGAAGGTGCGCAGAAACTCACCGCGGTCGACCTGATGATATGCCCGCCTGCGACGCTGCTCGTTCTTTTGGCGGCGGCGGCGAAAGGGACTTCAGTTCTGATTGGCGCACAGGACTGCCACGCCGAGCCGAGCGGACCGTTTACCGGCGACCTTTCGGCCGAAATGCTCAAGGACGCCGGTGCCAGCGCCGTCATCGTCGGGCACTCCGAGCGGCGCAGCTATCACAAGGAAACCGACGCCGATGTGCGCGCAAAGGCGCTGGCCGCGCGCCGCGCAGGACTTTGCGCCATCGTCTGCGTCGGCGAGACACGCGCCGAGCGCGAAGATGGACGCGCGCTCGCGGTGGTGGGGACGCAGCTTGATGGCTCGGTGCCGGACGGTGCAACTGTCGAAAATCTTGTCGTTGCTTACGAGCCCGTCTGGGCCATCGGCAGCGGGCTCACGCCGACGCCAACCGACGTCGCAGACATGCATGCGTTCATCCGGCAGCGTCTGGGGTCGCGCTTGGCAGAGGAGGGGCAAGGCATCCGCATCCTCTACGGTGGATCGGTAAAGCCTTCGAACGCCAAGGAGCTGCTGCACGTCGCCAACGTCGATGGCGCGCTGGTCGGCGGCGCGAGCCTCAAGGCGGACGAGTTCCTGGCGATCGCGGGCGTTTATGGCTGAGAATCCACGAAAATTGGTTGAAGCCGGGAGCCGTACGCGCCCCCTCCCGCGCGGGTGAAAATCGGATTAGTCTCGTTCAAAACGACACAATGAATCGCCGCGTGGCGACGATAAATCCCCGCGCGGCGCACGCCGCGTCCCCCGCATGGAGCATCAAGCTCTGGCGCGGCAAGCACGGGAGGTCGCCATGACTGACAAGAACGCGCCGGACGATAACAATCCGATCGCACGCCGCAATTTCCTGTTGGGCGCCACCACCGCCGTTGCCGCGGGTCTCGCCCCAACCGCTGCCGCGCAGGCGCAGCAGCCCGCAGCTCCGGCCGCCCCCGGTGCCGCGGCCGGAAGCGAACCGGCAACCTATCTCACGCTGACCCAGACCGAGGCCGCGTTCTTTGCGGCAGCCGTCGACACCATGATTCCGGCCGACGAGCTCACGCCGTCCGGCAGCGATTGCGGGATCGTGACCTTCATCGACCGGCAGCTCGCGAGCGCCTGGGGCGGCGGCGCCAAAATGTACCGCAATGGCCCGTTCCGGAAGGCCAAGCCTGAATACGGCTATCAACTGCCGCTCACGCCGCGGCAGTTTTTCGCGGCCGGCATCGTCGCCACCAATGCCTGGACGCACAAGGTCTAGGGCAAGGATTTCGACCGGCTGGCAGCCAATGAGCGCGAGGATACGCTCAAGGCGCTGGAACAGGGCAAGGCCGAGCTCGGCGATTTTGACGCCAAACCATTCTTCGAGGCGCTGCTGCAAATCACCATGGAGGGCTTCTTCGCCGATCCAATCTACGGCGGTAACCGCAACAAGGTCGCATGGAAGATGGTTGGCTTCCCCGGATTGCCGGCGGTCTATTCCCACCTGATCGAGCAATATCGCAACAAGCGCTACGTCGTCGAGCCGCAATCGATCGCGGATTTCTCGTGAGGGGGAGAAGAGAGATGGCAACACGATTGCAGGAAGTCGATGCGGTCATGGTCGGCATGGGCTGGACCGGCAGCATCCTGGCGCGCGAACTCGCCAAAGCGGGACTCACGGTCGTCGGCTTGGAGCGCGGCGAAGATCTCACGCCGCGTGAGAACTTTGCGCTCCCGGCGGTGCGCGACGAACTGCGCTATTCCTACCGGCTGGAGTTGATCCAGGATCCGGCGCTGGAAACGGTCACCTTCCGCCACCGTCCTTCGGAATCGGCGCTCCCCATGCGTCGCTTCGGCTCGTTCCTGCCGGGTAACAGCGTCGGCGGCGCTGCCAATCACTGGGGCGGCCAGCACTGGCGCTACTTGCCGAGCGATCATCTCACGCGCAGCCATATCGTCGAGCGCTACGGCGCCAAGGCCATTCCTGACGATATGACGATCCAGGACTGGGCAATGACCTATGACGAGCTCGAGCCGCATTACGACAAGTTCGACAAGCTGTGCGGCGTCTCCGGGAAAGCCGGCAATCTGCGCGGACAGAAGATCGAGCGCGGAAACGTGTTCGAAGGACCGCGCAGCAACGAGTATCCCACGCCGCCGCTGATCATGGGCGAATCCGGGCTGATGTTCGCGAAGGTCGCTAAGGAACTCGGCTATCACCCGTTTCCGCAGCCGGCGAGCAACGCGAGCCGAGCCTATACCAACAGCGAAGGCCTTACCCTGGGCGGGTGTCAGTATTGCGGGTTCTGCGAACGAAATGGCTGCGAGGCCAACGCCAAGGCCGGGCCGCACGTCTGCGTGCTGCCGGTGCTGCGCGCCGATCCGAAATTCACGCTGCGTACCCGCGCCTGGGTCAGCCGGCTAAGCTACGACAAGGCGGCGAAGAAGGTGACGGGCGTCGTCTTTACGGATACCCGCACCGGCGAGGAATACGAGCAGCCGGCAGGACTCGTGGTGCTCTCGGCCTATGTCTTCGGCAACATCTCGCTCCTGCTCAACTCCGGCATCGGCGAACCCTACGATCCCATCACTCAAAAGGGCGCGGTCGGCAAAAACTACTGTTATCAGCTCTCGCGGCTGGGAGTGACGCTGTTCTTCGAGGACAAGGTGTTCAACCCGTTCATGGGCTCGCCGGGCACACAGATGGTCATGGACAATTTCGACGGCGACAACTTCGACCATAGCGGGCTCGGCTTCTTGGGCGGCTGCAAGATCCAGTTGGGGCACGCCGACGGACGGCCGATCAGCTACCGGCCGGTCCCGCCCGGTACCCCGCGCTGGGGCAGCGCTTGGAAGAAGGCGACCGCTAAGTGGTATCAACACGCAGCGCGCATCACCCTATCGGGATCGAACTACGCCAACCGCTACAACTTCATCGACCTCGATCCGACCTACAAAGACCAGCTCGGCCGTCCGCTGCTGCGCATGACCTATAATTTCGTCGAGAACGACTACAAGGTGGCGGATTATTGCATGGACATCGCGCTCAAGATCGCGCGCGCCATGAATCCGACCATGATGGGCCCGCCCGGGCTGCGTCGGGGCGATTACAACACGGTGCCTTACCAGTCGACCCACAATACCGGCGGCACGATCATGGGGAACGACCCGAAGACGAGCGTCGTGAATCGCTATTTGCAAGCCTGGGACGCCGATAACCTCTTCATCATGGGGGCGTCCACCTTCCCGCAGCAGCCGGCTTACAATCCGACCGGTCCGGTCGGCGCGCTCGCCTATTGGTCGGCCGAGGCGATCGTCACGAAGTACCTCAAGAGTCCCGGTCCGCTGGTGCATGCGTGATCCCGGCGTAGCGTAAGGCAAGGCCGATGATGCATCGCTGGATTGTGGGCGCCGCGGCGCTCCTCCTCGCGCCATCCGTAAGCCCGGTCGCGGCGGCCGATGTCGAGCACGGCAAGGCGCTCTACCAAACCTGCGCTGCCTGCCATACGGAGCGGCCCGATGCGCTTGGCCCAAGCCTAAAGGGCGTGGTTGGCCGCAAGTCGGCGGCGCTCGAGGATTTCCGCTATTCGAACCCGATGAAGCGCGCGAACCTTATTTGGGACGAGGACAATTTGCGCGCTTATATCCGCGACCCGCAGGCGACGGTGAAGGGCAACCGCATGCCCTATGGCGGGCTCACCGATGCCAAGGATGTCGACGACATCATCGCCTATCTGAAACTCCTGAAATAGGCGCCTGTTTTTGCTGCTCGCCCTTTGCGTCCTTGTGCTGGTCGGGGGACCTGGCCCGCCGGGCGGCTCCGCTCGCATGGAAATTGCGCGGCGGATCGTGTAGACACCCGCGCGACTTCCTATATGACACCCGGGGCGGCGGCACCCGAGGATTAAAGGCGCAACAGCAGGGTGGACGCATGCAGGTCGTGATCATTCTCGTTCATCTCATAATCGTCCTTGCCATGATTGGCGTGGTGCTGCTGCAGAAGTCGGAAGGAGGCGGGCTCGGCATCGGCTCGACCGGCGGATTTCTGTCGAGCCGGGGGACGGCCAATGTGCTCACCCGCACCACCGCGGCGCTCGCTGTGATCTTCTTCACCACCAGCTTGTTCCTATCGATCCTGGCCGGTTGGGACCGCAAGCCGAGCTCTGTCATCCAGAACACCGGTGCCCCAACCCAGCAGACGCCCAGCGGGCCGTCGCAGCAGGGTGGTGGCGTGCTCGACACGCTGCGCCAACAGGAGCAGCAGCCGGCCACCCCTCCGCCCGGACCGCAGGTGCCGCGGTCGCAATAAGGCAAACGTCAAGGGGCCGGGTGACCGGCCCCTTCACTTGAGAAGCTATGCAGCCGGCGAATGGTAAATTGAGAACTCACATCAAGAGACCGCGCCATACCTCAATAGGATCGCAAGGATTTTTCGATATGCGCACTGCGCATGGATGTCGCATGGAGGGCCGCCGGGCGCTCTCGTCGAATCGGCGGACGGGCGCTAAAGGTTAGGTCCCATGGCGCGGTACATCTTCATCACCGGCGGCGTGGTCTCCTCCCTCGGCAAGGGTCTCGCATCGGCAGCGCTCGGCGCGTTGCTGCAGGCGCGCGGCTACAAGGTACGGCTGCGCAAGCTCGACCCCTATCTCAACGTCGATCCCGGGACCATGTCGCCCTACCAGCACGGCGAGGTCTTCGTCACCGACGACGGTGCGGAGACCGACCTCGACCTCGGCCACTACGAGCGCTTCACCGGCCGCCCGGCGACCCGTCACGACAACATCACCACCGGGCGCATCTATCAGGAGATCCTCGCCAAGGAGCGCCGCGGCGACTATCTCGGCGCCACCATCCAGGTGGTTCCCCACGTCACCAATGCGATCAAGGATTTCATCCGCGAAGACAACGAGGGCTACGATTTCGTCCTGTGCGAGATCGGCGGCACGGTCGGCGACATCGAAGGCCTGCCGTTCTTCGAGGCGATCCGGCAGCTCGGCAATGAGTTGCCCCGGCACCACGCCATCTACATCCACCTGACGCTGTTGCCGTTCATCGCCGGCGCGGGCGAACTCAAGACCAAGCCGACCCAGCACTCGGTCAAGGAACTGCGCTCGATCGGCATCCAACCCGACATCTTGCTGTGCCGCACCGACCGGCCGATCCCCGACAGCGAGCGGGCGAAGCTCGCGCTGTTCTGCAACGTGCGTCAGAGCGCGGTGATCGAAGCGCGCGACGCGGACAATATCTACGCGGTGCCCGAGGCCTATCATCAGACGGGGCTCGACCGCGAGGTGCTCGCGGCCTTCGGAATCGAGCCCGAAGGCGAGCCTGATCTCGCGCGCTGGCGGCTGATCAACCAGCGCATCCGCAATCCTGAAGGCGATGTGACGATTGCTATCGTCGGCAAATATACCGGCCTCAAGGACGCCTATAAGTCGCTGATCGAGGCGCTCTCCCATGGCGGCATCGCCAACAAGGTCCGCGTCAAACTCGATTGGATCGAATCCGACGTGTTCGAGCGCGAGGATCCGGCGCCGTTCCTCGAGAACGTGAACGGCATTCTGGTCCCTGGCGGCTTCGGCCAGCGCGGCACTGAAGGGAAAATCAGGGCGGTACAGTTCGCGCGCGAGCGCCAAGTGCCGTATTTCGGGATTTGCTTCGGAATGCAGATGGCCGTCATCGAAGCGGCGCGCAACCTCTGCGGCATCGAGGAAGCAAACTCGACCGAATTCGGTGCGACTCCCGAGCCGGTGGTCGGATTGATGACCGAGTGGATGAAGGGCAACGAACTCCAGACACGCGGTCTGCATGGCGATCTCGGCGGCACAATGCGCCTCGGCGCCTATCCGGCGATCCTTCAGCGCGGTAGCCGGGTATCGCAGATTTACCACGGCGCAACCGAGATTTCCGAGCGCCATCGCCACCGCTACGAGGTCAATACTGGGTACAAAGGCCGGCTCGAGCAGCATGGCATGCGCTTTTCCGGCATGTCGCCCGACGGGCTATTGCCGGAGATGATCGAGTATGAAGACCATCCCTGGTTCGTCGGCGTGCAGTTCCATCCCGAGCTGAAATCGCGGCCTTTCGAGCCGCACCCGCTGTTCGCCTCTTTCGTCGGCGCGGCGGTGGACCAGAGCCGACTGGTGTAGTCACTCCTCCCGACTTCGCCGATCGTCATCGCGCCGTCTGCGGCGCGGGCGATTGACACCTTATGTTCGCAATCATCACCGATTGCCTTTCTCGCCGCTGCAATTAACGTCGGTCGCCTCGACCTGCAGCACCAAGAGGCGACCATGATCTATGAATTGAGGATTTATCACTGCGTGAGCGGGCGACTACCCGCTCTGTTGAAGCGATTCGAGACCACGACGCTCGAGCTCTGGAAGCGGCACGGCATCCGGCAGGCTGGGTTCTGGACGGTGCTGGTGGGGGACGGCGGAAACCAGGACCTCCACTACCTGCTCGCCTGGGAATCGCTCGCCGAGCGCGAAACGAAGTGGAACAAGTTCGCAAGCGATCCGGAATGGCTGGCCAAGCGCGCCGAAAGCGAGCGCGATGGACCGATCATCGCCTCGATCAAAAACATGTTCCTGCAGCCAACGGCGTTTTCGGCGGTGAAGTGACGGCGATGCCCCACGGCCTCGACCACGTCGTCCATGCGGTGCGCGATCTCGAGGCGGCGGCCGAGCTCTATCGTCGGCTCGGCTTCACCGTCGGCGCGCGCAACCAGCATTCGTGGGGCACGCACAATCACCTGGTCCAACTTCCAGGCTTCTTCGTCGAACTGCTGACCGTCGCAGAGCCCGAAAAGCTTGGAAGCGATGGCTTCTCGGCGCTGTTCGGCACGTTCAACCGGGTCTTTCTCAAGGATCAGGAGGGACTTTCGCTGCTCATTCTCGAAAGCGATGACGCCACAGCCGACGCGGGACGCTTTCGCTCGGCCGCAATCGGGGTCTCCGATGCCGTGCACTTCGAGCGCGAGGGCAAACGGCCGGACGGCGCGACAACCAAGGTTGGTTTCTCGCTTGCGTTCGCGCGCGACGCCAAAGCGCCCGCCATCGGCTTTGCCGTCTGTCAGCAGCACTTTCCCGAAAATTTCTGGAATTCCGCCTTTCAGCGGCATCCCAACACGGCAAGCGCTATCGCGAACGTGGTGTTGGTCGCCGAAAACCCGACGGACCATCACATTTTCCTGTCGGCTTTCACCGGCGTACGCGACCTTTCCGCCACATCGAGCGGGATCACCGCGTCAACGCCGCGCGGCGACATCAGGGTTATGGATCCGGCTGCCTTCCGCAGCCATTTCGGGACCGAGCCGCCCGATATTTCCCATGGGGCGCGGCTCGCCGCCGTGCAGTTTCGCGTCCGCGACCGCGCCGCTCTGAATGCGGCGTTGAAGGCGGGGGGGATCCTCACTTCCTCGCGTATGGGCGCAACCGTTGTGGCGCCGGCAACGGCCATTGGCGCGACGCTGGTGTTCGATTAACGAACTCCGATGAAGCCGCCCACAACGGCGCGCTGATCTCGACATCAACGCCCATTGCGGTCTCAGTGGCGGGCGTGCGTGCCGGCACCCGCTCGGTTGACCCCTGAAGACGGCCGGCGCATGGTCGCCCGCAATGAATGTCGAGCCCGCTCCCAATCCGATCGTCGCCATCGGCAAAACGCGCTTCGGCAACGGGCTGCCGCTCGCGCTGATCGCGGGGCCGTGCGCGCTCGAGAGCCGCGACCACGCGCTCGAAATGGCCTCGGCGCTCAAGAAGATCGCCGGCGAGGTGGGGATCGGCCTCGTCTACAAGACGTCGTTCGACAAGGCCAACCGCACCAGCGCCAAAAGCAATCGCGGCATCGGCCTTGATCGCGCTTTGCCGATCTTTGCGGAAATCCGTGAGACGCTTGGGGTGCCCATTCTCACCGATGTGCACGAAGCGCAGCAATGCGCACGCGTTGCTCAAGTCGTGGACGTGCTGCAGATTCCCGCCTTCCTGTGCCGGCAGACTGACCTCCTTGCCGCCGCGGCCGCGACCGGGCGCGCGGTCAACGTCAAGAAGGGCCAGTTCTTGGCGCCTTGGGACATGGCGAACGTCGTCGCCAAGATTACCGCCGCCGGCAATCCTAATGTGCTGGTGACCGAGCGCGGGGCGTCCTTCGGCTACAATACGCTCGTCTCCGACATGCGTGCGCTGCCGATCCTCGCGCGCACCACCGGCGCGCCGGTGATCTTCGACGCCACTCATTCCGTGCAGCAGCCGGGCGGGCAGGGCACGTCCTCCGGCGGCGAACGGGAATTCGTTCCGGTGCTGGCCAGCGCGGCGGTCGCCGTCGGCGTGGCTGGCATCTTCATCGAGACCCACCAGGACCCCGATCAAGCGCCGTCCGACGGACCCAATATGGTGCCGCTCAGGCAGATGGAGAGGCTGCTGCGGCGCCTGGCCGAATTCGACCGACTCGCGAAGAATTGAAGATAAACCGCTGGAAGTTAAGCGAGTTCGACCATCCCGCCCGTCCTGAAAATCGTCGGCCTCGTGGTTTTCGCGCAAACGCTGTTCACGCGCGCAGTCGATCCCGTCATCCCCATGATCGCGGGCGATCTCGCCATCGACGTGAAAACCGCTGCATTGCTTTCGAGCGCCTACACATTTCCCTACGCACTGGTGCAACCCGCGTTGGGCGTCACCGGCGATTTCTTCGGCAATACCCGGCTGATGAATTTGTGCCTGCTGGTCATTGCAGTGTCCGCGCTGGTCTGTGCGGTGGCGACGAGCTTCTCGCTACTCGTCGCCATGCGGATCGCGGCAGGGCTGGTGGCGGGCGGGATATTTCCCGTGGCGATGGCGCTCACCGGCGATCTCGTCCCGGTCGATCAGCGCCAAGTGGCGATCGGCCGGCTGCTTGCCGTGGGCCTCACCGGCAATCTCGTGGGCTCCTCCATCGCGGGCGTCATCGGTGACCTGCTCGGCTGGCGCGGCGTATTCGCAATTCTCGGTTCGTTCGGATTGATCGTGACGATCGCGGCGTTCTTCGCCTTCCGCGGCGTGGTGACGCAGCCGCCGGCGCGTTTCAATCGCGCGGCGGTGATGGCCAATTTCCGGGGGATTTTTGCCGACCCGCGCGCCAAGGTCTGCTTTACATCCGTATTCTTCGAAGCAGTCTTCATCCATTCCCTTACGTGGCGCTGCTGCTTCTTGCCATCGGCGAGACGCAGGCGTCGATCGCGGGACTGCTGATCGCCGCGTTCGCGATGGGTGGCGTTTTCTATTCGCTCTCGGTTCCGGCTCTCATCGCCCATGTGCGCGAGCGCCATTTGATGGTCGCCGGCGGCACACTTGCCGCAACCGGGCTCGTCCTCATCGCGCTGCATGTCCCATGGATATGGCAGATCGCCATCTACGGTATGTTTGGGTTCGGCTTCTACCTCCTGCACGGTTGAAACAGGGTGCAGAGTTGCACCAGTATGCAACAGCGGTGGAAAAGCTCAGAAAGCCCCCTTGGAATCGGCATAAATCGTTCTATACCCTCTGTCAGCCGTCGGCAGGGGTATGCAGAAGTAATCTTCCCATGGTCTTCCCAGCGCCGAACGGCTGACAGACAGAGAGTCTGTCAGAGAAGGGAAAAAATGAAACTGACGCAGGCCAGCATCGAGCGGCTCGCGCTGCCGGCGGGCAAAAGCGAAGCGATCATCTTCGATGACGACGTGCCGGGCTTCGGCCTGCGACTGAGGGCGGGCGGTTCGCGCACTTTCATCGTGCAGTACGCGCTCGGCGGCCGGCAGCGCCGCATGACGATCGGCACGGCCAAGATCCTCGACGCGGTGAAGGCGCGCCAGACCGCTCGCAATCTTCTCGCCAAGGTCCGGCTTGGCTACGATCCCGCCGCCGAACGAACCGAGGCCCGCGTGCATGCATCCGACGAACCGCTCGGCGCCATCATTGGCCGCTTTCTGGCGCGCCAGGAGCGCCGGCTCCGCTCCCGAACCTATATCGATGCCAGACGCTACCTTGAGCGGTATTGGAAGCCGCTGCACGAGCTGCATGTGGCCAGCATCAGCCGCGCCACGATAGCCGCGCGGCTCGGCAAGATCGCCAGCGAGCATGGCCCAGTCTCTGCAGACCGGGCGCGCGCCATCCTGTCGTCGTTCTTCGCTTGGGCGATCGGCGAGGGCCTATGCGACACGAACCCGGTGGTCGGAACCAACAAGCATTTCAATGGTGCCAAGTCGCGCGACCGCGTGCTGACCGATCGGGAGCTTGCGGTCATCTGGAAGGCGCTGCCCGATTCGGACTATGGCGCGATCGTGCGCCTCCTGATCCTCACCGGACAACGGCGCGAGGAAATCGGCGCCTTGCGGTGGTCGGAAGTCGACTTCGAAGGGCGCGAGATCGCCCTGCCGCCCGCGCGCACCAAGAATAACCGACCGCATGATGTCCCATTATCCAAACCAGCATTGGCAATCCTGCAATCGCGCCCCGCGCGCGCTGGCCGGGATTTGGTGTTTGGCGACGGACCGCGCGCTCGCAACGGCGAGCCCCCGGGCCCAGAAGGCGGGTTTCAGGGCTGGTCCAAATGCAAGGCCGCACTCGACAAGCAGACGTCTTTGATCGGCTCTTGGCGGCTGCATGACGTGAGGCGCACGGTCGCGACCCGCATGGCCGAGCTGGGCGTGCAGCCGCACGTCATCGAAGCCGTGCTCAACCATGTCAGCGGGCATAAGGCTGGCGTCGCCGGCGTCTACAATCGCTCGAGTTACGCCACAGAGAAACGTCAGGCGCTCGATTTCTGGGGAAAACATGTTGAGGCGCTGACCGCAGATGACAACCGCGGCGATGGCCAACGCATTGTGAGGTTTCCGGCACGAGTCGAAAAATAGCGGCCCGCGACGGCGATGGATACACCGTCACGGGCCTAACCCAAACCACAGAAGTGGACCTATGGCCCAGGCTAACATCAATCCTATCACCCGCCGGAGTTTGATTTCAGGGACAGCTGCAGTCGCCTCGACGGGCACCGCGGTTCTGCTTCCCTCGCTTCCGGTGCTCGCCGGTACAGGAGGCGATGACGCCAAACTCATGCAGCCGTACGACGACCTTCGCCGCGCGTGGGCACTACAAAACAGTCTCGACGTTACCCTCACGGATGAGGAGTTCGAGACCGGGAAGCTCGATGCCGCCATGAATGCATGTGGCGTGATCGTGGATCAGATAGAGCAATGTCACGCCACGACGATTGAAGGCTTGCGTGCCAAGGCGCTCGCGTTTCTTTGGTGTCACGGCGGTGACATCACGCTGAAAGAATTTACTTACGAACAAACGACCGATGTCCGCTTGATAAAGTCGATCGTGCACGATCTGCTGGCGTAGGTTTGCCCGTAGAAAAATTGGTCGGAGCGGCGAGTCACCACTGCTCCGGCCTTAGCCACTCAGACAGGTTGGAGCTGTCGTCATGGCAAACGCGAAGGAAAGTGTGGATGCGCTTGCAGCGAAGTGGAAACAATTCGAAATCGAAGTCATTCAGGCACTCTCAAGACATCTCGACGAAAGCAGACAGGTCAACAGACAGGCCAAGGCCTTCCTAGAGTCTGATGCAAGGTACGTCCGCTTAGCCAGGTTCGACTATACAGACGGACAGTGGGCTGAAATCGAAGAAACACTTCGGTGCCTCAAGCCCAGTCAAGTGGCTCTCGAAGACGCCCGCACGCGATTGCGATCGGCCACCAGAAAATACTTGCTTCAGACAGTGAAGCGCGGGCTCCAGATGCAAAAAAAGAATGCTCTACGAGAATGGAAGAAGATTTCAAAATGCGCAAGCTACTTGTTGGCTTTCTTGCCCGTAGCCCTTGTTTTGGAGCCTGACGGCGAAGTGCCCGACGAGTCGGATTCTCTTTCGGACATAAAATTTGCGCTGCTCAAGCTTCTGATGATCGCAAGTGATCACAGGGGCAAGCTGGAGGCAATCGAATACCCAAAGGCTACCCCGCAGGCTTGGTTTCAATTTTGCGTGCTCGAAGTCTGGACCGATCTAGGAGGCAAATTGCAATTCTCTCGGCATCCGACCAATCACAAGATCAAAGGTCCCCTGGTAAAATACTTTTCTCTCGCGGCGCAGTCGTTCACTCGCGGATCAGTAGAAACTTTGCCCGACATCCTGAAACGGCAAAAAAAGGTGAAGACGGCTCTTGAGAACGGGAGATCTGTAGTGGCTGCCGGGATATTGGAGATTGAGAAGATCATCGAGAAAGGGAGTACTTCATTCCTTAATGGGGATTAGCTCGCATCCTTGTCGTCACAAATCCCAATTAAATTGGGAACTCGTCATCCAGCAATTCTACTTGATCCCTATTTTGTACGTTCGATCAGAATCTGCCCATCTGTTCGCATTGGAGCGCACGCATGGGCACGAAGAAAACCCGCAAGCATCTCCGCATTGTGCGGTTACGCGATCCCTACCTTGATCGCGTCGTAGGCGAAGGGCAGGCCGCCGAGATCCTTGGCTACTCCAAGGACACGCTGCGGCGCGAAGTTCGTGCGGGCCGAGGGCCGGCGCGAGTGCGGTTGTCCGAACGACGCGTCGGTTATCGCCTGAGCACGCTCTACGACCATATCGAAGCGAACACCGAAAAGTGAGGCGCCGCCATGGCCACGCATCGCCGGCACGCTTCCACATTCGATTTTGAGCACGCCGGCCTCAAGTACACGGCGACCGTCGGACGCTTTGCGGACGGGCGACCGGCGGAACTTTTCATTTCGAATCACAAATCAAACAGCTCGGCCGATGTAGGTCCGCGCGACGCCGCGATCCTCGCGAGCTTTGCAGCTTTGATGCCGATCGCGAGATGCAGGCCTACGATCTCACGCTCGCAGCGATCGCGGGAGAGAGCTTTCCGAATCAGATCGAGGTCGGCACCGAACTGCAGTGTCCGGCGCGTCGCGATTTCGCGGGTCTGGCCACGACGTCCATATCTTGGGCCGCAAGCGGCACCGGCCGTTTGCGAAGTTAAAGGTCGCAAGGCCTCCCGAGACGATCGAAGTGGGTGAAGCCGTGAATCTGCGTGATATAGCGCGTGTGCTCGGCGGCGAGGTAAGCGGCGGTCAAGTACTTGCGCCAGGACCCGGCCACAGTCCGATCGATCGCAGCCTCGCGGTTCGGCTCTCGAGATCCGCGCCGGACGGATTGTTGGTTTTCTCTCATTGCGGTGATGACTGGCGTTTGTGCCGCGAGTATGTGGGCAAACGGCTCGGCTTTGCGCGACGCCGACCGGACGCAACCCGCGCAGACCATACACTCTCGGCGCAACTCGCAACCCATACATTGTCAACCGACCGTGATAACGATGCCGATGACGCTGCGCGTACGCGCCGTGTGCTCGCCATCTGGAGTGAGACCGCGGACCCGCGCGGCACGCCGGTATGGCCATATCTCTCAGCCCGCGGTATCGCCCTCGGCGAGCTCCCGTCGCGCATTTACACGGTTCTGCGCTGGCACCCGCATTGTCCGTGGGGCACGGGCGGAGTTCGGCATGGATGCATGGTCGCGCCGTGGACCGACGCTACAAGCGGTGAGCCTCGGGCGGTCCATCGCACCGCCATCACCGATGCCGGCGAGAAGGTCGGTCGCAAGACATTGGGGCCGAATGCCGGCTGTGTAATTCGGCTGTGGCCCGATGAGGAGGTGGGGCGCGGTCTCGTTATCGGGGAGGGAATCGAGACGACGCTCGCTGCCGCGACGCGTATCCAGCATCGTGGCACGCTCCTGACGCCTGCATGGGCCACTGGCGATGCCGGGCACCTCGAGAAATTTCCGGTTCTGCCGGGAATCGAAGCGCTGACGGTGCTTGTCGATCATGACGAGAATGGCCGCGGCCAGCGCGCTACCGCTGAATGCGCACGGCGATGGACGGCCGCCGGGCGCGAAGTGACACAGCTAATCCCGCGCATTCCCGGGGAGGACTTCGCCGATTTGGTCGGAAATCCTTCATGAGCAGGTCTCGCGAATATCCCGGTGCATTCGACGAGGTGATCAACAGCCCGCCGACGGAGCGGCAGCGAAAGTCCCGCGTGAATGGCAATGGGGATGGCGGCGAGCAGACTATCTCTCTCGAGGATTTTTACGCTCATATGCCGTCGCACAGGTACATTTTTGCGCCGTGCCGCCAGCTATGGCCGGCGCGGAGCGTCAATGCTCGCCTTGGCTTTGTGGAGGGCATCCCCGCGAGCGCCTGGCTCGATCAAAATCGCCATGTCGAGCAGATGACCTGGGCGCCGGGGCAGCCGATGCTGATCGAGGACCGGCTGATTTCTGAGGGCGGATGGATCGTGAAGCCCGGTTGCCGAATATTCAACCTATACCGCCCGCCGAATATCAGGCTCGGCGATCCGAACAGGATCGAGCCATGGCTCGATCATCTTCATCGCATCTATCCTGATGACGCCGAGCATATCAGCCGCTGGCTTGCACACCGCGTGCAAAACCCGGCTGAGAAAATCAACCATGTGCTTCTGCTCGGCGGATCGCAAGGCATCGGCAAGGATACTCTGCTCGAGCCGATCAAATACGCGGTTGGCCCATGGAATTTTACCGAAGTGTCGCCGACGCACATGTTCGGCCGCTTCAACGGATTTGTTCGGTCCGTAATCCTAAGAATCAGCGAAGCGCGCGACCTAGGCGACGTGAACCGGTTCGCATTTTACGAACATATGAAGATCTATTCGGCGGCACCGCCCGACGTGTTGCGCTGCGATGAAAAAAACCTGCGGGAGTATTCTGTGCCCAACGTCTGTGGAGTGATCATCACCACAAATCATAAGACCGACGGGATCTATCTGCCAGCTGACGATCGAAGGCATTACGTCGCCTGGAGCGATGCGACCAAGGAGGACTTTACTCCCGACTACTGGGCTTCGCTCTATCGCTGGTACGAAGACCAGGGCTACCGGAATGTAGCGGCCTACCTAACGCAAGTGGACCTTGCAGGTTTTAATGCGAAGGCCCCGCCGCGCACCACCCTCGCATTCCAAGCAATCATCAATGCCAATCGCGCGCCGGAAGACGCCGAATTAGCAGACGCCTTGGACGAAATCGCAAAGGGCGGACGCTGGGTGACCGCTGTCACCATCCCCATGCTGGTAGCTGCCGCTACGGGAGATTTCCTGCCCTGGCTTCAGGATCGCAAGAACCGTAGGGTAATTCCATACCGCCTGGAAGGCGCCGGATATGTGCAAGTCCCGAACGACGCCGCTCAAGACGGGCTCTGGAAAATCAAGGGTAAGCGGCAAGTGATCTATGCCCGCAATGACTTATCAGCCGCCGATCGCCTGAAGGCAGCCCGTCAGATCGTCGAAGGTGGTCAGTGAGATCAGTGAAGTCAGTGGTTTTCCATCTCAAAATTCGAGCGAGGAAACGAACGCGAGATCCAAAACCACTGACTTCACTGACTTTACCTACCGGGCTCCGGGAGGGGGCACGCGGACGAGGGAGGCCATTGCGGCGCTGCGGGCAATGGGCATTCGAGCATGAGGGCGCAATGAGCACGAAAAAACCAGCCAGCCGCGACCTCTCCGGAGGCCTCGATCCGGCCGTGGCCGAAGCAAAAGAAAGCGCCGCGGACAAACGCAAAGCGGCAGAGGATCAGGCATTTGCCGACAAGCTGGCGAAGCGATCCCCGCCGAATCCGGTCGAACGTGCCGAGATTGAAAAGGCGAGAAAGCGAACCAAAGCCCGCACGCCACGCATTGCTATGCACATAGAGGATCGCGGGACATCAAGGCGCGCATTATACCCGGACCATTCCGACGAAGAAGGGCACCGCTACCGGCTCGCCGACACGTTCGGAACCCGCTCAATGCAATTCGTTTACTCGATGCTCAAGGGTTTAGGGAATGCGACCGCTGACCATTCGCTGAACCTCGATTTTAGTCCGGCTAGTCCCGATCAACTCACATTCAATGCCGCCCTGGCAGTCATCGATGGGGTGCGACCGAAAGACGAGATCGAAGCGATGCTAGCAGCTCACATGGCTGTCACGAATATTGTCTTGCTCGAATTGATCGCCCGTACACGCGGTGCCGTTGCAGGCCATAGGTACGAGGGTAACGGCATCAAACGGCTGGACGTGCTCGGCAACCTGACGGCTAAATTCATGCGCACGTACACCATGCAGGTCGAAGTCCTGGCGAGAAAAAGGCGCAAGGGCGAACAAAAAATATCGGTCAAGCATGTGCACGTATACGCGGGCGGACAGGCAGTCGTCGGCAATGTCAGCCACCGAAGGGGGAGGGGGTACCGAAAAAAATGAACAGCAAGCCTATGAACGCGAGCGAGAGAAATCAGCAACCCGTGCAATTTCAGACAGCCCGGCAGTGCGGAGCGCGGACCAAGAGCGGGAAACCCTGCCGGTCACCAGCGACGAAAAAGGGGCGCTGTCGATTGCACGGCGGCGCAAGCGGTAGCGGCGGCCCTCCTGGCAAGCGGAACGGGCAATACCGTCACGGCGAGCGGACCAAGACCGCGATTGCGGAGCGGCAGAAATTCAGCGCACTGCTGAAAATGCTCCGAGCTGGCCTGACCTAATGATCACTGTGTCGTAGGAACGCCGTCTGCATGCATCGCCTGAGCGTCAGTGGCGTCCAACATGCAGGGAGCGTTGGACGCCCGCGCTAAACTCGCCAGTCCTGCCAGAAAGGAGGACGAAGAGCGGGACGAAAAAAGGCTCTCAAAAGCTGATCGGACGGCTCGACCGACCTCATCAGCGACTTTTTCAACAGCATCGGTCAAAATGAGAAAGTCTCACAGCGAGCAATTCTCGACCGCTGTTCCTCAGAAAGCGGACTTAGTTTGCACCGCGGTGAACGGCGGCCTCGTGTCAAGAGGCGACAATCCACTTTGCAACACCCCTTCCGCGCCGATACTGACTGAGGTAGCATAATAGTAGAGCTGCCGAAGGGAACGTGCCGAACTCCTTTTTTCAGCGGCAGCGCTCATGCCGTCGGCAGGCATCGTACTTTCGATTGACAGTCACACTCCTAGCTTAGCTCGAATTGCCATTCACATGGCGGTGCGGGCTCGTACATGCGCACATGTCAGTCGCACCACACAAGGAGGCAATCAGTCATTCTGACGACCATTGGACTGCTTTGCGTTGCAGTTGCCCAGCCGGGGAGCGACGCGATCGCCCAACAGACACAGCAGGTTTCCTACAAGGTGACCGCTGAAAATTCCAAATACACGCAACAGCAGTTTCTCGACGTCGGAGACGTTGCTGGCCATCAGGTGCGGTCCTTTGAAATTTATCGCACCTTTCCGACCAACGCCCCCGTCATCAACGGAATGAAGATGAAGGAAACATGGACGCGTGGCATTTCCGACTATGTCGACAACAATGGGACCGCCACCACCTACAATGTGTATGTCCTCGAAAACGGCGACAAGTTCTTTACCCGCGGGACTGTGCTTGCGCGCAGCGCCGGGCCGGGGAAGCTTAGCAACGTAACCGTCGCGTACATCACGGGCGGCACAGGAAAGCTCGCTGGCATTCAGGGAATCGTGCGAACAACTGGCAGCGCCGAGCCCAAAGCGGGCGTGAATGAGACACAGGTCGAGATCGAATATTCGATCGGCAAATGAACCGACACAAATCGGGGATTTCAACACTAAGCGATCTCCGGCGCATGGCATTTATCGATGCGTGCGCCGGGAAATTGTGCGGTTGAGGAGTGGGATCGACTCACTCCGCTGGACCAAGATAACTGATGCCTGTCCGCCAGCCAACTTGGCGCGTGGCTGCCTACGGGAAGTTCCATAGTGATCGCTCCTTGAAACGAGGCCGCCAACCGAGGCGGCCTCGAGGTCTTGCGAACGACTTGTGCAGCCCTCCTCCACAGGGGGAGCAGAAGCAGGCTGTTGGCCGCTCGCGCGGAGGGCGCACCCGTTCTGGGATTCGCGGGTCCTTCCCGGCGCACAAAGCCATGCGGGTGCAACTGTGCGGGCCATTGCCTGAACCTCGGCCACTTCCAAGGCAGTGGCGGGACTGCTGGCATTGGCCAAGATCGCCAATCGGTGGAGATCGGGAAGAACCTCGCGCAAGAGTTCGAGCCGCTTGCCTGCAAGATCGGTGAACTGGAGCGACAATCCAGTGACGTTGCCGCCGGGTCGCGCCAGGCTCGCGACCAGACCGGTGCCGACCGGGTCCGACGCCGCCGCGAAAACGATCGGGATGACCGATGTCGCCTGCTTTGCAGCGATCACTACTACGGTTGCTGACGTGACAATGACATCGACCTTGAGCCGGACGAACTCGGCCGCAATCTCAGCAGCGCGCTCGCGGCTTCCCTCCGCCCAGCCCACCCGTTGGCTATCGGCCGCAGGTGTGGCCCCGCCCAAGTATCCGATGGTCGGCAGCTTCGCTGGCTGCTGCGCGCGCGCCGCGAGCGGCCACGCGGCCGCCGCGCCGCCAAGGAATTCGTCCTGTCGGTGGCCCGGCTTAATCGCCCTCGCAGCCGACCTCTATGAGATCGATCGACGCGAGAAAAGCACCTTCCGAACCGTCACAGCCAATCTCGCTGAGATGGAGCAGTGCCCTCCTTGAACGTGAAGACGGCACCCTAGTGGCGTGCTATCGTTCCCTTTACGCACCTCGCGCGGGAGGGGCGCATGACAGTCAGCATCGGACGGCGGGAATTGCTAGCCGCGCTCGGCGGTGCGGCGGTTGCGTGGCCGCTAGCAGCAAGGGCGCAGCAAGCCAGCGGTGCCGCGCGGATCGGTGTCCTCTCGCCGTTATCCGCTTCTGAGACTACCTCAGCTCCCTTTGAAGCGTTTCGAAAGGCTCTACGCGATCTCGGCTACATAGAGGGGAAGAGTATCAACTTCATCTACCGATGGGCGGACGGTAACCATGAACGGCTCGCCGAATTTGCCGCTGACTTAGCCAGCTCCAAAGTCGACGTTATCTTTTCCGCTCCGGGCACTCCGACGGCAATCGCAGCACGGAATGCAACAACGGGCATTCCGATCGTATTCGCCGGGGCCGGCGACGTGGTAGGCACGAGACTCGTTGAGAGCCTCGCGCGCCCAGCGGGTAACGCGACCGGCCTGGTAAATGAGTCGCAGGACCTTGCCGGCAAGCAACTGGAATTGCTGATAGAAGCGGTTCCCACCGTGTCCCAGGTCGGGGTCTTTTGGCGGCCTTCGAATCCATCCTACAAGAACCTTCTCAGCCGGTTCGATGCTGTGGTCCGTGCCACAGGCGTGAAGGTCGTACTGATCGATGTGGAACGACGGGCGGACCTAGAGCCTGCATTCGAGACAATAAAAAAGAGCAGAATCGATGGTCTGCTCGTGCAAGCCGACGACCTATTCATCAATGAAGGCACACGCATCATCGAGCTGGCGGCGGCGTACCGAGTGCCTGCGATCTACCGGCTCGCGTACCAAGCAACAGCGGGCGGGCTGATGGCGTACGGTCCAAACATCCCGGATATGTATCGGCGGGCCGCCTTTTACGTTCATAAGATTCTCAAAGGCGCCAAACCAGGCGAGCTTCCTGTCGAGCAGCCGACAAGAATTGAGCTAGTGATCAACCTCAAGACTGCAAAGGCGCTCGGCCTCGACGTACCGCCGACGCTGCTCGCTCGCGCCGACGAGGTGATCGAGTGACCGCGAAGATGAAACGGCGCGATTTCATCGCGCTGCTCAGTGGGGCGGCGATCGCGGGGATGTTGGTCACAGGCGCGGCGCATGCGCAAACCAACTTTCCGAACCGGCCTATCCATATGGTCGTGCCCTATCCGGCGGGCGGAATCGTCGACATCGCCACGCGCATCGTGACCGACAAGCTTTCCGAGATTTGGCACCAGCCGATCGTGGTCGAAGCGAAGCCGGGCGCAAGTGGCAACCTTGCCTGGGACCAGGTCTCGCGTGCCGAGCCTGACGGATATACTTGGACTTTCCTCGGCCCCGCGACCATGGCCAACCCGCGCATGTACGCGAAACTTCGCTGGAGTGAGAAGAGCTTCGTTCCAATCGGCGCCACCGTCTGGGGGCCATCGGCCCTCGTTGTTCACCCGAGCCTTCCAGTCAATACCGTCACGGAGTTCGTGAACCATGTCCGAAAAAATCCCGGCATTCTCAACTTGGCCATCCCCCCATAGGAAGCAGCCAATATCTTGGCATCGCCGCCTTTCTCAACGCGACGAAGCTCAACATGGTAGGCGTGCCTTACAACGGCGCGCCGCCAGCAATCCTGGACCTGATGGCTAACCGGGTGCAGTTCACGATGGTTCCGCTCGGCCTTGTCGTGCAGTGACGTGGTGAAACTGCGCGCGGATCGCATTGCGTGCCGAAATTCGTTGCGGCCAGTGAATGATCAGCGGCGCACGAATGCCTCCGCCGTGGGTGTCCTTTTTGTACCATTTTAGCGGGGTGTTGGAGGCTTGGGCCCACCCGGTCGGGTAATGATTGAACGCGAGGTCCCCGCCAATGTCATCCAAGCGCGAGAGACCAACCTCGTGGGACTCCTCCTCGTACACCATGTGCTTCCGCAGATTGAACGCGCCCGTGGGACCTCCTTCGGGGCTTGCACCATTGTCCGATAAGAGAACGATCAGCGTGTCCTCTAGATTGCCGAGGGAATCGAGGTATTCGATCAGCCTGCCGATCTGCGCATCCGTGTGCTCGAGAAAAGCGGCATAGGTCTCTTGAAGCCGCGCACAAAGCCTGCGGACATCGGGTGCAAGGTCGCGCCAGGGCGTTACTCCCGGGTTGAGCGGGGCTAATCCGGTACCTGCAGGGACAATGCCAAGCTTATGTTGCCTGTCCAAGCGTGTGGCACGCGCCGCATCCCAGCCGATGTCGTACCGGCCACGATATTTTTCGATGAACTCACGCGGCACGTGATGGGGGAAGTGACACGCGCCAAACGCGAGATAGAGCAGAAACGGCCGATGCGGCGCCGATGTCTTATGGTCGCGAATGTCGTCGATCGCGTGGTCGACTAGATCCGTGCTGAGGTGATAGGTCTCACGCGGATGCAAATGGATCGGCCGATTGTCCTGATACAACTCGGGATTCCACTGGTCGGTCAGCGCACCATGAAAGCCGTACCATCGACCAAATCCTCTACCCAGCGGCCAGTTGTCCTGCGGCCCGGCTGCACCGTAATGTGCGATATTGGTAAGATGCCACTTGCCGACAGCGTAGGTGCTATAGCCATAGTCGCGGAGAACTTCTGGGATGATTGCCGCCCGCGCGGTGACCTGCCCTCGGTATCCCGGATAGCCGCTTGACCATTCGGC
>Ga0070699_100000335_pt1 | contig 45760 bp, 38 predicted proteins | sample KBSK1503metaG_FD_65473 | JGI IMG/M metagenome (GOLD analysis project Ga0070699, IMG submission 65473) | Corn, switchgrass and miscanthus rhizosphere microbial communities from Kellogg Biological Station, Michigan, USA - KBS K1-50-3 metaG | ecosystem: Host-associated > Plants > Roots >... | reverse complement strand
GCGGCTGCGTGGTTTGGCAACAACTGGTGCCAATACCGCGAAAAAAGGGAAAATGATAAGAGCGTAACGGGAAAAGCTGACCAGGATGTTATCAGGCCCCAGTTTCATAAGACTCAGCAACAACATAGACCACGCATAGACCTTATAGGATGATGGCATTGACTTTTCTTTCCACACCAAAACAACTGGCATTATGATTGCCATGATCAAATCAACAATCGTAGTGGGAAGCCAGTATAAATCGGTGGAAGTTGGTAGAGTAAACAATCTTTTTATATTTCCAATAATTCCATCCCAGGGAAAACCTGTGGATTGGGCCCAAATCCGTCCAAGTGTCTGCCAGGGCCACTCTATTCTTAATGAATAATGCACATAGAGTGCAAAACCAAGAAATACGAGGACTGGTAAAGATGCACTAACAAGAACTTGAAAGAATTGATTCCAACTCTTTTCTTTCTTTTGAAAAAAGGGAACATAAATTCCTTCGTATAACAATACCAGTGAAAGTAATATTCCTTGATTACGCGTCAATGTAGCGAAGGCAGATGAAATCCCTGCCCAAGCCCAGGAATGACGCTGTATCATCCAAAGACTGAGAATGGTCAGACAAAGAAATATTGATTCCGTATATCCAGAAACGAAGAAAAATGAAAGAGGATATATTACATACAGGAATAGAGTATTTCTGGCCAATTCCTCATTGTATTGTTTTTCAATTATGAGGTATAGCAAAAAAAACGCCAGCCAGGTTGCCAGGCTTGAAACGATTAAAGCAGCCATAATAAAGGGCTGAAATACAACTGCAAATATGCGAATCAAAATTGGGTATAGGGGAGGCCAAACAGTTAAGCCGGGTTGAAAATTGTAGCCATGCTCGGCAATCAAGAGGTAACAAGTCGCATCCCAGCGGATCGCAGAATGTAGGATTACATTGAGATTAAGGTTATTCTCTAAAAGAGAACCACTTTTGCACAAAACGTCTGGTTCAATAATTGTTCTACCTCCCACCATTGAAAACAATAAAACCCAAAGCCAGGTGCCAATTCGGAGGGCGGCAAACATTTTGAAGGTATACCACGCGGCTCGGTGTTGAAGGCTTTGGTTTTCAACCATATGAAGATTATAGTTCATAAGGGTCAACCCTTTCTTTTATTTGTTATTGCATTGCAAAGTTGCTTGATGCAAGACGAGATTTTTCACGAAACGTCAAATTCTTTCTGTGAAACTCAAACAGTTCTGTCAAATATTATGATATATGCCAGGAATGATCGATGGAAGCTTTTAAACCTTGACAAAATAGAACAAGTGTTCTAAACTTCGTGCATCGTTACCTAATGTTGTTTTGTGATCCTCCCCCCATTGGGCTCAGAATCACAGGAGGTTTCCATGAATCGTTCGATGCCAAAACTTAACATGATCCCCATCATTCAAAGAGCTGCCCATAACCGTGGATTGATCTTTGGTGGGATTATTCTTAGTGCGTTGCTGGCCTTTGAGATCTTTAACTATTCCAGCACATCTTTTGCCTTGCAGGATATCCTGGGCAATCTGGCTTTTGGTCCCTTTAAATGGGCGACCATCCTGGCGATTGCTTTCTGCGGCATTGACTTTGCGGGAATTGCCCGCATCTTCACCCCCGAAAGAGGACGCGATGAACCTGCCGAAGTCTGGTATCTCTTTGGTGCCTGGCTGCTGGCCGCCGGTTTCAACGCCACACTTACCTGGTGGGGAGTTTCGGTTGCCATTCTTAAGCACAATGCCGAAGGTGGCATTCTGCTGGGTCAACAGGCCATGACCAATATTGTCCCGATTTTTGTGGCCGGGCTGGTGCTTTTGATCCGTGTATTGTTAATCAATACCTTCTCAATAGCTGGCGATCGCATTTTCTCTCTGGCTGAAGAGGGTGCGGCTCAATATCAGAACAGACCTGTGTATCGTCCTACGGCTGAACCAAACCGTGTTCCTACTTCTACATTTGCACGACCTGCGCCCAAGCCCACATCTGTGAATGTCCCACAAGCCGCTTATAGCGAGCCAACTTATCACCCGATTGGCATGGCGGCGCAGTCATCGAACAATAACAACCAATATACAAGGAGCTGAACCAGCCTAATACATAAACGTTCCATGACCGACCTCCTACAATTGAACATCCAACGAAATACGCCGTGCATTGCGCGGCGTATTGTTTATCAATCTGAAAGAGTTTCTTCCATGGGGCGGAAAGCCGAGAAATATAAGAGTGGGCGATAACCCAAACGGCGATACAAGTGAATTGCCAAATTAGTGGGAACTAGGACCAGCTGTTTCAATCCAATTTCAGCGGCGTAGGCGTGAACATGTTGGACGAGAGCCGTCCCCAATTTTTTCTTGCGATGAGCTTCAAGCACGTACAACTGATTGATATATCCCACACCCGGATGAATGGTCACCAGTTGAAGCCAGCCCACAGCCTCACCATCCACTTCCACGTAAAAGGAATGGATATGTTTGTCACGCAGAGTCTGCACATGGATTCGTTCGCCCTCACGCGTCAGACTGTGGTTGGCAGTTTCGGCTTGCTGAATGGTGGTGGCCCGGAATACATTGGCTGGAATGGTGTTTGTTTTTGCCGGGAGATCCAAACCAAGAATTACCCCTGTGCGGATAAATTCATGCGAATATCTGGCGTACAGTTCTTTCAAAGATAAGCTGGAAGGTTGTTGATGAAATACATCCAGAATGTAGCGCTTGTTTTCAGGGATCGGATAGGATAATAATGCATCCATCACCCTTTTGGTATCTGCACTCAAGGCAAGGAATTCGTATTGAAATGAGGCGATTGGCGCGCCGTCGTACCGAGAGATTCCAATTGGTCCATGCACTTCGTAGCTGGTCTTATAGGTGACTTTATAAACGTGATTGTAGGACGCAATCATTGCCTCTGCGGCCCACCAATGTTCAATATCAGGTCTTGGATTAATCATGTGATTAAGACGCTCTGTTTTAGAGTTGGTTACTTATTTATATTGGAGAAGATCAACTTGCAATGGAGTTATGGTTCCAGTGTGCTTTCCCCGTGTGAAAGGACGTAAAAACTTCTTCCCTCGTCGAAGATGAAATCAGTGACGAGATAGCCAGCCCCGAAGGCAGTTTCGAGCACTTCACGCGAAAAGAAGCGCCAATCGCGGGCGAGGGCAAAGTCTGAATCCTTCAACGCATTGAAATCAGAAGGAATTTCGACAAGAGCGATGCGTCCCTCCAGGGATGAAAAATGTTCAGGAGGGCGGGGCCAGCTACCGGCTAAACTATGAAGCGAGTAGAGAGGCTGGAGATTGGCTTTGGAAAAGTTTTCCAGTTTTAAGGGGCGGCGGGCGCGTTTCCCAAGTCTTCTCTCCACGCGGCGGGTATTGATCCACCAATCCACCATGAAACGATCGGATGGCAAACCCACATTCAGCCCATCGCGCATGTCGCCATATTCTGAACGGCGATAGGTATTGCAGACTGCGCCAAGTTTAGTGATATTGAGATATGCGTTACGGCTCAGCAGCGGATCATACGTCCACGTGATGTGATCGAGTCCTTGGTGCCTGACCATTTGCCATTGAGCACGCTTCAATGCAAAGCCGACGCCTGAGTCGCGATATCTGGGCAGAATACCCATCATGTGTGAGCAATGTTTGGGGCGCGGACCATCGGGCGTGGATTCCAAACCGGGAAAACCAAACACAAATCCCACGAGTTGATCTTCCTTAAACGCGCCGAGCAAAAGTCCACCATTATGAATGGCGGCGATGAAAACATGGGCAGGGACAACGTCGGTTTCACTGCCAGGCCACACCGCCCGCTGTAGATCTTCAATGGCAGGGATCTCTTCAGGCTTTTCGAGAATTTTTATAATAGGATTAGACATGGTTATCGTGAAACACGAAAATTTTTCTTAATCCTTTTCGTGATATATGAGTACCAGGGATCACGAGCAAGATAGTTCAAGCGATAAGCGAAACGAGCAGGCATGAGGCCGAATGTACGCGACAGGTTTTCCACTGGGCAGGTACGGTTGACGGCAACATAATCCAGCCAATATGTGGAGGCCGCAATACTCCGCAAAAGTGGGTCAAGTAACACAAAGAGGGCACGCATATAGGGTGGAGGGAGCGGCACAAGCAGATGATGTCTACTTGTAACATTCATCAGCAATTCAAGGACCTGGCGTAAGGTAAAGTATTCACCACCGCCGATCTCATAAGTTTGGTTGATGGAACCAGGATGTTCGAGTGTCCAAACCAGGCAAGTGACCAAGTCTTCAAGCCAGAGTGGTTGAAGGAGCGTACGACCATCTCCGGGAATTGGAACAAGGCCAGGCGAATATTTGAGGATTTCGGCTAGAGCAGTTGTAAAACCGTCCTCAGGGCCAAAGATGATGGAAGAACGAATGATGGTATGTGGCACACCGCTTTTGCGAATATGTTCTTCAGCAATGCCTTTGGTCTTGTGAACAGGAAACGCGGAGGCCCGATCGGCGCCAAGTTGACTAAGGAATATAAGATGTTGTACACCAGCATCAACAGCGGCATTTGCAAGGTTGCGTGTACCTTCGATATCGGTGGCGAGCAGGTTGCCTTGCAAACCTTGGGCAGCCGCGCTGGCCAAATGATAAATCTGATCTACACCGCGCAGAGCGGCACGCAAACCGCGCTCATCATTGAGGCTGACCACTCCCACTTCCACTGGTACACCTTTGGGCAGACGGGGAGATTTTGGGGAAGGACGAAGCAAAACGCGAACTTCATGCCCGGTGTCTGAGAGTTGGCGTACAAGAGCACGCCCGATAAAACCGGTCGCGCCAGTAACGAGAATCATGGAAAAGATTATAGCAGAGGTGAGATGCGTGTCTTGAACTCAGTTAATTTTAGTCTTTTCAGATTGTCAGATGAATCGTATAAAATCCTGCTCAAAAGAATGTTTTGAGGAAAACATGAAAATTAAAGATTTATGTATCACAATGGTAGATTCGTTCTTACAGCCTGCACAGACATAAAGCGGACGTAACTCTGTCAGGCAATTAATTCAAGAAATTTATCCACTACTTGTGGCTCAAAGTGCTTTCCTGATTGATCTTTAAGATAAGCCAGTGCCTCTTCTTTTTTCCAGGCAGCGCGATAGGGCCGATCTGAGGTGAGTGCGTCCCATACATCGACGATTGCAAAGAGACGGGCCGCTAGTGGAATTTCAGCCCCTTGCATGCTCCGCGGATAACCCATGCCATCCCATTTTTCGTGGTGACAGTAGGGAATATCCAATGCTGGATGCAGGTATTCGATGGTTTGAAGCATGTCGTACGCAAACTGAGGATGTTTGCGCATGATGACCCATTCCTCATCCGATAGTTTTCCGGGTTTGTGCAGAATGGAATCGGGAATGCCTATCTTGCCCATATCATGTAGAAGGGCCCCGCGATGGATATGGATCAGTTCTTCACTATTGATTCCAAACTTGTTTGCCAGCCGAATTGTTAATTCCGCCACACGCTGGCTATGGCCTTCGGTTTCCCGGTCACGCAGATCGAGCGCACGCGACCAGCCCTCTATTGTTGCTTCGTATGCCGCCAGTAATTGTGTATTCACCTTTTCAAGCTTGGCGCGTTCCTCGATAATTTTATGGTAACGATTTAAGCGGGTAATGCCCAAGAGGCGTGCACGCAATTCAAAGCGATCAAAAGGCTTGGAAATAAAATCATCTGCGCCGACCTTGAGCGCCTTTAGCATGGACTCACGATCATCCAGGGCTGTCAAAATAATGATGGGAATCTCTGCCACCTGAGGATCTGCGCGGATATGCTGGCAGACTTCGTACCCAGTCATACCTGGCATCATTACATCCAGTAGAATAACATCGGGCATGATTTTCTTGGCCATTTCAATGGCCTGTAAACCATTCTCAGCCATTTCAAGGCTATAGCCTTCGCTCTCCAGCACAGATTGAAGCGTTTCGCGGCCTGCGTATTCGTCATCAACAATCAAGACAGTGCTGCTCATATCATTCTCCTTTGCTTATAGAAAAAAACAAATTCTTTAATGGGTGGGGCCCTGGTCAAGAGTCGCGGTCTACAAGTCTGTATTTGACAGCCAGACGTACCAGCCCAGCCAGATTGCGGACGTTCAATTTTTCCATTAGTTTGGCACGGTGTTTTTCAACTGTTTTCTCACTGATAAATAACATTTTGGCGATCTCGCCACTGGTATATTCCTCAGCAATCAATTGCAGAATCTCCTTCTCACGTGGCGATAGACTTGAAAGTGGGTCTTTATCCTGGGTGGCATGAGGGTTGATAACACTTTCAACCACAATTTCTGAAATGGGACTGCTCAAGTAGGTTTTTCCGCTGGCAACAGTGCGCACTGCCCAAATCAATTCATCACTGACAGAGGACTTTAAAACATAACCTTTTACACCGCGTTGGAGCGCTTGGTGTACAAATCCCTCATCTGAATACATGGAAAGCAGAAGGACATGGGTGGTGACTTTTAAGTCGCGTATATTTTCAGCAGCTTGAATGCCGTTCATACGCGGCATCATAATATCCATGATGAGGACATCGGGGTTTAATTCGCGGGTCATATCGATGGCTTCCTGCCCATTGGAGGCCTCTCCCAAAACATGAATATCGCCTGCTTTTTCGAGAAGAGCACGAATACCAGCGCGAACCATAAGATGATCTTCAGCGATGAGTACCCGTATCATGACTCAGCTCGCTTTGCTATGTCATCAGGCATGGCCAATTGGGCAGAAAGGATCGTCCCATTGTTTGAGTTGGAACTTATATTAAGTGTGCCGCCTGCAATGGTCAGTCTTTCACGTAATCCAGAGAGTCCGATGCCTCTTGGTTGAGAGGAGTCATCCGAAAAGCCATGACCGTTATCCTGAATAGTTAAGTTGATCATACGATCCTCCACACTTAACTCCACCCAGGCTTGAGTGGCTTGCGCATGCTTGATGATATTTGTAAGGGCTTCTTGCAAAACGCGGTATAGAGTGATGTTATACACATCTGGAAAAGCAGGGAGGTCCGGTTCTACTTCCAGATGGATTGGTAAACGTGTTCGACGTGTAAATTCGACACAGTGAGTTTCTATGGCAACCTTCAACCCCAAAGCATCTAAAATAGGTGGACGTAGATTGCGTGCTAGGCCGCGAATTTTTACAGATATTTCAAAAGCCTGGGTATACAAGGCTTGCAGGCGCTCAAACATGATTTCTATGGGAATGGTAAGGTCGCTCTGTAAATCGCGCAAAGCCAGAAGATGGGTGGTAAGGGCCTGGCCCAGATCGTCATGTAATTCGCGCGAAATCCTTTGGCGTTCCTGTTCCTGCGCAACGATGACGCGTTCTGCCGTTTCGCGCAGATTCTCGCGTTGTTCCATCAGGGTCTGATAGCGGTTAAGCCGTGTAATTGTGCGCACACGCGCAGCGAGCTCATACCGATCCACTGGTTTGGTGAGAAAATCATCAGCGCCAGCTTCAATGCCTTTGAGTAGTGAACCGCGATCATCAAGGGCAGTAAGAATGATGATCGGCACCTCAGCAAGTTTCGGCGTGGCACGGATGCGACGGCATACTTCGAAACCGTCCATGCCAGGCATCATCACATCCAACAGGATTAAGTCCACAGGGAGGCTTTCAAGTATTTTCAGCGCCTGGAAACCATCTTGTGCCAGTTCGAGTTGATAGCTGTGGTTTTCAAGCATGGCAATCAAGGTCTCGCGGGCACTTGGTTCGTCATCGACGATCAAAATAGTGCTCATCGATGTCTGGTCGTCTCCTCTCTGGCTGAAAGAAACCTTTGGATGGTTTTGGCAAGTGCTTTCAGATGGACTGGTTTGCTCATATATTCATCCATGCCGGCTGCGAGACAACGCTCTCGGTCACTGGGCATGGCAAGGGCTGTAAGAGCAATGATCGGAGTATATTTGAATTCAGGATCCTGCCTGAGTTTTTGTGTAGCTTCCAGTCCGTCCATACGTGGCATTTGAATATCCATCAGGATTAGATCAGGATGCGCAAGCTTTGCCTGTGTAAGGCCATCCAGACCATCCTGGGCGACAACAATCTTATAGCCCGTCATTTCCAGATAATCCTTGACCATCATGACCACATCGTGGGTGTCCTCAATTAATAAGATGGTCTGTTGACGAACACCTGGCTTGATGGCGTTGAATTTTCCTGAGATTTTCATTTTTTCAACGGGGTCAAGTGCTGTTACTGGTTCCCATGGCAGTTCAATAGTGAACCGGCTGCCCTGGCCTGGATCGCTGGTGACTTTGACACTGCCTCCATGCAGACGAGCCATTTGTGCTACCAACACCAGCCCCAATCCTGTTCCAGTAGACTCGCGTGCCAACCCTGAATCTAACTGCATGAAGGGCTTAAATAATTGGGGTAAATTATTTTCACTAATGCCAATCCCATTATCCCAAACTGTTATTGACACCTTGTTTTCTTCCTTGTTTCCTTGAACTTCAAGGCCGAGTTTACGGCCATTGGGAGTGAACTTAACCGCGTTGCTAAGCAGGTTGACCATCATTTGTTTGAGGCGGCGTTCATCGGCCCACATGAGCCCCACATTTTTATCAATTTCAACTAAAACTTCTTGATTCTTTTTCTGTGCCAGTTGCTTGATCATCCTCAAACTGGCTTGACAGATTGAGTTGACATCTACTTTGTTAATATCGAGTGTGATTTGCCCAGCCTCAATTTTAGCCAGATCAAGGATATCGTTGATCAGGGAAAGCAAATGATGCCCACTCTCACCGATTGTGTTGATGTATTTCAGCTGTTTCTCATTGAGTGGACCGGCAAGCTGTTCGGCGAGACTTTCTGAAAGACCCAGAATTGCGTTGAGGGGTGTGCGTAACTCGTGACTCATGTTGGCAAGGAACTCATCCTTGACACGCAGGGCCCGGGCCAGGTTTGAGTTTGCCCGACTTAAATCGGCGGTGCGCTCGTCAACTCGCTTTGCAAGTTGATTGCGTTCCTCTGCCAGAACCGTTACCATTTGTTTGCGTTCTGTAATATCCCACGCATAATCAGCAAAACGGCCAGTAATTTCAAGATCTGCCTGTGTGTACTCCTCAGATTTGTTGCCAACCCCAATCACGGCCATAATCTTTTCATTGCGAATGATGGGCAGAATCAGTTCACGCCCAACCCGCACATGACCCTCTGGCAGGGATGTGTAATCGTTATGGATGATCGCGCGCCGCTGATGGACCGTTTCACTCCACACCTCAACCTGATCGGCAGGACCATACAGTCTCTCCTCTCCGGAAGCATGGAATTGTTTCAATGTGTCAGTTGACCAGATTTGCAGGCCGGGGGTGTTCTGGTCCTCCTTGATGAATTGGAAGAAACCAATTGTGCTTTGAGTCCATGCGCAAATTTCATCGAGTGCTTTTTGTGTGAGTTCCTGTAGAGAATGCCCGGCTGAATACTCCATCAACTCAAAACGCTTTTGCATGAGGGTTTCAGTCCTTCTGCGTTCCGTAACATCCTTGGCAACTACAGAGACACCCCGCGTGGAAGGGTAAGCATTGATCTCGAATACACGTTGTTGATTATTTAAGTCGAGAAAGGTTTCGAAAGTCCTGGGCTGGTGATCATCCAGAACCGTGCGGTAGATTCTTTCAATACGGGCTTGTTCTTCCAACTGGCCGAAGATCTCCTGCATGGGTTTTCCAATGGCTTCTTCGGACTTGGTGCCGGTTAATATTTCAGAAGCCTTGTTCCAGTGCGTATAGCGCAGCTCATGATCCAATTCGAAAAATACATCCGTAATACTATCTGCCAGTTCGCGGTAATATGTTTCGCTGGATCGCAGGGCAATCTCCATGCGTTTACGTTCCTGTATTTCCTGTTGTGCAGATTGGTAGAGACGCGCGTTTTCGAAAGCAATCGCAGCCTGATTTGCCAGGGTGGCTAGCAGGCGTTCATCCTGTGCAGTAAAGGCGTCGGCTGCCTCACTTTCCACGCTGATTACACCGATTGTATTTTCTGAGATTTTTAGCGGCATGTATAAGCCCGACATGGTGCCCGCATAGGTATCTACATATTGTGGATGGTCACGAACATTTCCAGTGCGAATCGGCGCACCGGTTTGAACAGCCCAGCCGCTCAAGCCCTGCCCAATCTGACTGACTGTGGAATTAAGGCGGCGCTCAAATTCAACCTTTTCTTCAGCATTTAAGTCAGGTTGGTTGAAGGCGATTAGCTCCAACTCATTACTATCAGGACGTAGCAACCGTATGGCAACATGATGCCAGGATAGATAGCGCGCGAACGTACTGATGATGCGCTCGCAGATTTGGTGTGGTTCGAGCAGTTGGCCTACTGCCAAACCGTTTTCGTACAAAGCTTCCAACTCGGCGAGATGACGACTAATCTCAAATTCAGCTCGTTTGCGTTCGGTAATGTCGCGCAGGATGACGGTGTAAAGGTAATGTCCACCCACTTCGATGTGTGAGAGGGATGCTTCGATTGGGAACTCGGTGCCATCCCGGCGCAAACCACTCAGTGAACTCAGGTACCCCATGGCGCGGCTGGTATCTCCAGTCTGCCCGAAGCGAATGATATGCTCGTTGTGCTGAGCCCCGTACCGGCTGGGAATGAAGCGTTCAACAGGTTGACCAATGGCTTCCCTGGCGGTATATCCAAACATTTGCTCTGCTGCAGGGTTGAATAGAACGATATGCTGTTTTGTGTCCACGCTGATGACAGCGTCCATGGCCGAGTTAACAACCCCCGCAAAGCGTATTTCACTTTCACGCAGGGCATTTTCAGCTTCCTTCCGTTGAGTCACATCTGCCGCAATGCCTGCCAAGCGGACTACTTTACGATCTTTATCAAAAATTGGGAAAGCCCGGTCCCAAACCCAACGCACCGATCCATCAGGATGAGTGATGCGGTATTCCATTTCTGTTTTTGTGCCTTTTCTTTGCTCTTCCAGCACTTGCCGGACTCTGGGACGATCTGCTGGCAAAACACTTTCTATGAATAGATTTGGGTTGCGTAGAATGCTATCGAGTGAGTGCCCCCATATTTTTTCAGAAGCCGGGCTTATGTAAACTTCATCTCCAGTGATTGCATCTGTTATCCAAAAAACTTCCTGAATGTTGTCAGCTAATTGGCGGAAGCGCTCCTCAGAAATCCGCAAACCATTCTCAGCTTGCTTGCGCTCGGTGATATTTTCATGTGCCAGTACAACCCAAATATGGTCCCCATCTTCAAATTTTGTGATTCGCAAAATGAACCAGCGTTGTTCTTCAGGGCTGTGACCCGGGTATTCGATCTGAGCCTCTCTTTTGCGACCTGCAATTACATCCCGAATGGCGCTGGCCACCGTGGATGCTTCTTCTGTAAATGGTCCTGTGGCCGAATCACAAATTTCGAGATAATTTAAGTCAAGACCATGTCTGGGACTCGTTAGACCATTCTGCTCTCCAAACTTGCGCCAGGCCGAGTTAACCTGAACAATAGTACCCTTTTCATCCAATATGGCGATGCTTGCAGATAATGCATTTTGTACACTCTGAAGAAATTCCTCAGACCTGCGCACTTTCTCGTCAGCTTGTTGGCGTTGGACTGCAGCTGTCAACTGTCCACTGATATTCTCAATGCGTTTCAGGTCGTTGACTGTCAATAAGTTAGGGCACGAGACACTGAGAAGCCCCATGACATTATTGTTGGATATCAGCGGAATAACAGCGATAGATTTAATATTTAAAAGATTGTAAATCTGAGGAATAAGCTTGCGAATCACACTGCGAGCCAGGGAAGGCAAAAAGTCCGTTTCGACAAACTCCAACATCCATTCCTGTATCTCTTCAGGACTGCTAACGAGCGTGCCATGTCTGGAATTCAGAAATTTCTGGAAATATCCATTTTGTTTGATCGGAAGCTGAACCAGGGGGATGGTACTGCCGATCAGTTTCTCGATTTCGCGTGTTATTTCTGTGGAAAGAAAATATTGTTGCAAAATAATGGAATTTCCATCTGGGCTGAGCCTATAGATGGCCGTATTTTCGCTGGAAAATAAATGTTTCATTGCTTTTGCCAGCAGGTTAATAATGGTGCTTAAGTTTTCACCGCGAATGACTGCCTCATTGATGATATTGATCAAACCAAGATCGTCATTCTTTTGCTGGAGATCGATCTCAGCCTGCTTACGTTCGGTAATATCGCTGTAGTTGATGACAATCGCCTGAACACTGGGTTCTTCCAGCAGGTTCGTGGCTATGGCTTCAATCCAGCGCCATGTTCCATTTTGATGAAGCAAACGGAAAACCCCGTGTTCATTCCATCCTGGTTTGCGGATCAGTTCTACGAGGGTCTTTGCGGTCCAACCCTGATCATCGGGGTGCATTAAGTCAAAGATGTTACGGCTTATGAACTCATCCTGCTTGTATCCCAATGTTCGGTTGACTGCCGGGTTTTCCCATAATAGGGTTCCATCCGCTGCCAAAAGTGAAATGTTATCCAGGCTGTTCTCGATCAGGGCGCGGAAATGTTTTTCCTGCTTGCGCGATTTTTCCTCTGCTAATTTACGTTCTGTGATGTCTGTGGAAAGAATGAAAATCCCCTCCCGTGCGGGCTGAATGCTTAATTCGAACCAACCCGTGTCTCTATTGGGAAAAGTAAATGGATTCTCGATCCTTTTCGATATGCGCTCTTCCATACATTGTCTCAGGGCCGCAAACAGTTCGGTCTGTTCTATGCCCGGGTACATTTCCATCATCGTATGATTTAACAATTCTTCCCGCGTGCGCTTTCCCTGTGCAGCGACCACATCATTAACATAGATATACCGCCAGTCAAAATCAATAATCTGGCAGCCCTCCATCATTGCGTCCAGAACGCGATGATAGCGCATCTCATTTTCGATCGCCGCCTCTTCGGCCTGTTTACGCTCTGTAATTGTCTCAAATACGGATACAAAAAAGTTCTTCTCCGGGCTATAGACGGATACTTCGAACCATAATCCTGATCCCAAACCAGGTACATAAGTTTCGAACTTCTCTGGTTTCCCTGTCTGTGCGACACGCCCATAGCTTTCAAAGATCTCAGGATTTGTTCCACGAATGCCTGGAATTACCTCAGTAACCCGCCTGCCAATTACATCCTCCAGGCCTGTCAGGGTCTTGAAGGCATTATTGATATCCAGATAGATAAAATCACAAGGTGCCCCATTCTCATACACCATCTGGCAGCGTGCAAATCCGTTCGTCATATTCTCAAACAGCGAGCGATAGCGCTGCTCACTTCTGTGCAGGGCCTCCTCAGTCACTTTCCTTTCCGTAATATCACGGACAATGAATTGATACCGCCCATCTGCAAACATCTGGGCGCCAAGTTCACAAATAATGCGCATCCCATCCTTGCAAATAAACTTGTGCTCAGTAAAGAGATTTTTACCGGGATTAAGCTCACTCAAGCTCAGGTTTGTTGTTTCAAGATCTTCAGGAGCAATCAACTCTCGTAGATTCATTGAGAGCAGTTCGTCCTTTGTATAACCTGTCAGCCCGCAAACCTCCTCGTTTACAAGCAGATATTGCCCCTGATTATTAGTAATAAATATCCCAGCTGAGACCAGATCAAGGAGTTCCTGGTAATCGTGCTCACCCTCAACAGAGTGTTCCCGTTCCAACTCTTCAATCCGTTTTTCGGCAGCTTGCAGTTCTGCAATCAATTGGGCTTTGGTTTTATTACTTTTCATAAGGCAATCCTGGTGCAAAAGGGACGATTTGGGAGAAATTCGTCTTAATCTTTTGCATTCTCGCACGATTTACATGGAAGCCACATGGGTGGATTCCCTACCTCTCTAGGGGGTGGAAATTTTGGGGCAGGGTGAGGGATTTCCATGACAATAGAGGGACAAATCACCGCGATAATTCGGGTCAACAGGGCCGATTGAAAATCCTCTTGAATGTAAATCAATTTAAAGCGAGCACTCAATTAATTCCCGGACAAGGAGTTATATTGCCTGCAATTATTGACTCCCAGGATCTGTAATGGAAGCTAAGCCTGACGAGGTTAATAATTTTGAAATTATATCGGTGGTATCATCGCCTAATGACCACTGCCGCTGCCCAAGCCGCGCCCAATATCGCATTCATCAAGTAGTCACACTGTACACCCGATTGAACTAACGGCACGAATAATTCTAGGACAGACGGCTTTAGCAGACAGGCTTTTTGCCCAATCGTTCTCCCAATATATTTCCTCACCAAATTACGCTCCCTGATTAAAGGGAGCGTAATCGGTCATTAACATCTGGTGAGGCCAAGTGTCAGTTGCAACGCCGCAAAACAGGGTTGGTGCGTCACGCTCAGGGTATAGCCTGACACATTGATTATCCAACGCCTAACAAAAGATCGATCGTGAGTTGTTCAAACCGTTCATATTTCAATCCGCGATCGGCAATAACGGACCTGTTGAGGGGTTGCGTCCTGAGGGCACGGACTTGACCGACGATCTATCTGCTTGTCAGGGTCTCGATGCAGATAGCTAACAGCCTGAGACGTCCACTGCGTGGAACATACCCGCGTTTCCCTGAGGGGCATCGTTGGCCATCGGAATGGTGAACATAGTGGCGTCATGCAACATGTTGAGAGCTCCTGCATACCCACCGCCTGGGGCTGGGCACGGTCTGTCTGCCTCCGCGGGGTGCGCGGCGAATGCCGTGCTCGCCAATACACTCAGCACCAGCAGAGCAACAATGGTGGATACGAATACTTTTTTCATGTTAAATTTCCTTTCTTTGAGGTTGGTGCGATTCGTAATGAATCACACCCTGATAGATTGAAAGCAAGTTGTGCACAGATTGATTTTCAAATCATAAGCGCTCCTTTGTATCTGGATTCTCAATGAATCGCATCAAGAGCAGCCAAGTAGCGATGTCAAATCGGTTAGAATCTCTGGGGGATAGTCACATCTTCCTTCAAAAAGGGATGCGCCGCTTTTTCGCATCATAAGGAGTGCCGGATCTGCGCTAAGTTACCCGGCAGCGTCTCCCGCGTCCTTCTGCGATCGCTGCTCGTCGCGAATCACTGCGCGGATTTTTTCAATAGCTTGTTCAGAAATCTGGCTCAGGTGGTGAATTGTTGTCGCGTGTTCTGCCGCCTGCCACAAGACATCCTCTTCCGTTTCCGCGCGTATCACACTATCGCAGTCAAAGCCGATATCTCTGCATCGCAAGACTTTCATTATGTTCTGCCTGTCAAAAGACTGACTCCAAAATATCACAGGAGAATCAATTTGACATCGTAGAGTTCTACGATATCGGCCGGCCGCTATACGTATTTTTGAAATCAAAAAGACCTGACAGTTTTGGATTCTGTCAGGTCTTTGTCTCTGCTTGGACAAGCCGTTTTTCCGTTGCCCACGAGGCGATTTGGGTTCTCGATGTAAATCCCAACTTGGAGAGGATATTGCTTACGTGGGTTGTCACAGTCCGTTCACTCACGACGAGTATCTTGGCAATTTCAGGGTTCGATTTTCCCTGCGCGATCAAGACCGCGACCTCGCGTTCGCGTGACGTCAATCCGCCAAACTTCTCCTTCATCGTCCGTTGTGATGCAGTAGCGAGCCGTTCGCGGTCTGGCGCTGGCTCTGCTAGAGCGTATTCCACCGCTTGTTCTAATGTCATCGCGCGCCCTTCACCCCAGGCTGTGCTGAACGCCGCTTCATCTAATTGCTCATGCGCGATGGCGAGATACGTGTTGTACTCCGTCTCATTGATCTTCCCTTCTGATAAACTATCGACAACAGCAAAGAGTTGAACGGCACGTCGTACTTGCTTTCCAACTACCGCGAGGCTCGCAAATCCTAGAAGCGCAGTAGCAACGCGATACTTTCTATTCAGTTCTCGCGCGGTCGCGAGAGCTTCGACAAAGAATGATCTTCCAGTATCGACCTCGCCATTGTGAAGTGCGACAAGTCCCAGATCTTCCGTGAGGCTATTGATCTGAAGCTTGCTCCCGAGTTCGCGCGCAAGAACGAGCCCTTCCACGGCATATTCCTTGACAAGAGCGTAATTGCCCTCTGTGCGCTCGATCCCGGCCAATCTTAATAACGAGAAACAGATATGTTGCCGATCTTTTGTCTGCCGAAAGTACTGCAAATTTATTTCAAGCCGCCGACGCGCATCCACATTGTCGCCTTGACTAGAAGACAAGCTGGCAATATCGGAATGTAATATTGCTTCCCAGCGTCTGTCACCGACAGAACGAAAAAGCAGCATACTATCTTCAAATGCCTCGCGCGCTGCTTGGTACTTATTCTGATCCCAATACCAATGTCCTCTTTGATGAAGCAAAAGGGCGCTGATCCATGGCTCATTGATTTCCTGAACAATGGCCCAGGCCTCATCGCACTGTGACTGGGCGAGCACAGGATCATCTGCGTACACGCTATTACTCAAGAAAATCAGCGCCAAAGCGCACAAACGTTTGCCCGCTTGCCCATACTCGCGCGCGATTGCGATTGCCTCTTCGAGATATGGATGACTCGCCTTGCTACCGCCCACCCAAGCCGCTGCCAACGAGTTCGTCAGTAGACTGGCGGCAATCAATCCACTCGCCCGAATCAGAGTCCCGGGTGCCGCCTTGGAGTGAATCAATAAGCTCTCTATGCGCGCTAGCCCCTCACTCCAATAGCCGCGCCGTTCCCAGAACCACATCAACGCTGTCGCCAGCCGAAGACCCTTCTCGACGCGTCCTTCGCCGAGCGACCATTCAAGGGCGGCGCGCAGGTTATCCAGTTCACTGTCAAGATGATCAAGCACTTGCATTTGCTCAGGACCGTGCAACTTGGGCGCAGTGGTCTCGGCGAACTTCATGAAATATTCAAGGTGGAAATCTCTAACTGCATCTTCCGCGCCGGACTCGACTAGCTTTTCGCGAGCGTACTGCCGAATGGTTTCCAAAAGGCGGTATCTGGGTCTATCATCAAGTTGGAGCAAGACCAACGACTTTTGAACTAATCTCGAAAGCACATCGAGAATCTCCTTCTTGTTTTCCTCGGCCCAGACCGACTCTGCTGCTTCCAACGTGAACCCGCTCGCAAAAACTGCCAGACGCCGCAGCAAGATGCGCTCAGCATCGGACAATAAATCGTAACTCCAATCTATCGAGGCGCGTAGCGTGCGATGGCGCGGCAAAGCCGTGCGGCTGCCAGAAGTAAGCAAACGAAAGCGATCATCCAATCGTGCGGCTATCTCTCCGACGGCAATCGAATTTACTCGCGCGGCGGCTAATTCTATCGCCAGTGGCATTCCATCTAACCGCAGGCAAATTTGCGTGATAGCTGGCGCATTTGCGTCATTCAAATGCAGACTTGGATTGGCGGCATTCGCTCGGTCGATGAACAGGCGCACAGATTCATACTGCTTCATCGCCTTGATACCTACCGCTTTCTGGGAAGCAGGCAGTGAAAGCGAAGGAACCTGAAAGGCAATTTCAGCCGCGATGCTCAATGCCTCGCGGCTCGTTGCGAGGATTTCCAAGTTAGGACAAGCCCGCAGGAGGGCATCGCATAACTCGGCACATCCTTGAATCAGATGCTCACAATTGTCGAAAACAAGCAAGAGATTTTTCAACTGGAGAAAATTTTGGAGCAGGGCGACAATGGGGACATCAGAGACTTGGTACAGATCGAATACAGATGCGACAGCTTGAGCAATCAGGGCAGGGTCGGCGAGAGGGGCGAGGTCAACAAGCCAGACACCATCAGGGAAGTCTTCAACGAGTTGATTGGCGGCTTGCAGCGCCAGCCGTGTCTTGCCGCAGCCGCCTGCACCTGTGAGTGTTACGACCCGCGCTATTGACAACAAGTGCTTTACTTCGGCGAGTTCGCGCTCGCGACCGATAAAGCTGCTGAGTGGCAGCGGTAAATTGCCTGGAACAGAGCCTACGTGCGTCTTCATTGAGGCTTCCTGACTCAATCATACTACTTTCAAATGCAATGCGGATGAGTTGGTGATTACCCAGAAGTTGAAATTTCGACTAGCAATGGATGCAGCGTGGCAAAAGTAACGATGGCGGCTTGCGCATTTCGCTAAGGAGCACCACGAACCCTTCCAGAAACTCGAAGCTGAACCACTGCCCTACAGTGATACAAGGTGATCCCTTCAAAGAGGAGCGATATTCGGGCGATTTGGACAAATCTTGAAAAAAGAAACTACTCGTAGAACACCGTTCTCAGAGGAATGCCTATGTGCCGTGCTGTTTCTCACGCGACCCCAAAGCATTCACTCTGCCTTCAAATTCCCTATAGTCTTGTCGAGTGCCTAGGAGGTTGCGCTCGGACTCTGCGCCTGTTCCTGTGCTGACAACCAGGAAACAAGGAGATTAACTCGGAACGGGAGAGAACTGTAACTCCAACTGGCGAGCTTTCCGCTCAGATCACTTAATCGCACGCACCCTACATTAGGCCTCATAGGCTGCTGCACTCACCACTTGATAGGGAGTTCTTGTTTCGAGCATGGCATACACAATCCGGGTACTCCATAAATTTGTGGGGGATAATTCGGGGTGATGGGTCCTCTGCACTGTTCTGGTTCAAGAAGTAAAGCTGAAAATCTGAAACTGTTCAATAGAACTGGATCAGGCAAAAAACCTGGTCCAGTTCTATATTGTGAACAGGTACATTCTGGGGGGTTGCTCAACTTTCATAACTGTGTAAGCAACAGCGAAACCTCTTGATAAGTTCAATTCGTGGATTACCAGGAAACTCCCTTGTGATACACTACTCATGGAAAGGTTTCGCCTATATCCTCTCACACTGTTACTGCCGAAAGCCATCCAAATATCGCCTTCATCAAGTATTGGGGTAATCGTGATAACACTCTGCGCCTGCCCATGAGTGGATCCATCTCGATGAACCTCGATGGGTTATTCACGCGCACAACAGTCAGTTTTCAACACTCCCTGCCCTTCGATGAACTTGTGATCAATGGACATGAAGTGCGAGGCGCGGGGGCCGATCGAGTTTCGTATATTTTGGATATTATTCGAGGTATGGCAAATATCCATGACCGCGCCGAAGTGATGACAGAAAATAATTTTCCTTCTGGTGCAGGAATTGCCTCTTCTGCTTCTGCATTTGCTGCGCTGGCACTGGCAGGCAGCAAATCCGCAGGGCTTAACTTAGGCGAAGCGGAACTCTCACGGCTCGCGCGACGGGGGTCTGGTTCGGCCTCGAGATCCATCCCCGGCGGTTTTGTAGAATGGCAAACTGGCACATCTGATGAAGACTCATTCGCCTATTCCATCGCACCCGCTGACCATTGGAATCTTGTAGATTGTGTTGCCATAGTCAGTGCCTCACACAAAAAGACTGGCTCCACGGAAGGGCACACCATCGCGCCGACCAGTCCATTACAGGCGGCGCGAGTAGCAGACGCGCCCCGTCGGCTTGACCTTTGCCGCTCAGCGATTCTCACCAGAGATTTTGATGCTTTTGCTTCCATCGTGGAACTTGACTCGGATATGATGCATGCCGTGATGATGACCTCCACTCCCGCGTTACATTACTGGAAACCTGCTTCGATGGACGTGATGGGCAAAGTTCGAGAATGGAGAAGTGAAGGTCTGCTTGCTTGCTATACTGTAGATGCAGGCGCGAATGTGCACGTCATTTGTCCTGAGACTGAAGCACAGGTTGTGGATAAAAAATTGCGTGAAATAAAAGGTGTGGAGAATGTATTAGTCGCACAAGTCGGCGGTGCGGCGCATATTGTCAAGAATGGGGATTAATGGATTGTTCGAATCTTTAGCCACGAATTACACGGATTTTCACTAAGTTGTTAAACAATATGCTGACAGGCCAAGCCTGTCAGCATATTGAAAAATTTAATAATCCGTGCGAATTAGTGTAAATCCGTGGCTAAAAAATCTCTACTCGATTGAAACAATAAACTGATAGTGTGGTTGACCGCCTTCCTGCACTTCCAGTTCCTGATTGGGGAATTTGGTGCGTAAGAGGTCGGCGATGCGGTTGGCTTCAGCGTGCTGCATATCCTGGCCGTAAAAGAGTGTGATGATCTCTTGATTCGCAGCATCCGCTTTTTCGAGCAGGCCCACACAGCCTTCTTCAATCGAATTGGCGGAGACGACTAGCTTGCCATCCAACAAGGCAATGACCTGTCCCTCTTTTACCTGCACACTGTCAATTTCCACATTACGCACCGCGATTGTGATCTCGCCAGTCTTGACATTGCTCAAAGCTTTGATCATTTTATCGGCAACTGAATCAAGCTCCCCGTCGGGTTGAAGCGAGAGCATTGCGGCCAGTCCCTGTGGAACTGTGCGACTTGGCACCACGGCGACTTTTTTCACAGTCACCTCTTTCGCCTGGTTCGCGGCCATAACGATGTTCTTGTTATTCGGCAAAACAATGACCTTATCTGTAGGCAGATTTTCAAACGCATTCAAAATATCCTGCGTGGAAGGGTTCATCGTTTGCCCGCCAGCCACAACAGCCGCCGCGCCAAGACTTGCGAAGATGCGGCTCAAGCCCGCGCCCGGCGAAACCACCACCACTGCGATCTGCCCGGCCTCCACGGCTGTAAATTTAATGGATTGTTCAGCCTTGCTCTTTTGAATATCGTCCATCTGCGCCAGTAGATTTTCCATCGCGACCTTGGTAATCGTACCAATGCCCATGATGTAATCAATCGGCTCATAGCGTTTCTCAAGCGGCACGTGGATGTGCATGCGATACATGCCATCGCCTTCGCCCACCTGAATCGACGTGCCCATTTCCTCCAGCCGACGATAAAACTTTTGTAAGTCCATTTCACCTTGCGGGAAGAAATCCACAACCACTTCGTAATCCTGTCCCTCTTCCACCTGTTCCATCGCCTCTTCAAGGTTCATGGAAGAAAGCGACTGCACACTGACCAGCGGCTTATCGAGCGGCTCGCCATACACGTGTCGCAACATGCCTTCGATGATAAAGAACAAACCCTTGCCACCTGAATCCACTACACCAGCCTGTTTCAGGATGGGAAGCAACTCCGGAGTCTGTCGCACGGATTCATCTGCAGAGTTCACAGCCATCTCAAGGACGTCAATCGCGTCATTCGCGGACCCGAGGCCTGCTTCTGTTCCTGTAGCAATTCCTCTGGCGACAGTTAATATCGTTCCTTCCACCGGTCGGACGACTCCCTTATAGGCCGTATCTCGCATTTCTGCAAACGCCTTGACCATTGTTTCCCGGTCAAGAGTTTCATGGTCTTGCACACCACGCGCAAAGCCGCGCCACAACTGTGAGAGGATCACGCCCGAATTGCCGCGTGCGCCCATCAACGCGCCTTTCGCCACCAGGCCAGCCATTTTGCCAAAATGCTTTTCGCCTGAATCTTTAATTTCATTGTATGCAGAAGTCAGCGTGAGCAACATGTTCGTGCCGGTATCCCCATCTGGCACCGGGAAAACGTTTAGAGAATTGACCACCTGCTGATTGGTGCGCAGCCAGGCAAGACCGGCCTCCACCAGCCGCTTTAGGGATTGCCCATCAATCTTTTGTTTGCGAAGTTTCCTTACACGCGCGGTCTCCACAGCCATGGCTTATGCTCCTCTTAATCTGTGTTACTGATTCTCAACCCTGCCACGTGAACATCAATTTTGTTCACCCTGAGTCCCAATGCTCTTTCCACATGAAAGCGGACAGTCTTCGCCACACTCTCTGCGACTGAATTAATGCGTGTACCGTATTCAACAATGATGTGAACTTCGATATCAATATCTTCGCCGTTGTATTCAACCGTCACCCCGCGCGAAGGCTCACGTGTAATGGATTTGACGATACCATCCGCCAGATTTTTGGGTGCCAGCCCCACCACACCGTATGATTCAAGTACCGCGTGATGGGCTATGGTTGCTATTGCGTTTGGTGAAATGTGGATCCCGCCCAGGGAGGTTGTTTCTTCGCCCATTTGTTTGCCTCTTTTTTGTGATTGCTTTCGTGTCTATTTTAACATCTTGTCTGGCAATAGGTCACGTGGTAAAATGCCGTGCTCTTCAAAGACCATTTGTATTGGAATTATAGCAAGAAAGGAAGATTATCTCATGGCAAAATGCGCACACTGTGGCAAGTCCACAACCTTCGGGCACAGCCGCTCCTTCTCTCAGCGCGCGACCAACCGCAAGTTCAAACCGAACCTGCAGAAGACCATCGTGATGGAGAATGGCCGCCCCATGCACAAAGTGCTTTGCACCAAGTGCATCAAGGCGATTGGCAAGTCTGTCGCTTAAGGTTCACAATCACACACAAAAAATCACGACGCGCTTTGCGTCGTGATTTTTTGTTTAACTCGTGGCGGAGATTGCTTCACTTGCTAGCGCTCGTTCGCCATGACAGAACGAAGTGATCTTACTGCTTCCGCTGGCCCTTGCGGATTCTTAAACACAGCCGTCGCGGCCACAAAAGCGGTTGCGCCTGCTTTCATTAACTCAGGTAAATTCTCCGTATTGACTCCACCATCCACTTCAAGCCAGGCAGAGGACCCTAATGTATCCAATCGTTTACGGACATCTGCTAAACGTGTAAAGGATTCGGGTACGAACTGTCCGCCTGAAAACCCTGGGTTCACGCTCATGACCAGTACCAAATCTGCTAGATGCAAAACCGACTCCAGTGCCCCGATAGGTGTTCCCGGATTCAAGGTTACACCCGCTTTACATCCCAATGACTTGATATATTCCAGGGTTCTGTGCAGGTGTGGGCAGGTCTCCACATGTACTGTCAAGTGATCTGCGCCAGCCTTTGCAAACGCTTCGAGGTGCTGTTCCGGTTTTTCGATCATCAAGTGGACATCCAGCGGGAGTTTTGTGACTCGTTTGCAGTGTTCCACTATAAAGGGCCCCATGGTGATGTTCGGGACAAAGTGTCCGTCCATTACATCGATGTGAAACCAATCAGCGCCAGCAGATTCACAAGCAAGAAGCTCATCAGCGAGGTGTGTAAAGTCTGCGGAAAGAATGGAGGGAGCGAGGATAGGATTGTTCGGCATAAGAGTACGCGTGACCGTCACTTTTAAGGTGACGGTTACCTGTTTGTTATCTGGGATTGTACAGATAGTAAATATAAATCCAGAATGGCAGTAGGCCACCAACAGCCATCAATGCGATCAAGCCCAAAGCTACCGAGACCCAGTCAATTTCCACTTCGGGAATCTGAATTTCAGGCATGGTGATTTCGGGCATGGTAATTTCAGGGAGTGTGATTGCAGGCCGTGGCTTGGAAGGACCCGTATCCGCTTTTTGGTAGGTGCCGTTGGTTTCGGGAGTCAGATTCAGGGCAGGTGTTGGAGGAATGTCGCGTTGAGTCCCGAATCGCAAAAGGACACGGCCAAGCTGGTCAGCGGTACGATAGCGCGCAGCGGGCTCCTTGGAGAGGACTTTGAGAATGATCTGCTCAAGGGCAGGAGGAATATCGGGAACATACTCGCTTGGTGGGATGGGTGGTTGTTCGAGGTGCAAACGGGCAAGTTCTTCGCTGGAGGGCGCTGTGAATGGAAGCGCACCGGTCAGAACTTCGTAGAGAACTACACCCAATGAATACACATCCGAGGCGGGCGAGGGCGCTTCACCGACGGCCTGTTCGGGTGAGAAGTACTGCGGCGAACCCCAGACAACATCGGCGCGTTCATCGGGCAGGATGGTGGAGAGCGCGCGGGCGATGCCGAAATCTGTGACCTTGAGCCGGCCATCGGGTGTGACGATCATATTGTGGGGCTTGATATCGCAGTGGACCAAACCTGCGCGATGGGCATAACCGATCCCTGCACAGGCTTGCACGATGAGCGGGATGGCTTCCTCCACCGAGTAACGACCACGCTGGCGCAGGATGGTTTTTAAATCCTTGCCGGGGATGTGCTCCATGACAATGAAAAGCTGTCCGTTATCAAAGCCGAAATCATGCACAGTGACAATGTTGGGATGCGAAAGATTTGCCGCGGCGCGCGCTTCCTGTTTAAAGCGGTCTTGCAGGGCTTTATCATCTGAATAAGTCTCATGTAATACTTTAATAGCAACTGTGCGCTCGAGCATTAAATCGCGCGCGCGGAACACATCAGCCATGCCGCCTGTGCCGATGCGTTCGAGAAGTTGATAACGATTATTGAGTAATCTGCCTTCTTCCATATTCTTAAAAGATTATACCTCACCCATCTTCCCCCAAATACGAGGAACTCCAGTCATATTTGGGGGCACTCTTCGGTAGGTAACGTTCTAGCGGTAACGGGGCAGGTATAATGTCGCCCATGCGTAGTGCTGTCATCCTCTATAACCCTGCAGCGGGGCGTTATTCCGTGAAACCGTTTATCAAAGCGGTTGTCAAGGAATTGGAGTCTGCAGGGTGGCGGGTGGATGTGTCAGAGACTCAAAGCGGCGTGCATACCATTGAATTGGCGAAGCAGGCTGCGGCTGAGAAAAAAGAGGCGGTGTTTGCCGTTGGTGGCGATGGGACAATTGGGAATGTCGTCAATGGACTGGTGGGCACAGAAACTGCGTTGGGGGTCCTGCCGGCAGGCACATCTAATGTATGGGGTTATGAACTGGGGCTGAACGCATTTTCCTGGATGAACCCCTGGGTGCTGCAAAAGAACGCTTTATTACTGGCGAATGCGCCCTGTTATGCGGTGGATGTTGGCGCGTGCAACCAGTATTCATTTATGATGTGGGCAGGCATCGGGCTGGATGCCATGACCATTCATTCGCTCGAGCCGCGCATTCGGCTGGAAAAATTTTTTGCCCTGCCCGAATATACGGCCAAGACGATATGGAATGCTGCACAATGGAGCGGTGTACAGTTGCGGCTGTGGGCTGATGATCGCGAGGTGGAAGGTAATTTCATTGTGGCGGTCACTACCAACATCCGGCATTATCTGGGAGGGCACTCCAAACTTTCACCAGATGCCTATCTCGATGATGGCTTACTGGATATCTGGTTGTTCAGCGGGAACAATCTGGGCGATGCACTGCGTCATGCATATGACATGTGGCGTGGCAATCACATCACTTCTGATTCAGCACGACGCATCACGTTCAACTCCCTGCGCGTGGAGGGTGAGTCATCGTTCATGCTTCAAACCGATGGCGAGCCACGTGGCTCAGTCCAAAATGTGGAAATCAAAGTCCATACGCGCGCTTTGAAACTGCTCACGCCGCCTGGCGCATTGGATTTATTGAAACATAAATAATTCGGGCTTCCCGCCCTTTATAACATCAGGTGTATTATGACTGTTCGACAACTTTTCAATCGTTGGGTGATTCTCGGCGCACTTTTGTTCGCAGGACTTTTGCTTTTGATCACTGCCGCCTCCATCGGATTAACCTCTCCAGATCAAGCTTCGCCGGTTGGGTTTGGTCAAGCGGACGTGACCGTGATCGCCATCCCAACCTCCACCTCCTCCGCGCCACCCACACCGACCATTGACCCCTTTGCGCCTTCACCCACCGCAGCTGGACTCGCCGTGGGCAGCTATGTGCAAATCACCGGCACCGAAGGTCAGGGACTGCGCATCCGTGCGACGCCTGGCTTGAACGGCGAATTCGTTTTCCTTGGCTACGATTCAGAAGTCTTTCTGATAGAGGATGGCCCGCAAAGTGTGGACGGATACATCTGGTGGTATCTCGTCGCGCCATATGACGCAACTCGCGCCGGTTGGGCCGCCGCGGACTTTTTGAGTTTTATCCCAGCGCCATAAACCTCACCCCGGCCCTCTGCCCCTACGGGCACACGTCCTGAAAGGAGAGGGAGAAAGCAGAAATATGAACGAAAAACCAACCGGCATCACAGCCAACAAAACCAAAAGAGAATTTACCATCACCTGGAATGATGGTCATACAAGTGTGTATCCATTTGGGTTGTTACGCGCGGCCTGCCCCTGTGCCTCCTGCCGCGGCGGGCACGAGAATATGAAGTCTGAACCCGATGCCGATGTGTTCAATACGAAACTTGGTGACTCGCCCTCCACGCGTGTTTCAAATGTTGTAGCTGTCGGTTCCTATGCATTGACCATAGTTTGGGAAGATGGTCACGATTATGGAATTTATAACTGGCACTATTTGCGGGCCTTGTGTCCGTGTGCAGAGGATCGTGCAAAATATGGGAAGATATAGATTTGTTTGAAAAATAATTCAATAGTAAATCAAAAGGCGACTGAGAAATCAGTCGCCTTTTGATTTAATTATTTGGAGTGGGAGTTGGAGTTCGCGTGGGCGTACGCGTTGGTGTTCTGGTGGGAGTCCGCGTGGGTGTGGCGGTCACTCTTGAGGTGGCAGTCGGTCTTCGGGTATCGGTAGGTTCTACAGTGGGCGTTGCGGTAACGAGAGCATCGAGATGTTCCTCGGCTTCGTCGTGCATCTCAGCCGTCATAGCTTCCTCAGGCAAGTCTAACAACAGTTGCCAATACTTTGCTGCATCTTCTGAGTTTTCGCGTTTCTCGAATACTAAAGCTGCCCAGTAATAAAGCAGGGCCTTTTGTTCATCGGCCTCGGCCAGCGGTTCGGTCCTGCCCACGGCCTGCTCGGCGCTCCCATAGCGTTCATTGATGAAGTGCGTGCGCAGAATGCCCAGGTTGATATCAAACGAATCTCTATAGAAGTTAAAAACGCTATCAATGTCCTCATCGGCTGCAGGACCATTACCCAGCTCCACGTTGGAGAGGAAGCGATAAAAGTATGCTTCGCGCCGCGTCCGCTCGAGGGCGATCACGCGATCCATCATTTGAATGGTCTGTTCATATTCTTTAAGATCGAACAGCAACTTACCGAATAGAACACTGGCGGGAACATCATCTGTTTCGTAGGTGAGGTAAATTTGCAAGGATTTGATGGCTTCCGCGTTGTTACCATCCGCTGCATAGATCTGACCCAACAATAAATAGTTTTCAAGCAGAGTCACATCCAATTGCTGGGCATGTTGGGCAGCAGGTAAAGCCAGTTCAAGATTGCCTTCCTTGAAACGGGCCTGGGCAAGATAGTGAAAGACCAACGGTGAATTCGGCAGGCGCTTATCAGCATTGCCAAAGTCATTGACGGCACCCAGAATATCGTTATCTCTGATTTTCACCTTGCCCCGTTCAAGATAGGCTTCGCCAAATTCCGGGTCAAGGCGAATGGCCTCATCCAATAAAGGAAGGACATTGTCATTGGGGTTCAGCATCAAGCGCGCGCGCGCCATGCCTACATACATGGGGCCGAAATTCGGGTCCATGTCACGCCCCTGAGTATAGGCTTGGAGTGCGCCATTCGGATCATTCTTGAAGCGATAGGCTTCACCGAGATAATAGTAGGCATAGGCGGCATCTGGCTCCGCAGTGACGACGTTTTGCAGAGCGCCGATGGCTTCATCCAGATTGCCGTCATCCATGGCACGCTGGTATTGCAGCAGGAAATCAGAAGTGAGGGGAGAACGTTCGAGAGCCACATATAATGGTGTGGCTGTATAGGGAACAGTCAGGAGTTCAGATAATGGTCCACTGGGTGTACCAATGGCATTGGTGGCTTGAGGTTTTGCGCCGATGGCGGTGGGTGAAGGAGTAAATGTCAGTGATGGACCGGGCGTGGGAGTAGCTTCACGTTGCGCCCGAAGAGTGCTCGGAATAACCAGCCCAAACACTACACCGGCAATCAATGCGCCCAATAAAACGAGCGCAAGTCCCAATCGTAAAACCGGGCTTTGTTTAACAGCCTGCCAGCCTTTGAGTTTTGGCTTTTCATGCGCGAGTAAAAGTTTTTCCTCCCAGGCACGGGGACGATTCACAGGAAACGGCTGGACGCTTTCATCAGCAGGCATAGCCCCCAGCAGAATCAAGCCGCGTTTGGCAGTCGCATTTTCGGGGTCCAGTTTGAACGCCGTTTGCAGACAGTAGATGCGCTCCTTGGTTGTTTCCATGGCAGCGCTCAACCAAATCCAATAAGTGACGTTGTTTTGGTCAGACTTAATTAGATCCGTGAGTAATTCACGGGCTTTGGTTTTGTTTCCTGAGCGCAGGACCTCTACGGCTTCCTGAAATATCGCATCGTCGGCCATGCGCCTGATTTTACCCTACTCGTGCCCGAACGACACGAAATGTAGAATAAAAGCGGCGAAAATCAGGCGCTTTTGTTCACTGTATTAAAGTCGTTCGGGTACTCGTGGAATTCCTCCACCTGATAAGTAAACACCTCCAGGTATTTGGTGCGCCAGGCGTTTTCATGCAAACCCATTTTGCGACAGAGATAATTGAGAAACCCGGCAGGGTCGGGAATTGTTTCCCACACTTGTGGCAGAAACGTTGCCCGCCGCGGACCATCTCTTAAGATGACGCCATCTACATGCGGCCTTAATTTGGATAACAGATCAGCTGCATCCTTATACTCAAGCCGGATTGGGCGCGTCAATCGTGAGACCTCGATCTGAATCCGGTTCAATTCATCTTCTCTCACAGCTGGGAAGCGCGGGTCTTCCAACGCTGCGGCAACAGCATGGGCACGCACATCCTCCACGAGAGGTTGATATGCTTCCAACGCGCCGATACAACCGCGCAAGCGGCCGCCAATGGTCAAGGTGACAAACGATGCGCCTTTTTCGCGCAGTTGCGAGGAAAGGGCAGTTTCATTAAGTGGCGGTAATTTTTCCCCTCGTACTCTATTCTCTAGCGCTTCACGTGCCAGGCGCAGGAGAGTTTGTTGTTCTTCTGAAGAAAGTTTGTCTTGCATAATCTTTACTCATTCTTATCCCACCCCGAAATCATCTGTATTCAGGTGAGTTTTCAGTGGAAGTCAGTTTCCAATATACCCGATTGTGATACACCAGGGGTTCGCCTGCTCCCTCGCCACGTGCCGCAACCACTTCTGCCACGAAGAATGTATTCTCGCCAACCGGTATTGAATTCACTACCCGACAATTAAAGAACGCAATGCCGCCTGTGATTAAAGGTGCGGGCAGCGCTAGAGTTTCGGTTGCCACACCTTCAAAGCGCTCTTTGATCTCCGGGTGCTTTCCGGCAAAGATATCGGAAAGCTTTTTTTGATCAGCAGAGAGTATGGTTGCGGAAAATTCGCCGGATTTTTCAACAAGCTCGTGAGTATGCGTGAGCTTTTTCAAGGCCACCGAAATCAATGGAGGCTCGAGCGAAATGGACGTGAATGAATTAACGGTCATGCCATAACGTTGACCGGCATGAGTGGCGGTGACGACGGTTACACCTGTGGTCCATGCACGCATGGCATGGCGTAGTTGTTCGGGGTCGAGGGTCATGTAAGCTCCAATTCAAATTCATCATACTGAGGAGCGATGGGTGCGTCAAGGCAAAAATCAAGTCGTTGAGTGATCTGAAAATGATATTCAATTAATCCTGAAAAAACCTTGCATCCTTCCGCCTTCAACGCTATCATCATGCGAAAGCCATGGAATCCATGTCAAAGCCCACCATTCCCGAGCCGCGCAAACGGACGCGCCCGCTGCGCGCCGCACAAACCGTCCTCGGTATTGCCTTGCTGCTTGCGACTCTCTTCACTGCCTTTCCATCACGTGGGCTGGCCAATGGTGATTTCTACGAGCGCCTCAGTGTTGTCCTGACGCCCGGTGGTCCTGAAGCTCAGCCTGTCTCTCAACCGCAACTGCGCATCGGCATCGTAGCAGGACATTATGGGAACGACTCAGGGGCAGTTTGTTACGATGGGAATGGCAATGTCACTCTTACTGAAGCAGAGGTAAACCTGGAGATCGCGGCGCTGGTACAACAGCAATTAATGCAAAAGGGTTTTCAGGTGGATCTATTGAAGGAATTCGACGCACGCCTGAATGGTTACCGCGCTTTGGCAATTGTTTCCATCCATAACGACTCCTGTGAATATGTTAACGATCAGGCTACTGGTTTCAAAGTAGCCGCCGCCCTCAACACCAACGATATTAATCGTGCGAACCGCTTGACTGCCTGTCTCATTGATCGCTATCAAAGTGAAACCCACATGATCTTCCATGCCGGGAGCATCACTGGTGATATGCGCGAATATCATGCCTTCCGCGAGATTGATTCGAGCACGGTAGCCGCCATTATCGAAACCGGCTTCCTCAATCTCGACCGTGAGATACTGACCAACAAGACTGAACTGGTCGCGGCCGGTGTCGTGGATGGCATCCTGTGCTTTGCAAACAATGAGAACATCGAACCCACTACCGTCCCGAACCTGACACCATGAAAGCACCTGCCGAAAACGGACGCAACCGCCTCTACCTCAGACTAATCCTGCTCCTGTTTTGCGGAGCTTTGGGCATCGCCTTTTTCTTTCTCTCCTCCTCGCCAGTAAGCGCTGCGCTCTTTGCCACTTTAACTCCCACAGAAGAAAATCCCTGGGCATTTGTCAACGTTGCCAAGCCTGCCCATACTCCCAACCCCATTTTTACGCCAACTGATTTGCCAACCTCAATGCCAATTGCCACCGAACCATCGGGTGTGATGGATATGCAGGTGGTTGCAGATACAGCTATTCCCGTCAATGCATCCGTATATGCCCAGTCAGGCGGAACTTACTCCGGCGGAAAATATATCCTGGTGGATATTTCAGAACAACATATGTATGTGTACCAGGATGACAGCCTGCTCTATAGTTTTGTGGCATCCACTGGAATTAATAACGCCACCCGCGCCGGGACTTTTGCTGTGCAAAGCAAAATCCCAAACGCCTATGGTTCCACCTGGAATATCTGGATGCCCAATTGGCTTGGCATCTACTGGTCCGGTGGTCTGGAGAATGGCATCCATGCCCTGCCTATTTTGCCGAATGGAGCCACACTGTGGGAGGGATATCTGGGCAGACCAGTTTCGTATGGATGTGTTGTTTTAGGCACATATGAAGCCGCTTTGTTGTATGATTGGGCCGAGATTGGCACAACAGTAGAAATTCGCTGGTAATTGTTGTCTTATTTTTATTCATTATGCTTTTTGCATGGGCCTGACCCACGCAAGGACGGGAAGAAATCATGGATCCAAAACTTATCGAGGCCCGTGAATATGTCATCCAGGCGCGTGCGGCCCTGCGTAGCGGCAATAACGACACTGCCCGCGATTTAGGCGAAAAAGCTGTACTCCTTGTGCCAGACCTGGAGGATGCGTGGCTGATTCTCGTCGCAGCCGATTCCAACCCTGAAGATGCGCTGGCTTATGCTCAAAAAGCCCTTGAATTAAATCCCGAAAGTTCGCGGGCCCGCAAAGCGGTGGAGTGGGCGACAAGTCAATTGAATAAAGCCAAGGCTGAGAATATGCGGGTGATGGCGCAGACAGTTCCGGCTGTAATGCAGGAAGCGCCAGTTTTCCGTCCCATAAAAATTGAAGAACCAAGGAATACTGCCCGACCTGCGCAAAAATCCAATAGCGGACGGATGTTAATTTATGCAGGTGTGTTTCTTGGCTTATTGATTTGTGCTGTTGTTGGCATCGCAGTATGGTGGGCAGTTCATAGCCCTGCGTTGGCTTCATTTGTGCCTGCCAGTAATCTGATGCCAACCCAGGAAGCTTTATGGGCGGAAGTGAATGTTCCAAAGCCGAGCGTTACACCCATTGATGTGAGCGCTTTTGCGCCCCAGTCTACTTCAGTTGCCGTAACAGATGAGCCAGCTCAGGCTCCAACAAAGGTGCCGAGCCGCGAACCGAAATCCACGCCTGTTCCAACCGAAGGACCTACCTTCACGCCCGAGGCTACCGAAACACCTGGCATAATGGCCATGGAGATCGTGGCTGATACGCCAACGAGCGCGTATGTTCCGCCCACTGCGCCACCCCCTGGGGTTGTAGCTGGTGGCAACGGCGGGCGCTGGATTGATGTGAATCTTTCCACCCAATCGGTATATGCCTATGAAGGCGATACGGTTGTGAATTCATTTGTGGTTTCCACAGGTACGTGGTTGACACCCACTGTGACGGGCAAATACAAGATTTGGGTCAAGTTCAAATCAACCAGTATGTCTGGTCCTGGTTATTTCCTGCCGAACGTTCCCTACGTAATGTATTTTTATAAAGGCTATGGTTTGCATGGTACGTACTGGCATAATAATTTTGGCACGCCGATGAGTCACGGCTGCGTAAACCTGCGCACCACAGATGCCGAATGGTTATATAACTGGGCCTCGGTGGGCACAGTGGTGAATGTGCACTATTAATTTCTCCGCCACTGAGTCAGGATCTACGGAAAAAATGTAAAGCTCAGTGACTCTGAGTCTCTGTGGCAAAGTTTTCAAATGAGCAGGTCAAAATTTTCACGACGCGATTTTCTTAAGTTAACCGGGGCTGGTTTGGCGGGGATGTTTTTACCGAACCCGCCCATGCATTTTCTTGAAACTGACGTGTTCGAAAATGTGCAGGGTCGTGTGGTGGATCGCACTATTTGGTCCTATGATGCGCCCAATTTCAAAGCCAACCGCAAAAAACTATATTGGCGCGATCTGGTAATACCGATTCAGAACACGACTGTGGGCGAGGATGAAACGGCTTATAACCGTATCTGGTATGAAATGGAAGATGGTTACGTTTATTCAGGAAGTGTACAGCCGGTGCGCACCCTTTTGAATCAGCCTCAACCCATTCCTCTGCATGGCGAACTTGGCGAAATCAGCGTTCCATTTACAGATGCTTATGAATCTCTGGAAGCAAACGCGCCGGTGATCTATCGGATCTACTACGAATCCATTCATTGGGTGACTGCCAGCGCGGTACATCCGGCAGATGGGAGTTTGTGGTATCTCCTGCTGGATGACAAGGAACACGTAAACTATTACGTCCGTGGTGAACATGTCCGCCTCGTGACTCCTGAAGAACTGACTCCGTTATCCCCGGCCCTTTCTCTCGCTGATAAACGCGTTGAAGTGCGTCTCGAAGAACAAATGGTCCTGGCCTACGAAAAAAATAACCTCGTTTTCGCCACCCGCGCCTCCACGGGTGGACGTTTACGCAGCGGAACCTACACAACCCCAGATGGCGAATTCAAAACGTTCCATAAACGTCCCACCCGACATATGTCTAGAGGCGATATTGCCGCTAGTGGATTTGATCTGCCCGGAGTCCCCTGGGTGCTGTACATTAAGGAAAATGGCATTTCCTTTCACGGCACCTATTGGCACAACGACTATGGCCGTCCGCGCAGCCATGGTTGCATCAACCTGGCACCGCAAGCTGCCAAATGGCTGTATCGCTGGACACTTCCCATTGTGCCCTCCGATAAGGAATTTATCTACGGGCACGTCGGCACTAGAGTGGATGTGCACGTGTAAGAGATTGGTTTGGGGGAACATCGCAAATCTCTCCTTCGTTATAAAGAAGAAATTAACCTTCTTATGGGAAAATACAAATTATGCTTAATCCTCAATTGACCCGCCGGGAATTTCTCAAGTTGGCCACCACAGGCGCACTGGCTTTTGCTTTGAAAGACCTGCGTATTGATCGCGCGCTTGCGATTGCCAATGTTACGCAGGGCCGTATGACCATCAGCGGAGTACCCCTATATGATGCACCAACTTTCAATGCCAACAAGATCCATAACTTCAATGCTGACCAGGTGGTGGATGTTACTGCCGTGGATGAAAATGGCGAGTTTGGGAATCCCTTTAACGGGATTTGGTACCAGATGAATAAGGAAGGCTATACCTATTCAGGCTGGGTGCAGCCCGTGCAAACCAAGTATCAGAAACCTGTTTTTCAGATACCAAAAGCAGGGCGGGTGGGTGAGATAACCATTCCCTTTGCCGATACAAAGGAAGAACCTTATGTGTATGCCGATCGCGGTTATCGAGTATATTATGGCAGCACACATTGGGTAACACGGGTTGTTGTGACGCGCGAAGAGAAAAGCATCTGGTACAAGATCTATGATTTTCAGATCAAGAAATCCTTTTACTTACCTGCCTATGCCATACGCCTGGTGCCAGATGATGAACTGACCTTGTTATCTCCTGAAGTGCCCGATGAAGAGAAACATATTGCCGTCGATCTCAAAGCCCAGTTGGTCACTGCATTTGAAGGTGAAAAGCTGGTCTTTTCACAGCGGTGTTCGAGCGGAGCGGCCGGCACTGAAACTCCCAAGGGTGAATTTCGTACATATCACAAAGGCCCATCCATTCGGATGACCAATGAAGGCGATGCGATTGAAAACATTTATAATCTTCCGGGAGTGCCCTGGTGCACATTTTTTACCGGCATGGGCAATGCCTTCCATGGCGCGTACTGGCACAATGACTACGGTCGGCCACGCAGTCACGGTTGTGTAAATTTGCCGTCAGATGCCGCGAAATTTCTATATCGCTGGAGCAGGCCCACCGTCCCGCCCGATGCGGATTATGTCCACAAACCGGGTGAAGGAACCCGAGTCATCATCACATAGGAGAATCATGAATCCCATTTTTCAACATCCCAGATATTTATTGAAACGTCAGGCTATTGCATTAACCGGCAGATTCCGCGTTTATGATCCATCCGGTAATCAGGTGCTGTTCAGCGAGCAGAAGATGTTCAAACTACGTGAAGATATTCGAGTGTATGCCGATGAGAATAAAGCGCGTGAGGTCTTGAGTATCAAAGCCAGGCAGATTATGGATTTTTCTGCGGCTTATGATGTGATGGATTCAGAACTGAATCAAAAAGTGGGTGCATTACGCCGCAAAGGCCTGCGTTCGATTTTGCGCGATGAGTGGGAAGTGCTGGACGCAAACGACAACTTGAAGGGCCTGCTCTTTGAAGACAGTATGGGACTGGCGTTGCTGCGCCGCCTCGTCCTTGGCAACTGGCTGCCTCAGAACTATGACATTACCTTTGGCTCGACGCGGGTCGCTGACCTGCGCCAGAACTTTAACCCGTTCCGCTATGAGCTGAATCTTGATTTCAGCATGGATACAATCAATCAACTTGACCGTCGCCTTGGCATTGCCGCGAGTATTTTGCTCGCAGCGGTTGAGGGAAAACAGGAATAATCTTTTACGCTGAGCGGATGTAAAGGCATTTCATCCTCTCAGCAACTCATGGATATTATGCCCCATCAAGCTCTTTTTGCCGGACTTGTTGTAGATGAAGCAGACCAACGCGTGGATACGGCCATCGTTGGAAATGAACCCTGTTACGTGGTGAATGATGGCGGGTTCCACCGTCATATCCCTGCTGAACAGGTGGATCGCGTGGTTTTATCAGAGATTGCAGATCTGATGAAAGGCAGCGAAGACCTGCTCTCAGAGCAAACGGCCAAAATGTTGGGTCAGGAAGATGTTTTCACTAAAGCTGCCATTGAGCAACAACTAAAAAATATCGATAAACAGTTTGATCAGATCATGCAAGTGGGTATTCCAGAGGATATGCGGGCCTATCTGGGAATGATAGGTTTTAAAGTGGTTATCAATGTGCATGGTGAGGTATTGAGAGTGAAGCAGCCTGGCACGACAGGTGAAGGGAATGAATGAAACATACTCACCCCGAATTTAATCTTTCTGACCTTTAGCCACGGATTTCACCAATTTATACAGAATCAGCTGTCCCAGCCTGGTGGGGCAGCTTTCTTTTGGCTCATGTTCTGATCAGTCATTTAAAAATCTGTGACAATCTGTGTCATTTGTGGCTGAATCCTTAAGTTTTAGGTAATCATGTTTATTTTGGAGATGTCTTTATCTACTTAAGTCGTAAAGAAAAAGATATACAGAAGAGTTGGGGACTCTAAATTGGCGTATTTCGTGACCGATTTCATCGAGATAAGCCACAACAAAATCCCGCTCGTTGAATCCATCCTGCTCATAGACGTGTGAAAACAAAACCCACACACGTTTTTTGCCTATGAGCGCATCAAATCTTGTCTCGAGTTGTTGAGGGTTTGAATAATCCTCATACAGATTTGTTGTGTAAGTAATGTTTTCCAGTTTGTAAAATGGCGCGTAATAACGAAAGACGGGTTCGGCCCAATAAGATAAGAAAAGAACATCGCCATCCTTCCAGGAAGCAGAGAGATAATCCATGTAGGGACGCACATGTTCGAAATACTTGGGAGTGATGAAGTATTGAAGTGAGGTAAGGAATGGACTGTATAGTACATATACGGCAAGCGCAAGAGTGATGATATTGTTCGCCAAGTTAGGAGTGGTTAATTTCTTTTGCACGAATTCCACGCCTTTGCCCAGCAAAATGATTTCAAGTGGAAGCATGAACAGAGCCAGCCTACCTTTTAGCGGGTACAAATGTAGCGCGGAAGCAATTACAGCAAATGTTGCGATATAGACAAACACAAGCGCGACGCTCCGCGATTCCCGATATAGCATGATCCAACCTGCTAGGATGATAAGCAATGCTAGCCATATGAAATACTGAATTCCAAGCTGGAGCTGAATATTTTCCTTGAAATAGGATAGGAGCCAATTTAGGGTAGGTGGCATGGGGAGGAAGGCCCCAGCCCAATACTCAATAAGATTGGGGTTGCCACGTAGGTTCCGTAAATTAATAAAATATAGGAGTATAAAATTTACCAGCCATAGAAACCCCATGCCAATGATCCAGCGTAAGGCAGGTCCATCACGCTTTTGCAGTTGTTGAAGGAGGAGGGCGAGTCCAATGCCTGCCAACACAAACAGTGCCGGATGCGAAAGCCAAAGGGCGCATATCCCTGCCAGAGCGAGCAGGGCATAATCCCTTTTACTGGCCTGCGGCTGGAAGACTGGCAACGCCACTACAAGTAACGCCAGTGTAACCGCCATATCGACAATATACTGTTTACTTTCTGATGAATAGTAGACCAGTTGCGGGTTGACAGCGAAAAGGCTAAGTGCTACGAGAACGCTAGTCTTGCCTCCCACCTGCTTCAAGAGAAGATAAAACAACCAAAGTGCAGCAAGTCCGGCGAGGAATGGGAAGAACCGCAACACCAATTCGTGCCGTCCAAGCAGAAGGTTGAAGAACTTCTCGATCAGCAAAAAACCAATCGGCGCACCCTGATTCAGATCAAGCGGTTGGAATAGTTCAGCAAAGTTCCGATTGACGATATTGAGCGCCAGCATGGCTTCGTCCACCCATAGCGAACGAAGAGTAAGATATTGCCTCAGGCGCAAGGCAATGCCAATTAAGAATATCAAACCGATCAATAGGGAATCTGAAAACAATGATCTTTTCATGCAGGCTTTCGTTTCAATGCGAAGAAACGATCTTTTAGACTCAACAGCGGCTTTTCAAGGAAACGATAACTAAGCGAAGAAATCAATAAAGTGGCACAGAATGCGATCAATGCTGTCAGGAGTTTGGCGATCCATTCCGGCATGGATATCACATCACGAATCCGTCCTGAAAACCATATAACTGGATAATGGTACACATACAATCCATAGGATATTTTCCCAAGATAGCGCATGAATGGCAGCTCCAGAAAGCTGTTGAACAGCCCCTCTTTGGCAACCACTTGAATCACGATTGCAAAGAAATAATTGAGAATGCTATAGCCCCATATATATTGATACCCATTAGCCAAGAGCAATGGATAACCCAGGGTCGAGATTGGTCCGATGTCACCGGTTGCCACATATTGGGCAACAAATCCAATAATGGGAATCAGCGCAAACAAAAGAAAAAATTGTCCCTTTGCTTTCGGAATGGAATAACGGCTTAGGTATGCTCCGAAGGCAAATGCATCAATATGATTGAAAGGCAAAGGGTACACTGCTGCGGCAACTGTATCACCGAAGAAGCGAAAAACTCCGGAATGATAAATGAAATAAAATATAATCCGGAATATCAGACCAAAGGCAATACAACTGAGAAATAAAGACTTTGTCCATTTTTCGGGAACAAGCAGGATGAGTAGAGGCCAGAAAATATAAAATTGTTCCTCCACAGAGAGTGACCAGAAGTGATCCAGAAAATGGGAATACTGAAAGGAGATGGTCCCAAAGAAAAAATCGTATACATAAAAGACAGCGTACCAAATCTGATCCAGAAATATTTTCATGTAGTTGCTTCGGTAGGAAAGGGCGATCAGCCCAAGTGTTATACCAGTCATCAGAAGCAGATAAAAGTAATAAAGGGGAAAGATGCGCAGGAAGCGTCTGCCATAGAAATTCTTGAAGTACTCGAGTGTGGGCAGCGATTTTTTCATGTCCAGCAGAATGCCGGTGATCAAAAAGCCCGAAAGGACAAAAAAGAACTGCACACCGATCCAACCGATTTGTAGATAGTCAGTGTGCAGTGCGAAGACCAGCAAAAATGCAATGGCGCGCAGTCCGTCCAGTCCCGGTATCATCGGGTTGCATTGAACTACAATTTAACAAGAGCGTCAAGCACTGATAAAGAGAAAGTGGCAAACAAGCCAGAGACCTCTTTTGTAATCAGTTTGTCAGTTGTTGAATTGTAGTAACGGGCGTACAATACCCAAGCCACACAGATGGCAAGGATTGATAATGAACAAGGACGACAGTCATTCAGGTAATAATGAGAGTCAGCCGCCTAGTACGGATCCCAGTATAGGCGGAGGTTGTGTTGCAATGTTGTGTCCATAACGTCACGGAGGAGATGAGCACCCCTCCTGCGTGATGATTTCACGCTTAGGAGGCAGTCATGCTCACCATCTATAAAACCACCGAGCAGGGACTCGAACAACTCGAATCTGTGGCAAATGGCAGTTGGATCAAGGTCATTGACCCAACTGCGGAGGAAATTCAAAAGCTTGCCGATTGGGGGGTGGATGCCGATTACATCAATTATTCACTTGACTTGGATGAAATGCCACGTATTGAACGGGATGATGATTACACCTTTATCCTGATTCGCATTCCACACCGTCAGCCCGATAATGATATTCCCTATATCACCATTCCACTAGGTATCCTGATCAAAGGTAACATGGTGGTGACAATCTGCCGTTATGAGAAGGATATCTTCAAGGTACTGGCAGATGGCAAGTATCGATTGCTGAAAACCGGTAAACGCTATCGTTTTGCACTCTATATTTTCCTGGAGACGGCCACACGTTATTTGACTCACCTGCGCGAGATCAACCGTATCACCGAGTCACTGGAAGATCAACTTCAAAAATCCACCCGCAACCGTGAAGTGCTCGAACTGCTCAAATATCAAAAGAGCCTCACCTACTTTGCCACTGCGCTTCGCTCCAATGAAGTGATGATGGAGCGTGTCCAGCGCATGCAAATATTTAATTATTACGAAGACGATCAGGAACTGCTCGAAGATGTGCTCACCGAAAACCAGCAAGCCATTCAAATGACCAGCATCAACACGGAAATCCTTTCGAGTATGATGGATGCCTTTGCCTCCATCATTTCCAACAACCTGAACGGCGTGATGAAGGCGCTTGCCGCGCTTACGATCATTGTCAGTTTACCTGGAACTGTCGCGGGCTTTTTCGGGATGAACGTGATGTTGCCTTTATCAGACGCAAACCCGATTGCATTTATGGTTGTCTTTGGTATTGCACTGACATTAACCGCCGTTGCAACCTATATTTTTTACAAGCGCGATTGGTTCTAAATAAGGAAGATATGAAACCCGAACTCCTCTTCGATGCAAAAGCTTATCTTGGTGAAGGTCCTGTATGGGATGCGCACACACAAACACTCTGCTGGGTGGACATCTTCGCCAAACGAATCTATGCAGGCGCAGAGGTGCTCATCGAACTGGATGGATATGTAGGATGTATCGCTCCACGCCAAAGTGGCGGACTCATTGTCGCCTCAAGCCGCGTAGATGACGGGCGCTTCAGCTTCGCAAACGTAGAGATTGATCCCGTCCAAACTGCCTTGCTCTCAACTCTCACCGACGAGCCAATTGGCAACCGTTTCAACGATGGTAAATGCGACCCACGCGGACGTTTCATAGCGGGCACAATGAACCTCAACGAAACTGACCCAACTGGTTCCTTATATTCCTTCGATGGCAGTTCGACCGAAAAGTTATTAGGCAACGTCACGATCTCCAATGGCATGGCTTGGAGCCCTGACTATAAAACTTTCTACTATATTGACACGCCCACACGCGAAGTCTGCGCCTTTGATTACGATCTTGAAACAGGTTCAATTGCAAATCCGCGGGTGACAATCTACGTGCCTGAGTCTCTTGGCTGGCCCGATGGAATGACCTCCGATAGGGATGGCAATCTCTGGATCGCCATGTGGGGTGGCGCAAAAGTCACGCGATGGAATCCGAATACCGGTGAATTGCTGGAGCAGATTTCTGTTCCAGCAATGAACGTGTCGTCATGCGTATTCGGTGGCAAGAGTATGAACGAACTCTATCTCACGTCTGCCCGCAAAGGCCTGGATAAAGCCATGTTGAAACAGTATCCACTTACGGGAGGCGTGTTCCGCCTGGAGACAAACGTTGAAGGTATGCCCACGTTTGAATTTGCGGGGTAAAATCCTTAATGGATAATCATCCCTGGTTTGAGGAATTAAGCAATCCATGGCAAAACCCGTAATATTTTCACTCGACGATGATCCTGCTGTTCTAAATTCCGTGGAGCGTGACCTGCGCGCCCATTATGGTCAGGATTATCGCATCGTCCCCATTAATACCGGCCAATCTGCCCTGGATTATTTGAAGAAATTGGAACAGCGCAACGAGACTGTCGCACTGTTTTTGGTTGATCAGCGCATGCCGGAGATGAGTGGAACGGAATTTCTTCAGGAGGCGATGAAGACCTATCCGCAAGCCAAGCGTGTTCTGCTTACAGCCTATGCTGACACCCAGGCCGCCATCGATTCAATCAATGAAGTGGGGCTTGATTATTACTTGATGAAACCCTGGCATCCACCCGAGGAGAGACTCTATCCCATATTGGATGAACTCCTTGATGATTGGAAGGTGCATGTCCGTTTGCCTTATGAAGGGATACGTGTGGCTGGCACATTATGGTCTTTGTCCAGCCATGAGGTGAAGGACTTTCTCACACGGCATCAAATTCCATATCAATGGCTGGATGTCGAAAAGGATGCCAACACGCGCAAGTTGGTGGAAGGAGTTTCTACAGGCACAAAACTGCCAGTTATATTTTTCCCTGACGGAACAAACTTGATTGAGCCTAGCTTGAAGGAACTGGCAGACAAAGTGGGTTTGCAGACACGCGCTACACTTCCGTTTTATGATCTGGTTGTGATTGGCAGTGGACCTGCGGGTCTGGCTGCAGCGGTTTATGCAGGCTCAGAGGGGTTGAAGTGTCTCATTATTGAAAAAGCTGCCCCGGGCGGGCAGGCGGGAAGTAGCCCGAAGATCGAAAATTATCTCGGCTTTCCTACGGGCATCTCTGGCGATGACCTTACGCGGCGTGCGGTTTCGCAAGCAAAACGATTCGGGGTGGAAATTTTATCGGCGCAGGAGGCAGCTCAAGTAGAAGTTAGGGACGCGTACCGCATTGTCAAGTTAAGGGATGGCTCGGAGATATCCTGCCATGCAGTGTTGATGGCGACGGGCGCATCGTTCCATACGTTGAAAATGCCGGGTGCAGACACGTTGACCGGAGCGGGTATTTATTACGGCGCAGCATATACTGAAGCGCTGCATTACAAAGACCGGAATGTTTTTGTAGTCGGCGGCGCCAACTCGGCTGCCCAAGGTGCCCTGTATTTGAGTCGCTTTGCGAGCAAGGTGACGGTGTTGATTCGCGGGCATGAGCCAACTGCATCAAAATATCTTGTAGATGCGCTGCATGACAACAGGAAGATTGAAATTTTGTTGGACACCGATTTGCTTGAAGTGAAAGGCACGAACACGCTCGAACAGCTTGCCATCAAAAATACGAAGACTAATGAAATGCAAACACTGGATGCTTCGGCGATGTTCGTGTTTATTGGCGTACAGCCACAAAGCAAGGTTGTTTCTGACCTGGTGCTATGCAGCGGCAAAGGATATATTTTCACCGGCCTAGATTTAATGGTGGATAAAAAACCGCCTCACGGCTGGACCCTGGAGCGGGACCCGTTTCTATTGGAAACCTCCGTGCCTGGAATTTTCGCGGCTGGCGATGTGCGCTATGGAACCAGTCATCGCGTGGCCTCAGCTGTTGGTGAAGGCGCGATTGCTTATGCGTTGATCAAGGAATATTTGAAGACACTTTAGAGCCCGGTGGTCGAGTAGTTCCGAGTGACAGCGAGGAACGTATCGAGACCACCAACAACAGGGATAATTTTGCTTAGTATGGTCTCGATACGCCGCTTCGCGGTACTCGACCACCAGTATTTAAAATGAATTTAAACAACCTCCGTAAATCTCCGCTTTTTCAAGGCTTGTCTGACGACGAGTTACAACAACTTGTGGATATGGCTGAGCCTGTCGCATTACACGCGGGGGAGATACTCATCAAGCAGGGTGATTTGGGAGATTCAGCGTATGTTGTGATCAGCGGGGAGTTCGAAATTCAAAAACTGACCGGACAATCACTGATCAAGATCGATGTGCGGAATCCGGGGGATGTGGTGGGAGAAATGGCCTTGCTTTCGCAGTCACCCCGAAATGCAACTGTGCTTGCAAGGACTGATTGCGAAACATTACGTATTCCAAAAGAAGCTTTCGATAAATTATTATCGTCCAGCACAACCGCGGCGTTGGCGGTTTTACATTGGGTGATGGCACGTCTGACGCAGAACGAGTCCCTTTTGCATCAACAGGAGAAGATGGCAGCACTGGGTACAATGAGCGCGGGACTGGCGCACGAGTTAAATAATCCCTCCGCGGCGGCGCAAAGGAGCGCCTCTGAATTGAGAAAGGCTTTGTTGAAATGGCAGGAATTGACTCATCAAATTGAAGTGACAGCATTCAAGGAGAATCAAACCACATGGCTGGACGGGTTCATGAAAGAGGCATCACGTCGGTTTGAAGCGCCAGCAAAATTGGAGGCGTTGGAAAAGATCGATTTGGTCGACCAGCTTCAGGCGTGGCTGGAGGCGAACAGAGTCGAATCTGCGTGGGAACTCGCGCCAGCGATGGTCAATTTCGGGTGGAATGTCGAATCTCTTGAAAAGTTAAAAGGTACAGTTTTCTTTGGATTATCTATTCAATGGCTGAGTGCCGCGTGCCTCATGATGGAGTTGCTATCTGAAGTGCAACAGGCCACGGAACGTCTCTCGCAAATTGTGCGCGCGATGAAATCTTATACCTACCTTGACCAGGCGCCGTTGCTTGAAGTGGATGTCCATGAAGGTTTGGAAAATACATTGGTTATTTTGCAACATAAATTGAAACAAGGGATTACTATTAAGCGTGAATATTCGCCTGGTTTGCCACGCATCGAAGCATACGCCAGTGAGTTAAATCAAGTGTGGACGAATATCATTGACAATGCGATCGATGCCATGAATGGCAAAGGTGAAATCACTTTGCGGACGTATGCGGAGGACAATCATGTGATTGTCGAGATTGCAGATAATGGCCCGGGTATGCTTGAGAATGTCCGTTTACGCATCTTTGAACCGTTTTTTACAACGAAGCCACCCGGGAAAGGGACAGGGTTGGGCCTGCACATTTCGCACGATATTGTTGCCAACAGACATCATGGGCAGTTATTAGTTGAGTCGAAACCGGGTAACACAACGTTTAAAGTGGTCCTACCGATGAAAATACACGAGAGTTCGGCACAGCACTATGACAGGTAAAGGCAAAAGGAGAAAATATGAACAACGATCATGATCAAAAAATGAGGAATATTCTGACGTCTGCAAAGACCATTGCCAGTGTAGGATTATCTTCTAATCAGGAGAAGGAAAGTTATTGGATTGTCTTGTATTTGAAGGAACAGGGATATCGCATCATTCCGGTCAACCCAACGGCAACGGAAATCCTTGGCGAGAAGGTTTATCCAAGTCTTTCTGCCATTCCCGATAAAGTGGATGTTGTGCAGGTCTTTCGCAAGCCGGAGGATGTGCCGTCCGTCGTAGATGAGGCGATCAAAATTGGTGCCAAGGTTGTTTGGATGCAGGAAGGAATTCGGCATGAGGTAGCCGCGCAGAAAGCCCGCGATGCGGGTCTGGAAGTTGTGATGGATGCCTGTATGCGCGCCACACATCGTCGATTAATGATTGGACCGAAACCGATTGAGCTATGAGCTTTGTTTTCTCAACGGGAAAGTATTAGCTTAGCCACGGATTTTCACAGATGTACGCGGATATGGAATTCACGAAATCTGTGTCATTTGTGGCCAAGTTTCCTCGTTTTGATGTTATCCTGACCAAAACAGTAGTGTGAGATTCTGGTTCCCTAAGATTTAACAGCCTCGGCCACGGCCGAGGCTGTCTTTTGTTTATTGCTTTTGAAAACTCAAATGGATGGTGCGTGGGGCGCGCCCGAAAGCCAGTCGTTTTGCCCAGGTTGTTGAAAAGGAACGTAAAGCACTTACATCCATGCGGGAGTAGCTTTTTGTTTTCCAGCAAGACTCATTCAAGATACTTTGAATCTGATTTGCGCCTGCCTCCAACTCTGAGTTTGCTGTAGCAAGGGCATCGGCGTTGAGATGGATGTCTATGCTGGCGCAGGGACGCGTAATGGCATCAAGCCCGTTTAGTAATGCACAGTCAGCTTTCAACAAGCTTCCCAACAAGCTGCCCCACGGGAAGTTGATACTGACATGAGATACCAATCCGTTTAGCTCACATGGCAAAGACCGTGCATTAGCAATGACAAATAACGCGTTGACTAATTTTCTTCGTGAATTCACATGCAGGTTTTCGCGACATGCATCTACGCCAATGAAAAAAATTTCCTGATGGCATTCTGCCATGCGAGACACGAAGCGCCCGTCGCCAGTGCCGAGATCGAGCAGGATGTTGTTATAGCCTTTGATTCGTTCCATCAATCCATCCGAATCCAAATTATGGGATCTGCGACCCCGAATTGTTTCCATGAGAAATCTCCATTCTGTCGTTTGAGTGAGTTGAGCGTGACAGAATGAAGCGGGGCGGTCCACGGGCATACTGGGCGAACGCGAAAAAGCGCCATCCGGTATGTCAGGCGCCATCGAGATCGTCTGGAGTTGGTTTTTTACGAGTTAGGGAAAATGCAAAACAAGCCCGTTGGGCTGTGCAAACACTGCACTCCAGTTCAGGAATGATTTAACAGGGTGGACGAGTGAGGAACCTGTTCATAATGGAAAAATTATAGCACCTTCCAAAAACCCGAGATGTTAAAGTTTTCTAAAAGTTTAGATTTTCCAGTAAATTGCCAGGAGGATTGTAAGATCTGCTGCCATATGACCGAGAACTGGTGCAAGCAGCCCATGATCTTCACGCGCGATTTGCCGCCAAAGCCAGCTCGCAGTGGTGAGTGCTATCAGCGAATAAATGATTGGGCCAATTTGCACTTTATCTATCAGGATTAACCCGTGATAGCCCGCATATAGTAAATCTGAAACTGAGAAATCCTTTGTTGAATTCCCCAAATATCCACGCCAGAAATATTCTTCGATAAATGGATTTACAAACGTGAAATATGCCATGAACGCAGGCCAGGTGGAAATGTTAAGTCCAAAGGATTCCACTTGTATCGAAAGGTCGGTTGCAACACTGAAATATTCCCAGAGGAAGTAAAGAGTCAGCCCGCTGCTTCCACAGAGCAGGACGCTTAAGATGACCCAGTGTAAGTTATTGCTTTTAGTGAGAACTGAAATTGGAAGGTTTGGCTTGGCAAGGAAAAGTGAAGCAATAATGACCAGGTGGAAAGCCAGCAATGCAATCCATGCATTATGAAAAACAAATATCCCCAAACCCACGGCCAGATATACCAGAG
>Ga0070699_100000332_pt1 | contig 45840 bp, 43 predicted proteins | sample KBSK1503metaG_FD_65473 | JGI IMG/M metagenome (GOLD analysis project Ga0070699, IMG submission 65473) | Corn, switchgrass and miscanthus rhizosphere microbial communities from Kellogg Biological Station, Michigan, USA - KBS K1-50-3 metaG | ecosystem: Host-associated > Plants > Roots >... | reverse complement strand
GGGGGCGGGGGGGGGGCGGGGGGCGGGGGGGGGGCGGGGGGCGGGGGGGGGGCTGGGGGCGGCGGGGAGGCGGGGGGGGGGGGGTAGCTGGGCTGGGCGCTGGAGGGCGGGACGCGGTGAGCGGGGGGTTGGCCCGGTGGATGGGCGGCGTGCTTGGGGGCGCGATGGCGCGCGGGGGCTCCGGCCGACATGTCAGCCGCCCTTCTGGGCGTGCGCGCCGGACCGTCCGTGACCGTCCCTTGGTGTCCAGGGATCGTTAAAACCCATGTGGGCGTGACACTAGAGGATCCGCGCCTGATTTTCGGGAGATTGGCAGATGCGCACGGCGCGTCGCTAGCTGACGGTGCCGCCGGCCCGCCAGTAGACGCCGGCCGCCGTACGGGACATGAACTGCTCGTCGATCAGGTACCGGCGCAGCGTGCAGTGGTCGTCGAAGACGTGCTTGAGGACCTCATCGACCGCGGCTTCTGGGTATCGGCGGCCCGGCTCGAACGCCTGGACCACCTGGTTGAGCAGCAGGCGGCGCCGGGTGCGCTTGGCCGGCATCGTGGTGATCCTGCCGTGGCTGATGAACGCCTGCAACTCCGCCGGCGGGTCGCGGAGGAGGGCGTCAGGGTTCTGGTCCATCGGGAGCCAGTATGATGCGGGCGCGGCGGAAATGGCCAGCGAGATACCCAGGCGGTACCGTTTCGCGGGTGGTGGCACGCTATGACGATGACCTGCGCTTCGCGCAGGCCAGGGTCGTCTGAGCCGGTCTCGCGCGGTCTGTGCTCGCCTCCTTCACCTGCGCTGACTCGGCCAGTCCGTCACATGCGGGTCTGCGCCGGTCCGTAGCGGTTGGCTCCCAGGGCTGGCTCCCGGGTAGCCTTCCCGCCGTGACACTGAATTTCCAGGACGTTGAACGGCTCGTCGCCGAGCAGCAGCCCGACGCCAGCGCGCCGTGCCCGAACTGCGGCAAGCCGGTCGGCGACGGCAAGAACATCTTCGTAGAAGGCAACGAGCCGCGCCTGCTTGTGCATTGCGGCGGGAGCGGCTACGAGCACTCGGGCTAGGGCTGCTTCGCCACGGTCGCCTGGGACCCGAAGGAGCGGAAGTGGGAGCCCTACTGAGGTAACGACGAAGCAGGGTCCACCTCGCCAACCAAGACGACGCCCCGCCGGTCACTGACCGGCGGGGCGTCTGCATACCGGGATACCGGGCGGCAGCTCAGTCGACGTGAGGACCGGTGCCGTGCAGGGCGTGGCTGATCCGGCGCAGGATGGCCGGGTGGATGTCGTAGCCGTCCAGGTCTTCCGGCCGGACCCAGGCGGCCCGGGTGGATTCGGAGTCGGTGCGCAGCTCGCCGCCGACCGAATGGCCGTGGAAGCACACGTTGACCGGCACCCGGACCTCGCCGTCAGGGAGGGCGATGCGGTGCCGGGGATCGCTGAAGACGCCGACCAGCCCGGTCAGCTCGACGGCCAGGCCGGTCTCCTCGCGGCACTCGCGGATGGCGCAGGCGGTCATGGTCTCCTTCTTCTTCAGCCCGCCGGTCGGGATGGTCCAGCGGCCGGTATCGGCGCGGCGCAGCAGAAGCAGCTCGCCAGCGTGGTTGCGCAGCACCACGCTGGCCGAGGGCTTGCGGCTGGTCGGCGACGGGGCACCGGGATCGTCCCAGTAGTCGGTGCGGGCCTTCGGCTTGCCGCCCCTGGTCTTGCTCATGGCATCCCCGCCAGGTCGCCCTCGGGTGCCCTCGCCGATGCCCAGACCCGCTCGAAGGACTCGATATAGGTGTTGAAGAACGCGCCGTCCACCCGGCGCAGGTGCATGACCGGGGTGTAGGCGGCGAGGATGCCGTAGGCATGGACGTTGACTAGCATCTCGTCATCGAACCGGTAGACCGAGTTGTACAGCGGGGTGTCATGCAACCGCAGCTCGACGGCCTCAGGCATCTGCCGGTAGTAGCCCAGCACGGCGGCCACGCGCCCGGCGACACCGCCGCTGATCGAGTACTCCCGGTCGCGTGCAGCCAGCTGCTCCCCGGCTGGGTCGCCCAGCAGTAGCCGTATCCGGGTGCCGCTGGCCGCCTTCTCGGCCAGCGCGGGGAGCCAGCCCGAGTGCTCCTCGGTGAGGAACAGCCCGGCGAAGGCCAGCACGTCGACGCTGCGGCCGGCGGCCCGCAGCAGCTCGATCCACATGTGCGCGGGCACGTCGCAGCGGCGCGGCCAGGTGGCGGCCAGCTCAGCGCCCGCCAGCGCGGCGTGGTTGACGGCCTGTGGCCACAGGTAGCTCTCGTCCTCGGCGAGGATGGCCGCGACCCGGTACCGGGTCCGGGGGTAGGGCGTCACGTCGCCTGCGATCCAGCGCTGGACGCTCTTGCTGGCCACCCCCGCCGCCTCAGCGAGAGTCTCGATGTCGTACCCGGCCCGGAGCATGGCCCGGCGGAGTCGTTCATTGACCATGCGTCCATGATCCCACTCCGGGATATCTCGGGAAATCCAGATGTCCGAAGATGTCTTGCGGTGGCCTGGCCGTGTCCTTCCGCCTGGGCGTTGACTGTCGGTATCCGCGTAAGCACGCGAGGGAGAAGATGATCATGACGGGCAGGGCAGCTGCTGACGGCCAGCGGCAACGCGGGGTGTTCGATGTGGACGAGGACGCCGCGCTGGCCGAGCTGGACCTGGCCTGGGCCGATGGCGGATACCATGCCTTCTCCGCCGATGGCGGCACCTGGTGCGCGGTCAGCAGCGCAGGCGAGGTGCTGACCGGCGCCACCCCGGGCGCGCTGGCCAGGGCCATCCGGGCGCACTGGGCGGCGATGCAGTGACGGACCGGGCAGCGCTCGATGACCTCCGCTGGCACTATGGCGAGGCGTACCTGATCGAGCTGATCGGCGGGCGGTGGGTAGCCCAGCGGCGCGACTCCCATGGCACGATGAGCGCTGATGGCCCGGACCAGTTGCTCGGCCTTATCCGGGCCGACTACGCCGCTCACCCGGTGTCCAGGGATGCGCGTCCCTGCCGGTTCCTGCCCGAGGGCTAGCCGGGCGCAGCGTGGCCGGTGAGAATCGCCGCGAACTGGAACGCCTCCGCCTGTCTGCGGTCCTTCTGGTGCAGCCTCGTCGGGCCGCTGTTATCCGCGACCATCGAGATCCTGATGAACAGGCCGAGCTGGGCTTGCGTCAGCGAGCGCAGGAACCAGGGCTGGACGACACGCCCAGGCGCCACGTCCGTGAGGACCTTGCGTGCTGCGGTATTCAGCGTGAAGCGGACGTTGCGGCCTTCGTCAACATCGCGGCGCCAGCGCGGCTCCGGCGTGATCCCGTGCCTGTCCACTGGAGGGCCGTAGACGCTACGCAGGGAGGCGTCGATGCGAACCACGTTCGCCGGGTTCTTCAGGGACTGGCTGATGCGAGTCTGGCGCTTGCCTGGGAAGACGCAGACCTCAAGCACGGGAAGCCATTCCGACATGCCTGTCTCGTGATTGAGAGTCAGCACCTCGTCGCCGACGCGCAGATCGTGAACGGTCTTCCAGCCGTTGGCGGTAAGGACCTCGGTTTCCTCATCCACACAGAAAGGTGTACCAGCAGCTTTTACATGAGCGAGGAGACCAGCGGGCCGCAAACGCAGTGGCAGGGCTCATACAGCACCAGCGTGATCACCGCTACTCGCCGCGTCCTGGTCCGGGCGATCCGCCAGGCCGAGCATGACGGCCTGGTGAGCCGCAACGCGGCCCAGCTGGCTGCCTGCCCGTCCGGCACGCGCCGCCGGTCACGGTCGATGACCGGGGAGCAGGCCAGGAAGGTGCTGGACCCAGACCTGAGCACCTGGTGGCGGGCATACTTTACCTGCGCCCTGTACTGCGGCCTGCGGCCCGGTGAGCTGACCGGGCTCCGGTGGGCCGATGTCGACTTCGGCAGGGCGTGATCCGGGTCCGCTGGTCGCTGAAGCGCGCCGCGGGCAGCCTGGAGCCCGCCGGGCTGAAGACCGAATCGTCCAAGCGCACCTTCGGCATGCCCCTGGCGGTGCGCTCCGCGCTGACCGCGCTGCGCAAGGAGCAGGCAGCCGACAAGCTGCGCCTCGGCGAGCACTACCTGGACCGGCACGATCTGGTGTTCCGCGACGACGCCGGACGGCCCATGTCCCGCCAGCGGATGAACGTGCAGTTCAAGCGGGTATGCGAAGCGGCCGGTATCGGCCGCGACTGGCAGCCCAGGGAGACCAGGCACAGCTTCGTCTCCATCGCCTCGGACAATGGCGTGCCCGTCGAGGACATCGCCGATGCCGTGGCACACGTCAACTCCAATGTCACCCGCGCCGTGTACCGGCACCAGATCGCCGATACCGTGACACGTGCACCCGCAGCGATGGACCGCGCCCTAGCAGGCGGGAGCACCGCATGAACAGCTTCTCAGACTTCCAGGATTGGCTCCCAGCACGATGCAGCACCACGATGAGCAGGCAAGACGCTATGACGATGACCTGCGCTTCGCGCATGTCCTCGCAGACAACGCCGATGACATCACCACGCGCCGGTTCCGCGCGCTCGACCTGCGGGTCGAGACCAAGCCCGACCTCACGCCGGTGTCCGATGCCGACCAGGCGGCCGAGGAGTCGCTGCGCAACGTGCTGCGCCGGTCCCGGCCGCGGGACGCGGTGCTGGGCGAGGAGACCGGCCGGAGCGGTTCGGGCCCGCGGTGCTGGGTCATCGACCCGATCGACGGAACCAAGAACTACGTGCGCGGCGTGCCGGTCTGGGCCACGCTGATCGGCCTGATGGACGGCCCGGACGTCGTGGTCGGGGTGGTGTCCGCGCCCGCGCTCGGCCGCCGCTGGTGGGGTGCCCTGGGCGGGGGTGCCTGGACCGGGCGCAGCCTGACCAAGGCGTCGCCGTGCCGGGTGTCCGGGGTGACCAAGCTGGGCGACGCCTCGCTGTCCTACTCCAGCCTCGGCGGCTGGACCGAGCGCGGCCTGCTGGACAACTTCCTCGGCCTGACCAGGTCGGTGTGGCGGACGCGGGCGTTCGGGGACTTCTGGTCGCACATGCTGGTCGCGGAGGGTGCCTGCGACATCTCGGCCGAACCCGAGGTGAACCTGTGGGACCTGGCCGCGCTGCAGGTCATCGTCACCGAGGCCGGCGGCCGGTTCACCTCTCTCGAAGGCGAGACCACGCCGGGCGGCGGCAGCGTGGTGTGCACCAACGGCCACCTGCACGACGAGGTGCTGGCGCAGTTGCGCGCGGCTGAGTAATCCGGGGCTTGCCCTCGGGGGTGAATTAACCGATGCTGGTTGGGCGTCACAAATGCACAAGCGTCGGAACCAGGAACCAGGGGGTTTGTACTCGTGAAAATACGAGACGGCATGTCCCACCTAGTCCTTACCATCGGGCCAGCGCACACGCTGCGGCAGGCGGCACGCATGATGTCGGCGCGCCGCATCGGCGCCGCCGTCGTGATCGACCCGGAGCACGCTGGCATCGGCATCCTGACCGAACGTGACATCCTCGACTCCGTGGCGGCGGGCGAGGACCCGGACGCCGAACTGGCCGCGCAGCACCGCACCGAAGACCTCACCTTCGCCTCACCCGAGTGGACCCTGGAGGACGCCGCCGCGGCGATGATCAAGGGCGGGTTCAGGCACCTCGTCGTGCTTGAAGACCACGACGTGGCCGGGCTGCTGTCCATGCGCGACATCGTCCGCTGCTGGACATCGGCCGAGGCGGCCACGGCGCAGCCCGTCACGACGTCCGCGTGAGCCGAAGAGCCGGGACACAACGGGGAGCCGCGTCTGGGTGACGAACGGGCGGAGACCTACCTGCGGTTGCTGGCCGAGAAGGCGCTCCGGCGGGCTCTGCGCCTACCCGGCTTGGAGCACGCGGTCGCCATCAGCTGCGTACGCGGCGCTCCGGCGAGGGCGGACACTTAGGACATGGACCGCGAAGGCGCGGAAACCTACCTGCGGTTGCTGGCCGAGGCCGCGATGCGCGGATCGCTGGCGCCTGCCGCGGAGCCCCTGGTGCCGAACGCGAGCAGGATCATGGTGGTGGGGCACGCCCTGACCGCGGTGGGGGCCCTCGATCCGGTCACCGCCGAGGAGATCCTGACCGACTTCAGGCTGGCCGTGAGCGTGCGGCAGCTGCACCGTGAGCCTGACCCGGGCTCCGGCCAGACCGTGGCGGTGGCTCGCTGGCTCTCCCAGGGCCGGGCGGTCCCGCGCGGGAAACCTCGCCCGGCCCAGTTTTCCGGGGCCCAGTTCTCCGGGGCAGAGCCATCGGGGGATGACGCCGATCAGGACCGGGCCGACCGGTTCGTCCCGGTCGGGCTGACGGTCCCGTTCCGCGCGGGAGCCATCAGCGGCGAGCTGTGCCTCATGTCGTTCGCGCAGACCGGCACCGGCGCGCGGTTCATCGCGGCGTGGGCAGTACGCACCCCGTCGCTAGAGGCCCAGCTGGGCCTCCAGCACCCCGGGCTGATCCCGTTCGACGAGTTCACGGTCACCGACGACCGCGGCGCGCGGTACCAGCTCGACCACACGCCCGGCAGGGACCTGGAGTGGCCGAACCTGATCAGCCTGCGCCCCGCACCGCCGGAGAGTATCCGCTGGCTCGACGTTGCCGCGCCGTACCGCCAGGCGATCCGCGTCGACCTGCGCCCCCCGGGGGGGTACGGGGGGGCGGGCAGTCCCCCCGTGCGGGGGGTCACCGGGGGGTCGCCCCGCGGGGGCGATGCCGCCCAGGTCAGCGTCAGCGACACCAAGCTCAGCCCGGGCGAGCACCTGCTGGTCATGCTGGCGGAGCGGCTGCTCACCGGGACACCCGAGTTCCCGCGCGGCGGGCTGCTGGCCGCGCCGGCCGGGTCGCGGCGGGCCGTGGCGGCCGGGTTCGGCGACATCGTCGCGGCGCTCGAGGCGGCCGGCGTGCTGTCGCCGCTCAGCCCGGTCCCGGCAAGGCTCGCCACGCTGTGCGCCAGCCTGGGCCTCGACGGCCACGGCATCGCCGTGCCGCCCACGCTCGACCTGCCGGAGCCCTGGCTGAGCCTGCTGGCGCACTACCAGCGCAGGAAACCCGAGCCGACTCAGATGCGCGCGGGCTACGCGGCGCTGGCGGCCACCCTGCCCGAGCTGGACGGCCTCCGGCTGACCCTGCTCGGGCTGCAGCACACCCAGCGAGGTTCGGCCCTGCACGTGCTGGTCCAGGGCCGGACGCCGGAGCCCTGTCCCGGGCCGCTCGACCTCGACGTGAACTTCCCGCTGTCGGTCTGGCTCAGGGACAGCGGCGGCCGGTGGCACGCTGCCCGCCCGGACCGCTGCTACCAGGGCGACCGGGAGAGCGCGATCCGGCTCCGCCTGGTGCCGCCGCTGACCCGCCCCGCGGAGTGGGTCGAGGTGCTGGCCGGCGGCCGGTCGGCCGAGGTCCGTGCCACGCTGCCGCTCCTGTGGAGGTACCCATCGTGACAGGAGGCCCGAACGAGGCGTGGTTCACGTCCCTGCCGCCGTGCGAGGCCCTGGTGCCGTGCGGCCAGGGCCGGCATGCCGTCCGCTGGGAGGCCGGGGAGCTCCGGCTGCCGAACCACGCCGACCCCGAGGCCGAGCTGGTGCTGGTCGCCCTCGGCGGGGAGAAGGCCCGCTGCGTCGAGATCGCCGAAGCCTGGGGCCGGCACGCCGCGGACCTGACCGTGCTCTCCGTATGGCCGCGCGGCCCGGCGGACGAGGTCGCGGTGAGCTGGGATGACGTCGGGGAGGCCGCGCAGGCCATGCGGGGCGGCGGCCGGGGCGGCCCCTGGCAAGGGGCGCCACGGCTGGCCAGCCCGCCGAGGGCGGCGATGGCCAGGGCGGCCATCAGGCACCGGCAGCACCAGCAGGAAGCCGGGCAGGACAGCCAGCGCAGGCTGGACATGCTGTCGCTGCTCGCGCTGGGGACGGAGTTCCAGGTCCGGCTGAGCGGGCAGGTGGCCGCGGCGTATGCGGACCGGCTGGACGAGCCGGACGAGTACGGGCGGAACGTCCGGTCAGTGATGACCGCTGCGCTGGACGGCCGGCTGGCGCCGGTGGCCGAGCGGTGGCTCGGCCTCGACCCGGACCAGGTGGAGGTGTCGCTGCATCCCGATCCCGGGCCAGGGGGGTACGGGGGGGCGGGCCGCCCTTCCCAAGGGGGGTCCGGGGGGATGGGTCCCCCCGGGAAGGAAGGCGGGGGGTTCCGGGGGGTCGTCTCCCCGGGCCGACACAGCTGGGGTTCGGTCGAGCTGACCGGGCGCGGTGAGCAGCGGCGGCTGCGGGTCAGCCTGCCCGCCTGGTGGCTGGCCCGGGTGTGGGCCTGCGGGCTGGCGCTGACCGGCCGTCACCTGGTCGTCGCGGTCGAACGCGCGGGCTGGCCGGACGCCCGGGTGCTCGCTCTGCGCGCACCGGGCGCCGAACCGGTTTCGCTCAGCGCGCACGCGAGCGACGGCCCGCCCGGTACCCCCGATGCGCCACACTGGGAGATATGAGGGCGCAGAATCCGGCGGTCGAGGCGCTCGGGGTCGCGGTCGCGGCCCGGGTGCCCGTGCTGCTCTGGGGTGCGCCGGGCACCGGCAAGACGTCCGCGATCCGCGCGATGGCGACGGCGATGGGGCTGCCCTGCGAGACGGTGATCGCCTCGATCAGGGAACCCTCCGACTTCGCCGGGCTGCCGATCGTGGTCGGGGACGAGGTCCGCTTCGCGCCGCCGGCCTGGGCGCGGCGGCTGGCCGAGGCCGGACGCGGGCTGCTGTTCCTCGACGAGCTGTCCACCGCCCCGCCGGCCGTCCAGGCCGCGCTGCTCCGGGTGGTGCTCGAGCGGGCTGTCGGCGACCTCACGCTGCCCGACGAGGTGGCCGTGGTGGCCGCGGCCAACCCGCCGGAGCAGGCCGCCGACGGCTGGGACCTGTCCGCCCCGCTGGCCAACCGGCTCTGCCACCTGGCCTGGCAGACCGAACCGCGTGCGGTGGCGGACGGGCTCGCGGGCGGCTGGTCCGCTCCCGTGGTGCCGGTGCTGCCCGAGGGGTGGCAGGCGGAGGAGATATTGTCCCGCGGCCTGGTCGCCGCGTTCCTGCACGTCCGGCCCGGGCTGGCCTGCGCGCCGCCGTCCAACGCGGCGGCCGCGGGGCGCGGCTGGCCGTCGCCGCGGACCTGGGAGATGGCGGCCCGGCTGATGGCCGCCGCGGGCGCCGCCGGCGCCGGGGACGAGGCCAGGTCCGCGCTGATCAGGGGGGCCATTGGCGACGGCGCGGGGGTGGAGTTCCTCGCCTGGATGGTGGAGATGGACCTGCCCGATCCGGAGCGGGTGCTGGCCGACCCGGCCTCGTTCCGCCTTCCGGAGCGAGGTGACCGGGCCTACGCCGCCCTGGCCGCGATCGCGGCCGCGGTGGCCGCCGACCCGACTCCGGCGCGCTGGACGGCCGGCTGGCAGGTGCTCGGCCTGGCCGCCGACACCGCGCCGGACGTGGCCGCCGTCGCCGCCCGGGTGCTGGCCAAGTGCCGCCCGCCCGACGCCGATCCGCCTGCCGAGATCCACCTGTTCGCTCCCGTCCTGCGCGACGCGGGGCTTCTGTAGGCGTGACCCGGGTTGGCTGAGCACGGCATCGAGGGCCTCGCGGCGGCGCGGCTGTGGGCTGTGACGCGATTCCCCTACCTGGCCACGGGGGTGTTCGGCGCCCAGGTGATCGCCGACCGGGGCAGCGGCACGGTGTCGGTGGACGAGAGCTGGCGGATGCACGCCGACCCGGAGCTGACCGCGGGCTGGACCGCGGCGCAGCTGGGATCCGTCCTGATCCATCACGTCTGCCACCTGCTGCGGACCCACGGCGAGCGGGCGCAGGGCACGGGCGTGCGGCCGGACGAGGCCGCCGACTGGATCCGCGCCGCCGACGCCGAGATCAACGACGACCTGGTGCCGGCCGGGCTGGACTTGCCCGGCAGGCCGGTGCTCCCCCGCGACCTGGGGGCTGACGACGGCCTGCTGGCCGAGCAGTACTTCGACGGCATCCGCCGCCGCGCCGCCCGGGCAGGAGGCGGGGGCAGGGCGGGCAGCCAGGACCGTTCGGCCTCAAATGAATCACCTGGAACGGCGAGGACCTGGCTTGACTGCGGGAGCGGCGCGGACGGGATCCCCCGGCCCGGTCAGGGTGACGGCGGGCTGCCGCGCTGGCAGATCGAGTTGCTGCGACGGCAGGTCGCGCAGGAGGTGATGGCGCACGGCAAGCAGCCGGGGACCGTGCCAGCCGGGCTGCTGCGCTGGGCCGAGGAGATCCTGGCCCCGAAGGTCAACTGGCGCGCCGTGCTCGCCGCCGAGCTGCGCCGGGCCGTCGCCGAGGTCTCCGGGGCGGTCGACTATTCCTACCGGCGGCCGTCGCGCCGGTCCGCGGTGGCCGGGCCGGTCGTGCTGCCGGCCCTGCGGCGGCCGGTGCCCGAGGTGGCCGTGGTCTGCGACACCTCGGGCAGCATGACCGAGGACCTGCTCGCGATGGTGCTGGCCGAGGTGGAGGGCCTGCTGCGCGCGCTCGGGCTGGCCCGGCAGGTCCGCGTGCTGGCCTGCGACACCGCGGTGGCGCCGGCGCAGCGGGTGAGTTCGGCCCGCCAGGTGCAGCTGGTGGGCGGCGGCGGGACGGACATGGGCGCGGGCATCGGCGCGGCGGCCGCGCTGCGGCCCAGGCCGGCCGTTACGGTCGTGCTCACCGACGGGTACACGCCGTGGCCCGCGGCGGCCCCGAAGGGCATGCGCGTCGTGGTCGGGCTGCTCGGCGACGGCGCGCCGGAGGCGCCTCCGTGGGCGCGGTCCGTCCGGGTGCCGGCTCACTGAGGGCCGGTTTGCCTGGGGAGGCGCGGAGATGATCTCCTATCGGGCGATGGACACCAGGCCAAGACAGCAGATCATGACGCTGATCGCGATCGCCCTCACGTTCGCGTCCGGCGCAAACGACGTGGCCAGCTTCACCCGGCTGGGCGGCGTCTTCACCAGCGTCATGACGGGCAACATCGTGCTGTGGGGCCTGTCCGCGGCACAGCGGTCTGTGTCGCTGTTCAGCCACACCGCGGTCTCGATCGCCGGCTACATCATCGGGGTGGCCGGCGGCACCTGGGTCGCGCACGGCTTCAAGGTCCACGGCGACGGCAAGCCGGACGAGACGGACCGGGACAGCGTGCTGCCGGCCCACGTCAGCTGGGCGCTGTTCACCGAGTTCGTCCTGCTGGCCGGGTTCACCGCCGGCTGGGAGGTCACCGGCGCCCGCCCGGCCGGGTGGGCGGAGTTCGTCCTGCTCGCGGCGCTGGCGGCGGCGATGGGCATGCAGTCGTCATCAGTCAACGAGATGGGGCTCACGAACGTGTCCACCACTTTCCTCACCGGCACCTTGACCGGGCTGATCAGCTCGCTGGCCAGGCCGGGGCAGGAAATGCAGCACGGGGCGCGCAGGATCGGCGTGCTGGTCGGGCTGGCGGCCGGGGCCTTGCTGTGCGGGCTGCTGGTGGCGACCGCGCCGCGCGTCGTCCCGGTGCTGCCGCTGGCCGCGGTGATCACCGCGCTGGTGCTGTCCGCGGTGCCCCTCAGCAACGGGGAGGCTGAGCGCAACGGGGAGGCTGGGCGCAACGGGGAGGCTGGGGGCAACGGGGAGGCTGGGGGCAACGCGGAGGGCGAGCGCCCGCGGCGGTAGCCGCCGGGGCGCGGCGGTAGCCTCGGGGGCTATGGCCATCCGACCGATCAGGCTGTTCGGCGACCCGATCCTGCTCACTCAGGCCGAGCGGTGACCGACTTCGACAAGCCACTGCGGCAGCTGGTCAGGGACCTGACCGAGACGCTGCGGGACGCAGGCGGCGCCGGGCTGGCCGCGCCGCAGATCGGGGTGGGGCTGCGGGTCTTCGCGTACAGCGTGGGCGGCGAGCGGGGCTACCTGGTCAACCCGTCGCTGAGCTTCCCGGACGAGGACGAGCAGGACGGCCCGGAGGGCTGCATGTCCTTCCCCGGCCTGTACTACGACGTCAAGCGGCGGCAGAACGCCGTGGCCAGCGGCTTCACCGACCGCGGCGACCCGGTGCAGCTCGTCGGCAGCGCCACGCTGGCCCGCTGCATGCAGCACGAGACCGACCACTTGGGACGGCATCTTGTTCACCGACCGGATGGACCGCGCCACCAAGAAACTGGCCATGCGGGCGATCCGCGAGGCGTCCTGGAGCGGTCTCGGCCCGGCCGCGGTGCCGCCGGTACGCGTCTCCCCGCACCCCCTGGGCGGCCGCGCGCGGTGACCCCTGTTATGGCGTGGATGCCACAGCCATGCTGCCAGAGCGGCATGAAAGCGGCATCGACGCCTTATGAGCAGGGCCGCGATGATGGGCGGATCGGGACGGAAGTAACCGGAGGAAACTGAGTTACGCCATTAAATTGATCAATCCTGTAACGGCAGTCCCGAATAACATAAGAAGATGCATTTAGTACAAGATGGTATACACGGATATATTCAGCGACTTCACCGGACGTATTATGACAAAATTGAGATGACACGTGCAATGGTTGGTGCTTTGCGTAGCAGGGCTTGGGGGAACCATGACGTTCGAAGCGAAGACGCTGGTGCCGTTGCCATGTGATCCAGAGGCTGCCCACGCCACGTTCGAAGACGCAGCCAGCGGCAGCACTACCCTTTTTGAGGCGCCGCCAGAATACGCGCTCACCGAGGGGCTGGCACTGGCATTCAGCGATCTCGACCGGCATCCGCTCTGGCTGCGGCTGGGACCGGAAGATAGCGATCCGGCCGCATTCCTCCTTTCGCTCGTGGCAGCGGCGCGGCGCCTTCACCGTGATGCCGGGCAGGCCACGCTCAAGCTGATGAAAGAGCAGCCGGGTCCCGTGTTCGGCTGGCCACCGCTCTACACTCAGCTCGCTTGTGACCTGCGGGTTTGTCTGGCCTTCCGAGGCGCGCTCGTGCTGGAGGACATCCATCGCGCGGCGGCCGACAGCCCCACCCTCTCCCTGGTCGGCAGGTACCTGCTGCCGGGGCTCGCGGACGCCGGGCCGTGTGTCCTGGTGTCGCACCGCGGGCCGCAGGCCCCGGTTTTCGATCACTGCCCGCGGAAATCCGCCAGCGAACTGCGGCTGCCCGCATCCGCCGTCCGCCAGACGCTCGAGAAGTGGGCCCCGGAGCTGACCACCCGGGCCCGCAACCGGGCCATGTGGCTGGTCGGCGGGCGGGCGGCGCTGCTGGCGGGGCTGCGCGAGCTGGCCAGCGCGGCCGACCGCGGTCTCGAGCCGTTCCTCGAGCGCGTCGCGAGCATGGACGAGCTCGCGGCAAGGACGGCGGAGGTCCTGCTGACCGGCGTTGACAGCAAGGCCCGGTACGTGCTCGGCGTGGCCACGCAGATCGAGTATGCACACTCGGCAATGACCGCAGCTATCGCCGACGAGAGCCAGCTTCCCCAAGGCCCCTGGCTCCAGCGCCTGGAGGACGGCTGGGTGCGGGTCCGCCCATGCTGGAGGCAGCCGCTCAGGGCCGTGCTGGGAGAACGGGCCGTTCCGGGCCGCGACGCGCTCCACCAGTCGGCGGACTGGTTGCTCGACGCGGGCGCCCGCGAGCAGGCCGTCGCCCTCTACCTGAAAATAGGCGACCATGAGTGCGCGGCACGGGCCATCGCGAACCAGGCCAGCACGCTCATGGACCTCGGCCAGTGGGCGACGGTCGACCGCTGGCTGGCCCAGCTGCCCGATGCGATGTTCGCCGTCTATCCGGACCTGAACTGCAGCCGAGCCGAAATCGCGGCTGTCCGCGGCGACATGACGACGGCGCGGCGCTGGTTCGACTGCGCGACGTCACAGTACGCCAAGCGCAACGACCTCAAGGGCCAGTGCCGCAGCATGCTCGCGGGAAGCGCGGCCGCCGCCGGGGCGGGCGATCTTGCCAACGCGCTGTCCCGTGCCCACGCCGCCAGTTCGCTGGCGAGCACGGACGACCTGAGCGCCGTCCAGATGTGGGCTACGTGGCAGGCAGGCCGTATCTCGCTCACGGCCGGCGACAGCGATGCCGCCCTGTCGGCGTTCTGCCGCGCCGCTTCGGCGGCTGCCGCGGCCCGTGACGTCGCCGAGGCACAGCCGGTCCGGATGACCGGCGAGCTGGCCAGGCAGGTCGGAGAGCTACGCAGGCGGCAGGAATCGCACCGCGAGGCGCAGGCCGCCCTCAGCCGGGCCGAGCACGAGGCCTTCAACCAGCTGACGGCCGTGGTCCGGGCATCTGAGCTGCGCAACGACGAGCTGTTCGGCACGGAGGGGTGGTCCCGCATGCCCCCGCCGCTGAAGCTTCCCGGCCTGATCCAGCTGGGCACGCCGGTGCCGGACAGCCGGGGGCGCTCACTGGGCTGGCTGCGGCGGGCGTTGCGGCCGCACCGGGAGGAGCAGCCGCCGGCGCGGATCCTGGTCGACGGTGGTGCGGACGGGCCTGCCCGGGCACAGGGCCATCCGCTCGCCCGGGCTCCCGCCGCTGACGCGGCGCCGGCCGCCCGGGACCTTGCCGCTGACGCGGCGCCGACCGCCGTGACCGGCCCGCCTCGCCTATCGGTAAGAACCGTCGAGGTCAACATGGCGTCGCCGGCCCCCGAGCTCGCCGTCCACCTCCTCGGGCCGCTGCATGTCGCAGTGGACGACGTGGCGGTGGAGGTCTGGTCGAGCGCGCGCTGCCGCTCCCTGTTCGGATACCTGCTGACGCACCGCCAGCCCTGGCCTCCCCGCGAGGTGCTCATGGAGGTGTTCTGGCCAGAATCGTCCCCGGAGGCCTCGAGGAACAGCCTGAACGTGGCGCTGCACGGACTGCGCCGGACGCTGCGGACCATCACCGACATCCCGGTGGTGGTGCACGGAGGCGGCAGCTACCGGATAAACCAGGAGCTGAGCCTGTGGCTGGACGTGGACGAGTTCGACCGGCGAGTGGATTCCGGCCGCCACTTCGAAGAGGCGGGCGACGTGAACCAGGCCAAGCATGACTACGAACTCGCCGGGGGCATCTACCGCGGTGACTTCCTGGCGGACGACCCCTACGAGGACTGGGCCGCGCTCACCCGCGAGCGGCTCCGCCTCGCTCATCTCGACGCGCTCGGGCGCCTGAGCAACCTGTACTTCAACGCCGGTCACTACACCGCCTGCGCGAGCCTGTGCCAGCGCATCATCGAAAGAGACCCGTGCCGGGAGGACGCGCATCGCCGGCTGATGCGCTGCTACAGTCGGCAGAGCCAGCCTCATCTTGCCCTTATCCAGTACCGGGCATGTGTCCGCGCCCTGACGGATGAACTGGGTGTGGGCGCCGACCCGGCCACAGCCAGGTTGCACGACCAGATCCGCCATCACCAGTACGTGTAAGGCGGTGGACGACGGACGGCCTGGGTCAGGCGGATGTCCCGTCCCACTCGATGCCGTTGTCGCGCAGCCAGTCTTGCTCGGCGGCCGGCATCTCACCGGCTGCCACCGGGGTGACCGCGAGGCCGCTCACCCGCAGGCCGCCCTTGCCCCCGACGTGGACGGCGGCAACATCGCCGTATTCGAGCACGAGCTTCTCGTAGTGGGGTGGCCACCGGAACACTATGCGCCGACCGCAGGTGGGGCAGGTCCATTCCTCGGCTCCGGACTCCCTGGTGCCGCTCAGGACCATCTCGTGTTGTTCTGACACTGACATGTCACCCATCTTGTCGCTCTGCGGCACCTCCCGCAGCTGGGACACCCGGGAGACGCCGAATCAGTGTTGCGTGCTGCCCCGGTTCGGCGCAGCCATGCGGACGGCGCCGTTGCACGTCTGAACTCAGCAGCGCACGCGTCCCCCGCTTAATTCCCACGTCGCCGCGATTAAGCGCGCTGACGATGCCGGTTAAGCCCCCGCCCGTAGCGTCCGTGGCGGGCTGGCGCGACGATACCAAGAACGACCCGGCCAGCCGTACGTTCCGCCTGCACCAGCCGCATCCATCTACACCTGCCGAATCCACAGGAGGCACAGCCCATGTTCACCGGACAGTTCCAGACGCCCGCCGACCCCGACATCGGCCCCGGCATTCTCACCGGCACGATCACCGCGATGATCGTACGCGACACGACAGAGAACTTCCCGCCGGGCGAAACGACGTCGCTCCTCGAGCCGGACGACACGTTCAGCGTCGAGCTCGACTGGCAGCTGGCCGGCCCGCTGGTGTGGGTCGTCGGCGGCTTCTGGGTCCTCGGGCTCTTCATCGACGACATGGACGGTGTCGGGACGACGAGCGGGCCGCTTTCCGCTCCCGCGGTCATCCCTGTTCCGCCGACCACCAGCGACCCCATGACCTACACCTTCACGTTCAACATTCCCGCTAACAGCGTGACCGATGGCGTCTACCAGCTCACCGCGGTCATCAACCACTCGCCCGATGGCAACCCGGCAAACCTGACCGAGATGGTCGGCTTCGCCGAGTCTGGGCCCGTCAAGTACACCACCACGATTGCCGAGTCCAACTGACCGCCAGGCACTGGCCCGCCAGGCACTGGCCCTCCGGGCCAGCACAGCGCGGCAAGAATCGAGCGAGGTAAGGAGAAAGCCATGTCTGGCCGTAGCTCCCCGCGTGACGTCGGCGGTGACGACTTCACCCGAATCTCTGGCATCGGGAAGGCTCTCGATCGCAGGCTCCACCAAGCCGGAGTAAGTAGCTACGCGGACCTTGCCGCACTGGACCCGGAGAGGATCGCGTCGCTGCTGGAGGATGGGGTCGCCGTCACACCGGGACGGATCGGCGGTGAGGACTGGACGGGCCAGGCGGCCAGGCTTGCCGAGGAGGCGGCCATGGCCCAGGCAGGCACGGCCGTTGGGGAAGGCGGGGAAGTCGCCACGGCGGCCGCGGCGGGCGTACCCGCCAGCTCGCCTGAGGCATCCGCCGGCTCGCCGAAGGCATCCGCGGCGGCCGATGCGACAGGTCCGCACTACCAGAGCTTCGTCGTCCGGATACTCTTGCACGAGCCGGATGGCCGGATAGCCAGCACGACCGTCCAGCACGTCGGCAGCGGGGCCGAGCGCCGGTGGCCGGGACTGGACAAGCAAGCCTTGCTTGACTTCATCTCGGCCTACCTATCTCCGGGAGCAGCCGAGCCTCTCCCGGCCCGTCGGTCCGACGGGCCGGGAGAGCAGGGGCGGCCTGCGGTACCGGCGCCAAGCCCGCCCGGCGAGGAAGCGGTACTGCCGGAGGGCGAGCCCATCATGCGGCAAGCCGACGCCGGGGGCGCATCGCGCGTGGCGGCGGGGGACTCGGCTCCCCGGCTTCCGGCCTCATCTTCGATGCCCGGTGAGCTGTCGCTGACCCTCGGAAGGGACCTGCGCGTCCCCCGTTCCGGAGAGGCGTTCACGATCTCCATCACCCTCGACCTGACAGACGTGGAACTACCGGCAGAGCCCCGGATACGGTTCTCGGCCGTCGTCCTGGCCCGTCCCGTCAGCGGAGCAGCCCCGCAGGTCGTGTCCCGGGGGGAAGGGATTGTCTCCGCTGACGCGCCCCTGATCAAGCTGCACAGCACTGGCCTGCCGGCCGGGACCTACCGACTCGAGGCCGTTGTGGAGCTCATCGAATCGCACGGCCGCTCACGGAATCTCCTCGCCCACGTGGAGGGCGGCATCCTCGTGGTTTCCGGTTCCGGCGCGGAGTCATCCCGGGGCAGGCTACTTCAGCGAGTCCCCTGAGACCGCTGGTGAGCGCGCTGCCTCACATGGCCAGATGGGCCTGAGCCACCGAGGGAAATGTCACACCTCGGTGTCAGCATGTGACCATGAGACCGGCTTTGAAGGCGGGGCTGCTGCCGGTGTGGCGGGATCGCGACACGATCCAGTTCGGGGTGGATCCGCGGCGAGCGTTCGCGGTGGCCGGACTTGGCCAGACCGCGGCCGTGCTCAGCCTGCTCGACGGGAGCCGCGACCGCGACGGCGTGATCGCCGCCGCGCGGGCGTACGGCGTGCCGCCCGAGGCATCCGGCCGCGTGCTCGCGGTGCTGGCCGCGGCGGGCGTACTGGACGACTTCCCGGCCCGGCTGCACGCCTCGCTCCCCGCGCAACTGCGCGCCCGGCTGGCCCCCGAACTGGCCACCGCCTCGCTCGCCTACGCGGACGGGGACGGCGGGGCGCGGACGCTGGCGCGGCGGCGGGGCGCTTACGTCCGGGTGCACGGCGCGGGCCGGACCGGCGCGTGCGTGGCCAGCTTCCTGGCTGCCTCTGGCGTCGGGCACGTCAGCTGCGCCGACCCGGAGCCGGCCGAGCCCGCCGACCTGGCACCCGCCGGGCTGATCCTGGCGGACCTGGGCTCACCCCGGCAGGAAGGCGCCGCCCGCGCCGTCGAGCGGGCCGCACCCGAGGTCAGGACCGGCGACGACGGCAGCGTGCCGGACCTGGTGATCCTCACCGGCCCCACGCTGCCCGACCTGACCGGCCAGCTGATGCGCGACCGGGTACCGCACCTGGCGCTGCGCACCGGGGAGGCGATCGGGGTGGTGGGACCGCTGGTGCGGCCGGGTCGTTCGGCCTGCGCGAACTGCGTGGACCTGCACAAGACCGAGGCCGACCCGCAGTGGCCCAAGATCCTGGCGCAGGCTACCTTCGCCCGGACCTGCCCGCAGGCCTGCGACACCGTGCTCGCCGCCATGACCGCCACGCTGGCCGCGGCGCAGGCGCTGGCCTTCATCGACCGGCCCGGGACCGTCCCGGTGACCGCCGACGGCACGCTGGAGCTGGTGTTGCCGGACTGGCAGTGGCGCCGCCGGACGTGGCGGCCGCACCCGGCGTGCGGCTGCGGCGCGGCCGTGCGCCGGGTGAGCGACGAGGACGTCATGCGGTTCTGGCGATAGGCCGGCGCGGTCAGTCGGTTGGCATTGGGTCGGTCGGTTGGCATTGGGTCGGTCGGTTGGCGGACTTGACAATAGTTTCCTATTCTGGAAATAATTGCTCGCATGGTTGAGGATGCGGGGGCTGGGGGTGCGGGGGGCGCTAGCGGGAGTGAACTGGCGGCGCTGCTGCAGGCGCTGGGGGACCCGGCGCGGCTGCGGGTGGTGGAGGCGCTCAGCCGGTCTCCCCAGCGGGCCGGGGATCTCGCCGCCGCGGCGGGCGTGCCCGCGCCGACCATGAGCAAGCATCTGCGGGTGCTGCTGGCGGCCGGGATCGTGACCGACGAGCGGGGCGCCCGGGACGCCCGGGTGCGGGTCTTCCGGCTGCGCCGGGAGTCGGTGGTGGCCGTGCGGGCCTGGCTGGACCAGGTGCAGGCCCATTGGGACGAGCAGTTGCGGGCATTCAGTGCTTATGTCGAAAGGGCCCACGTCGAGCGGGAGGGCGAACGATGAGCGGATCGGGGCAGGACACGATGGTGTCGTCGGAGGTCGAGGTGGCGGTCGATCCGGATACCGCATTCGCCGCGTTTACCGAGGAACTCGACCTGTGGTGGGTGCGCGGGCCGATCAACCACTTCGCGGGCGGGCGCGCACTGGCCATGCGGTGCGAACCGGGCGTCGGTGGCCGGCTGCTCGAGGTGTACGAGGACGACGCGCTGGAGCTGGGCCGGATCACAGCGTGGGAACCGGGTAAGAGGCTGGCCTGGCGCAGTTCGCTCGACGACGTGAACATCGACGTCAGCTTCGCGCCGGCCGGGGTGGGCTGCCTGGTCCGGGTGGAGGCCAGCATCCCGGCCGGCGGCCAGGACCGCGGCGGGACGGCGTGGGTGCGTGTGACGCCGAAGTGGTTCGGGCCATGGTGTGCGCGGCGCGACAGCGCCCCGCACGAGGTGCGCGACCTAGCCCGGCTGGCCCTGGGCGTCTCCTACGCCCGGCCGGCCGCGGCCGCGCGGTGGCTGGCCAGCGCGTTCGGCTTCACCTCGCCCGATCCGCTGCCCGACGGCAACGATCCGCTGCCGGAGACCGGGCACGGCCACCCGTGGATCGAGTTCCGCCTCGGCAACAGCTCGCTGATGATCTTCAAGCTCGAAGCGAAAGAGAAGGGCCGCCAGGCGGTCCATACGCCCTGGGTCTACGTCGACGACATCGACGCGCACTACCAGCGGGCCAGGGCCACCGGGACGACGATCGTCACCGAGCTGGCCAGCCCGTGGGGCCTGCCGTTCTACGTGGCCGACGATCTCGAGGGCAACCGGTGGACGTTCGCGCAGGCCCGCCCCACCATGCGCTCCTAGAGACGTGGGGCCGCTGTGACATGTGGGGCAGGTGGTGTCATCGTGGCGTCGCGGAGGTTAGGGCTTCCCGCATTTCAGCACGTGTGGGCTGCCGAGGTCCATTAGGGTTTTAGTCCGCCCGCTGCTGAGCACGCTGCTGCGGCGCTTCGCCGAGACCGGGCTCCGGCGGCGGTGGCTCGAATACGATGCCGCCCGTGACTGGCTGCCCGCCCACGATCAGGCTGAACTCCGGCGACTGGAGCACAGTATCGTCCGCGCTGGCCATGCGGGAGAATAGTGGGTGTGAACGATGTGCCCAAGAACCCGATGACACGGGCCGCGAAAATGGCCAGGCTGCCGATCGGGCTGGCGGGCCGGACGGCCATCGGGGTGGGGAAGCGGATCGGCGGGCGGCCGGCCGAGATCGTCGCGCAGGAAATACAGCAGCGTACGGCCGAACAGATCTTCCGTGTCCTGGGTGAGCTCAAGGGCGGCGCCATGAAGCTGGGCCAGGCGCTGTCGATCTTCGAGGCGGCGCTGCCGCCGGAGATCGCCAGCCCGTACCGGGCCACGCTGACCAGGCTGCAGGAGGCCGCGCCGCCGCTGCCCGCCCGCACCGTGCACCAGGTGCTGACCCGGGAGCTCGGTGAGGACTGGCGGGACTTCTTCGCCGAGTTCAACGACACGCCCGCGGCCGCGGCGTCCATCGGCCAGGTGCACAAGGCGGTCTGGCACGACGGCCGGCGGGTCGCGGTGAAGATCCAGTACCCGGGCGCGGGCCGCGCGCTGCTCGGCGACTTCACCCAGCTGAGCCGGGCTGGGAGGCTGTTCGGCCTGCTGATGCCGGGCCTGGACGTCAAGCCGCTGCTCGAGGAGCTGAAGGACCGGATCAGCGAGGAGCTCGACTACGAGCTCGAGGCGATGTCCCAGCAGATGTTCGCCGACGCGTACGCGGGCGACCCGGACATCTACGTGCCCACCGTGGTCATGGCCACCGGCCAGGTGCTGGTCTCCGAGTGGATGGACGGCACCCCGCTGTCGAAGATCATCCGCGAGGGGAGCAAAGAACAGCGCGACAGGGCGGGAATCCTGCTCGTTCGGTTCCTATTCTCGGGACCGTCGCGGGCCGGGCTCCTGCACGCGGACCCGCATCCGGGAAACTTCCGGCTGCTCGACGACGGGCGGCTGGGCGTGCTCGACTTCGGCGCGGTGGACCGGCTCCCGGGCGGGCTGCCGCCGTTCTTCGGCCGGCTGTTGCGGATCATGCACGACGACGACGCGGACATCGAGGAGGTCGAGCGCGAGCTGCGGGCGCACGGGTTCCTGCGGGACGGGATCCACGTGGACCTGGACGCGCTGCACGCCTTCCTGGCGCCGCTCGCCGAGCCGTCCAAGGTGGACTCGTTCAAGTTCACCCGGGAGTGGCTGCGCGAGGAGGCCAGCCGCGTCACCGACATGCGGACCGCTAACATCAGCCGCCAGTTCAACGTGCCGCCGTCCTACGTGCTCATCCACCGGGTGTCCACGGCCGGCATCGGGGTGCTGTGCCAGCTCGAGTGCGAGGGCGAGTTCCGGGCTGAGGTGCTCAGGTGGGTACCCGGCTACTTCGATCCGGCCCCGGGCGCCCTGGAGGGCAGCAGGTGATCCCGTTCGGGGCCGCGATCATGGCCCGTGACATGACTGCCATGGCCGGCCTGCTGCACCCGGACGCCACGTTCACCAGCCCGGCGGTGTTCCGGCCCTACCAGGGCCGGGCCGCCGTGCTGCGGGTGCTCACCGCGGCCACGCAGACCATCGAGGACTTCGCCTACACCGGCGAGGCGCACGGTCCGGGAATGGACGTGCTGCGGTTCCGCGGCCGGGTCGGCAAGTACCAGCTCGAGGGCGTGGACATCGTGACCACCGCCGAGGACGGCCTTATCACCGACGTCACCGTGATGGTCCGGCCGCTGCGCGGGCTTGAGGCGCTGGTCGGCGGCATGCAGCAGGCCCTGGCATGGCTGCCGGAAAGCTAGCCCGTTACGCCTCGCCCTCCGGTACCTCGCGGCCCATGGCCCGCCGCTGCGCGGCCTGCTCCTCGCGGATCACGTGCATGACCGCGTTGATCAGCGCCAGGTGCGTGAACGCCTGCGGGAAGTTGCCCAGCTGCCGGCCGGAGCGCGGGTCGATCTCCTCGCCGTAGAGCAGCAGCGGGCTGGCGTAGGACAGGACCTTCTCGCAGATGTCCCGGGCCCGCTGGTGCTCGCCGATCTCCGTGAGCGCCGAGACCAGCCAGAACGAGCAGATGGTGAACGTGCCCTCCTCGCCGGACAGCCCGTCGTCGGTCTCGTCGACCTGGTAGCGCAGCACCAGGCCGTCGCGGGTCAGCTCGTCGGCGATGGCCAGCACGGTGGCGCGGATCCGCGGGTCGTCCGGAGGCAGGAACCGCAGCAGCGGCATCAGCAGCAGCGAGGCGTCCAGCGCCGTGGTCTCGTAGTGCTGGCAGAACACGCCGCGGTCGTCGAGCGCGTTCGCGCAGATGTCGGCGTGGATCTCCTCCGCGGCCTTGCGCCAGGTGCGGGCCAGGTCCTTGTCCTCGCGCAGCGTGGCCAGCCGTGCCCCGCGGTCGGCCGCGACCCAGCACATCATCTTGGAGGAGGTGAAGTGCTTCGGCTCGCCGCGGACCTCCCAGATGCCCCGGTCCGGCTCGCGCCAGCATTCCAGCGCGCGCTCCACCTGCTGGCGGGCCATCTTCCAGACCCGGTCGTCGAGCCGGTCGCGCGATTTGGTGTGCAGGTAGATGGAGTCGAGGATCACGCCCCAGACGTCATGCTGCGCCTGCCGGTACGCGCCGTTGCCGATGCGCACCGGCCGGGCGCCCTGGTAGCCGTTCAGGTGGCCGAGCACGTGCTCGTCGAGCTCGCGGCGGCCGTCGATGCCGTAGACGATCTGCAGGTCACCCCGGTCGCGTTCGACCAGGTCGCGGAGGAACGCGACGTAGTCGTTGGCCTCCCACTCGAAGCCGAGGGTGTACAGGCCCCACAGTGCGAACGTCGCGTCGCGCATCCAGGTGTACCGGTAGTCCCAGTTGCGCTCCCCGCCCGGTGTCTCGGGCAGTGAGGTGGTGGCCGCCGCGGCGATCGCGCCGGTGGGCGCGAACGTCAGTCCCTTGAGGGTGAGCGCGCTGCGGGCCAGGTGGCCGCGCCAGCGGTGGTCGGGGAAGCGGCCGTGAGACAGCCAGTGCTGCCAGTGGTGCGCCGTCCACACCAGCCGCCGGTAGGCGTCCTCGTAGCTTTCCGGGATGCAGCGGCCCCAGGACAGCGCGCAGAAGCGGGTGTCGCCCTCCTTCAGCAGCGTCCGCCCGCGGGCCGACGATCCCTCCAGGCCGAGGCGGATGTCGGAGGTCAGGGTGAGGGTCAGGTCCAGGCCCTCCGGCTCGACGATGGCCTGGGCGTAGCCCCGGTCGGTGTGCCGCCAGCGGGGGTGCTGACGGCCGTAGTCGAAGGCCGGCACGCAGTCCAGGGTGAGCTGGGCCTGGCCGTCCACGCAGCGGACCGTCCGCAGCAGCATGTGCTCGGCGTCGTAATCGGTGGGGGGCCTGATGTGCGTGCTGCCGTGCGGATCGTCGTGCTGCCACGGCCCCATGACCAGGCATTCCCGCACCACCAGCCAGCCCTGGCCGCAGTCCCAGCTGGTCTCGAGCACCATGGTCCCTGGCAGGTAGCGCCGGTCGCTCGGCACGTCCACGTCGTCCGGGCCGAACCTGAACCATCCGGCGTCCCGGTCCAGCATCGCGCCGAAGACGCTCGGGCCGTCCATCTTCGGCAGGCACATCCACTCGACCGAGCCGCTCGGCGCCACCAGCGCGGTGACCTCGCAGTCGGACAGGAACGCGTAGTCCGCGATCGGCGGGTACGCCGAGAACTCGTCGAAGCTGCCGGATGGCCGCTGGCGGGAGCTGTCGGCCAGCGCCTCGAGCGGCATGGCGTTCTCTGCTGCCACTGCGTTCCCCTCTCGTCACGTCTCGTCACGTCTTGTCCGGACCTGGGGTGAACTGGGGCGGCGGGTGTCGTCCGGGACCTATGGCAAAATAGTAAGCTGATTAAAAGGTTTCTAACTAGAGATAATTTTTCGGACAACAGTTCGCGAACGGGTGATGTCCGGCGAACGGCCGGTCGGGTCTGGCCGGCGGCCGGGCGCAGCCGGCGGCGCGCGGCCGGGCGCAGCCGGCCCGCGGGCGGAGGTGACCGAACGATGCGAAACAGGACGCTGCTGCCGCCCGCCAGGCCACTGCCGGCCGGCGTCGCGGAGCTGAGGTCGGAGGTCCGCGGCTTCCTTGCGGCCGAACGGGCGGCGGAAACCTTCGCCCCCGCCTGCGACGCCTGGCTATCCGGATGGGACGAGTCGTTCAGCCGCCGCCTGGGCGAACGTGGCTGGGTCGGCATGACGATACCGCCTGAGTACGGCGGCTACGGGCGTTCGGCACTGGAACGCTACGTGGTGGTGGAGGAGCTCCTGGCCGCCGGGGCTCCGGTCGCGGCACACTGGGTCTCCGACCGGCAGGTCGGGCCGAACCTGCTGCGTTACGGCAGCGAGGTGCTGAAGCGGCGTTACCTGCCGGCCATCGCCCAGGGCGCCTGCTACTTCGCCATCGGTCTGTCCGAACCCGACGCGGGCTCCGACCTCGCCGCGGTCAGGACCACGGGGACGCGGGTGGAGGGCGGCTGGACCGTGTCCGGCACGAAGATCTGGACCAGCGGCGCGCACCGCGCGCACGCCCTCATCGCGCTGCTCCGCACCGGCCCGCCCGACGGCCGGCAACGTCACGTCGGCCTCAGCCAGCTGCTCATCGAGCTCGACCAGCCGGGCGTGACCATCCGGCCGATCGTCTCGATGACCGGCGAGCATCACTTCAACGAGGTGGTGTTCGACGACGTGTTCGTGCCCGACGCGCAGGTGGTGGGCACCATCGGCGACGGCTGGGCCCAGGTGACCTCGGAGCTGGCCTACGAGCGGAGCGGTCCGGAACGGCTGCTGTCCACCTTCGTGCTGCTGGACACGCTGGCCGGCGAGCTCGCGTCGCGGCCGGGCGACGAGGGTTCTGACAGAGCGGTCGGCCGGGTGGTCTCGCGGCTGTGGGCGTGCCGCCAGATGTCGCTGGCGGTGGCCGGGGCGCTCGCCGCGGGCGAGGCGCCCGAGATCGCGGCGGCGCTGGTGAAGGACGTCGGGACGCGGCTGGAGAGCGAGATCATCGAGGTGGCCCGGATGCTGACGGCGACCGAGCCCGATCCGGACGGCGCCGGGATCGCCCGGCTGCTGGCGCACGCGGTCCTGCACGCACCCGGGTTCACGCTGCGCGGCGGCACCAACGAGATCCTGCGCGGCATCGTCGCCCGCGGACTGGCGCTGCGGTGAGCGCCGGGATGGACGCCAGAACGAACGCCGAGATGAGCGCGACGGACGGCGAACGCGAGCTACTGCGGCAGACGGTCGGGGATCTGCTCGCCGAGCACTGCGTGCTTGCGCGGGTGGCTGCGGCCGCCGCCGGTTCCGGCTGGGACGCCGACCTGTGGCAGGCGCTGGAGGAAACCGGGCTCAGCCTGGCCGGATCGCCCGAGGAGGCGGGCGGAAGCGGCGGCGACCTCTTTGCGGCCGCCGACGTCGCGGTGGCCGCCAGAGCCGCCGCCGCCCCGGTTCCGCTGGCGGAGACGCTCGCGGCCGGGATGCTGCTGGCCCGGGCGGGCCTGGCCATCCCGGCCGGCCCGCTCACCGTGGCGGTCGCCTCGGTACGGGGCGCGCCGCTGGGCTCTGGCGCGGCGCTGCGCCGGGTACCGTACGGACGGCTGGCCACGACGGTGGCCGCCGGGTCCGGCGAGCACGGCGACTGGCTGGCCGTCCTCGCGCCAACCGGCCGCGGCAGGCACGGCCGCAACCTGGCCGGCGAGCCGCGAGACGACGTCGACCTGGGCGCGGACGCCGAGGTGCACGACGTCCCGGCCGGAACGGCGGACTACGCCCGGCGCCTGCTGCGTCTGTTCCGTTCGCTGCTCATCGCCGGGGCGGCCCCGCGGGCCCTCGACCTGACCGTGACGTACGTGAAGGAACGCGAGCAGTTCGGCCGGCCGCTGGCTAAGTTCCCTGCGGTGCAGCAGGAACTCGCCCGGATGGCCGGCGAGGTCGCCCTGATCGGCGCCGCGACCCAGGCCGCGGTCGCCGCGGAGGGCCTGGCTGTGCCGGGCGGCGCGGCTGTGCCGGGCGACGCGGCTATGCCGGGCGACGCGGCCGCCGGGGACGCCACCGTCGCCAGAGAGGGCGTGTCCGCCGTGCTGGCCGCGAAGGCCCAGGCCAGCCACTGCGCGGGCATCGTCGCCGCGATCGCGCACCAGCTGCACGGCGCGATCGGGACCACGGAGGAGCACCGGCTGCGGCTGACTACCACGCGGCTGTGGTCCTGGCGGGACGAGGACGGCTCGGAGGCCGAATGCTTCGCCGAGCTCGGCCGGGCGGCGCTCTCCGCAGCGGCCGGGGCCGGGGCCGGCGGGCTCTGGCCCTGGCTCAGCGGGCAGGGTTAGCCGAACAGATCGACGACTGCCTTGGCGCCCATGTCGCCGCGCAGGAGCTTGCGGCCTACGACTTCCATGTGGGTTCGCCAGTGCCGTTCGGCTCCCTCCGCGTCGCCCGCTTCGATTAGTAGCACCAGCTTGCGGTAGGAGCGGACCAGCTTCCTGAACTGGTCCTGGGTGTCCGGGTGGTCGAAGGTGCGCATGACGACCGTGGACAGGTGCATAGCGACGACCTCGCGCAGCACACCCGCCTGGACGGCCAGGGTGCGGTTCCCGGCCCGCTCCAGGATCAGGTCATGGAACCGCTGCGTGGCCTGCGACCAGGCGTCCGCGTCCCGGAAGTGCTCGTCGCTCTCGACCAGGCCGACCAGGTGTTCCACGCAGGCGTTCAGGTCGTCCAGGTCCTGCTGGCAGCGGCGGGCCGCCAGCAGGCCCGCCGCGGCGGGCTCGGTCGCCATGCGCGCCTCGTACACGTCGGCGATCGTCGTCCCGCTCATCTGGAGCAGCAGGCCGACGTACCTGGCCGCCACGGCGATGTCCGGGGACACCACCCGCGCCCCGCCGCGGGCGCCGCGGCGGACGCTGATCAGGGATTCGGCTTCCAGGATCCGGAACGCTTCGCGCAGCGTCGGCCGTGATACGCCGAACATCTCCATCAGGACGGTTTCCGACGGCAGCGAGTCGCCGGTCTTCAGGTCGCCGCGGACGATCTGCCCCCGGATGTACGTCGCGATCAGCTCTGCCGTCTTGGGCGCACGCAAGACCGGCCCGGCCGGATCACGATTCGAGAGCACCGGAGCACGTCCTCACCCAAAAGAGTAATTGAGTTAACCGAGCTTACCGGAATCACTGTCCGCTACCGGGTTAGCGGCCCTCGAAGGTGACCTGGCGTAGACCCTGCTCCAGAAGGGAGGTGAAGCCGGCGGCCAGGTCGCGGGTGGCCGAGACTACCGGACCTGGCTGCCTACGCCGGGTCCTCGTACTTGAAGGAGAGCCGCAGCTTGGACCGGAAGATGATCTCGCCGCCGTCCTCGATGGTCAGGTCCTGCTGCACCACCTCGGCGACGCGCAGGTCACGCAGCGACTTCCGGGCGGTGTTCACCGCGGTGACCGCAGCGTCCTCCCAGGACTGGGTGCTTGTGCCGATGACGTCGATGACCCGGTATACGCTCACGGGAGCCTCCTCGGTTGGTCCTTGTCGTAGCCTCGTTCCCCCGGGATATGGCAGATATGCCCGCCGGAGGCACAAACCCGCGCCGGTCGCGGCCTGCTGGACCTGGATACCATTGTTGCCGCCTGATCGCCAGTACCGAGAGAGGAGGAGGGGGAACGGGTCGCTTACGGCGCCCTGCCCCGACCACGAGTGGCAAAGGCGCTGTTGACTCCGCGGGCAGTGGATTTTCCCCGCTGGTATCAGGATGTGATCGCTAAGGCCGAACTAGCCGAGAACGGGCCGGCTCGCGGTTCGATGGTGATCAGGCCCACCGGTTACGCGTTGTGGGAGCGGATGCAGCGCGAGCTCGATGACCGGATCAAGGCGGCTGGCGCGGCCAACGCTTACTTCCCGCTCCTTATCCCCGAGTCCTACATGCGGCGCGAGGCCGAGCACGTCGAGGGGTTCAGTCCCGAATTGGCGGTCGTCACGATCGGCGGGGGCAAGCAACTTGAGGAGCCGCTGGTCATCCGGCCGACCAGCGAGACCGTCATCGGTGAGTCGATGGCCAGGTGGGTGGAAAGCTACCGCGACCTGCCGCTGCTACTCAACCAGTGGTCAAACGTGGTGCGCTGGGAGCTGCGACCCCGCTTGTTCCTGCGGACCACCGAGTTTCTCTGGCAAGAGGGCCACACGGCGCACGTCAGCGAGGCGGATGCCCGCGACTATGCCCGCCGGATCCTGCACGACGTCTACGAAGACGTGCTGGTCAACATCTTGAGCCTGCCCGTTGTCGTGGGTCGCAAGACCATGCGGGAACGCTTTGCCGGCGCCACGTCAACGTACACGCTCGAGGCGATGATGGGGGACGGCAAGGCGCTTCAGATGGGCACCAGCCATGAGCTGGGCCAGAACTTCGCGCGCGCCTTCGGGATCGACTATCTGGCTGCTTCCGGACAGCGTGAACTGGTGTGGACCACCTCATGGGGCATTACGACCCGCCTTGTCGGCGGCGTCGTCATGGTTCACGGTGACGACCTAGGGCTTCGCGTGCCGCCCAGGCTGGCCCCGGTGCAGGTTGCTGTCCTGATGGTGAAGGAGGGCAATGGTGTCGCCGAGGTTGCGCGCAAGCTGACGGCTGCGCTGCATGGCGCCGGTGTCCGGGCGATACTCAACGAACGGGTCGACGTGCCTTTCGGCCGCCGCGCGATCGATGCCGAACTCAAGGGCTATCCGGTTCGCATTGAAGTCGGACCGCGCGATATCGCGGAAGGCCGGGTCATAGTGCTGCGCCGGGTGACCGGGGAGAAAACCGCGGTCCCGATCGACAGCGTGGTCAATCTGGTAACGTCGGCGCTTGAGGCTGACCAGAAGACGCTGTACGAGAAGGCGCTCGGGGAACAGAAGCGGCGCACTGCCGAAGTGACCTCGATTTCAGAAGCCATCGAAGCTGCCAGCACCGGCTGGGCCAGGCTGCCGTGGTCCGCGGTCGGCAGCGAAGGTGAGGTCGAGCTGAACGCCCAGGGCATCACGGTGCGCTGCCTGGTGCGCGCCGACGGCGGCGTGCCAGACTCGGAGGACGAGCCGGACCTAGTTGCCGTGGTCGGCCGCGCCTACTGACCGGCCGTTCTTTCCTCGCGTGTAGCGGTGCTTGACGCCGACCGGGAAGTACTCCGGGTCGCCCGCCGATCTCAGCGTCACCTTCGGCAGCTGGGACTTGGCCGGCACGTAGTGGGCGAACTCGCTGTTCAGCCGTTGCAGCTGCCCGCGGATCGACTCCGCGAGTACGCGCTCGCGCGCGGCGTCTCCCGGTTCGCCGGGCGCGAGCTCGACCGTGACGTGAAGGTGGGGGTTGGCGTCAGCGTCGTCGGCCACCTCGAGCACGAACTTGCCGGTGACCCAGCCGCTGACCGCCGGCTGCTCCAGGCCGACGGTCACGTTCTCCGGATAGACGTTGGCGCCGAAGTAGGACACCGTGAAGTACGAGCGCCCGAACACGTATACGAACGGCAGCGGCCGAACTCCACGGGCCCCGGGCCCGCCCAGCTCGGCCACGGGGTCGAAGCCGTGCTGTCCGCAGAACGCGAGCATGTCCTGGTACCCGATCAGGCCGCCCTCGTCGGCGATGTGGTAGCGGATCAGTGGCACCCCGTTGTCGGCAGAGAACAGCAGCGTTCCGTCGTGCGTCTCGAAGAACCGGCTGCCCGGGTCGTATTGAACCAGGGTCGGCAACCGTGCCTCACCGAACAGTTCCCCGGCGACCTCCGGCCGGGCGGCTAGGAAACGACGGATACAGACCGACAGCGGCGTCTCGGCGCCCAGCACCCCGGCGTCCGCGGTCCCGTACAACGACGCCGAGTCGTAGCATGGGCTCCTCATCCCGGCCCGCTGCCCGACCAGGTCCCGCCATTCCTCGCTGAACACCTCTCCGGCCAGTACCAGCCTGACCGCGTACCGCGTCCAGTCGAGGCCTGCGGCGGTCCCGGTGTCGATCACGTCCTTGACGAAGGGCGGGTAGCCAAGCAGCACGGTCTGGTCGCAGTGCGCGGCGAGCTCCGGGATCACCCGCAGGATCTCCGCCTTGTTGTTGCCGGGGGCCACCACCGTGATCGGGTAGCCCTTCGCGGCCAGGTGCCGGGTGCAAGCCAGCGTGTAGATCCCGCCTACCCAGGTGCCCAGCGGGAAGCAGACCACGGCCAGGGTGGTGCGCTCGTCAGCGGCGAAGCTGTCGGCAAACACCCGCTCGAACCGGGCGGCCACGGCAAGCTCGTCGGTGAGCGACCGGGGCCAGAACGTCGGCTGCCCGGTAGAGCCGGACGACACCGCGACCATGTCGCAGCCGTCCAGCCGCCCCTGGCGGCACAGCTCCGGCAGCGGGTAGCGACGGTGGTAATTGTCCTTGGTCATCGGCGGTAGCCGCTCGAAGTCCGCGAACGTGCGCACCGCACCCGGGTCGACGCCGTGGTCCCGCAAGAACGCGCGGTACGCGGGTACCGACGCGGCAACCCGGCGGAACAGCTCGACCACCCGCAGGTGCGGATCCTCCTGCGGAGCCGGCTCGGCGGCCAGAAAAGATCGCAACTCCGTCAACACCCGCCGTGGGCGGTCCCCGTCCATGTGTTCTCCCGTCTTGCCCAGCAGGGCTCGCGTCGCCGGTGCTTGAGCACCTTACCCACGGGGGACAGCGGCAATGCCCCCACTGGCACTTGCCTGCCCGGCCGGTATATCCAGGCCCAGGTCGAGCGCGGGACTGGAGTGGGTGAGGGCGCCGACGGCGACGAAGTCGACGCCGGTCTCGGCCGTGGCCCTGGCGGTTTCCAGCCGTAGCCCGCCGCTGGCTTCCAACCGGGCCCGGGGGTAGCGGCGGGCCATGGCCACGGCCGCGCGCAGGTCAGCCAGGGGCATGTTGTCGAGCAGGATGAGACCGGCGCCGGCGTCCAGGGCCTGGCGGACCTGGGGCAGGGTGTCGCACTCTACCTCGAGCGGCAGCCCGGGCGCGGCCGCGCGGACGGCATCGATCGCTGCCGCGATTCCGCCTGCGGCCACGATGTGGTTGTCCTTGATCAGCGCGGCGTCGCCGAGTCCCATCCGGTGGTTGCGGCCGCCGCCGCATCGCACGGCGTACTTCTCCAGCTGGCGCAGGCCCGGGGTGGTCTTGCGGGTGTCCCGCACGGTGCATCCGGTGCCGGCCAGGGCGTCGGACCAGGCCCTGGTCGCGGTGGCGATTCCGGACAGGTGGGTGAGGAAGTTGAGCAGGGTTCGTTCGGCGCCGAGGAGTTCTCGCAGCGGGGCGGAAATCCGCAGCACCTCGGTGCCCCGGTCTAGGCGGTCACCGTCGGCGCGCAGCGGCCCGGACCCCAGAACCGCCGCGGGCGGGATCCCGGCGGCGTCCAGGACGGCGAGCGCGACCGGGATCCCGGCCAGCACGCCGGGCTCACGGGCCACGACGCCGGCCACGGCCCGCGCGCCTGCCGCGGCGGTCGCGGCTGAGGTGACATCGGGCCCGTAACGCAGGTCCTCATCGAGCGCGCCGCGGACGGCCCGCTCGGTGTCTTCGGGATCCAGGCCCGCGACGAGCAGCCGTTCGGCGACCGCTGGGCTCAGCGTCATGCGCCGGCCCTCGCCGCGGCCTGGACGGCCGGGACCGCCCGCGGCTGGCCGGAATCCACCCGGATGATGGTGTGGCGGGCCGGTTCGGCTGGGCTGGCGGGCGGCTGATCCTGCCAGCGGTGGCAGCCGCGGGTTTCCGCGCGGGCCAGGGCGGCCACGGTGATCAGCACCGAGACCGTGTGCAGGCTGGTGGCCTCCACGGTGGCCAGGTCCGGCGTTCCTTCCGGAGATCCCTGACTGGCCGGCCCGGCCCGGCCCAGCGCTGCGCGAAGTCCTTCCAGGCCGCCGCGGTCGCGTAGCACGCCCGCGTGCCGTGACATGGCCACGGCCAGCGCCGGGCGGGCGGCGGGGTTGACCCCCGGGCCTGCCGGCGGTGGCCGCAGCCTCGCGTCCGGCCGGGGCAGGTAGCGGCCGAGCAGTTCGCCGGTGCGGCGCCCGGTGATCAGGGCCTCGGTCAGGGAATTGGACGCCAGGCGGTTGGCCCCGTGCACTCCGGTCGATGCGGCTTCCCCGACCGCGTAGAGACCGGGCACCGAGGTCCGCCCGTCCAGGCCGGCCCGGATGCCGCCGCAGGCGTAGTGCGCGCCGGGCGCGACCGGGATCGGCTCGGTAGCCGGGTCGATCCCCCGGGCCCGGCACGCGGCGGTCACCGTGGGGAAGTGCCGCTCGAGCGCGGCCCGGCCCAGGGTGGTGGCGTCCAGCCAGAGATGGTCGCCGGGCCCGTCCCCGCGGCCGATCCGCTGGGTCATGGCCGCCGCCACGACGTCCCGGGGAGCGAGGTCGCCGAGCGGGTGACTCCCAGCCATGACGGCCCGGCCCGCCGCATCTACCAGCACCGCGCCGGCTCCCCGCAGCGCCTCGGTGATCAGGAGGCACTGGCCGCGGGCGCAGGGCTGCCACAGCACCGTCGGGTGGAATTGCACGAATTCCACGTCCTGCAGCTGAGCTCCTGCGCGGGCGGCCAGCGCCAGGCCGTCGCCGGTCAGCCCGGCCGGGTTGGTGGTCGTCGCGTAGGCCTGGCCGAAGCCGCCGGTGGCCAGGACGACGGCGCGCGCGGTCACCGTGCCGGCCTGCAGGATTCCGTCGTCATCGCAGATCCCGGCCAGCACGCCGCCGACCGAGCCCTCTTCGCCGGTCAGAGCGTCCATGGCGACGCAGCGGGTGAGGATCTGGACCGGGCTGGCCAGCAGGGCCGCCCGGAGCACCCGGTGTAGCTCGGCGCCGATCGCGTCGCCCCCGGCGGTCACGATCCGGCTGCGGCTGTGGCCGCCCTCCAGGTGCAGCGCCGTCCGTTCTAGCCGGGCGCCCCGCGCGGCCAGCTGGGCGGCCTCGCCGGGGGCCTCGGACACCAGTGCGGCCACCGCGGCCCGATCGCATAGGCCGGCGCCCGCCTCGAGCGTGTCCCGCTGATGCAGGGCCGGGCTGTCCCCGGGGGCGATCGCGGCCGCCAGGCCGCCCTGGGCCAGCGGTGTGGCGCCCCCGCCGATGTCCTGTTTGCTGAGCAGCAGCACGCGGCGGCCGCGCCGGGCGGCGGTCAGGGCCGCGGTCATGCCTGCCGCTCCCGATCCCACGACCACCACGTCGGCGTCGCGTTCCCAGCGGGTCTGCGACCGGGGCAGGTAGCGGATTTCGCTCACCGTGCCGTCACTCCGGCCGGAGCCGCCGACGACCCAGCGGTGAGCATCGCCTGCACGGCCCGCCTGGCCCGGCGGGCTACGCCGGGCTCGACGGTCACTTCCGTGACGCCCTCGCGCAGGCAGCGCAGCAGGGCGGCCGGGGTGGTCATCTTCATGAACCGGCATACGGCGCCGGGGTTGACCGGCTCCCAGCGCACGGCGGGATTGGCCCGGCGCAGCTGGTGCAGCATGCCCGTCTCGGTGGCCACCAGCACCGCGGGCGCCGTGGTCGTGCGGGCGGCCTCCAGCATGCCGCCGGTGGACAGCACCCGGGTCCGGCCCGGTGGCAGGTCGCCCTCCCCCGCCTGCCACAGCGCGGCGGTCGAGCACCCGCACTCGGGATGGATGAACAGCTCGGCCTCGGGCTGGGCGCTGGCCTTACGGCGCAGCTCGTCCGGGCTGATCCCGGCGTGCACGTGGCACTCCCCCAGCCAGATGTGCAGGTTGGCGCGGCCGGTGACGCGCCTGACATGGGCTCCGAGGAACTGGTCGGGCAGGAACAGGACCTCCCGGTCCGCCGGGATGGACGCCACGACCTGCGCTGCGTTGGCCGAGGTGCAGCACAGGTCAGACTCGGCCTTCACCTCGGCGCTGGTGTTCACGTATGCCACCACCGCGGCGCCGGGATGGGCGGCCTTCCACTCCCGCAGCTGCTGCGCGGTGATGGTGTCGGCCAGCGAGCATCCGGCCCTCGGCTCCGGGATCAGCACCGTCCGGTCCGGGGCGAGGATCTTGGCGGTTTCCGCCATGAAGTAGACGCCGGCGAACACGATGACGCTTGCGGTGCTTGCCGCCGCGAGCCGGGACAGCGCGAGCGAGTCTCCGACGTGATCGGCGACGTCCTGGATATCAGGAGCCTGGTAGTTGTGCGCCAGGATTACGGCATCGCGCCGTGCCGCCAGCCGCCGGACCTCCGCCGCCCAGTCCCGGCCGGCTCGCTCTTCCACTGCTCCACCGCTGGTCACGAGCTACCCCAATCTCCCGACAGGTTTTAGACCCAGAGTATAAAACAATTTTCGCCTTAGAGTATAAAACTTGGTGGATGTGGCGGCCGGGACCGGGACGGCCCGTTACCATGCGAACGTGCCAGAAGACCAGCCCGAGCGCTTCCTGGGCGGCCGGCAGACCCGTCGGGAAGCACCGTCCGGGCCATCGCTGCCGGGTGAGCGGTTCCACCACGAGGTGCTGGCCGTGGTCCTCAAGGTCTGCCGCGACAGCCTGCACGTCCTGCTCTGGCAGCGGGCCGCGCCGCCGTTCGAAGGACTGTGGGCGCTGCCCGGCGGGCCGCTGGGGGCCGATGAGCGTCTCGGGGCATCCGTGAGCCGGCACCTGGCCGCCAAGGTCGACCTCACCGACATCGCGTACCTGGAGCAACTGGAGACCCGCAGCGACCCGGGACGAGACCCCAGGGGCCGGGTCCTGGCCACGGCCTACCTGGCCCTGGTATCCGCCGACGTCGAACCGCGCATCCCCGGTGACACCGCATGGCACCGGGTCCAGGACCTCCCGCCCACCGCGTTCGACCACGGCTCGATCACCTGCTCAGGACGGGACCGGCTCCGAGCCAAGCTGTCCTACACCAACATCGGCTTCGCCCTGGCTCCTGCTACCTTCACGATCTCCCAGCTACGGGACATCTACGCCGCCTCGGCCGGCCATCCGGTCTCGGCGACCAACCTGCAGCGGATCCTGTCCCGGCGCGGCGTCATCGAGGCCACGCCCGCGGCCGCCCGGCCGACCTCCCTGGGCGGCAGGCCAGCCACGCTCTACCGATTCACCGCCCGGACCCTGGTCATCACTAACCCGTTCGCCGCGTTCCGCCCCCCTCACGGCCGGCAGCCGCAGCTCAGTGACAGCTCAGCGGACAACCTCGCATAGACAGCTGGCTGAGGCGTCCCCCAGCCCGGGCGAGAATCCTGACGGAGGGTGACGCGCCCAGCTCGTTCGGAATGAATCTCTGTTCGCCTGGACCGGCCTGTGCCCCCAGATGGAATTACGGACCGTGACTATCTCGAGCGGACAACGGCTGGGGCGCTCGCCGGGACGCAGATGGTGATCGAGCGGGGACGGGCCTTGATCCGCATTTCCCTGCGGGCCGGGCGTGCGCCGCCGTCGAGCTCGTACGGGACCTTCCGGTCGAACCGGATCCTGACCTTCGCTCCGCGGGTGACCTCGGCGAACGGCGAATCCTCCGCCCGGCCGAGCGTGAGCCTGCCGAAGACCCTGGCCCATTCGACCGGATTCTTCGCGGTGACCACGCCGAGCTCGAGGAGCCCGTCGTCCGGACGCGCGCCGGGGAAGGCCTCGATTCCGCCCAGTATCGTGCCGACGTTCGCGGCGAGCACGCACGAGACCCGGCCCTTGAAAAAGCGCTCGCCGTCTACCTCCACGGTGGCCTTCATCCGGCGCGCGCCGAGGTTCTTCATCCCGGTGAACAGGTACGCCGCGCGACCCAGCCGGTCCTTGAGGCCCCGGTTTGCGTCGGAGATCATCCGGGCGTCGAATCCCGCGCCGGCCATCACCGTGAAATGCTCACCGTTCACCGAGCCGGTGTCCATGCGGCGGTGGTCTCCGTGCAACCCGATCCGCACCGCCTCGGTGATGTCGTCAGGGATCTGCAGGTTCTTCGCCAGGAGGTTCGCCGTTCCTGCGGGCAGGATCGCCACCGCCGTGTCCGTCCCGGCGACGGCGTCGATGCAGCGCTGGACGGTGCCATCGCCGCCCCAGACGAACAGCACGTCAACGCCCCGGGCAGCCGCGCGACGCGCGTGCTCGGGTGCGCGGCGGCTCTTGGCTACCTCGTACCACCGCGGAGCGGTCACGCCTTCGGCGGCCAGGACCTTCCGAAGATCGGGCAGGCCACCGCCGAAGCTCTTGCGAGAGTGCGCCACCACGGCGACGTCCGGCATGCCAGGCTTTCCTTTCCTGGCCGTCCCGCTCACACCTTCCGCCAGCGGGCCTCGCACAGCCCGTAGATGCCGAAGACGACCAGGCCAAGCGCGGCCAGCAGCATCAGGAACTCGCCGAACGGCTGGTTACGCAGGGTGAGCAGCGCCTCGTCGATGCCGCCCGCCTGCGACGCCTTGTGAGTGACGGCCGCGTCGATGACGAGCGCGCCGGCCAGCGCGAAGACCAGGCCGCGGGCGATGGTACCGATCATGCCGAGCAGTTTGACGACGCGGCGCGTCCCGGGGCTCATCTGCCCCGTCCGCAGGTACTTCATGAACTTGCGGCGGACGCCCTCGCTGACCAGGATCAGGCCGATGACGACGACGGCCAGTCCGACGATGCCGACCAGCCATCGCCCTTCGGTGTGCTGCATGGCCGTGGCCGTCATGTCCTGCTGCTGGCGAGACTGACTGTGCCGGGTACCGGAGATCACGCTGAACGTCAGGTAGGCAAAGCCCGCGTAGAGCACCGCCCGGCCCAGCGACTTCAGCCGGGGACCGGCACCCTTCGGCTCGCCGATGACGCCGAAGGCGGCTTCGCTCAGCCGCCAGAGGGCATAGGCGGCAAAGCCGACGCCGAGCAGCCACAGCGAAACCAGCCCGTAGGGCTTGTCGGCGAGCAACTGCAGGGCGCCCTGCTGATCCGCCTCCCGCGAGGTCTGGCCGAGCGCGACGAGCAAGGCGACCCAGCCGACCAGGATATAGATGACACCCCGCGCCGTCAGGCCCGTCCTGGCCAGGAAGTGCGCCGCCGGGCTATCGGAAGCCCGCCTGGCTTCGCGTGTCACGCTGGTGTTGGATACGGAGTGCATACCCGTCTCTACCTCGGCAGCGCGCGTGGAAACGTTCGGCTACCGCCGGGCCCGGGTGCGCTCGCGCCGCCCGCGGACCGATCGGCCGCCGGGCGGATGTATCAGCGGCGGCGGTCGGTCCTCCGCCGGGTATGCGCTTAACGGGGCGCCGCGGTAGCTGCCGTATCGCAGCGGCGCGGGAAGCACGCCAGCAATGCTGTCGTCACGCCGGGGATATGGAGCCGAGGTTTGCCGCGGATCAGGTGATATGGGCGAATGCGGAGGGTGGAAAAGACAAAATGAGCTGAAGCCAGCAAAAAGGCGATCGGGGCCTGTGCTGGAATTGCGGCAAGCTGGGAGCCTACGCCGGTGGCTGGCGGATGACTTGCCCCGGGTGTGAGGTGAGCTGGATGCCTTGGTCGCCAGCCCCTGGCGGTGACCCGAATCGTGTGTGCTGGATGGGTAAGGTAATCGATTGTGTCGACTTCACAAAGCCCGAAGCACTTGGCGCGCCAGCGTGAAAGGCGAGCGCGTCTCACGGTCAGCCACCTGCCCGATCGTACTGGCGACCAACCAGGCGTGGTCGCTTCATCGATCCCGGCTGACCTGCTCGGCTGCGCCTGGCCGCGACCTGGCCGTGGGCCCGGCTGGCCAGCCCGGACTGTCCCGGCGATCAGAAAGGAAACTATCAGGGCAAGTGGAAGCCCGCCCGCCCGGCGCGACAACCGGGCCAGGCTGACCGGCGCCCGGAAACGGCCGTAATCCAAGGCCCTAGGCGACCCGGCCAAGATCACGAAAGCTTCAGGTTAACTCCTTAGCAAGGTCTTCTCATACCCGGACCCGATAACCCAACCCGCTGTGGGCTGACCTTTCGGGTCGAGTATGAGGGAAGGGCGGTCACCCCACGGTAGCGTAATCTCGACCTCTCCCCGCCGGTCTTCTCTCCGGAGGAAGGAGCGCATTTCATCAGCCATTGACCTTGCAGTTGGCCATCGTTCGTTCGGGTCGGTTCTGAGCGCTCGCTCGATAAGGCGACACCAGTCTTCTCTCGTTTCAACTGGAGCGCATGGATTGGCGGGGTCGATATACACTGTAGGGTCGTCAAAAAGAAGTGCCATGGTATCCCAGGCCGGAGCTCTAGCTGCTGCTGACACAGGTGCTGCAGGTCACGGGCCCGAGGCGGCGGCTGTCGCAGGGACTGGAGCGGTGGCGGTCGACCCGGGCCATCCATTATCCCGGGAAGATCTCGCGGACTTGGCGGTAGCCCTGGCGTTGGGCGGGGACTGCCTGGCCGACGTGGCATGCTGCGGGAACACCACCGGCTTGGCGGAGGACGCCTACGCGCGGCTGGCGGCGAGCAGCTGGCAGGCTATCCGGGGCACGGCCGTGCCGATCGGGCCGCGGATGACGGCGGTGGCGGCCCTGTCGTAGCCCGCACCCTGGCCAGGGCGTCGGCCATCGCGGTCCGGTCGCCGCAGCCGGTGCACACCACGCCAGACATCGTGCCGTGCAGCTCGATTACCCGGCCGGGCGGCGTCCCGGCGCGCTGGTGCAGCCCGTCGATGTTCTGGGTGATCACCTGGGTGTCGATCGTGCTGCGGGCCAGCCGGGCCAGGGCCAGGTGGGCCGGGTTGGGCTCGGCGGCCCAGGCCGGATGGGCCAGCCGGTTCTGCCAGGACCGGCGGCGCAGCTCGGGGTCGGCCAGGTAGGCCTGGTAGATGGACAGCTTCTCCGCGTCCGGATCCTTCGTCCAGATCCCGGACGGCCCGCGGAAGTCCGGGATGCCGGAGTCGGTGGAGATCCCGGTGCCGGTCAGCACGGTCAGACAGGTGATCTCGCGAGCCCAGCCGGGCAGGGCTGCCGGTTCTGCCTCGGCGTGCCGGTCTGCAGCCATCCAGCCATTCTGGCCGGATGCCGCAAGCGCGGACAAACACGGCCAGACACACGGACACTAAACCGGCCCGCACCTCACGGACGGGCTCCTGGATATTCATGCACTGCGCCGTGCCCGGAACTGCCCGCTCACGCCGCTGTGGGCGCTGTGGTTGGGTGCGCCGGGTGCGGCACTGGCACCAAGGCAGTGCTCACACAAGGTGCGACGCCGAAGCGATCATGACCGGGTTCAGGTCGTCGAGGGCGGTGATGGCACGCGGCGGATCACCCGCGTCCAGCACGCCGGGCCGCAGGGCGTCCTTGCCCAGCAGGTTGCACCGCCGTTTGGCTCGCTCGGGTGGCGTCAGGACTGCGTGGCGGCGTCTAGGTTCTCGCGGACGGCCTGGGTCATCTGGTGATCGGGCCCGAGGTGATGCTCGCAGTCGTCCAGGGCGCGCTGGAAGACCGCGACGGCCTCGGGCAGCCGGCCCATGGTGTAGTAGGCCGTGGCCAGGTTGCAGCGGGTGGTCAGCGTCTCCGGGTCCCCGGCCCCGAGGATCCGTTCGCTGTCGGCCAGCGCGCGCTCGTACTGCGGGATGGCGTCGGTCAGCCTGCGCGCCTGCTGATAGCAGGCGGCCAGGTTGGCGCGCGCGACGAGCGTGTCCCGGTGATCGCGTCCCTGCACCCGTTCCCGGTCCGCCAGGGTGCGCTCGTACTGCGGGATCGCCTCCCGCAGCCGTCCCACGGTGCGGTACGCGTAGGCCAGGTTGGCGCGGGCCGTGATGGTATCCGGGTGGTCGGCGCCCTCCGCCCGCTCCCGGTCGGCTAGCACCCGCTCGTACTGCCCGACGGCGTCCTTCAGCTTCCCGGCGGTGCGGAACGTCGAGGCGAGGCTGGCCCGGGCCGCGATGGTGTCCGGGTGATCGCGCCCGTGCATCCGCTCGCTGTCGGCCAGCACCCGCTCGTACTGCCCGATCGTGTCCTTGGTCCCCCTGACCGCGGCCAGCCTCAATTCGGCCTCATCGAGAAAGGCGTCAACCTCCTCCTCGTCATAGCCGGGCCGCAGACGGGTGGTCGCGAACTGTTTGGTTCGGATCTCATCGGGGGTCAGGGACGGTTCCCTTATCCCGGCAAACGTATCCCGGATAGCGTTGGCGAAGGCGTCAACCTCCTCCATGTCGTAGCCGGGCCGCAGACGGGTGGTCGAGAAGTTCCTGGCCTCGACCCACGCGGCGAGTATGGCGCCGTCAACTTCCCAGCCGGGCGCAGATTCCGGGGGCTGGTGTCCCACGCTGGCGCCAATGGCAGCCGGCACAGCCCAGCTTGCCGCAGCGCCATCCGGCGGATCGGCGGTGCTGTCCCCGGTACCGCCAGGCCCGGCCAGCGCGTTGGCTCCTGCCGCCTGGCCGGGCTTCACCCAGGATCTCCGCTGGCGTGCCGAATAGCGCTTGACCCAGCCGCGGGAACCGCGCCAGGCCGCTGCGGCCGACCGCCGGGGGGCGGGAGCCCCGCACACGACACAGGCGGGCGTTGCCTCAGCAGTCTCCACCCCGCACTCCAGGCATCTCATCCGCACCACCCGGCCCGGCCAGCAATCGTGGGGCCAGCCCCGGCCCTGAGGTCATGGCTCATTATGGCGGCTGCGCGTTGATCCGGGGAGCAAACATGGGCATTGCGCCGCAGGCCAGACCGTAGATAGCGCCCCGGCTACTGCAACCGATGCGCTCGATGTCCCGAACGCCTTCGCGGGCTGGGAGATGCTCGCATCCGAGCCGGCCGACACCGCGGGCCTGGGCTGGCCGATGAACAAGACCGCACCGCGGTGGTACCGGCTGCGCCGGTCGGCCTAGAACGACACAGCCCCGCCCCGCGCCGTCAGGCCGACGCCCGACGATCCCGCAGACCGCGCACTCGCGCCGAAATGAGTAAGTTATCCGCGCGCATGCCCATGCACGTTTCAGAATACTCACTCAAGCTCTCTCGACCTTTTTACCCATCACAGTACGGCCTTTTCCATCCGTTGTGGTAGGGAATCAGATCGCCGAATCGGCGCGGGCGGCCAGCTGCTGATAGTGACTGCGGGTGTTGGCCATATCTCTCAGATATGCGCGGCTGCATTCTGCGCTGGGATCAGCCGGTCCGCGCCCATCTCCGTGCGGCAACACGGTCGTCGACGAGCGGCTGCGGGAGCCGTCGATGACGAAGAAGATCTTCGCGGCGTTGCGGTGGTGGGGCGGGCCGCTTGGCGCTGATCGCGCGGTCAGGCGTCTGTCACCGTCCTAAGCCGGGGCCACATAGCTGCCGGAGAAGAGCCGTGGTCCCCTTCCCTGACGACGACAAGCGTCACGGTGGTCCAGGTCAAGGCGAGCCGGGCGGGACCGCGCCGGGAGGGCCGAGGGGTTGCTCCGATGCCAGGATGCTCGCCGCGTGCGACGATCTGCTGGTGAGGCCAACGGTGGTGATCGTGGATGACGATTCCGGCTTCCGGTCTTTGGCCCGGGCGGTGCTGGAGGCTGAGGGGTTCGATGTCGTTGGCGAGGCTGACGATGGGGCGTCGGCGCTTGCTGCCGTAGACCTGCTTCATCCGCGCGTTGTGCTGCTTGATATCCAGTTGCCCGGCCTCGATGGTTTTGAGGTTGCCGAGCGGCTGGCGGGGGCTGGCGATCCGCCGGTGGTGGTGCTGGTATCGGCCCGGGGGGTTTCCTCCTACCGGCGGCGGCTCGCCGGCAGTCCTGCCCGCGGGTTCATTTCGAAGAGCGAGCTGTCGGGGAATGCGCTGGCTGCGCTGGTCTCGTGACGGCGTGACTGCCCCCGGTCCGCGCCTCCGGGCGGCCGCGTGGCTAGCCGGGCTGGTGGTGGGCCTCGGAGCGGAATGGCTGGCCCGTTCGAGCCAGTCCCTGCCCGAGGCGGGGGCCGACCTGGCCGTGGGGTGGACGCTCATCGCCTGCGGGCTGCTCGGCTGGTCCCGCCGCCCGCAAAGCCGCATTGGCCTCCTCCTCGCGCTCACGGGGTTCACCTGGTTCCTCGGCACGCTGGCCGGCTCGCGGATCGGGGGCGTGGCGGCACTCGGCGCGGCGCTGCTGTTCGTCCACCGTGGCCCGCTGTGCCACGCGATCATCGGCTATCCGCGCGGGCAGGCCCTGGACCGGTTGAGCATGGTCGTGGTGGCTGCGGCCTACGTCTACGCTGCGGCCGCCCCGCTCGCCCGGAACGACACGGTGACGATAGTGGTCATTTTCCTTGTCCTGGCGGCAACGATCCGGGGTTATGCACGGGCGACAGGCCCCGGACGTCGTGCCCGGGTGACGGCGATCGCCGCGGCCGCCGCCCTGGCCGTTCCGCTGGCGGGCGGGAGCGTGGCACGCCTGATCGGAGCGGGACCTGGTGTGGAACGAGCCGTGCCGTGGGGAAATGAGGCGGTGCTCGTCCTGATCGCAGCCGGCTTCCTGGCGGACATCGTGCGCGGCCGGTGGACCCAGGCGGTTGTCACGAGGCTGGTCGTCGACCTCGGCGAGGGCACCGGGACCGGCACGCTGCAGGTCCGGCTGGCGCATGCCCTGGGCGACCGGTCGCTGGCGATCGCTTACTGGCTCCCAGAGACCAGCGGATATGTCGACGAGAGCGGGAACCCCATGGCGCTCCCCGGCGCGGGGTCGGGGAAGGCGGTCACCGTGATCGAGCAGCAGGGCGAGAGGGTCGCGGCGCTCGTCTGCGACGCCGCGGTGCTGGACGATCCCGGCCTCATGGACGCGGTGGCCTCGGCGGCCAGGATCGCGCTGGCGAACGTGCGGCTGCGGGCGAAGGTGCGACGCCAGGTGGCGGAGCTGGCCGCGTCGCGGCGCCGGATCCTCGAGGCCCGTGATGCTCAACGCCGCCGCCTCCAGCAAGAGCTGCGGGCCGGCGCCGGGCAGCGGTTGAAGGAGGTCGGGGAACTCGTGGACCTCGGCCTCCGGCGCGCTCACGCTGCTCCGGATCGGGCGGTGGCCGCGCGGCTGGACGATGCCCGGCGAGAGCTCGATGCGGCGCAAGACGAGCTGCAGGAGCTGGCCGCAGGGATCCATCCGGCAGTGCTGACCGAGCGCGGGTTCGGTCCCGCGTTGTCGTGCCTTGCCGACCGGACCCCCGTGCCGGTCCGGCTCACCGTTCCCCCGCAGCGCCTGCCCGCTGCCATCGAGACGGCGGTTTACTTCATCTGCTCCGAGGCTCTCACCAACGTCGGGAAATATGCGCACGCGTCACGCGCCGACGTTGCGGTCAGGGCGGACGGAGATCTGGTTACCGTCCTGGTCGCCGACGACGGTGTTGGGGGCGCCGACCCGTCCGCCGGATCCGGGCTCAAGGGAATAGCGGACCGGGTCGAGGCGCTCGGCGGCCGGTTCCTGGTGGAGAGCCCGGCGGGCGGGGGTACGCGGCTGCTGGCCGAGATCCCAGCTGCCGCCCGGCAGTGAGGAAGGCCCCGGCGGCTCCGCCGGGGCCTTCCGCTGTCTGGTTGCTACTACGCGGAGACCCGCCGCCAGGGCTGCACCACAAAGGTGGTTGGCTCGCATTGCCCCAAAGACACGCTCAGGGAGCAATCGGGGGCCTGGCCCCCCAGCTTCTTGAACGTCAGGGTCTGCCGGTACACGCTCCACTTGTACTTCCAGGTCTCCTGCCCCTGGTAGAAGGTGATCGTGTCGCCGCGCACGACGTAAGTGGCGGTAGTTTGCGGACTAGGCTGTGCACCTGGCCGCGTGAACGATGAGTGTCCCCGGCGGAGCGTCAATGTGAAGCTGCCGTAGTTCTCCGGGACTACCTCGCTCGGGTCGGGATGGGCAGCGGCAAGCTCGGCCCTGGTGTAGGTGACCTCCCACACCCCGTCCAGCGGTGTGACCTGGGTGGTCTTGGTTCCCCCTGCCGGGGAGCCGTTGCCTGGAGCCGAGCCGGGCGCCATCCCGCTGCAGTCGCCGGGGATCACCAGCGCGGGCCCGGGTGGGGTGTGTTGCTTGAGCCGGTTGATCTCGGCGATGAATTGCCTGGTCTGCGGGTCCCGCTCCACCTGGGCATACAGCGGAGCGAAGGCGTTGCGCAGGGCCGCGAGGTCAGCGTGCGAGGCGTCCGCGAAGCGGATGCCGTCCCCGCACAGGCCGGGCAGGAGGCGTGCATCGCCGTCGATGAGCCCGGTGGAGCGGGCCGCCGCGTCCCGGACCGCCTCGGTGAGCCAGGCGCGCTGCTGGGATGTGAGCCGGGCGAGCCGGGCTGGGTTGCCGATGACGGCCGGCGTCTGGGGCCACAGGTTGACGTTGGCGGTCACGTATGGCGCCGGTTTCCACAGGTCGGGGTGCATGCGGTAGATGAGGAGGTTCTTTTCGAAGCCCCCGACCGTGCCGCTGTCCAATCCCTGGTCGAGCTGGGTCCCCGACACATCGCTCGGCGTGGCCCCGAGCGCGCGGATCGCCTGGGATGCCTCCCTCGAACGGAAGGCGGCGAAGGAGAGGCCGCGCCAGTCCGCGGGGCCCAGCAGGGGTTTGCGGACGGCGATCGGCTTGCGCAGCCCGTCGGCGAGGACCCCCAGGCCCGTCACGTGCAACGTGTCGAGTGACCCCATCATCTGGGCGGGGATGCCGCTGCCGATGACGGCCTGCTCCAGCGGGTAGCTGTCGATCAACATGGGGGCGGTCAGTGCCTGGAAGCTGTTAACGCCCATGGTGTCGAAGACCCGGGTGCCGACGACACCGAGATCGTACTTACCTGCGGCGACGCCGCGGACGACCTGCTGTTCGCCGCCCGGCGTATCCTCGCCGACGTGGTAGGTCATGTCGATCTGGACGTTTCCGGCGGACAGCTTCGCCACCCGGCTGACGAGGTACGGGTCGACTTGGGGCATGAACCCGGGCACCCCATACACCGTGGCCATCCGCAGCACCACCGGCGGGCCGGGGCCGCCGGCCTTGCTGCCTGCCTGCGCACCGCACCCGGCAAGGGCCAGGACCACCAGGACCACGGCACCGGCCCGGCGGACGCAACGTCTTCTGCTCATGCCGGCCTCCTTTCCCGCTCGGGTGCAGCCTCGCCGGTTACCGCCTGCCAGCGCATCGGGGCATGCCCCTCATTGTGCACCCGAGGATCAGGGGTAGCCCTGGGCCTGGGCTGGTGCCAGGATTCGAACATGGGCCCGGCAGTTCCCGGTTTCAGCCGACTCGCCCGCACGGTTGCGGTCGCGATCTGGCCTGCCGCGCTTGGCTTCGGGCTGCTGTCCCTCCTCATCGCCCGGTCACATCCTGGAGCGACGTTCGGCGGGACGTCCCTGATGGCAGGTCTTGCCGAACTGGGCGCGGGGTGGGCGGTGATCGGCGCAGGTTTCTATCTCTGGCGGCGGCGGAAGCGGGCCGGGCTGCTTCTGGCCGCCGCTGGCATGGCCTGGTTCTTCCCCGAATGGGACAACCCGGGGATAGGCGCTGCGGCGGCGTTCACCTTCGGCCTGGTCACCTACGCCCTGGCACCTGCCATGGTGGCCCACGCGGTCCTGGCCTACCCCTCCGGCCGGCTGTCGTCCCCGCTCGACCGCCTGGCCGTCACCGTCGCGTATGCGGACGCGGCCCTGGTCCTGGGATTGCTCCCGGCGCTGTTCTTCAGCCCACCGGAGCAAGGGTGCAGC
>Ga0070699_100000328_pt1 | contig 45971 bp, 68 predicted proteins | sample KBSK1503metaG_FD_65473 | JGI IMG/M metagenome (GOLD analysis project Ga0070699, IMG submission 65473) | Corn, switchgrass and miscanthus rhizosphere microbial communities from Kellogg Biological Station, Michigan, USA - KBS K1-50-3 metaG | ecosystem: Host-associated > Plants > Roots >... | reverse complement strand
AGGCCCTCAGCAGGTTGGAAGTTGTGGTCACCGCGCCGGTCGCCATGCTCATCGCAGGCGCCTTCTGCTTGCGGTAATAATTCTCGGACTTGCCGTCGATGATGGACTGGTGCCCCCAGGTGCGCTGGATCACCTCGCGCAGCCCGATCGCGACGCTCGCGCGCACGGTGTAGGTGACACCCTGCAGGTATGCCACGTTGTCGATCAGCACCTGCTTGCAATACAGCGGCAGGTCGATGAACACTGCCTCGACCGGCTCGTCGAGCCCGACGGTCTGGCGGTTCTTGGCGACGAGCTTGGCCTTCAGCGCGGCCTTGGCTTCGTCCTTGGCCTTCGCTCGAACTTCCTGCTCTGCTTCAAGCTCAATCTGCGCGATCTCGTCAGCCGACAGAAGCGTCGGGTCCGCGACCGGCATGAACTCCAGCGGGCCTTTCTTGGTCTCTTTTGCCATGTGTCACCCTATGAGTGCGTGTAAGGACCGCTCGCGATCGCGCGCGCCGACAACAGGATCGGCCAGCCGGTGGTCGCGTCGACGGCGACATAGTCCCCCGGCAGCATGTTCAGGAACCCGCGGTTCGGGACGTACAGCCGACCATTCTTGGCGAACGCCCCCGGCCAAATCGGGTGGTTGACGTTCTGATCGTCCTTGATCGCCACCGCGATCGCCGCGACGTCCGCGATCGCTGACATCCGGTTCCAGGCTAACGCCACGAGCGAAGTCGTGGCGTTCGTTCCGAGAGTAACGGTAGCCATCAGCAAGCCCCTTGCGTTTGGCAAAAAGTACTGTTATAAGTGTTTCTATGCCTAGACACCCGCTCGATCTTTCGTCCGGCCAGAAACGCTGCCCTCGGTGTGAGGAAACAAAACCGCTCGATGCTTTCTTCAAATCGAGCGGAACAAAACACGGCTACAGCGTGTACTGCCGCCTGTGTATGGTTGCACGCCACGATAAATGGCGACGTCAGAACTTGGACAAAGCGCGCGTTGCCAGCAAGAAATGGCGCGAAGAAAACCCGCGCTTGTCGAAAGACCATAAGCTGCGATCGACATACGGCATTCCGCTTGGCACCTACGAACAACTGCTGGCCACCCAACAAGGAAGATGTGCCATCTGCGGAACAACGGACCCTGGTGGTCGGGGAGATTTTCACATCGACCACTGCCACGAGACCAACACCATCCGTGGCTTGCTCTGCCACGGATGCAATGTCGGAATTGGGCACCTTCGTCACAGCATCAAGCTCCTGAAAGCTGCCATACACTACCTTGAGCTGTTACCCAAAGGTAGCTGAGAAAGCGCTAACGCTCTCTATTCTCATAAAGAAATTTTGATTCTCGATGAGTGTCCCGTAGAAACATTTCCAACCTACAACCCGGAGTTGGTTGAGCGGATCAGACTTGTCGGCATCCGTCAGGTAGGTGAAGCTCACCTCGTCGAGCATCACCTGCCCATAGGCGCCACGACCGATGATGTAGGTCGGGTAGACCGTCAGCCCGGTGGCCGGCGCGGCCGGCGGCTGCTGCGCAGTACCGAGCCCGGTGATCACGATGCTGGATCCCGCCGCGATCTGGGTCGCCTGCCCCTGGAACGGGCCAGTGGTTGGGCCCGACGTCGTCAGACCAAGCGAGGACGACGCCATGCTGGACGACGTCGAGACGTAGACGTTGTAGGTGTAGCCGGCGGTCGACGGCACCGTGACCGCGATCGAGCCGTTCGGGCCGGTCACCGACATGGATGCGCTGATCTGGTAGACCTGGCTCTCGAACTGGTTCTGGGTGTCGGAGCCGGTCACTTGGATGTAGTAGGTGCCGGTCGCCAACGAGCCCGCGGTGCCCGCGGTGCCATTCACCTGCGCGATGCCGGTCCAGAACGGGACCATGTTCGATTCGCAGAACCGGATGCCGTTGAACTCGCCGGCCTCGTAATTGTAGATCCGGTTGATATCGCTGTAGGACCAGGCCGTCTGCACCTGGCTGTTCTGCCGCAGATCAGCCGCCACGAACGGGTGGATGATCGAGGTGTAGTGTGGCATCTGCCGGGGGTTGTTCGACGCCTTGGCGCCGCCCGCGTCCGCCGACAGCTTGGTGTCGGTCATCTCGTCGCCCATGTAGCGCGGAGCGCCGAGGTTGAACAGCATGGAGTAGGCGCGCTGGATCTCGAACGGATTGAGCACGTCACCGATAGCCAGCGAAGCGCGCGAGCCACGGCTGTTGACGTAATTGATCTGAGTACCGGAGTTGAGCGTGTTGAAGGTGTTTCTCTCAAGCGTCTCAGCGACTTGCAGGCCTACCAGCTCCGTCGCTTTTTGAAAAAGGGGATGATAGATTGTCATCTCCGCCACGTCGGTGAGGGTGATCTTGTCACCCCACTGCTGGGCGGTTGCCGAGACCTGGTTGATGCTCATGGTCTCGCCGATCGGCGGGACACCCTCGGACAGAGGCGCGAAGGGGAGCGGGACGCGCAAATAGCGAGTCGCCGTGTAGGTGGTGCCACGTCCCTTCGGGAGCCGGAGGGGATCTCCGAACTGATAGGCCACCAACTGCTTGCGGGTGAGCGGAAGCGTCTTGTCCGCGATATAGGCTACGATGTCGGAAGAGAAATTTGAAGCGGTATTGGTCGGCATTGTAGCCCCTCTCCGTTAGATGAAGACTCCTTTGAGTCTCTCCTCCGGGGTCGACCCGGTCTTCCCGCGTTGCGACTTGGTATCGCCCTTGGCGCTACCGTTTGAAACCCGCTGTGCCTCGACCCGCTTCTTGCCGGCAACCTGAGCCTTCCGGGTCGAAGCCGCCGCGCCGCTGAGGGCTCGCTCGCCCAGAATGAACTTCAAGATCACCTCGCGCTCGGTCGCCTGTCCCTTACTCGCCAGAGACTGAAATCGCTCCTCGACTTCGTCCTGGTACTTTGCGTAGACCGGGTTCAGCGTGGCCTTGGCCTCGAACTTCGCTCGATCCACCTCGTTTTGCAGCCTAAACTCGCGTTGCTGCTCCCGTTGGAGTGCTTCGCGTTCAAATTTCGTGATCCGGTGGTTTGCTCTCTCCTCCGGCGTCATCAGCGCAAGTCGTTCGGCCTCTTCGCGCTCGCTCAGCACATGGTCGCGTGCGAGCTGTGCTCTCCGAAGCTCCTGGACTTCACGCTCGGCGCGCTCGGCGCGCTCTCTAGCCTCCTTCGTTTCGTTCGCCAGCCGCTGAAAACGAGCCGATCCTCGGGTCGGGCGTTCGACTGGTTCGTCTACTTCTTGCCCTTCGGGCTCCCCATCGTCGGTTGGGTCGTCAGCGTCGTCGGCGGAAAGCTCGGGGTCTTCTTGCCCGTCACCACCTTCCGGCCGCTCAGTTCCTTCACTGGAGGTGCTGACTTCCTCTGCGCCGGGTTGCTGGACTTCATCTTCGTCTCCGATCGCCATCTGCTCTCTCCGTGACTTACGGCCACTAGTCGAAGGCGGCTTACGGTCGCCAGTCGGATCAGTGCCTTACGGGCACAAGTCGATGTTTCAGTTTAGCTCTTAGTTATGCGGATAGTCAACTACGCTCGCACGGGAGGCCCGTACACCTGCCAACCCAAAAGAAGGAACAGAATGAAATCGAGCAGCACACTGCCCCGGGCACCCCATTGACCCGCGTAACCACCGAAGACGGCGAGCTGAAACACAAACCAGATCAGCATGAGGATCCAAAAAATAAGCCCTCTACTCATGGTTTTTCTCCTTCAGCGCGCGGGCTTTGTCCTCAGCGATTCGCCGTTCTTCCGCCCTTACGCTTGTTCGCGTCAGATCAAGCAACTCCGTCATCCGGCTATTAACAAGATCGTGCGTCTTCTTATTTCCCACCCAGGTTACGATCGCCACCAGGAGGAGACCAGCCGTATTTAAAAGAGCCAACCACTCCGGCACTTAGCAAACCTACTTTGTCAGAGGAGTAGCCGCTTCCGAGGCTTTGCTGGCTAAATCTGGGCTGTGAATCTCAATGGACGTTACGCCGCCGACCCCAGTGCTGATCACCTTGGTCTCGGGCATTGCCGCCACCGACTGTATGATCGACGATTTGCTGTTGGCCATGGCCGCCCAGATCATACCACCAAGAGCACCGAGCGGACCAATAATCTGCAAGATCAGCGTGGTGACCGTACCGGCCTGGTCTACCGTCAGCCAGCCTTTGCCAACCGCGATCCCAGCAATCAGCGGGAGCACCTGTCGCAGCAAGCCCATGAGCTGGTCTTTTGTCATTTTGCTGCCTTTCCGGTTTAGCGGTTCGTTCTAAGTGTATGGTATTCCAATATTTATGGATAGACAACACCTTGGTCTGTCAGCATCCGAATCGAAAATTGTGGGCTATCAGACGGTGTATTCGCGCTGAAGTTTGGTCCGCTGTTGGAAAAACCGCCAAACCAAGCTCCAGACGGGGGAGCCGAAAGCGCGTCGCCAACTTGTGTATTAGTAGCTCCTGACGGCGTAAGCTCTCGCGTACAATCAGCAATAACGGCGCAAGAAGCCGGCAGTTTGATATTGATAGCTGCCTCGCCATTTGGCGCTGTTCCGAACGAAACAAGCGATCCGCCCGTCGTAAGAACATTCCAGTTAGCAAACCTCGACAAGTTGCCAGACAGCGATCCCGCGCCCCCGTACGGCGTAACGTTTGCCATCTGCAAACTCTCCAGGATCCCCCACATCGGAAACGTGTCTGCCGCCGTGGTTCCCGAAGCGCCCCCGGTGTAAGTGGCAATATGGCAAGAATAAATAGGTCTTTGTGCGGGGCAATTTGCAACATTGTCAGGATCAATGGTCTGTGCCGCAACTCCAGTTCCAGTGCTGCCCGTCATAGTCAGCTTGGGCGCAGGATGCGTGACGATGTTTCGCACGCCACCCCCGCTCGCAGGAGACGGAAAGCCGCCAGCTAGATTTGTTTGGATGTAGATGTTCGTTAGATCCTGTGTCACGTCGACAACAGAAAAATGGCTGGACGAACTAAGTAAGCCACTAAAGAAATTGTTTGATCCGGGAACTACAACTCGGATGACGCTTTCGTTGATCTGGGTGTTGATATCGTTAGGGCACGTAATGATCCCACTCGCCATCGAGCACAGCGTGTGGCCTGAATTGTCGACTGCTTGCGCTAAACCACCCTGCTGGATGCCTCTGGTAATTGAGCAGTTTAGACAAATTGTCTCATCTGAACGGCCGTAGGCGTAAGCGCCTGGCTGAAACCCCCCAGCCGAACCGGAACACCCGGAGCACTGGAAAGTGACGTTGTCGCCATTGAAAACTTTCGGCGTACCGTTCATTGACACCACGACTGTATGATCGGTTGCGTTCATAGTGTTGGTCGACGACGATTGAAATTTCCAAAATCGAGTCGTCCCCCCTGTTACGTTGAGAGTACCAATCAGTTTATCTATCTCGATATTGCAGCTCGTCATGTCCACATTCTCATAAGAATGCGTGACGTTCTGCGATGGGGCTGCACAAGCCGCTCCAGTAATAATCATGTCCTTGTATTTGATGGAACGGCCATTCGCGATGACTTGGGCAGTCCCAGGATTTAAGGTGAACCCCCGATACTCTTGGGTCGTCTCCCATTCTGATTTAAGCGCGTAGAGCGTAGCAGGCCCGCCCGGATCAATTTCAAAGGCCCACCCAGTGTTGAACTGCGGCCACGTCGACTTGTAGGAATTGACCAGCGGCGTCGTGAAGCACACTTCTTGCGTTGCCGAATTAACGCTCGCAACAGTCAGAAATTCGAACCAGTGCTGGTTGCTAGGAAATCCGTAGCCGGTTTTGATGTCCCAATAATTCTGCAGCATGTAGCCGGTCATCACAACCGGCTGGCCGACGACAAATAGAAAAGTCAAATCGCCGCCAACCGTACCTCCACTAGTATACGTACCAGCAAACCCCGGAGATTGGAATGCGTCGAGAGTTGTACCGTCAATCAACCTAGTCCACCGTAAGCCAGTCGCCACATTTGTCAGCCCGGTGGTTCCTGTGACGTTGCGTACATAGACAGTATCACCATCAGCATAACCAGCTGTCGAAGCAACAGTGTAGCGGATTGTCCCACCACTACTCGATATGTTCGATATATTGGTTTGCGGTTGCGTCTTGAGCGTGACGCAGGAAGCCCCAGATGCGACAGTCTCGGTACGAGCACTATGCAGATTGTCCTGATACTGGCCTTTCCCACCAAACAGCATCGGCTGCGTTTGGCTCATGTTCGTCAACGATGCCCCATAACCCGACACAATCAAATTGTTGACGCCGGCAAACGTATAGATGCCGTCTCCAGCCGAACCGGCAAATTGACAATTAGCCCCACTCGGAAACGTCAGAACAACTTGCTTATTTCCCTGATTTGCGACAGCCGTCGCTCTAAATCCGCTAGGCCCGGTGAATGCTGCGGCATCGTTTGTCCCCCACGTTACTGTCTGCGACGATCCCGAAAGGGCCGTGATTGCGTTGGTGCCGATCGTCACATTCGTCGCACTGACATACGTAATGGTGCCCTGCAGCGTTGCGCCGGCGGTACCAATCCCGGTAACCCAAATTGGCTTCCCCTGATCACCAGGAACCCACAACGAAGTAGATGATGTCAAGCTGTTACTACCGGCGCCGATCGTCAGCGTAGCTGTGACCTGCTGCATGTCACCATTGCAGGCCGCACCAAAGTCGGTGACAATATTATAAGGAAGCTGTGACTGAGCACCACTGAACGGCAATGTCCCAAGCTGGGTATTCCCTGCTTGCGAACCTAAAACCAAAATGGTTGCAGCAACGAGCCATCGTAGCATCAGATCCCACCACCAATCACATGCCCACCGCCGCCCGTACTTGGAACTGTGATCGTTACAGTAGTATTATTGCCAAGATCAAAGGAATTTGTAGCAGTGATGGAGCCTGCGCCAGCTTTAGTGATACGCGAAACGCCGGCCCATGTGAGAGTTGACGCGGATCCAACTGATAAAGTTGCAACAGCAGTTGCCGAATTTGACATAACCCCTATTTGAGCCGAAGAGGTACCAGTCCCATTCAGAGCGCCAGAAATAGTAGTGGTTACACCTTGTGGAAAATACAAGAAATTTCCATCATTTATCGTAACTGCTCCAAATGTATTGGTGCCAGCTACGTTTACACTCCCTTTTGTGCTATTACTATTGACCGTCAATGCTCCATAACTTTGGCCGCCGCCTTGGAACTGCCGGAATGCCGCATTCGCGCTATAAACAAGATTGGCACTAGCAAATGAAGCCGTCAAATTCGTAACCGTCGTGCAGTCAAACGGTGTGGCTGAGGTTCCAGTCACCGTCCAGGTGCCACTGCCCATATTGATCGTGCGGGTACCAGTTCCGCTAAAGCTTACTGTGGATGCAGTTACGTTGTTATTATTGGCTGCAAAGTCCAGCGTACCAGTAAAGGCACCGGCCGTAATCGATGTTACTGTGACAGTGGTGTTGACTGTTACCGTTCCTCCGCCCGAAGATGCGTCAAGTGTAACGGTGTCACCCGACCCAGGAACCGACACACCACCGGCGCCACCGGACGTAGCTGACCAGTGCGTGGTATCACTGGCGTCCCATGTGCCGGTCCCACCAACCCAAAAACGCGACGCCGCATTCGCTTGCACCAACGCCGCAATCAAAAAGCATAGAGCAAGAAAAAATCTCATGCTCAAATCCCCTTATAGCCGCCGCAAGAGCATTTGAAGCTGGCGCCGGTTGTCTCGGCCTGACAGTTGATGGCCGTATTGGTCGTGCCGCGGATCGGCGTCACGTAGGTCGTGACAAACCCCCCGCCGGCTGCGGCTGCAAATCCGCTATCAACCCTGGTAGATCCATCAAAAATACCGACGTAAGTCCCAACCGTCGCGTGCGAATTAGTGACCTTGCAGTAGGTTACATAATTCCGAAACGATGCGATTGCCGGCATCACCTGCGTCAAGGTCGTGTCGGTGATCGATGCGGTCGGTGTTGGGTTGATGTAATTCTCGGGATTGGCGTAAGGCAGCGTGATCAGCTTGCCCACAAGGTCGGTGACGATGCGCGCCATCTGCCCGGAGGTGACCGCCGTCGCCTCAGTGGCGCGTCCCTCGCCCATGATCCCGCTGCCGGTCGTCCCGGACGCCGTCGCACCCTGCGCCAACCCTGTCGCCGACTTGACGTTGACCCAGAGACCGTTGGTCGTGTCACCGAGCACACGGTCCCAGGTCGTACCATTGTACATCTGCATCCGACTATAGGTCGCGAGCGCCGAGAGCGTGTTCGACACCCCATCAGCGCCGGCCGTCGTGACAACTGCACTGTTACCCCCCTGGTTGACCGTCGCGAGCCACGGCGTCGTGTTTGCCGTGTTGCCGGGCTGCATTGTCCATGTACCGGACTGGATCGCTGTGACTGTCCCGCTGACTGGAAAGGTCCCGTTCGCTCCCGTCACTTGGAATGGCGCTGCAGCTGTCCCAACCTCCGTACCCGAGCTGTTGGCCAGGGTCGCAGCAGGCGATTTCACGCCACCGCTGTCAAAGGACAAAAAGTTGGTCCCGGATCCGACCGTTGCGGTGTAGTTTGCGATGGCTCCTGCGGCACACATGCCGACCATCAGTGAGATTGCCAGCAATATCCTCTGCATCGCTAGAGCCCTCTAAACGTCGGCAAGACACAGCCGGTTGAAAGATCGATAGTGCCGTCGCAAGCAGGAGGCGGTCCGAGCCCGTTCATGCGCACCTTGCCGCTCGAATCGCCTTGCCAAACCGTCGTCTGGCGGTCGGACAGCATCGGTGGAACTAGGTTGTAGATGAGCCCCCACAGCTGCTGCGGATTTTGCGCAACCGCAGATCCCGCAAAGACCAAAACTGCAAGGAAAATCCAGCGTTTCACGACGTCGTCACCCGCAAAGCACCTGTGCTATCGCACTGCAACACGGACTGCTGCCCGTTGGACAGCGTCGGTGGCGTGAGGTTGTAGACACAGCCCGGAAGGACGTTAGGCGTCGGGTTCTGAGCCACTGCAGCTCCCACCGCCGCGGCGATCGCCGCGCCAAGCGCCATCCAAAGGACTTGCCTCATTCCGCCCTCCTCAAACGCTCAGCCATAACCCGCAAAATCGCATAATTGGGATGGAAGATCAATGCTTTCTCAACTTCGGCTAAAGCAACGTCGGAAGACAACATCCCGCGCGAAACTGCGTAGGTCGCGTAGATCGCCGCCACGTCGCGAAAGCTGCTCTTAAAGGGAAAAAGAGCGCCTGCGTGCTGGTAGAAAATAAGCGTCTGCGCGCTCTGCTGATCGCGTATCCAGGAAGCACGCATCGCTTGGACGTTCGCCCCGATCGAGAGGAACGCGTACAGCACACCGACGACGCAGAACGCTACCTGCGGTACAAGCCACAAGGAAAGTGGTGACTGGGCTGTAGAGCGGGAAGCCAAAGAACCCCTCCACGATGAATGCCGTCAGCACGAGTCGCTCCGACAGCGCACCATGACGCAAACAGTAACCGAGAAATAGGCAAAACAGCAACAAGCCGGGCACGCCCACCTCAAACAGCAGCTGAATCAGATCGTTGTGGGCATATTCGAACCATGGATAGGTCCAGCGGAACGAACCGAGCCCGTGCCCCCAAAAATTGGACGTTCCCAGTGCGTTCACCCAGAAAGCAAGCCTGGAAGACGAGCTTTCCCAGCGCGAAATGTCGAAAGCAAGTCTTGAAAGGAGACCTACAGCGAGGATTGCAACCAAAATCCCAATAAAGCGGTGTTTTGACCAGAGCCAGCCGGTCACAGCAACGCAAAATGCAAGAATTGCCCCTCGACTGTGTGGCGGAACGAGAAGAGGGACGCTGCCGGCACCTGCAAGCAGCATCCCTCTCCATCCAGGTCCGCGCACCTCTGCTGGACGAGAGCAGAGCAACCCCACTATAACCAGAGCTGTCGCCTCAGCGCCAACATTTTTGTTGAAAAACAGCCCCGCGGGCGGCACCGCCTGCGTCACCGGTTCGTAGCCCAAGACCTGGAGCAGCACAAACACGCTGTTGATTGCCAGCGCGCAGCCGGCACCAATGAAAATAGGCCGCAAATCGCTCGGTGCGGTCAGCAACAACCCGCCAAACAGAGTGAATCCCCAATAAATATAGAGACCATCGAAGACGTCGGGCGTCCACAGGATGGATAGCCCACAAACACACCAAAAAGCACCAAACAGCCAATGCCCAAAACACAGACGAGGGAGCCGAGGAAGACATAGTAGCAGTCCGGGCACCGCGATCGACAGCACCACCCAACGTGGTGCAAGAGCGCCATCAGGAAACGGGGAGACAAAAGCAATCGTGACAAGGAAAGCAAGGGTCCCCACTACGCGATCTTCCGCGGCATCGCTGCTGGATCCTGCATCTGATCCTTGTGGATCATCCCCGCAGGGCCTTGCGTTCTTGGACCCATAGGCTGTGCACCAATCCGCGGAGTTCCTGCCACACCCGGACCCGCGCCTCCAGGTACTCCCGGCTCACCGCCTTGCATCGGGTTCTGCGCCGCGAGCGCGGCTTGCGGCTTCGCCTGCGCTTGCTGGACGTGACGCCAGATGTGTGTGAGGAATTTCTTCTTGTTTTTGTTTTCACCGGCCATCTCCATCTGCTGAAGCGCCGCCTGGTGCCCCTGGATGTGCGCCGTGTCGTCGTCCATCTGGTGCGTAGGCGCCTCAAACCCAGACATCAAGAGCGCATTCTCCTGGTCGACAGGAACAGGCATTTGTTCTTCTGGAGATACAAAAATAAGCGGTGCAAGCCTTGGCCCAAAGGTGTTCTCTACGAGCTGCGTTATCACCGGCACCAGGTTGATCTGGTAGCCGTTGAGCTGCTGCGGCGGTATGCCGCGGATCACGTTCATCCCCGCGATCTGCTGCTGGATCTGCTGCGCCGATCGCGCTTGCTCGACACCAAACCATCGGAAGTCAAACCTCTTGTCCATCTGAATCGGCGGGATCTTCTCCATGTTGGCCCGCACGCCCATCTCGCCGTACTGGCGCACAGTCAAGTCCTCTTCCCGATATTGGTGGTCCAGCTCGATAAACAGTGCCAGCATCGGAGTCAGGATCCCCTCCTCGATCACAGTCACCGCATCCGCCGTCGAGAGAATATCGACCTGCTGCTCCTGGGCCACTTCTGCCTGAGTAGGCTTTTCCCCACCAAGGCGCCCATGCCCCCCGGAAGTAATTGCCGCGGGAGAGACACTGAGGGTCTGGGAAATCACGCTGGTACACTGCGCCACCATCTCGAACCCGTGCTGCCACAGCTGCGGGAACTCCAGGATCTTGGTGTCCGCAGGCGAGGTCTCCCACACCGCGGCCATCGACAGGATCATCGACCCCACCCGCGGGTTCTTCATCGGGTCGGTCATGACCACCGGCATCAATGCGTAAGCAGCACTGTCCCAGGCTTCGTTCACCGCATCATTCGCGGCGTACTGGAGGTCGGCACAGGGCTGTACTTTGCTTTGGCCTTTGAAAGCTCCTGATACCTTCTCGACAGGCACCGAAAGCAGAGGCAAGCGGTCACTCCAGATGGGGTTACGTCGACACCCAAGAATTTTCTGCTCGCCACCGTAAAACGCCTGGCATACTCGTCGCTCGCCACGCCGGATCTTAAGCTCGGTGAAGGTCTCATAGACGAGTAGATGTCTGGGAGAGCTGTCCGTCTTCTCCTGGATACCCGCTGCATCGACATGGTGCCCCTTTGCGTTGACATAAGCCGGAGGGTCCTTGGTCGAGAGCTGCTCGATCAGCTCCTCCGCAACGTCCTTGCGAATCACCCCGTCGCGGACCATCTGCCGAATCTTGGCCTTACCCCAGCGCCGGATGATCGTCACCGACCCGCCGCAGGCGATCGCCTCTTCCAGCGTGTCGGCAGTCGACGGCAAAACTAAGATATCGGAGTCCGGGATCACCTCCACCTCGGGGTGGGCGATCTCAATCTCCTCTTCCTCGATGTCCTCCACCTCCTCGGCAGCCGGGTTTGGAACATGCTCGCCGCTGTCGTCCTGCATGAGCGGCAAGGACTTGCTGCGCCACGTCACGTTGCGCGTGCGCTCGCACCAGGAGACATAGAGATTGTACTGCCCCTCGACGTCGCCGTTGCGCACCAGCGCCGGCATCACCTTCGTCCGCAGCTGCGCCCTGCGCACATAGTGCTCCAACAGCGCAGTCAGCGCGTCAGGCTGCGTACCATCTGACGAAGTAACCTCGACATAACGCCCGGACTGCGGGAAAATCTGATTGGTAAAACGCGTCTTGCGGGCGTTGATGGCGTTGTGGACGATGGGGACGAATATCTTAGAGTTACCCGAGTAGAACTGCTTGGACGTGAGCTTGCAATTGTAGATGTCCCAGTAGTCCATCTGCCCATTAGACCGCTCCCACTGCTGCTGGAACCCCTTGTCAATCTCGGCGAACAGGTCGAGCAGATCCTCCTTGATCCGCTTTTTGCCGGACAAGTCCTCCTTGCGCGCGGAGATCTTGGGATCCTCTTCGTCCTCGTCCAGATCGTCATCTAGGTCTTCAGCCATACTCACCACCCCAAATCCGTCTCAGTAGGCAGACGTTCCTGCACAACAAGCTGCACCCACGGAAACATGGATCGCGCCCTGCAAACGAGATCCCAATCGCTGATGTGCTCGGGCAATAACACCAAATACGGCTTGGTGAGCATCGGTGTACGCACAAAAACCGGCTCATTATCCATTGGACAAGGCTTCCTCTGCGAACAAGATCGCGACGCCCATGTGGGTCCGGCAGCGGTACCAGCCGGGATCTTCCTGCTGGATCACGACGGCAGGGATCAGGCGCATCTGCGCGTCCGGCTCGCCGGTGCGGAACTGAGCCATCACCTTATCGTTTGGTCTGAACTTGTCCGCCACCGGTTGCTCGCGACGAGATGTAACGCCGGCCGTCCGGCGCCACCGCCCAGTTTACGGGTTCGTCGTCACGAATGGAACTGGATTTTAAGAGCGCCGCAAAACTCTCCAGCCCCTCCATCAGCACCCGGTAGGGACCAGGGTTGGCCACGTCCATCAGGATCCCGAGCTTGCTGATCTCCTTGGCGTACCCCCCGCTCAGAGCGTTGAGGGTCCACCGAGCAGAGGAAGCGACCTGGATGGCTGGACGACCCTTGGTAGCGCGTCCAAAAAGACTTCGTAGCTCCTCGCGCCCGATCGACTCTTCTCCACCACAACCAACATCTGCGGGTAGTTGGCGCGCAGCCGCTCGAAGTCCGAGAGTGTCATAGTCACGGAAATGCGCTGGTCCAGCGAAGAGACGAAGCTTGGCTTCTCCGGCGGTGAGGCGAGCTTCCCGGACAACGGCATCGAGGTTGGTTCCGGCATCGCCTTCCCTGACCCAATCTCCAAGGACATGCAGCCCTCCATCAATCACTTGCACAAGCACGGCGGCCGTCGATGCCCCATCGGTGTTGACCGCGAGATAGCAGGGCTGCCGGGCAACCCGAGGCAACTCCTCGACGATGTGGTTGACGTTGAACCCATCAAAGATCGCCTGTCCGGGCCTCAATTTGAGAGCGTACGCCAGCGCGTTGGGAATGTCGATCCGGCCGGTCGGGAACCCCAAGAACTGGGCTGTCGCCTCCGACAGCGGCTTTGCAAATATCACTTCTTTCGCTTTAAAGAACGGCTGAAGCCCCCGAATGAAGTCGAGCTTGCCCTTCGGCGCCTTGAGGGGACGAATCGGTATCGCATAAGCACGTCGGATCTGCTCTTGGCGCAGCGGTTGCAAAATAAACTCATGGAGACCGTCTTCCTCCACCCCGAGAACAACGGGACGATAGGCGTCGTCCACGGCAAACATATCGGAAATGATCTCATCGGGTTTCCACATCCCCGCGTAGGCGTCCCAGACGATCAATCGATTGTTCTGCCACGACCAGATCGCCACTCCAGTAGATGCCGAGGTAGTTTTGACAGTCCGGGCAGGATCGTACATCGCGTATACCGCTTGCCAAGTGCGCACGATGGACTCGACACGGAACAGGTCGCTCGTAAAGGGCTTGGAGGCGGGGTCCTCGGCTACGCACATATACTCCTGCATCCATGAGTTACCGAGACCAAGGCGGCGAAGCCGTGCCTCCTCGCCATCACACCACTCCAACGTACGCCGATCCGGCCAAGTGGCAAGCCACTCCCCCTCCGGACCCCTGTGTTTTATGGGGTAGACGCGCGTCACCCAGTCCTTCTGCCCGGTCACGGGGTCGGTCACCCGCTCCAGCTGGTTGATCACCGAGTTTGGATGCAAAGGGGTGCCGTTGATGCGGACCAGAGCCGATGGGTCGAGCGCCGGCATGACCACCGCCATCAGCCAACGCATGCACTTCTCTATCGCCTCGTCGGACGCAACACTCTCCTCGTTCTCGATATCGTCACCGAACGCCCGATCAGGGCGGAAGTCCAGATGCTTCGAGCCACGCAATGACTGGCCACGGCCAAATGCTTGTATGATAACTCCGTTCGCCAGAATGATCTTGCCTTCCGACCAAGTACTGCCGACCAGGTCTCCAAACAGGTGCTCGATAAAAGAGGATGTTTCGAACTCATGTTTAATTGCTCGCAAGCGCTCCACCGCGCGCTCATACGTTTCGCCCAACACGATCGCGTTCTTGAATTTACGCAGGCACGCCTGCACGATAATCGCCTCTTCCGCGATGCTAGACTTGGCAGCGCCTCTAAAGGCTTGAATGAGTACGCGCGGATGCGTGGAGTGCCAGAGCCGGATGATCTCCCAGTGAAACTGGGGCGTCAGGTTGGGATGCCGGTGCGCGAACAGAGCCTGATGGGCGAGACGCGGGTCCCGCCCCAGCTTGAGAATCACCTCCTGGACAGTGTCGTCCACTCAGAAAACAGGATCAGCTGATCCCTTCTTCTTAGAGACCGGCGCAGGTGGAGGCATGTAAGCCGGCGCTTCTTCCTTGGTTGGCTCGGGCTCAGCCGTCAGCTTCGCCAACTCAGCCTTGATTTGGCTGATGAAGCCTTGGTGCGTCGCGGTGTCGCCGAGCGGGGCAGAGGTAAGTTGGTTGAGATACCTGTCCACGCAAGACAAAACTGCCACTATGTCCGGGTTGTCCTTATCGACCATCGGCATGGGAGCCTCCTACCGTCGTTTTAGTTGAGATCGCTCATCAAACACCACATTCCCCTCTCTGTCCACCAGACGGTCGAGCGCGTCCCAGGTCGGTGCATCCTGCGTCGCCCACTGGCTCTCATTGGAAAACGTCTCGTGGTACGGCGTCTTCCAATAGTCAGGGAAGTGCATGGAGGCATCGTTCACGTTCAGCGACTGCCACGCGCGCGGGTCCTTGGCCTGCAGCGCCTGCCAGAACCCCCGCATGTCGTAGTCGCTGACTGGCGCCTCCACGTCGAACGGCACGCCGCGGTCGGCCACCCATGATCGAAACTGGGTCTCCTGCTCCGGCGGCAAAGGCGTGTTGAAGACATGCTTGCCCGGCAACACGTAAGCTTGGTTGCGATCAAAAAAGTCGTTAGCCATCGACGTCTATTTGAAAGAGTACTGATTCCTGATTGTAGCGTTGAAGTAGCGGCCAGGGGAAGAGGCAGTTCCCAGACCGTCGGCCACCGAGGGTGGGACAGAGGAGTAGGTGTAGGTCCGGCCGGACTTAAAAGTGATGCGGAGGGTCTCGCTGTCGGGATCGTAGGAGTAAGAGGACAGGTTGGAAGACTGAAGTTGGTGGGTCTCGATTTGAGCAGGCTCGGAGGGGGCGTCCCAGGAGCCGGTCGCTCCACCACCACGGAAGGGCTGGTCAGAAGGTGGATCCCACTTGCCAGATGCGCCGGGCATTAAAGCTTCTCTAAATAAAAATAACCGGAGGGCAGTGGGAGCTTGCGACGGACATCCCTAGCGCTCCGGTTTAAGTTTGGGAGTTAACGCAGGCGTCAAAGAACCGTAACCCACCTGCGCGGAGGGAAGTAGTACAGGTAACGAGGGTGAAGTCAATCCTTTTCCGGGTCGGGCCAATGCTCGTAGCTGCCGTCCTCCACGGGAGGGGCTTCCGGCTTAGAACGTAGGAACGGTGGGCGATCGTCCACCACGTTATTTTTTATCTCCGGTGTAAAATCTACACCCAGTTTTTTCATATACTGCACGCGAACTTGCTGCGCTTTGATATCAGAACGCAGACGTTCTCGTTGCTTGTAGAGGGCATTCAGCTTCTGGATTTCCTCAGATAACTCTACTTGTGTAACCATTTTACACCCCTTTCTGGTAACAGTATGGGTAGTGTTTGAAGTATAATAGGTTTGTTTTGGGTGTCAAGTGTGTAGCTTATTAGAGCAGAATGATTCCAAAAATTAGCCGCGCCCCGAGTGGAGAGGCATAAAATTAAATAAAACGGGTTGGTGGGGGCTAAAAGCCCGAGTTCTGGTTGTGCTCGAATTGAGTATAACCTACCCGGATACCACACACTAGGCGCCGAGCGTGGTATGCCCGCACCTCTGCTACTTAGCACGACTAGCTTAAATAGTTAGTTCTTGGTTTGTACTCATCGCGTCCGATAGTAACAAAGACGGCCATGCCATTGAAAAGGCTAATCTCTCTCATCTATCTATTATTATTATTCTAAGGAATCGAATCAATACACCCAGCGCGCGCGACCCTTATGCTCAAAGTGAGCATAAGGCCAAATCGCCGACGGCCAAGGTATGTCATTTTCAAAACTTGCTAATACTAACCGCTAACCCCTTGATAACATTGAAGAGTAATTTTTTGTCTTGCACAACAGACCATATTGACTAGCCATACATGTTGTTTTACACTTGCGTGGTGTAATCACCGAAGGAAACCGCGCTATGAACTCGACTAGAACCCACGCTAGGCAACCCTGCAACGTTGCCTTGCTCCGCATGACACTAAACCTGACACAGCACGCCATGGCCAAAGAGCTAGGCGTGGCCGTGGGCACCGTCTACCGTTGGGAGGCTACTGGCCATGCCCCGCTGTGGTTAGCCGCATGGGCGGCTGGCTATCTGGCTTTGCGCCCCGCTCGCCACTTCGATCAGGCTCAATTGCCCGCCCAAAAATAATTACTAATCACTAGTTGACACGTGGCCGGCGACGTGCTAGAGATAACATACTGGCTAAGGGCCAGACAACCGAACGGGAGTTAAAAATGCGCAAGCTCTTCATTCTCTCTTCCTTCCTCCTCTCTTCCGCGCTGGCCAGCCAAACGGTCTTTGGCCAGACCGCAAAGCAGATCGAGACCAACGGCCGCGCCATTGCCAAAGCCGAGCAGTCCGTGGCTATGGCCACCTGTAAGCTCGATTGGCTCAAGACGCACGTCGGTGTGTCCCGCTCTTCGCCAGCCTATTTCGGCTTCATGGCCGAGTGTCTGTCAAAGACCGCCAGCAACTAAGGAGGTCGAAACCGGCCAAGTCGCGCACGCTCTTGGCCGGTCGCGCCGTCAAGCGGCGTTGCCACGCCAGAAGAGTATGAGCGTGCTTGCAAAGATGGCCAATGCTCCGGGCGCTTGGGCAAAGGCGACAATGGCCGATGGTACTTCTACCTAGGCTGCTAAACCAAAACACCAAACGGGAGTCAAGCAAATGTTCCAGCAAAGACACTTCGAAGCGATCGCCCAAATGATGCAAGAGACGCATCCGGGCGCGCACTTGGATGCGGTTATGAATCTCTCTGCTCGGCAGTGGTACGCTACGCGGGCAGCCATGGTGAACCTGTTTCTTCGTCACAACAGCCGATTTGACGTGGCCCGGTTTGAGCGTGCTTGCATGCCCGGTGCCAACGTGCGATCCCGCAAAGCAGCCTAGGAGGTGACCAGCCTTGAGCCCGTGGGGGTAACGCGGGCTTAGGGATGGAGCACCAAACGAGCGGGGGTTAAGAGTCATGATCGCGGCTCTGTACATCGAGACCAATGGCGTCTACTTCGGCTTGCCGGATGTTGACCCGTGGGACGAAGCACGCGACGCGCGGCAGTACAGCGGGCCGTGGCCGGTTGTGGCGCACCCGCCTTGCGAACGTTGGGGAAGGTTCTGGCATGGCTCAACAGCCAGGCCGCATCAGTACAGGCTAGGTGACGATGGTGGGTGCTTTGCCGCCGCGCTTGCGGCCGTGCGCCAATTCGGTGGCGTGCTTGAGCACCCGAAGGACAGCCACGCATGGCGCGCTTTTGGTCTTGTAGCGCCTCCGCGTGATGGTGGCTGGATAAAGGCCGACGATTGGGGCGGGTGGACGTGCTGTGTCGAGCAGGGACATTACGGCCACATGGCCAACAAGGCAACATGGTTGTACGCCAATGGCGTCAAGCTACCGCGACTGGCGTGGGGACGTGGCGAGCAGCGTCTGCATCCGACAGCGCTGGCCCGATACGGCTACGCAAAGGCGCGTCGCATCGGCATGGTGGCCATGGTCGGCGGCAAGTTCAAGAAACAGATTCGCAACGCAACACCCGTCGCATTCCGGGATGTGTTGCTGGCAATGGCGAATGCGCGGGAGCAAACCAAATGACCAAAAAGGAAAAATATCTAGCCGAGACCATCTTTGTGAGCGGCCGAAAGCCATACATCCTATGGACCGGCGAAGTCGGTGGCCTACCGGGTATGATCGAGTTGTACAGTTGCCCGGTAGCAATGAAGCTACAGCGCATCCTGCGCGAAATCCTAGCGGAGCAAACCAAATGATCGACTTCCCCAAGCGCAAGCCGGTGAACGGGCCAACGCTGCAAGCGCTGGCGCAACAGAACGTGGCCAGCCTTGGTCTCGCAGCTGTGGACAACGCCACACGACCCATACCAAACTCAAGTGACTCGGTTGTCCAGGCGTTCCTGGACATGGGCGAGAACATTGCGAAAGCAATGGAAGTGGCCGGCGATGCCTGCGAGGCGCAAGGCCAGCGGCGCAAGGCCGACTACTACAAGGCGGCAGCTGTGGCCCGTGAGAAGGCGCGGGTGCAGGCCAGAGAAGCGGGCGAGTTCATTGATACGTTCCTTAATATCGAGAAGAACATGGCGGAGAAGGTGCCTTCGCTGGCCATTCCTACGCCAGAGATCAAGGCGGAAGAGATCGGAGCAAAGTACGGGGCCGATAGTGAACGAATCTGAACGCGCCCTCTACTGGCGCAAGCACGTGGTCAAGCTCACGCGCGAGCAGCTGGCCAAGCGAACCGGCTACAGCGTGACCGCGATCCAGATCTTTGAGCGTGGCCGGAATTGGCTGGACGTCGACGCGACCGAGAACGCGTGGAAGAAATACCGGCTCGCATGCGCGGCCGTGCATCTTGGAGTTCACCACTTTGACTGGGAGCATACCAAATGCGTGTCTACAGCAGCACGACGACCCGTGAATTCATCGACCAGCTTCGGTACGTCTTGATTGGTGCCAACGCGCACCAGTTGGTGATCGACAAGGTGGACGCATTGCAAGATGCGGACAAGCTCGAAGCGGAAATTGAGGAGCTAGGCACGCAGCTGTATGACGCGGAGGAGGAGCGCGACGCCTACAAATTCAAGTTTGAATGCCTGCTTGAAGCTTGCAATGCCGAGCAGGACCCGAGCGAAGCGTTGCTGGCCGCGATCCAAAAAGCATCCGTCGAATGAACATCGTCACGCTTGATCTAGAAACTTATTTTGGTAGCGACTACACGTTGTCCAAGATGACGACGGAGGCGTATGTCCGTGATCCGCGCTTCGAAGCGTTGGGCTGTGGGATCCGATGGCTGGACGGGCAAACGTACTGGTGCCCCGGAGATAAATTCGCGGAGCACATCGGCAAGGTGGACTGGTCCGACATTGCTATCCTCTGCCATCACGCCCACTTCGACGGCCTCATCCTGTCACACCACTACGGAGTGAAACCCCATGCCTGGTTGGACACCCTATCGATGGCGCGGCTTCTTCTCGGGAATCATCTTAGCGTCGGCCTTGGGGCTCTTAGTGCTCATTATGGGCTGGCTGCTAAGACCGTCCCCTATGAGCTGTTCAAAGGACGACGCTGGAGCGAGCTATCACTCGGGGTTCAGCAAGCCGTCGCAGACGGAGCGTTGCGTGACGTCGCCTTGACGTGGGAAATTTTTAACAAGTTGATTGTAGATTTTCCACCGGAGGAACTGGCTGTGGTGGACGCTACGATCCGCTTGTTCACCGAGCCGACGCTGGTCGGTGACGTCGAGGCTTTGGGAAAGGTGTGGACCGATGAAGCTCAGAAAAAGCGCGAGATCATTGCTTCGCTCGGCACGGATGCTGCGAGCCTCCAATCCCCGGACAAATTTGCAGCCCTCCTCCGAGCCGAAGGCGTTGAACCCGAGATCAAAGCAGGTAAAAACGGCTCAATTTTTGCGTTTGCTAAGACCGACCAGTTCATGAAGGACTTGCTTGAAGATGAAAACGACAGGGTACGAACTCTCGCTGAGGCTCGCCTCGGGGTCCGATCTACGATTGATCAGACTAGAGCCGAACGGCTGGGCTTTATGGCTGGACGGGGCGCCCTGCCTGTTTATCTCGGATACGCTGCGGCCCATACCACACGATGGGGTGGTGGCGATAAGCTCAATTGGCAGAACTTTCGACGAGCTGGTGGAATCAGACGAGCAATTCAAGCGCCTGATGGACACCAGATAATCAAAGCTGACAAATCGCAAGTAGAATGCAGATTCCTGAACATGGTCGCGGAGCAATGGGATGTCATCCAGCGCTTCGCCAACAAGGAGGATCCATATGTCGGAATTGCCAGCAAAGCCTACGGCCGGCCTATCACCCGTGCCGACGAGACTGAGCGAGGAACTGGAAAGCAACTTGAACTTTCTTGCGGTTATGGAGCGGGTGCCGAGACTATCGTGCGCACAGCTGCTAAGGGTACTTATGGCCCACCCGTCCGTATCGAACTTGCGACCGGACTTCAATGGCGGGATTTGTATCGAGCTACACACCCCGAAGTCGTCAACCTCTGGCGAGCTGCCGGCCGAGTCATTTCCAACCTGGCAGGAGGCCGTCCATCAGATTGGAACGTGGTCCGGGTCGAGACGGGGAGGCTGATCCTCCCAAACGGGTGCCCGATGCTGTATCCGGACCTGAATTATTTTGACGACCTGGAGACCGGCGAGCAGTATTGGCGGTACCGTAACCGGAAGGGGTGGGCTAAGCTCTACGGCGCGAAGCTTGTGGAGAACTTGATTCAAGGACTGGCCCGGATCGACATGAGTCAGACCCTGTTGCGCATCCGCGCGCGCTTGCCGGAGGCGAAGCTGGTGAACCTTGAGCACGACGCCGCCTACTACGTTGTTAGTAACAAAGATGTTGAACGTGCCAAGGAAGTGGTGTACGAAGAGTTTTGCAGGGCACCGGCTTGGCTGCCTGATATCCCACTGGACTGCGAGGTGCACGTAGGAGAACGCTATGGCTGATGAGCGGCTTCTATGTCCCGATTTCGAACTGCGCGGTGAGGTCTACGAAATCTGGACCGACTCAATGAACCCGTCTAATCGGATGCTGGCCGATCCGCGCAAGCGGGAAGTTGTGGATACTGACGACTTCGATCCGCCACTGACCAACGAAGAACTGCTGGCAATTTACGACTATGGAAAGGGCTACTGATATGGCTAAAGACAAAGTCGGAAAAGTGATGGGCGAGTTCAAGCGTGGCCAGCTGCACTCCGGCAGCAAGACCGGACCGGTGGTCACCAAAAGAAAGCAAGCGGTAGCGATCGGCCTGTCGGAGCAGCGCAAGCGCGAGGAGCGGCTGAAGAACAAGAAGTTCTGATGATGGACCCTCCCGATGTTGCGGACCTGACGCTGTTCAGTGCGTTGGTAGCGCTCGTCGGCTATCTTTTTGTCGGTGTGGTCGGCTCGTGGCTGGTTGTGTCGCTGGTCTATTGGTGGAATAAATGAAGCTCCCCCCAGTCACCTACACGTTTCACCGCAACTACGAGAACTGTCCGCGCAAGGCGTGGCATGTCAACATTGCCCGTGATCTCCCGAAGGAAGACTCAGAGGCACTACGTTGGGGTAACCAAGTTCACTCTGCGATGGAAGCTCGGATCAACAAGGGCACACCGTTGCCTGCTGGCATGGAGAAGTACGAGCCGTTCTGCCACTTCGGCAACTTCATCCACAAAGCCGAGGTGATGCTGGGCATTCGTGAGAACGGTCAGCCTTGCGGGTTCTTCGACTCCGACGTCTGGGCGAGAGGAAAAGCAGATGTGGTGGTGTGCGGGGTGGACGCGCTGATGATCTTCGACTGGAAGACCGGGAAGGTGCGCGAGGAACCGGGTGAACTGGAGCTGCACGCTGCGCTCATACCTTCAAGTGAAGCTAGGCGATCAGGATCCTATGTGTGGCTCCAAGAGATGCGAGTCGGCCAGCTGCACGATCTGTCGGGCACGCAAGCGACGCTGGAGCGTGAGCGGAAGGTGCGGAAAGAAGTTGAGCACGCATTTAAGCACGGTCGCGATGCGTTTCCTCCGCGACAGAATCCTCTCTGTGGTTGGTGTCCGGTCAAGAGTTGTGAGTTCAACAGGGCGCAAACCCATCCAGTGCGGAGCGACAGCAAATGAGCGATCGAGTTGTCCTGACTGAAGCTGACAAACGGCGCATGGCCTTTGACCATGAGAACAATGTCGAACCGTGTCGAACGATTGCGGAACGGATTGTGCATCGCTACCGCAGATATGGCACTGTTTTGGTCGATGAAATTAGCCATGCCATTGAGGACGCGCGGAGTCTCGGCGAGAGACGAGCGCGCGCCGAGTACACCCCTCCTGTGCGGAGCGGCGACCAATGAGCGAGTGGCAGCCGATTGTAACCGCGCCTCAAGATGGGGCGTTCCGTCTTTACGGCCTACAGGTCCAGCACAATCGCGGCCACTGCTGGTTTGAAGTCCATTATTTGGCGCTCGTGGATGGCGAGTTGATCCATCCATCTGGCGACCTATTCGACGATTGGGCTTACGAAGACTTCGAGCGATGGGCCGAAGCGCCGACTTGGCCAGCAGTGCCGCAGACCACCGCTTTGGGGAGCGAGGACAAATGAACGAGTGGCAACCGATCGAAACGGCGCCGAAGGATGGTTCGGAGATTCTGCTATGGCACGGCCGTAGAAACATCGGCGGGTGGCAAGAGCATCATCACGATATGCGTCATCCGCAAAGGCCATGCTGGGTAATCAACGGCGGCTATGTCGTCAGCCCAACGCTTTGGATGCCATTACCTGAGCCACCACAAACCGCATCTGTACGGAGCCCCGAGTGAAAATAAAATTCTTCTTGCATGGCCCCGCGCTGGTGGAGTGGACGGTTCCCGATCCCACTACATTCAACTTCATGTTCATGTGCAAGGCCATCCGTTCCGACGGCTACTTCATCGCCAACGACATCTACATCCCGCACTCCGAGATCCAGGCGATCGGGATCAGCGAGGGGCTGGTCGTGCAGTACCCGCAGCCGACCGCGCCAAGCACGGAGACGAAGCAGTGATGTGCCCGAACTGCGGAGCAGAGGAACGGCTCGGCATTTGGTTGACACCTAAGAAGGTGGCGATCTTCGACAAGATCAAGCGCAGTGGGAATGAGGGTGTGCCTTACAGCGCATTTGATTGCTCACGCGACTCGCTCAAGATGCACATCTTCCAGATCAATATCATGCTGGAAGAGACCGACTACGTTATCCGCGGCAAGCGTGGCCCAATCAGCTGCTACCGACTGGTGAAACGATGACCGACGATATTGCGTATCTAGCGCCAAAGATAATTGCTGAATTCAAACGGCTGAATTTAGTGCCGCCTATGGCTATCGTGCTTGGTTCGCACGAAGACGGTATGCGTTTGCTTAGCGCCATCGGAATAGCTCGCTACATGCAGCCAAGTTCAGATATCCGACCGGTTGCACACCCTGATGGCTCAGCTTGGATGGAGCTGGAGTACTATGGGCTAAAATTTCATTGGCCCGCACGCCCCTACGCCACTAAAAAAGGGTATGTGTTCACATGACCCCCGAAGGCAAGACCAAGGATCGGCTCAAGGCATTCCTCAAGGAGTGGGGAGCCTACTACTTCTTCCCCGTACAGACAGGGCTCGGCGCCGCAACCGTTGACTGTCTCGTTTGCGCCAATGGCAGGTTCATCGGGATCGAGACAAAAAAGAAAGGCGTAAAGACCCCGACGAAGCGCCAGGCGATGACCATGAAGCAGATCAAGCAAGCGAAGGGCGAAGCCTACGTCGTAACTTTGGACGAGAAAGATAATCTGGTTTGGTGGCGTCAATGACCGTCACACAGATAGTCGCCTCCATCTCCGAAGCGATGAAGTTGCAGCCGCTTGGGACGACGGTCGTCGTGTGCAATCTGTTGGTCCTAGGGATGGTTTATCTTGGCGTGCAGAAGCAAGCGGAACGCAGCCAGCAGATCATCGAGACCCTGATCACCCAGTGCGGCCCGAAGGAATCCACGCCATGAGCTACGCAGTTCCGAAGTACGGAAGCTATTGGCCAGTCCTAGCAGAGCAGTGGAGCCGGATGGAGCTGTTGCCCCCCGATCCCAAGGATCCGCGTCCGAGCGACAAGACAGTTATGAAGACGGCGGAAGGACTGCTCAAGCACAAAGAACGGTATCAGCGGATCGAGGAGCTGACCGGTGTGCCCTGGTACATGATCGCTGCGCTGCACTGGCGGGAATCGAACGCGAGCTTCACCAAGCAGCTGGCGCAAGGCTGGCCGCTCAGCTCAAAATCGAAGTGGGTGCCTTACACCGGGCCATACGCGACCTGGGAGGAGAGCGCGGTAGCTGCGCTGAAGGCGGAAGGGAAGCGCTATGATCGGATCGTGGACTGGCGACTGGAGAAGATCCTGTACTACTCCGAGAAGTACAACGGTTGGGGCTACTATCAATATCACAACAAGATGCCAAGCCCGTATATCTGGGGCGCGACCAACATCCAGACCAAAGGGAAGTACGTGGCCGATGGGAAATTCTCATCGACGACCTGGGATACGCAGATCGGCGTTGCAGCGCTGATCTGGGCGCTGGCGAAACTGGATCCAACAATCAAGTTGGTAAGGGAGACCTGACATGGACTGGAACTTGATCATCAAGCTGGCTGGCCCAATGCTTATTCAGCTGGCTCAGAACACCATCACCGACCTTGGGACCCCCAAGCCAGAGCCGGTGATCGCGCATCCCAGTGAAGCCATCAAGAGCTTGCAGCTGTTTCTCAACACAGCCCTTGTGCTCAATCCTCCATTGGTGGCGGATGGCTGGCTCGGGCCAAAGACCGAGCAGGCTATCTTTGATGGGATCACAAAACTGAAAGCGCTGGGCGTTGGTTGATGTGGTTGGATCCGCAAACTAATACGATAGTCTACGACGTCCCGGACGTCGGCAAGATCACGTCGGTGGTGCAGGAGGCGCGCCATATCCAGAATGGATATGTGGCCGTGCCCAACACGCTGCACAACTGCCAGCTCATGCGCTGGCTGGGATTCACCGTACCCGAACCGATGGTGGATTATGACTGGCCTGGAAGGTTCCGACCCTTCATTGCTCAGCGAACTACTGCTAACTTCCTTGCTGTTCACCCTCGGGCTTTTGTTCTTAGTGACATGGGCACCGGTAAGACTCTCGCTGCGCTTTGGGCCGCTGATTATATTATGCAACGCAGCAACTCTTTTCGTTGTCTGATTGTTGCTCCGCTGAGCACCTTACAGAGGGTATGGGCCGATGCCGTCTTCCAGAACTTTCTTAACCGACGATCATGCGTGGTCCTGCACGGTGACGCCGGTCGACGACGAACGCTGTTATCTCGAAGTGCGGACTTCTACATCGTTAATTACGATGGAGTTCACACGCTCAGAGATGACCTTGCTGCGCGACCAGATATCCGCATGGTTATTATCGATGAAGCCAGTGCCTACCGCGACTTCCGCACCAAGCGACACAAGCTCGCCCGCACCCTCCTCGCCAAGCGCGACTACCTCTGGCTGATGACCGGCACGCCGACGCCGAACGGGCCCACCGATGCCTACGGCATGGCCAAGCTCGTGAACAATGCGTTTGGCGAGTCGTTCATGTCCTACCAGAATCGGGTGATGACCAAGCTGGGCATGTGGAAGTGGGTGCCGCGACCAGGAGCGCACAATGCAGCTCACCGGCTTATGCAGCCTTCTATCCGATTCGCTATCGGCGATTGTGTTGATCTGCCTCCTTGCACTACTCAGGCACGCGATGTGGATTTATCGGTAGAGCAGGCGAAAGCGTACAAGGACATGAAGCGCCAGCTGCAGATCACGGTGAAGGAAGGCAAGCCGATCACTGCAGTCAACGAGGGCGTGCTGCGCTGGAAGCTGATTCAGATCAGTGCGGGTGCCATCTACGGCAACGACTCGACCATTCACCGCATCAGCTGCCTGCCGCGGCTTAAAGTCCTGCGTGAGGTGATGGAGCAATGCAACGATAAAATTATTATCTGGGCGTCATTGACATCTGTGATACAAATGCTATATGAGGAGCTGAAGGACTACACAAGGGTGGTGATCGATGGGTCTGTTTCCCCTGCTGATCGCAACCAGGCCATTACGGCGTTCCAGAATGCGGATGCGCCCCGCGTCCTTATTGCGCATCCTCGAACGGCGTCGCATGGCCTCACTTTGGTACGAGCAACATGCTCGATCTGGTTTACACCTACCGATTCAACGGAAGCCTACCTGCAGGCAAATGCTCGCACTCATCGGCCTGGTCAAACTAAGCCGACGACGATCGTACAGCTCATTGGGTCGCCGGTTGAGCGGGAAATTTATCGCAGGCTCGATGCCAACGAAACGCTGCAAGGTCTAGTCCTCGCGCTGGCGAAGGGTGAGATCAATGGGAGTTGAAAATGGCTGAAAAACGTATTCAAGACCATAAGGGGTTCTCGGAAGGGGAGCCCTGTCCACACTGCGGTGGACCTACGGTCGTTGGTTTCGGGCTGGCCGGAGGTGGCTACGGTCCTTACACTTTCTGCGAAAAATGCCAGGTCGTGACCAGCAAGTCGGCGGACGAAACATGAGCGGGCTCACCACAGCCGACCTGATTGGCCGGTACATCCAGATCCGCGACCACATCGCGGCGATGACGAAGCAACACGAGGAGTCCCTCAAGCCGTACCAGGAAGCGCTGCAAGCGATCGAAGGTGCGGTTACTGAAGAAATAAACAGGTTGGATGGCCAATCTGTCAAAACGGAGCAGGGCACCGCCTACCGCTCCGAGTGGACCGCGGTTAAAGTCGCGGATAGAGAGACGTTCCTCGACTTCGTGTTCGCCGGGCGCCACGAGGGGTTTATCACCAACGCGACGTCGAAAGAGGCGGTGAAAGAATTCATCGACGCCCACAACGGGCAGGTCCCGCCGGGACTGGACTTCACCAGAGGCTACAAGACCTTATTCAGGAGAGCTTAGAAAATGAATACGCTTCCCACGCTAAACCGCCAAGGCCGCACACTTATCGACAACGCCATGTCGGGGCTAGGCTTCGCCCGCCACCCCATGGTCTCGCGCGCGGGCAATCGGTTCGCCCTGATTGACGGCGCCGGCAACAGCCGCCCGCTCGCGCTGATGGACCAGGCCGGTCGCATCTACATGGACGTCATCATTTTTGATGCGTCGCAGCATCCAAACCGGATGTTTTTCGCAGGGGAGTATTCCCGAGACAACAGCGATCCGCCGGACTGCTTCTCGGACAACGGCATCGGCCCGTCCAAGCAGGCGCGCAACCCGCAGTCCGCCACCTGTGCGGTCTGTCCCAACGCGGTGTGGGGCTCCAAGATCAGCCCAACCGGCGCCAAGATCCCGGCCTGCCAGATCGGCAAGAAGGTGGCCGTGCTGGTCATTGGTGACGACAGCGGGCTCGCCTACGAGTTCCGCGTGCCGCCGGGCAGCTTCTCGGGCCAGCCCGAGCATGACCCGCAGGAGGGTGGCTGGACGTGGTACCTCAAGACCTTGAAAGGATACGGCAAGGAGCTGTTTGACGTCGTGACCCGCATCACGTTTGTCCCCAACACCATGGGCGTGCTGGTGTTCAAGCCGATAGCGGTGACCGAGGGTAATGCCGAGCTGGTTGACCGGATCAACCGGGCCTGGGAGAGCAAGGCTGGCGAGGAGCTGGTCGGGGCGAAGGATCAGCCGATCGACCCGATGCTGGTTAACCAGCAGCAAGTGCTGCAAGTCGACCAACGCCCTTTGCCACCGCCTCCGCAGCAGATGTCTTCGGCTGGCCAAACTCAGCCCCACGCCCAGATCGGCCAGCAATATGCCTCCCAGCAGTATGGCCAGCTGAATAATCCTGGGGCATTGAGCGGCCCCTCTCCGATTCAGGAGGCGCCCAAGCGCACCCGCCGCACCAAGGCGCAGATCGAGGCGGATAACGCTGTGAAGGCTCAGCAGGTTCCGACCAACCAAGCCAACCCCTTCGCTCCGCAGGACACCTTCGTCAGCGGGCTACAGCAGGCGCCACAGGGCGCGCCGGTTGCCGACCCTGATATCCCGCCGTTCCTGCGGCGCGCAGCACCAGCGGCGCCCGCTAACCCGCAAAATGGGCAGTTCGGCACGGTGGCTTCGCCGCCGGCTCCGAACCCGGACATCCAGGCTGCCCTCAAGGCGGCATTCAGCCTGCCGGTGGGGAAGTGAGATGGCTAAGTATCGTAAGAAGCCGGTGGTGATCGAGGCGTGGCAAAATCAGCCAGATATGGGTACCTGCCCGAAGTGGCTCACGGATGAACTCGGCAAGTCCATCCGTGGCAGCGGAGGAATGCCTCCACTCTTTATCCAAACCCTAGAAGGCGAGATGCGCGCTGATTTGGGCGATTGGGTCATCAAGGGGGTCAAGGGTGAGATCTACTCCTGCAAGTCCGATATCTTTGAGGCAACCTACGAGCCCGTCGATGAGTAGCTTTCAAGCCCGTCTACGCTGGTGCCTCAAGCACGGGCGCATGACGGTGGCCGATCTGCAGCACTGGTTTGATCGGCCGTACCCGACCGTCCGCATGTGGGTGATGGAGCCGCGGGAGCCGCGCGGCCCATCGGGCAGTGATGCCGACAAGTTGCTCCTGCAACTGGAGAAAAAAATCAAGGCTGGCCTTGTCATACCATCGTCATTATCGTTGCAGGATCGCCCCACCTACATGAAGAGACTTCGCAATGGTCAGCGCCCTGGAGTTCCTGCGGCACATTCTGCCGGCTGAAGGTCTCAAATGCGCAACGGTTTTCTCACCGACGAAGAAATACAACAAGCACTTTTCGAGCTGCGAAGACTTAGCCGAATTTATTACGACTACCGACGCCCGTGGCGAGACGGTGTACCACGCTTGCGCATCGTACAAGACAAACGAAAGCAGGAAACAGGAAAATGTTCTGGCGGTCCGCGCGTTCTGGATTGACTGCGACACCCAGCAAAGTCATCCCGACACAGCAGTCTATTCTAACGCCACTGCCGCTCATGCGGCCGTTGAATCTTTCTGCAGCCGACTTGGCCTGCCCGATCCTACCTACGTTAGTTCGGGTTACGGTCTACACGCGTATTGGACGCTGGCTGAGGCTGTGGACCTTGTATCGTGGAAAGCCGTGGCCCTCCGGCTCAAACGTCTATGCGCTAGAGAAGGGCTGGACGTCGACCAGGTTCGCACTGCTGATGCGTCGTCAATACTACGTACGCCCGGAACACATAACCGTAAAAAAGATGCCGGACGGCTCGTGGAAGCCGGTGATCTCCAGGCCCCGACCACCCTTCGCGAGTTTATAGATGTTGTTTCCGCCAAAGATGTGGAAGTGCAGCAAGTGCCAGTTGCTGTGGCAGGAAGGAACGGCGCTGGGCGCCCGCTGTTTAGACCCCCCGCATCACTTTTCGCCGCTGCCGGAAACATTTATGGAGACGAAGACAGCGATGCGAACATTATCGCTGACCAATGTAAACAACTTGCAGACTTTCGCCGATCGCATGGGTGTCTTCCTGAACCTGCTTGGTACGCAGGTGTCGCAGTTGTCGGAGCATGTAAACGCGGTGAAATTCTTGCTCACGAATGGAGTGGTGGACACCCAACCTATTCCCACGCGGAAACTCAATCCCGACTCGAACGCGCCCGCACCTTCGGCCCCACGACCTGCGCCCACTTCGAGAACATCAATCCGAAAGGGTGTGAAGGTTGCTCGCACAAAGGGTCAATCTCGTCGCCAATCCAACTTGGCAGAAATCAACAAAGAGATAAACAATTTGAAGTGGGATCCGCCGTTACGCCGTTGGAAAGGGTCAACGGCTTCCCCTCCGTCCCCGAAAGCTTCGCGCTCACGCACAGCGGCCTCTTCTTCCTTAGCGAGAACAAAGGCAACCAGACCCAAGAGACGATCAGCGCGCAGCCGATCTACCTCGACAGCATCCAGACGGGTGAAATAACCAGTGATGACTTCAGTTTATGCTTCAAGCTTCATCTGCCACGTGAGGAAATGCGGGACATCTCGTTGTCCACGCGCACATTTTTCTCCTCCGGGGGCATGTCGGAGATGGCCGGTCGCGGCGCAGTGATCCACGATCCCGAGCTGTTCCGCAAATATACGAGAGAAGCCATGGACAACTGGCACAGGGCAAACAGGCTGCAGATGCGTTACGACCAGTTCGGGTGGAAAGACCAGGAGGCTTCGTTCCTTTACGGTGACAAGCTCTACACTGCCAGCGGCGTGCAGCCGATCGCGGGATCGGATGAGATCAAACTCAGGAGTCAGTACCTTGGACCAAACCGAACGGGATCACTTGATCGCTGGTCAGCTGCTGCTAACGCACTCTTTACTAGAGGATGTGAGCCACAGTCCTTTGCTCTGCTTGCAGCTTTTGCAGCACCTCTCATGCGCTTTCACACCGCAGGAGAAGGAGGAGCTATTATCAGCCTTGTCAGTGATCAATCAGGCTCTGGCAAGACAACTGCCCTCGAAGCCGTCGCCTCAGCGTGGGGCCGTCTGAAGGGTACGCAGCTCACCGACGACGACACCCGTGTCGCGAAAGGGCTGACGCTCGGAGTGCTAGGCAACATCCCCTGTGTGTTCGATGAACTCTACAATCGCGACCCCGAAGAGGTGCGCAAGTTCGTCCTGGCGTTCACCAACGGGCGCGACAAAATGCGAGGCACCGTCGATGGTCAGCTCAGACACTCCAAGGCGGAATGGCAGACCATCCTTGTCCTGGCGAGTAACAATTCTATTGTTGATATTCTTGGTTCCCTGGATGGTACTGATGCTCCTGCTTTTCGTGTCCTTGAGTTTATCACGTCCTTTCCTGACTCGATGGAGAAAAAAGGCGACGAGCTGAAGCGCGAGCTGGCTGCCAACAGCGGCTTTGCTGCCGATGCCTATCTGAAAGTCCTGCTGCAACCGGAGACCCTGGCCTATGTCAAGAAAGCTCTACCGGAGTGGACTGATTCTATTTGGAAGCGTACCGGTCTTCGCAATGAACATCGTTTTTGGGTACGCACTCTCGCAAGCGTCGTCGCTGCCGGAGTTATTGTTCGTCACGCTGGTATTCTTGACTTTAGTGTCCAACGCATTCTGGATTGGGCTGTTGAGCAGCTTGCTTCACGAGCTGGTGACCCATCCGTCACCAACACCCGACGCTCAACCGACGTCCTCTCCGAGTTCATAAACGCCAACATCAACGCCATGCTGGTCATGCCGGTGGCGTGGCGCCCGCACAACACGATTCAGCCCCGGATGATGCCGAAGCAGGGATTGCTGATGCGCTACGAGCTGGACAGTGGGCGTCTCTGGATTCTTGAGTCGGAGCTGCGGAAGTATCTGGTCAAACGCGGGGTCAATCGCACCGCGTTCCTCAAGGAACTACGCGATCGCAACGTGGTGGCCGACAGCAGCCGGCGCAACACGCTCGGTGCCGGGACCGATCTGGCTTCGGGACAAGTGACCACGATCGAGGTGAATATGAATCATCCCGCCATCTCCGGCGTCGCCGTGGCTGTCGAGCAGATCATTCCGAAAGGGGTGCACAATACGCGGGAGCAGCGGGTTGAGAACTTCACGGCACGCTGATGCGTCGATTGCGGAGCAAACAGCGATGAATGATCCCCGCATAGTACTCTGCGAGCACTGCGGCTCCGAAGGCCGCATTCTTCGCGGTGGAGAAGAACCATGTTCCAGATCGGCGAAAAGGTTGTTTGCATAGACGCGTCCCCGGCGCGATCCGACTGCGCGGCGGCCATGCCGCTCAAGCTCACAGCGAACGCGGTCTATACCGTTCGGTCCCTTCATACCGAGCCCCATCTGTCCGGGTACGGTGTGCGCCTCGAAGAACTTCAGAACCCATCCGTGATCTGGAGCGACAACGAGGAAAAGGAATGGTCGTATGCCTCTTGGCGTTTCCGAGCGTTGGCGGATATCGAAGATCGCTTGGCGAACAGCGAGCGCGAGGACTTGAGCGAGCTACTGAGCGGCAAGCCCGGCGTAGGGCGCTGACGCACCACAGACATCACAGCGGCGGAGTGGAGAGGATCAAAATGGCCGAAGATAAACCCAAGCGCGCACCCGCATGCCCGGTCGTGCTCGATGATTTGATGAGCCGTGGCGACGTTGCCAATGCACTGCAAAGCATGATCTTCACTGCGGCGCGTAATTGGCAGAGAACAATCGTCATGGACCGTAACGTGCGGGACATGATCGTGCGGGCCTTGCGAAACTCAGCGAGCACACGATGACTTTGCGATTTGCTGAAGCCTTCGAGCGGCGGATCAGAGTCATCCGCAAGTGCCCGTACAATTCGATGCACGGCGGCTGTCACTATCCAGACTGCCCGCCGAATTGTGTTGGCCGGCGCAACGAAGAGGCCAAGTCAGCAGACGGTGAGAGTGGGGAGCAGAAATGACCAACTGGCAAGCAGTTGCCGGCGAGGGAGCAAGACTCAAGCGTGAGCAGCTTTATCACGAGATCGGTCGATTGAAAGACCCAACCGAGCGAGCCAATCTCGAACACACCTACTCCAAGCTGTTCATGTTTTTGGAGGAGGACCTTGGAAGGGCGCTTAGAATTGCCGGGCGCAATCCATATCGACAAGCAGATACCTGACTTATGGAGCGATCATGGACCAACAGCTTGCCAAGCTTGAAGGTCTGGCCATCGGGCTAGAACAGCGCGGGGAGAAATCAGCCGCACACCAAGCGCGATGGGCTCTCGCCGAGATCGAGCGGCTACAGGCCGCCAAGCGCCGCGCGCTGGCCATTGCCGACGAACGGGCAAAGGAGAGCGTGGTGCTGCGGGCGGCGCTCCAGCCATTCGCGGCCTATGCGGACCCACGCAACGGCGTTCCGCCATCGTTCCAGATCACAGTCGGGTCACCGCTGGCGCGCAAGCAATTGATCATGCAGGATTGCTATCGGGCGCGCGAAGCACTTGAGCAATCTGGGGAGATGAAATGATCGTCTACTGCGTGCTTTGTCTTGGTGAGTCCGAGATTGTGCACATTTTCTCAACGCAGGAGAATGCAGATGCCTTTTGCGCTAAAGATAGCCGAGGACACGTCTGCTATGATTACGTTCTGGACCATCCGGAGAGGATGGAGCTGACGCTCCACTCATAGATGACCTACTAACCTCCCAACACGTGGTCAATGACCACTGCCGGCAATCTCTTCTCCTCGCGCGCGATGATCTCCAGCAGTTTGGGCAGCATGTCCGTTTGCTTGTGACGCAGCGCGGTGTCGTCTACCTTGGCCTGGGTGTTGAGCACGCCCAGAGCCGTCTCCTTGCGCATGGACATCAAGCGCACAGTATCGGGATCAGTGTCTCGACAGTCCAAACACTCTTCCAGCGTATCGAGCGACTTGTGAACCAGATGGGTGAGTTTGCCTGTACCCGTGGCCTCGACGGGCGCGTCGAAAACCACGGGTACGACTGCCGCCCGTGTAGTGTGCAACACAGGCGGAAGCACGGCTCGGTCAAGATTGTCCAGCGACGGGATCTCCGGCGGAAGCAGACTAGCGAGACGGCGACGGGCTTCGTCCTTGCTCATTGTGGACCCTGATAGCGAAGTTTGTCCTTGATCTCTTTGTTCTTGGCGCGACGTTTGGCGGCTTCCTCGGCACGCAGCTTGTACTTGTCCGGGTCTTCAAACCGCATCCGTTCCTGCCATGCTTTGCCCTCGCGATAGTGCTCGAACCGCTTGTACCCTTCCGGGTCCTGCAAATAAGCCGGAGCTGCACGCACACCTGTCAACTTCTCAGCCAAGCTGATATTACTGTCCGGGTTCGGCATCTTGCCAATCTGTTGCATGGTGATGGGCTGAATGCTCTCCTGTACGAACTGCAGGTAGCGCTCCAGCCACATCGGCGGCGGCTCCTGGAAATTGACGATCGGCTTACCGGCCCAATTAGCATTTTGCGCAGTGTGCCACAAGATTTTAGCCAGCGGCGCCACCTTGTTGGAAGCCTCTTGTCCCGGATGCATGTACCAGCCAAACACATCTTTCTGATAACCCGGCAACAACGCACGCTCGTCCACGGGCAAGGCTGGCGGGCGTCCAGCGTCCGATTTGTAGACCGTCCCTTTCTTGGTCAAACGCGGCTCGTACTCGCCACCCAGTGGCGGCGCCATGCCGCCGGTCATCGGCGCCATAAGGTCCTGCACCGAGTCAGGAAGATCGCCGGTCTTGAGATATTGGTAGAGCGAGTGCACGGCCGCGATGCCTGCCGGGAACGCCACCACGTAGGCCGCAGTCGGGGAGTACTCCTTGGACGTCAGGTCGAGTGCCTTCGTCCGGCTGCGCACCAGATTGAGCGTGCCACCGCCGATCTCGCGGAACGTGCCTAGGTTCCAGGAGTATGACAACAAGGACGCCTGCGCCGCCTGCTTCGCGACCTTGTTCCAGAAGATGTTGTCCTGCACCGTCTCACCCAGACGGTTGTCGACCGAGTCCCAGATTTTGCGCGCAGCTGCCAGGCTCTGCTCGCGCGACGCTGTCGGGTTGGCCTTCAGCCACGTCGCCATGGTCTCATAGAACGCGCCGTTCTTCATCAACGGGATGTAGTGGTCGAACAGCGGCCCGGCGATTGTGGCCATGATCCGCCCGATATGGTTGGTCACAGCCTTGGCTGTCCCAGCGATCGGCCGTCCACGGATATCCTTCAGGTCAGTCAGGATCTCGGTCTTGATCGCACCACGCCGCCATGCCTTGAAATACGACCCGCGCTGCGAGAACTGGTAGTCCTGCGCATGCTTGCTGCCGGCCGCGCGGCCGCCTGCCTTCTCCAACAGACCGACGATCTTCTGCATGTCAGGCGTGCCGGGCGTCTTCTTGAGATAGACGTTCTGCACCTGCTTGCCCTTGACCGCGAGGCTGACCGGCGCAGCAGGCGCCGTCACGATGTCCTTGACCCCCGAGGTCAGCATTTTGGGATCGAGCTTGGGGATGCTGGTGTAAATTTGCGACACGCCGTTGGCCAGGGACGACAGGAACCCCTCGGTGGCCATGGTGAAGGCATGATAGCCGGAGAGACCAAGCAACAGGGCTGTCGTGTTGTTGGATGCCCGCATGTAGGCGTCGTAGGCTTTGCCGCCGGGAGCCCAAGCGTGCACGCCCTGCGAGATGTAGTTGTTGTAGACGAGCGCCCAGTCCTCCGGTGCGTGCGCCTGCATCGGACCGGCCGGCGTCAGCTTTTCGCTCAGTCGCCCCTTCAACGGCACCCAACCCAACGGGATGTTGCGCGAGCCCCGCTTGAAGTACTTGACGTCCTTGAGCTTGCGCGCGGTGTCGATTACCTGGTTGGCAGCGATGACCTTGTCCATGTTCTCGACGTAGCGCATCGCAATCTCGACCGGGTTGGTCGTAACCGGCTGGAGCCCGGCAGCGATGCCGTCCGCGATCGTCGGGATCGAGCGCTGCTTGAGTGTGGCCGTGCTGCCCTGCTTGCCGGTCCAGCTCGCGATGAACGCCTTGGCCTTGATCGGGTCGACCCAGTAATGAGTGGCATAGTCGTCCAGCATCTGGGTGTGCATGGTCGACTTGGTGGCGCCGATCTTCTGCGCGCGCGACTGCATGGCGTCACGGAAGACGTCGGCCACCGCTTGCAGGTTCAGATCCGGGATCGTGACGCCTTTGCTGCGCCCCTCGATGTAACCCAGCAGCCCCAGCTGGTCCTGCGGCTTCATCTGGTTGACTTGCTTCTCGAAGTTGCCAAACCAGTTGCCGAAGAACCCTTGGCTCGGATCGGAGCTGAACGCCTTCTCCGTAGCCATGGTGTCGCGCGCGGCCGTGCCACTCTTTTCGCGGATCAACCCGGCCGCGCGCTCGGCTGTCGGCGAGACTGCCTCCGGCACGAACATCTGCTTGAGCACGCGCGCGGCAGCCTTGGCTTCGGGCGTAGCCGCCAATGCCTTGATCGGTGCAAGGCCATACCCCGGCAACGCCAGTGCGGTCGCGAACTCCGTGTACTGCTTCGGAATCCCGGTACGCTTCTCCACCGGACGGCCGACTGCTGAGCGGATACCGGCCTGGATTGGCGCTGTCGTGTACTCCAGGGCGCCCAGAGCCGCGTTACCGGCGCCGCGGAAGACCTTGCCTTCCTTGAACTGCTTGGCCCCCTTCGCCATGCTCTCCACGCCCTCACCGACCATCTGGGAATAGTCGGCCGGATAGTCGCGGATGTCGTTATATGTGAAGCCGGGCGGGGGTTCTGGTGCTTCGGGAGCAGGTGTAGCGTCACCGCGGAAATCACCGCCACCTCCCTTGAACTCGGCAAGCTGGAAGCCGGCGGGCGCCGCGGGCGGCCTCTCGGCAGGAGGTGCCAGTGTGTCGACGCCGTGCGGCACGAAGCCAGGCGGGGGCGCCGGGATCCCCGGAGGACGCACGTCGACGCCGGGCAGATTGATCGTGCCCTGACCAGCTTGCGCAACGTCTGCTTCCGCCTCTGCCGGGTTGCGGAGACGGATATCGATGCCACGCTTCTTGGCTTCGAGGAGATCGTCTTCTTCGGCCATGCCAGCAGCCTACACTAGGGCGTTGGCGCTGCGCTACCTTCAGCCTGCAGGAGCTGCCCGGTGTCCTTGTCGACCCACGCATTGCGCGCCTGGTCGAAGAAAATGACTTGGCCCGTGGTCGGGTTCACGGCCTCATGGGAAGCTGGCGTAGCCGCCTCGGGAGCAGCCGCAGTTCCGCCTTTACCACTGAGCCGGTCCTCGCGTTGCTGTAGCCGGCTCTGGGTCTGCTGGCGTAGTCCACTGGATAGCCCATAAGCCTGCCGGCGGATGTCCGTCAGCCGGGCCCGTGCATCGGCGTTCATCAGCGGGATCGCCTGCACCAGTGCACTGATCATCGCGCGCGGCGGCAGACCGGGGTTGGCCGCCTGGATCCGGGCCGCGATCGCCTCGAAAGGAAGGCCACCCCCTCCCTGCGCCATGCCGGGAGGCTGTTGCGAGGTGGGAGGGGGTGCTCCAGTCCTACCAGCGGGCGGGGCGGGACTAGCGGGTTGCTCAGGCTGCCAAGCGGGGAGCCCGGCCGGAGACTGCGCGGATTGATAGGATCCGAACCGGTCGTTAAGGTTTGCCGCCGGCTGGTTCAGCTCCTCCATGCGCGGCGCCGGCATAGACGCCTGCCCCGGCATCGGCGGCTGCGGGCCGCGCGCGGAGAGCTGGTCGATCGGTCCTTGCTGTGGTTGGAATGCGCGCCCGAGCGCGGCGAGGCCCATCTGCTGGAAGATCAGGGGGGAGTCGCGCGTATAGCCTTCAACCGCCCCGCCGCCAAAGGCTCCGAGCGCGCCGAGAGGAGCAAACATCGGTCACCCTCTGTTAAAGCTGCCAGAGCCCATAAAGCTACCCATTCCGAGCCCACCGAGGGCGCTACCAACACCGGGAATGAACGGCAACGCCGCACCAGCCAACCGACCAAGGCCCCCAAACATACCAGCTTGTTGGTTCCAACCCAACTCAGACTGCCGCAGCTGATTCTGAAACAATTGGTTATTTGCCGTGTTCGCGCCCTGGTTCGCCTGATTCCCCCAGCCCAGATAGTTGTAGTAGTCCTGGATCTGCTGCTGCGGGATCTGGCTGGCCTGTTGGCCGAACCCGCCGAGCGTGCTGAGCGCACCGAGCTGGTTCTGCCCGATCTGCTGGCCGACCTGATACGGCATCGCCGAGCCCTGAAGGTACTGCCCCGGAGCCTGGCTCTGCATTTGGTTAGCCTGTCCGAAGGCAGACCCGACTCCTGAGAGTCCCTGTAACTGGCGCTGCAGCTGCTGGTTCTGCCAGTCAATATTGAAGTTCCGCATCTGCTGGTCTTCCAGCCCGGCGCCGTAGGGCGTCGTCTGGATGCCGCGCGCGGCCTGCCCGGCTCGCGTCTGGTCCTGCAGCTGCTGTACCGTGCGGGCGTAGAGCGCGTTCTGCGGATCGAACGCCGTCCCGGCCACGTTAGCACCGAGACTGTAGAGCCCACCCCCCGCGTTGAAGGCGTTATTGGCGCCTTGCTGCGCCATGCCACCGGCGTACTGGGCACCCGAGAGCCAGCCGGGCGCGCCGGGGTTGTCGATTATACCGCGCGTGATCGCGCTCGCCTCCGGGATATTCTGGCCGTAGAGATTGAACTGCCCCAAGTTCGAGATCCCACCCAGCAGATTACTCTCCGCACCGCCCATGCCGGTGGGATTGTAGGTCTGCATAGTCGGCGCCTGGACGTTGGCGGCCGGCGGGCTAAAGAGATCGCTGAACCAGGACATTCAAACGCCCGCTAGGCGTTACGCGGCCCGATCGTGGGAGGCTGGCCGCCCACGCTGGACCGGGTGGCCTCCGAGTTGACCGACTTGCCCGAGGGCTTCGGCTCGACCGCCGACGGGCTCGAATTGCTCATGCCCTTCTGGTCAAGACAGGCTTCGTGCTTGGACTCACTCATCGCAGCGCCTCCACGATCATGCCCTGCGCGGTGATGTCGCCCGCCGACGCAGTGCCGTTGGTCCCCGTGCATTTGATAGTGACTGCCGCCGTCAGGGTCTCCGCGGCGTCGGCCGTGACCGGCGCGAGCGGGGTCACGGACCCGGTGCCAGCCTGCCCGCGCATCACGATCGCCTGGGTGGTCGCGGTGCGACGCGTCACGATGAAGTCCAACCACCATTTCTGGGCGTTGGACGCTTCGGTCGCGGTCGAGATCACCGAGGAGCCAAAATACAGCTTGGTCGTCTTGTTGTTGGCGTCGGCGCCTGTGGTGCCCCAGCAGGTGACCCGCAGCGAGTCTCCGGCCACGTTCAAGTAGTTGGCGGGCAAAGTGTATTGATGCAGCGTGATTTCACCGGTAGAGGCTGTGGTCGACGCCGCCGTGGTCGACACACTGATCCGACCCACTGCCCCATTGATGTTTTGAATCAATGTGTTGAGGATAGACGCCAGGTCCGAAGCCGGCTGCGGGCCGGTCGTCAGCGAAAGATTGGCGGACAGGGCGATGGCCCCGGAGCACGCAACCGCGGCTAGCACCGCGAACAGACGCTTGAGCATCGCACCCTCCAGCCTTGAGAAGTCAGTTTAAGCCTAACACCTAACCCCTTGGCGTTCAATACTTGATGATCTTGTTGACGATCAGGGATGGATCCAGGATCGCGAACGGAGTTGCGACACCTCCCTGCGCTGTTCCGGTAAAGACTGCCAAGGTACCGTCGTCGCCCGTCTTGCTTGCCTGAGGCACCGCTACGCCGCCCGTATAATTGGATTGCCCAGCACCCGGCGTTCCAATAACGATGGCGTCACCTCGCACCCCCGTAGCAATGCTGCCGCTAGGCGTGTAAGCAGGCAAATTCGTTGTTCCAAGCGCAGTCGTCTGCCCGCCGCAGCCGGTTCCAAGCGTAGCAGCCGCTGGGCAAGTCGTGGTCATCCGGCCAACGGTGTCGCGCATGGCCGACAGTCGCCCACGTTCGTCGGGAAGGCTGAAGTGCGTCCCATCCACCGCGCCGTAGGTGGTCCCGATGACCGCAAACAAGTCTGGATAATCGGTGCGCAGGAGCGACGAACCATCACGGAACAGCCAGCCTGTAGGCGCTGTAAGCGTGAACCAATCGCGCCCCTCGCCGACCAGGGCCTGGTTGAGCAGCTGGAACTGGGAGCCATCATAGACCGCCTCGACCAGCTGGCCGACCACCAACTCCCCACCAACGACAGACGAGATGCCTAGCTGTGTACGGCGATAAAGATTGATTGCACCGAGGCTATTAACGTTGAGTGTGGTCGCTCCGGTGTTGGAGAACCCGGCGATGAACGTCACCCGCTTGCCCGCTGTCAGTGAAAAGCCAGTCGGCGTGGTGCTGGCGATAAGCTGCGCATTGGCGCTGCCGGTCGACGTACCGCCGATGTAGATGGTCGATCCCCCCTCCGAGAGTGGGATAGGCGTTGAGAGCGCATTCAACGATGTGATGTCGTTGTTGGCACCGGCCGAAGCCGCGTTGCCAAGGCAAGTGATCAGGGCGTTGTAATTCGCCATCACCTGCGTGGCATCGGCCACGGTGTTGTTCTGCAGCTGAAACGGCACCGAGCAGGAGACACCCGCTTGCACCGACCCGCTTAGCCCAAGAGCTAAAATCAGTCCGATAGCTGATTTCTTCATGCTGCTGACGCGCTCTGTTGGAGGTAACCAAGCTGCTCATAACGCATATGGAGCTTGCCGATCCGCACCGCAGCACCACTGAGGCCGGTCGCGGAGATCTGCATGCGTCGAAAAATAACCTGAGCTGTCCACAAGGGTTGCCGCGGGTACAGCGCGTTGGCAGCGCCACCCCATACCGCCTGCCCCCAGTTGAACTGCCCCCAGATTGTCGGCGTACCGCCACCAACGATCAATGCCGAGTTCAGCACCGCGCCGTCCTGGTTAAGGGCTGTGATCGCGTAGGTCCCGCCAGCTACCAGAGCCATGTAGAGCGTGGTCTCGACCATGGCGTTCTCACACATCTGGTCGGTGTCGGGCAGCATGCTCGTCGTCCAGGTGAACGACAGCGGTGTGCCGTTCTCGGTGAAGGTGGACGTCGAAGTCTGCACGTAATCGGACTGAAACAGCTTGCCGTTGGTGGCCTGCGGCGCCACGATGAACGTGTTGTTGTAGGCAGCGATGCAGCGCGCCGGGAATGTGTGCGGCCCCGACCAGACGCCTTTCTGGCCCGGTCCACCGCGAGTCCAGTCAAACCAGTATTCCACGAACGGTGCCGCCGGCAGCGACCCATCCTGTACGGTGATCCGATAAATCGAGCCGTTCGCCGCACCATACATACGCGTCGGCACAGTCGAGTAAAGGAACGGCAGCGTTTTGCCCATGCCGTCCACACCGATCGGATCGCTGACTGTCGCCGTGAAGTCGATCAGCCGCAAACCATCCGGCGCGACGAACAAAATCCCCTTCGGCGTCTGGGTGATTGAGTTCGGCGCGAGCGTCCCAGTCGCTACGTTGAGGGCGTTGCGCGCGAGGTTGCTGGTCGCGGCATCACCCGTGATCTGGTACATATTGGTGATGCCCTTGAACACAATCAGGGCCTGGATAATGCCACCAAGCTGGTTCTGCAACGCCAAGGCGGCGAGCGCGGTCAGCGGCACGTTGTCATCGAACGTCAGGATCTGGTTAGCGTTGGTCACGTTCCGTGGCACCAGCACGTCGGAGTAAATCAAGGCCGGCTGGCCGGTCGGCGGGTTGGTGATCCAGTATGCCCGCCCGTTGAAATTCTTCACCGCAGCCGGTGGGGTCGTAAACGTCACCGCGCCCGTCAGATTGCCGCTGTTCCAAGTGATCGCCGCGAGGTTGGCAATATCGAACCAGCCGAAGTAGCCGTTGCCAGCACCGTTGAAGCCGGGATGGGTAACCAGCAAGTTGGTCCCAACCAAGTCCATGGTTGGCGTGGTCCAGGCACCGGTCGCGGCTTGTGTAGCAGGTGTATTAGCCGCTACTGCGCCAGTGACAGGCAAGAACGCGTTGTTCACGAGATCATAGGCAAATGGCTGATCGTTCGGGTTGCCTTCGATGTCCACCATGCCGAAGGCCACGTTGCCGATAATCTTTAGGCATGAGATCGGCCCGATCGGCGTCGTGAAAGTCGACCCCGCGAAGCCGGAGCTAAACCCTGAGCTGAACGGACTACCGGCACGGGCGAAGTCAACCAGCTCCAAGCTGGCCGGACGACACTGCCATAGTTTGGCGGTCGACGGGTCTGGGATCAGGTTGGCCAGCGACGCCATGGCGCCGGCAAAAACGTTAGAGGCATCCAGCGCATCCGACAGCCCGGAAGAATTCAACGTCAGCGGTGTAGTGCGTCGGAGGCTCATCAGCAGGCCGTGTTCTTGCAGTTCTGGATGACCGTTACATCTAGCGCAGCTGCGTTCAGGTTACCAGTCTGGGTTAAATGCGCGTCGGTCCCACCACCTTGGCGGTTTGTTGCTGTCAGGAGACTGTCCCAGTTAGCCCCCTGCCGACACTTTGAGCAGCCCGAGGCCACGGCATCGGCTTGCCCGTTCTGGATATCGGCGTGAGTGGTGTTGAGGATGAAGCTCTCAGTCGGGACGAACAGGCGGTAGTTGGTCAGGCCATCCGCTGTAAACGCCGTATCCATGTTGCGGATGCAGGTGGCCATCGCTGCTTGCGTAGTACCAATAACTGCATCGGTCTCGCCGTAGTGCAGTAAAACCCAAACGTCACCTACAAATCCAGTAGCCGGGGTCAGGCTCTTTGCCTGCAATCGGCGCATCAGAACGGTGATGCGATTGCGCAGCGCCCCACCGGTATCCCAAACCGCGCAAGGCGTGCCGCCGATCCCGATCGAGGCCATGATCACACGAGTATAGGTGCCCGCCGTGATCAGGCTATCGGCAATGACGCAGTTCGGACTGTTAGACCCTGTGGCCGGCGCCCATGCCGCCCCAAGGATAATGTTCGAACATCCGTAAATTCCACCGTCATAGATGTTGAAATTGTCGGAGGCCCCATTAACCGTCGTGTAGGTGCCAAGCGACGACGTCGCAATCAGCGACTGGCCAATCGTGAGGATGACCGCGGTCGTGGTCGGTGCGCTGATGACCGACGATTTCTGGACCTTGCCGTTCGTACTGGTAAAGCCAGGAATTGCCTCGGCCAGCTCACCGTTGCCGACTGACAACGCAAACGGGTCCGGGGCAGACGATCCAGCGACGATCGGACCGCGCTGCGCAAGTGCCGTGATCCCAAGGATCAGCAGCAGGAACCCGACAACAAACGCCTTCAATTATTCACCCCGCCGAAGATGCCGGACTGAAGGATCGTGCCGCCAGCAGCGCCGTACCAGGTCGTGCTAGTCGCCGCAGACATTTCTTTCCAAATCAGAACATTGCTGCCCTCGACAGCTGGAACACCAGCATACTGTGCGGCCTGTCCGACGATGCCACCGGCCGAGCTGTACTGCAGGAAGTTGATGTTGTTGCTTAGAACTGTCGTGTTGAGCGTATTCAAATCGATGCCGACAGAACCAAAAACGTTAGCTGCTCCATTGGACATATTCGACTGCACGACAGCATCGACAGCACCGCCGGCCAGGGACTGGACGAACGACAGCTGGTTGGCAGCGCTGTTGTTGGCCTGGGCGTAGACCGCAGCCGACCCGTAGGACCAAGTTGCCGTCGAGTCGATAACCCGCATCGGCCGACGCACGGCATTGTAGGCGTTCGAGACGTGTCGGAACGCAACAGTGTCGTCGGCCTGCTTGGAGCTGTTCAGCTTGGCCGTACCGACCAGTGTGCATTGGTTGGCCGCACAGGTTAACGTGGTCGTGTTGTTATAGCGACACGTCATCGAGTTCTTGTTGGTCCACAGCCCCAAGAAATACTGCAACTCGGTCGTGCCGGCACCCGATCCTCGGCTACTGCTACCGTTGCCGCTGCTCGACCACGCTGGTCCGGTGCAGGCGCGCACGGTGCTGCCGTCCAGCCCGATGAACACGTCGTACAGGCTGCTGGCGGTCCAGTTGCTGCCAAGTGTGATCGTCAGCCCGACGATGTCGGTGTTGGTCGACGTAAACTGGTAGAGCCGCATCACCGTCCCGTTGTAGATCGGAACGTAGGGGCTGGTATAAGGCGCGTAGTAGATGTTGGTTGCGCCGGCCACGTCTCCCGACACAGCCACGCCTGACGTGAGGGTAAGCCGACCACCAGGCACGGCAGTCTGGGCAAACAGGGTGCCCGTCGCAGTGATCGGGTTGCCCGTGCTGGTAACGAGACCGGCTCCCGCGGTCACGCTGGTCACAGTGCCGGTGCCGCCTCCACCGCCGCCGGAACCGGAGGTGTAACTGGTGTAGTTGCCGCTGTTCGAGACAATCCAGGCGCCGCTGCTGGCGCTGATCAGAAGGCTGGCGTTGCCATCGATCGTGGACGTTGTCGGCGTGACCGTCACCGGGCCGTTCGACGCCTTGATAAAGACGTTGAAGTTGGCGAACGACCCCGTCGCCTGTGGCAGCGTCACGGCCACCGGACTGGCGGTGTAGGAGATCAGTTGGCCAAAGTCGCCGACCAGAATGGTGTCGGTCGCGCTCGCGCGGGTGATCGTCGCGGGAGCCTGCTGGAACGACGCGATGATGTCATTGATCGTCGTACGCAGGATCGCGGGTGTGATCAAACCGGTCGTATTATCGGGCAGATTGGTAGTGACCTCGGTATTGAGCTGCGATTTGGTCTGCTGCGCGTAGAGCGTTGGTCCGAACGCTACGGAGAAGGCTCCGCATAGGGCGAAGGCCAACGAGAACGCGCATAGCATTCGTTTCACCGTCACCACCCAATTGTTTTGGTCGAAGGGAGGTTATTCCAAGCTTGACCAAAGTGCCGGCGATCGAGTGTCACGGTCTTCACCGCGGTCTCGGGGTCGTCTTTCATCTGCAGGTACTTGCGCAGCAGTACGCCCGCGCCCATCGGGGCCGTGTCCTCGTTATCGCCGAGGAATGCCGGCATCCGGTCGTCATTGGTGAGCCCCATCAGCTCACCGGCCAGCCGACGGATCAGGTAGTTCGTGTTGGGAAACCAAGGAACCTCGGTCTGCTCCGTGATGTCCGGCATCTGCGGATTGTACCGGATGGTCACGGGGTACGCGCCGGAGGCCGGTGGCCACACGTACAGTCCCGGCTCCTCACCGGACACACCGGTCACGTCGACGTAGGCCAGATACGGGTAACTCTGCAAACCAGGCTGCTGGACGAAGGTGTCGAACTGCTCCTGCTCGACGCCGATCAGTGGATAGGGCACCTGGCTGATGTAGTAAAAACAGCCCTTGCGGTGCAGGCGCAAAAAGTCGGACGGCATCGGGTTCGGGCCGGAGCCGACCGCATAGCCGTTGCCTGATGCCGTGGTGTCGAAATTGAAGTAGGCCGACTTGCGGATAACGTTGAAGTCGTAGTCCTGCGCCAGCTCCTGCAGGATCGTATTCAGCAGCGCGAGCGCTTGCGCAGTGAAGCCGGGGCACTTCGCCTGCTGGGTCGCGATATCGATGATCTGCGCTGCGTTGAGAGCCACATCCGCTACCTGACCAGTGCGCGAAACTTTTCTAGCTCATCGTTTACAACGGCAATACGCTCCTGGATATCTCGAGCGATTGTGTACGACTTTTCCTGTTCCTGCCGTTCCTTGCTGTCGAGCTGCGGATCGCCCTTACGCCCCGTGCGCGTCCAATTGCGCCGCACATTCTCATCCACCTGCGCCATCCGCAGCGCGTGATTAGACGCCTGCTTTTTCTGCGCTAGGAGTTCACGTTCAAGCTGGTCCACCATTTCTACCGCGCACTGCCGAAACGAAGCTACGCGCAGCTTATCTAGAATTTGGTCCAGATCCTTCGGATCGCAATCGCGCTCCACGAAGGACTGCATGACCAACCCTTTTTGGTTAGGCAGTTGGACCGTGTAGGAGATGCCGATCGACGGCGTAGGCACCACAGGATCGGTCATCAGGCCCTCAGCAGGTTGGAAGTTGTGGTCACCGCGCCGGTCGCCATGCTCATCGCAGGCGCCTTCTGCTTGCGGTAATAA